>Ga0310696_10001421_pt1 | contig 34653 bp, 23 predicted proteins | sample AusTroGonzalo_MG_4_FD_203885 | JGI IMG/M metagenome (GOLD analysis project Ga0310696, IMG submission 203885) | Bovine rumen microbial communities from tropical cattle in Woodstock, Queensland, Australia - Gonzalo_02 (v2) (version 2) | ecosystem: Host-associated > Mammals > Digestive system >... | reverse complement strand
AAATTATAATATAAGTTTGTTGTTAAAATTTGTTTTTGGTCTTTGGATATGGAAAACGAGATAGTAATTCATAACGAGAATGATTTGCGGTCAAAAATCTACACGATCCGCGGGATGCAGGTGATGCTGGACTTCGATCTGGCTGAAATATATGGTTATTCAGTCAAGGCATTCAATCAACAAGTTAAGAATAATATTGAGAAATTTGAAGATGATTTCAGATTTCAACTGAATGAATATGAAACCCAAAATTTGCGGTCAAAAATTTTGACCGCAAATTTCAGTACCATGAGCAGAACCAATCCTTACGCTTTTACAGAGCAGGGAATCTATATGCTGATGACTGTTTTACGCGGCGATCTGGCTATCAAACAGAGCAAAATCCTGATACGTCTTTTCAAAACGATGAAGGATTTCATCATTGAAAGGGAAAATTTTATCGGTTATGACGAAGTTGCAAAACTCGCAATCCAGACTTCGCAAAATATGAAAGAAATTGCTGAAATGAAGACGGATATTGTTGCTGTAAAAGCTGATGTCGCCAGAATTATTGAAGATTTCAGCAATAATGGAATAAAAAAGGATTTTCTCTTTTTAAATGAAAAAGTCGTCGAAGCTGATCTCGCTTATCAGCAGATTTATGCCTTGGCAGAAAAAAGTATCTTTGTGATTGACAATTATATCAGTTTAAAAACCCTCGTTCTGCTGAAGTCAGTAAAGAAAAATGTGGATATCACGATATTTTCAGACAACATACATCACGGTCTGCACAAGAAAGAACTCGATGATTTTATTAAGGAATATCCGCAGATTTCGGTTTCTTTCAAAAAGACAGACGGTATTTTCCATGACAGATACATCATTCTCGATTTCGGCACTGAAAATGAAAAAATCTACCACTGTGGAGCATCATCGAAAGATGCTGGAAACAAAGTCTGTTCTATTACGACAACGGCAGACCACGAAATATACAGATCGCTAATTGAAAATTTATTGAAACATCAAGAACTTGTTCTTTAAACCAGTTTAATTGCGAGCAAGCGGAAGCCGGTGTCAGCCAAGAATACCTCCCCAAAATAATTCCCATTTCCGTTCAAGGTCAGAGATGTTTCGCTTCGCTCAACATGACGGAAGCCCTCTCAGTCGCTATGTGACAGCTCTCCCCAAGGGCGAGCCAAGGAGTGAGAGACAAGAATGCGGGCGAGCCGCCCGCGCTCCGACAAATTCGCAGACAAGAATTCTGAAATTATCTTAAAATAAAAATCTAAAAATAATTTGACTTTTGTGGTGAATTTTTTAAATTAACGGCGCTTTATTTGGCAACCCTGTTTCTTTGGTATTTAAAATGAATGATCTTTATGTTGGAATCAAAAAAGTCTTGATTTTGAAAAGATATTGTGTATTATTAACGCAACTTCTCCCCCAGGCCTCTGTTTTACATGCACACTTGGGGGCGTTCTGTTTTTTCTCTGTGCCGCATGGGATCTAAAGAATTCAAAACAATCGAAGAACAAATCGGGATTCTGAAAAGACGGGGTCTTGATATTCCCGATGAAAAAAGAGCTTCGGATTTTCTTTTGCGTAATAATTACTACAGAATCAGCGGTTATTCTTTGACTTTGCGTTCTCACGATGTGTTCAATCAAGGCGCGACATTTCAGAATATTGTCGATATTTATGATTTTGACCATGCACTCAGGCATATTTTACTGCGTTATATCGAGCTGATAGAAGTTGCCGTGAAATCTCTTTATTCATACGAATTTACAAAATGTTACGGAGCTACAGGTTATTTGGATTCAGCGCATTTTTCGGATCAGGTCAAGTATCGCGAAATAATTGCAAAGGCAGAAAAACAAAAAGCAGCACGTCTTCCGCATGAGCCGTATCTAAAGCATTTTATTGAAGATTTGCATCAGGATCAGATTCCGCTATGGGCTTATGTGGATTTATTGACCATATCCGATATTTCGTTTCTGTATTCAATTTCGGAATTAAAAATACAAAGTGCGGTTGCGGATTCTTTCGGGCTTCGAAAAAAAGGAGCGGAATTATTGAAAAGTTTCATGCACAGCCTGACGATTATCAGAAATCTCTGCGCTCACGGCAGCCGCCTCTTCAACAGGCTTTTTGAGCAAAAACCATGGCTGAATAAAAAAGAACTTTCATTGCTCAGAGTAAAAGACGGCGTAATTGACAATGCTCATCTTTTTGGTTTTGTGCTGATTATGAAGCGTCTGCTCAAACCGGAAGAATTTGATTCAATGAAAAAGGAAATTATCGATTTATCCGAAAAACTCCCGTTTGTTTCACTGAGATACTACGGATTCTGCGATAATTGGCAGGATATTCTGTAACATAATGCGGGCGAGCCAACAACAATAACTCCCCAAAATAATTCCCGTTTCCGTTCAAGGTCAGAGATGTTTCTACCGCTTCTTGCCTCCCCTGAAGTAGGGGAGGTGTCACGCAGTGACGGAGAGGTCAGAGATGTTTCGCGTTGCTCAACATGACGAGTTGGACGAAGACCTATTTTTTTCTGATTTCGCGGACCTTGTTGATGATTCCGTTGATTTTATCAAGGGTGAGATCCGCGATGTCGTTTTCTTCCGCGGATGCCCTCATGTTTTCGACTGCGGCTGCTGCTTCCGTCGGAGTTTCGTTTCTGAGTTCGAACGGGATGCCGTTCACCGCAACACTTTTTTTCAGAAAAATTCGGATCGCTGTTGAAAAATCAAGACCGAGACGGTCGAAAACTTCAGTCGCCTGGGTTTTTAAATCATCATCTATTCTGACTTGAATTGTATAGCTCATGTCACCACCTCCAAATATATTATACTTACAAACAAATTATTTGTCAATATAACTCAATACAATATTGAGCATGTCGCGAGGTGTAACAACAAATTCTTTTTGCGGAAAATGCCGGATGTTTCCGGTAACAAGATAGGCTTCTCTGCTTTTTCTTGCGGACAGTGCAATTTCATAAAAAACAGCGTCATCCGGATCATTGAATTTTTCATCGGAAAGAATTTTTTCAAGAAAGATTCCGTTTTTTCTCATGAAATCCATAAATTTCTTAACATCATCCGATGCGAAACCGAACTCCGGCCGTAGTAAAACTTCCTCGTATTCACTCAATATTTCTTCATTAAAGACCGGAGTTATTATTCCTGCAAGCAGCAAATCAATTATCTTTGCCGGAACAGAATCGCGTTTCAGCATGGCAGAAACAACAACATTTGTATCAATGACGGCATAAAAGTTCATTTTTCACCTCTGTTTCAAAGAAATAAACTATAAAATCATTTATTGCCATAAAATAAAGTCAAGTTTTTAATCATAAAATTATATTTAAAGTTCAATAATTCGAGAAAATATCTTAAAATTGAAGACAGGCTCAGCAACCGGAAGCCGGCACTGCCACCCATAACTCCCAAAAATAATTCCCATTTTCGTTCAAGGCCAGAGGTGTTTCGCTTCGCTCAACATGACGGAACACCGCGCTCCGGCACTTTGTGCCGCCTGGCCCTCTCAGTCGCTATGCGACAGCTCTCCCCAAGGGCGAGCCAAGGAGTGAGAGACAAGAAGTGGGAGCCAAGATAAGGTTCCCTTCGCCACACTGGAGAGTGGTTAGGGGTGAGGTCTGAAACGCCTAATTATAAGAAATAGCGGTTGATGAAATCTTCAGCTTTTGCCATGTCTTTGATTTCTGCAATATCCGGATCAATGTAGAAAGCATGCCATATTGAAGCTTCTTCAGCTTTTTTCAAATAGGATTTTATTTCTGAAATATCAGTATTTTCAAGTGGTTTTAAAACCTCAATCATTCTGTTCTGGTATGATGAAGGTAAACTTTTTACAAATTTTACTTTCTCTGTTTTGGCAGACTGCAGCTCTGATAAAATCTTCTCTGGTGTTTCCGTTGAAGTTTCTGCAAGGCCGCACGAAAGCATGAATGCTTCACGGAGAGTCGTGAACTTCAGCTTTTCAAAATCGCATGTCAATGAGTCCGGTCCGAAAATTATGTAGGGAGCATGCGCAATAACCGCTTTGCACGGCAGTTGACTTTCTTCATCCCACAAACCTTCCAGTTCATCAAAGTTACATGAAAGTTTAATATATTCAATAAGTTGTATTAAGATGCGGTGTTTGTTTGAGTGGAGGGGTTTAGCATTTGTTTTTGTCTTGCTTGGTATCAAAGATGTGATTTTTACGAATTCATTAAGAAATCCGTCTTTTTCATTGAAACCTGAAAATTCAAATAATTTGTCTTTTTCAAGGGCAAATAAGTTGGGGAAGTGATCGGCTGGTTTTCCATAAGTTTCTCCAATAAAATCAAGTGATTTTCTTAGGAAAAGGTCGAATCTCTTTTTGTCTTGGTTAAGCTCTGACAGACGTTTTAAAGGATAAGAATCTTTTTTGGAAACGGCATCGAACATGATTGATTTGAGCAAGGTATTTTCCTGTTCAGTATTATTTTTTCCTTTTGCAGCAAGAGAATTGAGCTTCTGTTTTTCAAAGTTATCGGTAATAAAGGTATTTATTGCCTTTTCTGCTGTGTCGAAGTTCTCCTGGGTGATGTATTCGTGGATTTTTTCTATTGTTTTTTCCTTTTCCTGTGGAGAATCTTCAAAAAATTCAGCAGCTTCTTCCATGTTTCCAGTCTCTGTCAGGATTTCAAACAGCATCTCTTTAAGGTTGCTTTTTAATTGTTCATCAGTTGATTCGGAAAGTTCTGTTTTTATTATTTTGATTGCTGTTTCATTGTCGCCTGATTCTTTTAAAATCGCGATGTAACGTTCAAGAGATTTTTGATTTTTATCCATTTTGAAAAGCTCTTCCGCAATAGCAGAAGCCTTTTCCCAGTCTTTTTTGGCAATATGTATATCGATAAGTTTTTCGCCTGAAACGATTTCTTTTTCTTTGTTCCATTTTTTTTCATAAATAGGAATGAGAATTGAGTTGGCTCCTATTTCAGTAAGAATCTTTTCATAAATTTTCAAGAAATCATCCAAATTTTCATAACTAGTGAATTTGATACGATTTCTGTATAAATCAATAAGTTTGTCTGAAGGAATATCATCGCCGGCAACAGCAATTGTTTCGTCTATAAAACGGCATTTTTCCTTGTTGTCTTCTATTTTCTGGAGAACGATGTTTCTAATGAAAAGAAGAGTCTGAAAGTCTTTGTTTTTGATGTAGATGTGTTCCAGAATTTCTCTTATAATGTTGAAAGTCTGCTGATCCTGAACGGTTGTGAAGAGCTCTTCCAGGTCATCCTGAAGAGTCGGGTTTTCGCAGCCTCTGAAGAATAAAGACCATATTTTTCGCTTATTTTTTGGTTCGAAATTGAGATAGTACTCCAATATAATCGAAATTCCTTCAAAAAATCCTGCTTTTATATATTCTCCGACTAAGAACATCAAAGCGGTTTTCTTAGTTGAGTTTTTGGTTAAAATCTCTATTGAGAAATCTTTTTCAAGAAGTGAAAGAACAAACTGCTCTTTGTCACTGTAAGAGATTTCAGCTTTGTCGTATTTTCCTTCCTTATATAAAAAGTAGAGTTCTTTCCAGAAGGATGCACCTTCGCGCTTAAGTATTTCATCTGTCATAAAAGATGAATTGCTTTGTTTTATATATTCTATGAACAGCTCGAAATTGTATTCGTTGTAGTCTATAGAGGATTCTGTTTCAATATTTGTGAAATCTGCCTTGCCTTCAGACATCCTGAGATTTTCTTTGGCAGAGATATTATCGGGATATAACTTTAGTATATCTGAAAATGTTTCGTTTGCTTTTTTATTTCTGCCGCTTTCACGCATTATCATGGCTGACTTGGTGAGATAGGCAAGACCGATATGCGATTTTGCCATATTTTCCATGTCAGTGATTTGGGAAATAACAAAGTTGATTCCGGCGCTGTCTTTTGTTCTGGAAAATATCTTTTCAAGATAGAGAAGTGTCGGCAGATGTTCCGGTTCTATTTCTAAAAGTTCCCTGAAACATTCGGTAGCTCTGGTCATATCTTTGATGTTTTCGTAAAAAATAATGCCGTTTTTGTAGTAAAGGTTCGTGATTTCTGAAATATCCTTTGAAAGATCTATTTCTTTAAAGTTTATTTCGGCGAGTTTTTCCCAATTTTGAGTTTTGTAGTAAATTTTCCCCAGTTTTTTTACAGCGTTGAGGTTTTTGGGGGTAATCTCAAGTATTTTTAGGAGACAGATTTCAGCTTTTTCCAGTTCTTTTGTGCAGTTTATGCAGCAGTCGGCAAGTTTTTCGAGTATTTTTATCTTATCTTCATCTTCAGAAGTGTGTTCCGCTTCGTAGGTAAGAAGCTCCATGTAACGATTGTAATTCTTTGAGTCGAGACAAAGTTCTGCAAGGGCTCTTGCGGTTTCGAACGAATAATGCGCTGCAATACTTTTTTCGTAGTATTCGGCAGCTTTGCAGCAGTCGTTCATTTTCTTCCGGAATATTTCGCCTGCTTTGTAAAAGAATACGGACTGATTTAACGGATCGCTCTCTCTTTCAGCTATCATCAGGTAGAGTGCAACCAGCTTTTCCCACGATTCACTTTCTTCGTATATCGCGGCTGCTTTTGAAAGCGAAAAAGTGCAGTTAATTGGATCTTCTTCGGCAATGCTTCTGTATATTTCAGCAGCAAAATCAGGTAGTTCAAGCTTGTTTTCGTAAAGGTCTGCAAGGAGTTCCAAATACATTGTTTTTTCTGCGCCGACAGCTTTTTTGGAGGACATTTTGTAAAATTTTCCGACAAGATGCCATTTTTTGTATTTGTAAAGAACGGGAGCAATTATGTTGAGAATGAAGACTGAATCGGTGTTTTCCGCAAGGACAGAAACAGTTTCTTCGAGCTTGTCTTCAATGTTGTTTTTGTAGTAGTAGCAGAATTCTACAAATTTTACCGTTGTAAAGGAAACCTGAAGCGAACTTTCGGTTACTTTCTTGGTAAAAGCGGCAACATTTTCAGGTGAAATGCCGCTGTACTGCATGATGTAGAATTTCAGAATTTCGAAAATGAAGGGGTGAAGGTCAGATTTTTCGAAAACTTCCAGCATTAAGGAAAAGGCCTTGCTGTAATTTCCCGATTTTTCGGCTTTGACAGCTTCAAAAAATGATGCGCAAAGGGATTCTGTTGTGCCGGTATCTTTGATTTCATGCGGAGCTTTGTCGTAGAACGAAAGTATGAGGTCGGCAACTGGATCGGATTCTGTCAGATTGTTCCTTATTTCAGCTATAAGATCTTCATCGGTATTGCCTGTTTTTATCAGAAGAAATATCAATAAATTCAGATAGTTTTCTTTGCTTATCGAAGAAGCCGCGCTTTTGAGCTTTTCAAAAAGTCCGTATTCGGAAGGATCGGAGAGAAGTATCGTGAAAAACAGTTCAAGTTCGTCTTTTCCTTCAATAGTTCTCAGGGCTTCGGCTGCTGACAGGGAGGTGAGAGCCGACGGAAAGAAGTTCTCGGGTATGTGTCCCGACAAAGTTTCGAGCGGTTTGAAAGTGCCGCGTTTTTCTTCGATTTCCTCAATTTTCGGCAGAATGTGCCTGAAATTCAGGTGCACATTTTCAAGAGTCGAATCGTTTGCTATTACGATCTTTTCCATGAAACCCTCCGCATCTAATTTTATATTCGCCGCAAAATAATATTAAACTTCTTCAGTTATGCAAGATTTACTTGAATTTGTAACCGACCTTCGGTAAAAAGCGTCCGAAAGTGTTGTTGTTACTTTTTGCAGAGGTTTTTATGAAAAATTTTGCCGACAAACTCATAAAGTTCCGCGCTCTTATTATTGCTGTTTTCATCGTTGTTTCTTTGCTAATGGCGATCCCGCTCAAAGACAGCGAGGTCGATCCTGATGTTGAAAATATGCTTCCTGACTATCTGAAGATTCACCTTAAAGAACTGGAAGAAAAGTTCGGCGGAATGGAAATAGTTTTTGTCGTTGTCGAGGACAAAGATGTACTCAGGCCGGCGGTTCTTGCTCAGATAAATGCGATAAGTGACGCTTTGAAAGAAATCAAGGATATTGAGAAAGTCAACTCGATTCCGATGGTCGATGACGATCCTTTTGCCGATGAAAAGCCGGAAGAGGGGAGTCCTGAAGAGCTTGCCCAACGCGAAGAACTCCGCAAAATGCTCAAAGGCAACGATATGGTTATGCGCACTCTGATCAATGATGACTTTACTGCGGCGACAGTTCTTGTCAGAATGAAAAACAACGGTAAAGGTCTTGAAATAACAAGAGAAATTCGTGAAACTGTGGCGAAAGTCGAAGGGCCGGGAAAAGTCACTCTCGGCGGCCTTCCGGTGATCAAGGAGCATATTTCCGAAGACGTTCCCAAGGATATGGCCGTTTTCATGCCGCTCGGACTTTTGATTATGCTCGGAATTCTTTTCATCAGTTTCAAGCAGCTGCGCGGCGTCATTCTGCCGTTTTCTGTCGTAATTATGTCAATACTCGTTTCGATGGGGCTTGTTCCGCTTCTTGGCTGGAAAATGACAACTGTCACTATAATTCTGCCTGTAATTTTGATTGCTATCGCCAACGGTTACGGCATCCACATTATAAGCCGTTATCAGCTTCACAACATGGAGGCAAACGGTAAAAAAAGCGCGGAAGAACTCGCCAAGGCTGTGTTTTCCGATATGACGGTTCCTGTTATTCTCACCGGTGTCACGACAATTGCCGGAATGCTCTGCCTCATGACTCATACTGTCGTTCCTGCGGCTCAGCTCGGAATTCTTTCTTCAATCGGTATTGCTTTTGCGCTTATGGCGAGCATATTTTTTATTCCTGCGGTCCTTTCTATGATGAAAGTTCCGAAGCCTGTAATTAGTAAGGAAAATCGCCCTGCAACGGAAAAACTCCTTATAAATGTTGCGGATTTTGTCTCAAAGCACCCGAGAGCCCTTTTGATTTCAAGCCTTGTTCTTACGGTTGTCATGGCATTCGGAATTCCGAAAATCGTAGTTGATTCGAACCTTGCAAGCTACTATCCGAAAGGGCATCCGGCACAGGTGGCATCGCAGCTTATCAATGACAACTTCGGCGGCTCGCAGATAATAAGCGTAAATGTCAAAGCTGACATCAAAGATCCTCAAGTCCTTAAAAAAATTGACGAAGTCGAACAGATAATAAACAAAAACCCGAATGTCGGGAACACTCTTTCGATCGCAAAACTTATAAAACTTGTCACGAAAGGTGCTTATCAGCCGGGCGAAAAGGGATTCGGCGAGATTCCAGAAACCAAAAACGCTGTAGATTTCTTCCTTACGAAATACAACGAAATGGCTGATCCGGACGAGCTTACAAAACTGGTAAATCCCGACTTCACGCAGGCCCAGATCATCGTCCAGTTAAAAAGCGAAAGCAGCGAAACGATAAAAAAAGTGGTCATAGACACCCAGAAACTTATCGAAAACGAGCCGATTTTCTCAGAAATCACAGGGTCGGGCGTAATGTTCAAGGATCTTATTGACAGCGTTATCGACGGCCAGATCATATCGCTCCTTCTTTCGTTCATTTCGGTTTCCATTCTCGTCATGATCCTCTTCAAATCGATCGTCGCCGGAATAATCGCAGGAGTTCCGCTCGGAGTTTCGCTTGTTCTCATGTTCGGAGTCATGGGATTCACCGGAGTCACTCTCGATATCGCGACAGCGCTTATTTCTTCAATCGTTATCGGAGTAGGTGTTGACTACACGATTCACTTCCTGTGGCGTTACAAAATCGAAATGCAGAAACACGGCGACACGACTGAAGCAGTACGCCACACGCTCCAGACAACAGGCCGCGGAATCATTTTCAACGCCGTCAGCGTCATGGTAGGATTTGTAATTCTGCTTATAAGTTCGTTCCTGCCGATACGCTATTTCGGTGCCCTGATTGTTCTTAGTATCGCTGTCTGCCTTGTAGGTTCGATGGTCCTTCTTCCTTCGATCTGCATCATTTTCAGACCGAAATTCCTTGAAAAAAAGTAAACGCGGACCAGAGTTAATTTTTTCTGGTATTTTTTTTATTAAATATTAGAATACTGCCCATGTTTGTTGTCGGAACGCCTGTTTTTTATATCGCCCTTTTGTTTTTAGGGCTCTTTTTGATTCTGAAAAAGTTTTTTAAAGGAACTGCATTCAAAGTTGTCGGCATAAATTTTATTGTTATTATTTTTCTTGTCGCCCTCTTTGATTCGGTTGCGGCGATGCTTTTAAGCCGCGCTGATCCTTTCAGAATTTCCGACAACTTCTATCATCACGGACTTAAGGCTATGGCCAACGAAAAGACTTCGTGGAAAAGCGACGGAGTCTCTTTTTATCAGGTTTACACGAATTCACTGGGTTTCGTTGACGAGATAAACCGCGAAGTTCCGATGAAAAAGAGCGGCAAGCGCATTCTCATTTTGGGTGACAGTTTTATGGAAGGTGTGGGCTATCCGTGGCATCAGACTGTTCCCGGCATAATTTCCGACCGCTTCAAAAAGCAGGGTGTCGAGGTTCTCAACGGGGCGGTTATAAGCTATTCGCCGAAAATATATTATCTCAAGCTCAAACATTTCCTCGAAATGGGTCTTGAAATTGATGAACTCTATGTTTTTATTGATATTTCAGACATCATAGACGAAGTTGTCTATGACTATTTTGTGCCGAAGGAATTTTCGCAGTCCGAGCTGAAATGGCAGGAACTCGACAATTTTTTCATAAAAGGCTCCTACATTTACAGAAGCACGAAAACCGACTATTTTGCGATGCAGCAGAATCCTTACAACGAAAACGGTCCGTTCTGGGGCGGGCTCTCGAATTTTTACATCCTGAAACCGAGGTGGACTTTTGACGAGAATGCAATGAAACTTTACGGCGAAAAGGGTATCGCTTCCGCAAAAAAGCACATTGACCTGATCCGAAAAATCTGCGAGGAAAGAGGGATAAAGCTTCACATCGGTGTATGGCCGTGGGAAATTCAGGCGCATAATAAGAACGGTAGAAAACAGTATGAACTCTGGAAAGAGTATACTGACAAGTATCATATTGATTTTATTTCGCTTTTTGATACTTTTGAAGCAATGTCCGATGAAGAAATTTCTTCTATTTTCATAAGAAACGACATCCATTGGAATGATAAAGGCAACGCTATCGTGGCTGATTATATCTGGCAGCATATTTTAAATAATTCAGGGGGAAAAAATGAAGTTGCTCAGTGAAATCAAAGGTGACAAGATTGTTGAAACAATCGAAAAACTTGTAAAAATCCCGTCTCCGACCGGTTTTACCGGCAAAGTAAAGGATTTTCTTGTCAAAAACGCTGAAAAGAAGGGGATTTCCTACACTGTTACCAAAAAAGGTGCAGTGATTTATTCTTTTGGTCCCAAAGATGTTCCGGGAATGTTTTTTGCTGCCCATGTCGATGCTCTCGGAGCTATCGTAACAGATGTAGACGATGATGAAAACAGAGTTAAAATCACGACAGTCGGCGGTTATCCGGCACTTTATATAATCGGAGAAATATGCACGATTCACACCCGCAAAGGTAAAGAGTATGTTTCGACTTTTATTCCGAATAATCCGGCAGTCCATGTAAATTCCAAACTCAAAGAAATGGTTCCTGATTTTGAAAACTGCTCGCTTAGAGTCGATCTGACGCTCAAAAAAGGTGAAAAACTCAGCGATTTTATTTCTGTCGGTGATTTTGTTTCACTTGACTGTGGTTTCAGATATGTTGACGGCTATGTAAATTCGCGTCATCTTGACGACAAAGCTTCTGCGGGGATATTTGTTTATCTATCTGATATTATTAAGAAAAATGAGAGTAAGCTTAAAAGCAGAATTTCATTTTTCTTCAACGTTACAGAAGAAACGGGGCAGGGCATTGCCGCTACTCCTCAGGGCGATGACCTCATTGTTGTAGATATGGGTGTTGTCGGCGGCGGAACGGCCGGCAGCGAAAAGTGCGTCAGTATCTGTGCAAAAGATTCGTCAGGTCCTTATAACTACGATCTTACGACTGAACTTATAAACCTTGCCGAGAAAAACAAGATTGCTTACAAAACCGATGTTTTCCCGTTCTACGGTTCGGATGGTTCGGCACTTCTGCGCTCGTGCAGCGATACGAGAGTCGCTCTTATCGGTCAGGGTGTAGACGCAAGCCACGGATACGAAAGAACGCATGTCGAAGGTCTTACTGCGACGGCTTCTTTGATTCTTGCGTATATTTTCGGTTAAACCATGAAAAGGCCTGACGGTTCGCTCATAAGTTTTATGAGCAATCTTGTAAAAAAGAACGGCGGTATCAACTGCGCGCAGGGAATTCCCGGCTTCAATCCGCCAGAAGAGTTGATAAATGAACTGATTTTTGCGGCAAAGCAGCCGATTCACCAGTATCCGGCAGGGAACGGAAACCCGAAACTTCGCGAACTTATTGCATCGGGACTCTGCGGAAACTGCGGACTTGCGGCTGAAAATGTTCTTGTCACAAACGGTGCAACAGAAGCTATTTCGCTGATATATCTCTATTTGAGACAGAAAAACAGCGGAAGTTTCACCGTTTTGTCTTTTGATCCGGTTTATGAAAGTTACGCAAATCTGCCCAAAATTTACGGTGACCGCTTTGTGTGCGAATATCCGGATGAATCGGGTTCTTTTGATTTTAATTCAATCGAAAGCCGCATAAAAAGTGAAAAAGTAAACCTGGTTTTGCTTTGTTCTCCAGGAAATCCGCTCGGAAAAATCTGGAAAAAAGAGGAAATCACTGCGCTTTACGAAATATGCAGAAAGTGTGGCGCAAAACTTGTTTTTGACGCGGTTTACAGCGACCTTTATTTCGGCGAAAAACCTTATCTTCCGTTTGATTTGGTCGGAGACACGCTTTTTGTGGTTTCCGCTTTCTCGAAAATGCTTTCAATCACAGGCTGGAGAATAGGGTATGTCATTGCAGGAAAGGAACATATCGAGAGCATGGCGAAAATTCACGATTACACAGGGCTTTGCACGCCGTCTGTTCTTCAGATTGCAATTGCGGAATATCTTGAAAAGAATGATTTCGGCAAAAATTATCTCTCAGCTTTGCGCGGAAAAATAAAAGAATCGTTTGAAACTATGTATCCTGTGCTCGAAAAAAGCGGTTTTGCGATGCCTTCAATCGACGGCGGATACTTTATCTGGGCAAAAATTCCTCAAAAATTCGATGACGGTTTCAAATTTGCGATGGATCTTTATGAAAAAGAGAAGGTCGGTACTGTTCCCGGAATTCATTTCAGTGATAAGGGAAATAATTTCATAAGGATAAGCATTGCAAAGCCGGCTTCTGAAATTGCCGAAGCCGCTTCAAGAATTGCTGATTTCGTAAAGCTGTGATTTCCTTTAAATAGTTTCCTTCAAGATTGGACTTTAATAAATTTTTTCCTATAATTCATAGGTTTTTAGGAGGTGTTGTTTTTGGGCAAGCTGCTTTTTTTTCTTAGTTTATGTAAAAAAATGTTTTTTTTGTTTGCAGTTTTTCTCATTTTTTTTGCACAGGGAAATCTTTTTGTTTATCTTGAAAATTTGGTTTCCTGTTTTCCTGTAACGATAATCACCACCCAGAAGGCACCGGTTGAGCAGGTAATTGATACTATGAAAGTTTGTTCTCTTTCGGTGCAGAGCGAGCGCATGACTTTCGATTCATCGATTTTCAACCACTATGAAACCCTTCCTGTGAAAGAAATTTATCTTTATTCGATGAAGATTCCTTACTCTGAGTGGGGTGGAATCAAAAATATGGAAGATGTAATAACAGAAGCTAACCCGTATGTTGAAGATGTTGTTTCCCTGTACGCCGCTTCAAAGATCAAATTTCAGCTTCTCTCTTTTGTTTTTACCATGCTCGTCGGCATTTATTTTGTTTTCAGAATTGCTGAATCAAAGAAAATGTCAAAAAAACAATATTTGTTTGTTTTTGCAATAATATCAATGCTTTATGTTGTTTGTTCCGCTTTGCTGCTAATTTCTTGTCCGATGGTTGTCATGCCGCTTTCGGCAGTTTCCGCAGGAGTTCTGTTTGCTGCTTTTGTAACTGTTTCCCTTATAACTTACAGACTTTCAAAATGGTGATGATATGAGGAAGTTTTTTTATATTCTGCTTTGTGCTTTCTTTTTTGTTTCCTGTTTTTCGCACGGTAATGATTCCAGACCGGTTGCGGATATTACTGATACTGGCGACACCGTTTCTGACGATAGCGATACTGTTACCGATACCGGAGATACTGTTGCTGACAACGGCGATACTGTTCCAGACAACGGCGATACTGTTTCTGATGACGACGATACGGTTTCTGGTGATGTTGATACTGTTTCTGACGACGGCGATAATGTTTCTGATGATAGTGATGCCGTTCATGACGATAGCGATACTGTTCCAGATGACGGCGACACTGATGATGACGATGATACTGATGATGATTCAGATTATCAGGAAGAATTTGATGATTTTGACGGTGATACCATTCAAATCAGAATTGTTGCAGGAAACATCACGAGCGGAAACAAACAGTCTTACGATCCAGGGCATGGAATAAGGATTTTCAAGGCTTTGAAACCCGACATTGCGCTTGTTCAGGAGATGAATTACGGAAACAATTCGGCAAATGACTATAAAAGTTTTGCACAGGAGATTGTCGGAACGAACTATTACGCGGTTGATGACGCAGATTATGATATTCCGAACGGTGTTGTTAGTAAATATCCTATAAAATCAAAAGGTTATTGGGTTGATCCTAATATTGATAACCGAGCTTTGATGTGGGCGGTTGTCGATATTCCGGGCGAGAAGGATATTTTTGCGATAAGTGTTCATCTTCACACAGAACCTGTTTCTGATCAAGTCAAAGCTGCGCAGGTAATTGTTGACGAAATCAAAAAACTCGAATCGTCGAATTCCGGCAGATATTACTATGTTGTAGGCGGCGATTTTAATGGCCCGACAGCCGTTTCTTCAAACGGTTTCGGCAAAAACGATACATTTTATATCAGCGGTCCCGATCCCGTTGATGAAGAAAACAACAGCAATACAAACAGGAACAGAAACAAGCAGTACGATTTCGTTTTAGCTGACTATCCGCTGCACGCATTTCAAGTTCCCGTGGTTTATTATTCGTCAGAAGATGCAACAAAAACAAAGACTTATGAAAACGGTTTGGTTTTTGATACGCGAGTTTACTCACAAAGCGATCTTGATGAATATTTTTATCCGGCAGAGATAAACGATTCAGGTGCTTCAAGTATGCAGCATATGGCTGTAGTCAAGGATTTTCTTATAAAATTGCCATGAACAGATACGAAATACCCGAAAACAGATTTTTGAATTTTTACCATTTTGAAGTGACTACTTCGACAATGGATGAATGCGAAAATCTGATAAAATCGGGGGTTCGCAGCGGAATCGTTCTGGCCGATTCGCAGACTTCAGGACGCGGAAGAAACGCAAAAAAATGGGTGTCCGTTGCCAACGGAAACATTTATTTGTCATTTTTTGACGAAATCGATCCTGAAAATCCAATAAATCTCATTCCGCAGAGGTGCGCAGTCGCAGCATTTTCGGCGGTTTCGCAGTTTGTGAAAAATGCAGAAGTTAAGATAAAATGGCCGAACGATATATTTGTTGGAATGAAAAAAGTGTCCGGAATTATTGCAAAAACAATACTTTTTGAAGGAAAAAGATTTTATATATGCGGAATCGGGATCAATGTTTTTCCGCCGGATGAAAACGGTCAGAAATTTGTCTGGGAGCCGACAGCGGTTTCAGAATACTGCGAAGTTTCGACGGAAGAGGTTTTAAATGCTCTCATCAAAGGTGCCGACTTTGCTTTTTCTGCCGGAAGTGCTGAAATTATAGATACTTACAAGCATAATATAAATTGGATGCTTGAGCGTAAAATTGTTTTTTCACAAGATTTAGTCCACAATGAAAAAGGGAAAATTATCGGATTTTCGGATGATTTTTCAGTTGTTAAAATTAAAACTGAGAACGGAATCGAAGAGCTTTCAGCTCTCTCGATTTTATCTTTAAACTGAAGGGGGAGTATGAGCCGCTTTAAAACAAAAACAATACACCATTTAAATATTGTGATTCTTATTGTCCTTTCGATTTTATTAAACTTTTTTCTTTCCGGTCTGGTGCGTCGTCTTGAACTGCCGCTCTATCTGGATACTATCGGAACTGTACTTGCCGCGATGCTCGGAGGAAATCTTGCAGCCGTAATAGTCGGATTCTTTTCAAATGCTGTCAATGCAATTTACGATATTACGAAGCTGTATTACGGTATAATCAGCATTCTGATCGGTGTTTTAGCCTCTATTTTTCACACAAAAAGATTCTTTGAACGTCCAATGAAGGTTTTGCTTGCAATAGTTATTTTTGCATGTATCGGCGGCGGGCTGGGTTCATTTTTTACCTATTTTCTTCAGGGTTCGGATTTTGGAGCCGGAAATTCCGTTCCTTTGTCTTCCGCAATATACAGCATGACGGGTTCCTCAAAGTTGTTTTCAGAGTTTTGTGCCGATATCATCATCGACTTTTTCGATAAAACGCTGGTAGTGGCGGTTGCAATCATCATCTACCGCATGATTCCCGATTTTTACAAAAGATATACCAAATGGGTTTTTCTTTTCTCACCGGCCCCGTCGAATGAGGATAGCGAGCACCGGGGCGAGATCAAGCGTTCTCTCCTGAGAAAAGTCATTGTAATGGTCATTGTCGCCGAAATACTTCTCGGAACTCTGGCCACTGTCACCGGCTTCATTCTTTACAGGCAGGTGTCGGTAGGGAAGTTTACCGATATCGCTCAGGGAGTCACCAAAGCGGCATCTATAGTTATTGATGCTGAAAGGATTGACGAATTCATTGAAAAAGGGCGAAATGCGGAAGGTTACAATGAAATAGAGAAAAATCTTTACGGAATAAAGGAAAGTTTTCCGCAGACGACCTATCTTTACGTCTATAAAATTCTTGAAGACGGCTGTCATGTCGTTTTCGATCTCGATTCAGAAGGTGTAGAGGCAGGCGAGCCGGGAGAAATTGTAGAGTTCGATCCGACTTTTGTTCCGTATCTGCCTAAACTTTTCAAAGGAGAGGAAATCGAGCCGATTTTTTCCGATGACCAGTTCGGCAAACTGCTCACGGTTTACAGGCCGCTTAAAGGCTCGACTTATGTCGCGGCTGATATCGCGATTGACGAGATTGTGGCAGACGAGTTTAAATTTGTAATCAAGCTGCTCTCTGTGTTTTTCGGGCTTTCGATAATCATTATGAGTATCGTTCTTGAGTTTGTAAACCGCGGGATCGTATATCCCGTAAACCGCATGGCCTCTGCCTCAATGAAATTCGCCTACAGGTTCGAGCATGACGGAGAAGCGGCTTTTAAATTCATGGAATCGCTGAAAATACGTACTTTTGACGAAATAGAGAATCTCTACAAATCGCTCCTGAAAATGTGCGGGGATCTGTTGAATTACATCAAGCAGCTGAGTGTTCAGAACAAGCGCATAACCAGAATGCAGAACGAAATTATTATAAACTTTGCAGAAATGGTCGAAGCGCGCGACAACAGCACCGGCAACCACATCAAGAAAACGGCATTTTATGTCGAGGCGATAGCGAAGGAACTCAGGAAAAACGGAAGATTTACAGAGATTCTGACTGATGCCTATATTGCCAAGCTCAAACGTTCGGCACCTCTTCACGATATCGGAAAAATTGCTGTTCCCGATTCGATTCTGAATAAACCGGGAAAACTGACTGAGGAAGAATTCGAAATAATGAAGAGTCATGCGATAGAGGGGCAGAAAATACTTAAAAAAATCGAGGCTAACGCAAGTGATTCCATGGATGACGACTACCTGAAAGAATCGATTGAAATGGCGCTTTATCACCATGAAAAGTGGAACGGAACGGGTTATCCAAACGGACTGAGAGGCGAGGATATCCCGCTTTCGGCAAGGATCATGGCCGTTGCCGATGTCTTCGACGCACTTGTTGCCGAGCGTGTCTATAAAAAGGCTTTGACGTATGAAAAAGCAATGGAAATAATTTTCGAAGGGGCCGGAACGAGCTTCGATCCGGTTATTGTCGAAGCCTTTTCACATATCGCCAAAGAGCTTTACGACAAGCGTACTGTTCTTGAACAATAATCTGAGATTTCAGTGGGGTTAGAATGATAAACGAAAAGTCAACAAAGTGGAAAAGTTTCGGAAATGCTGTTCTGTTTGTTTTTCTGACTCTTTTGATCAACATAGTTCTTTCAAAGATAGTGATTGCACTGAAACTTCCGCTCTATTTCGACTGTGTCGGAACGCTTCTGGCCGCAATGATAGGGGGAAATCTTCCTGCTGTCATAGTCGGTTTTTTTTCGAATGCGATCAACGGGTTTTCTGATATCACGACCCTTTACTACGGCATAATCAGTATTCTTATAGGTGTTGCTGCCGCTATTTTCCAGAAGAACGGCTTTTTCAAAACTCCCGGCAGAATAGTTTTTACCATTTTTGTTTTTGCGTTTCTGGGCGGCGGACTCGGTTCAATCATCACATACTTTCTTTTCGGCTACGATTTCGGTGAAGGAGTTTCGGCTCCTCTGGCTGTTCTGATGCATAGCCAACTTGGGTTTTCAAAGTTTTTTGCCCAGCTTTCAACCGATTTTCTTCTGGATCTTTTTGACAAAACGCTCGTTGTTGCCGGAGCGCTTTTTATTTCAAAATATGTTCCGCAGATTTACAAAAAATATATCGGCAGGATTTTCCTTTTTGATGCCGATCCGAAGAAACCTGAATACGAAAAATTTCTCGACACGAATCTCATCAAGCGATCCCTTCTCAAAAAAGTCGTAGTAATGGTCATTATTGCCGAAATTCTTCTCGGAGCTCTCGCCAGCACTACGGGTTACATTCTTTACAGCGATGCCTCTTTCGGAGAATATGCAGATATTTCGAAAGGTGTTTCCAAGGCTACTTCTGTTGTTGTTGACGGCGACAGAGTCGACGAATTCCTCGAAAAGGGAAGGGCAGCGGAAGGTTATGACGAGATAGAAAAGAGACTTTACAAGATAAAGGAAACTTTTCCGCATGTCATGTATCTTTACATTTACCGCATCATGGAAGACGGTGCACACGTTGTTTTCGACCTCGAATCCGAAGATCATGAGGAGGTGAAGGCCGTCAAAGCGGACCAGCCGGGCGATGTGGTAGAGTTTGACGATGCTTTCGCTGACGTTAAGGAAAATCTGATACGCGGCGAAAAGGTCGAGCCGAGAATTTCCGACGACGAATTCGGCTGGCTTTTTACGAGCTATGAGCCTCTGCTTGATTCCAACGGAAAGCCTGTCGCTCAGATCGGAGTTGATCTTTTAATGGGTGATGTCCGTGCCGATCAGGCAAAATTTTTCATAAAACTTCTTTCGATGTTTTTCGGACTTTCGATAATTATAATGAGCATTGTTCTCGAACTGGTAAACCGCGGCATCGTCTATCCGGTGAACAGAATGGCGGCCGCTTCGATACAGTTTGCCTACAATTTGGGACACGGTGTCGAGCGCGACAGTAATCTGAAGGCGATTGAAGACCTCAATATCCACACTTTCGACGAAATAGAATATCTTTACAAAGCTATAATGAAAATGGGAGGCGATTCGCTCTCTTACATCGACCAGCTTAACAAACAGACTGAGCGGATCACGAATATGCAGGAAGAGATTATTGTCAACTTCGCTGAAATGGTTGAAGCGCGTGACATAAGCACCGGAAACCATGTCAAAAAGACGGCGTTCTACGTCGAGGCGATAGCGAAAGAACTCCGGAAAGAAGGAAAGTTTAAAGATATTCTTACAGATTCCTACATAAAAATCCTGAAACGTTCGGCGCCTCTACACGATATAGGAAAAATCGCGATTTCAGATCTTATTCTGAACAAACCGGGAAGATTCACCGATGATGAATTTAAAATCATGCAGAGCCACACTACCGAAGGAAAGAACATTCTTACAAAAATCGAAGCCAACGCAAGCGATATGGATGAAGGCTATCTGAAAGAGTCGATCGAAATGGCGCAATACCACCACGAAAAATGGGATGGAACAGGTTATCCGACCAAAATTAAAGGCGAGGAAATTCCGCTTGCGGCACGAATCATGGCTGTCGCAGATGTTTTTGATGCACTTGTAGCTGAACGAGTCTACAAAAAGTCGTTCCCTTATGAAAAAGCTATGGAAATTATCACCGAAGGCGCAGGAAAGGCTTTCGATCCTGTTGTAGTTGAAGCGTTCACCCACATTTCAAAAGAACTTTACGACGAGAGAACACGGCTGAACAAAGAAGTGGTAACTCCGGAAAACAGCTAGAAAATATTATTGGTTCAGTTGCTGATATTTAAATCTGACAAAAATTAAAGAAGCTCTTTGAGCTGCTGAAGCTTTTCAACAAAGACTTTCTCGAACATTTTGTAAGGTGCGATATCGGTCATGTCAACACCAGCATCCTTGAGGATCTCGATAGGCGGCTTCGAGGTTCCTGCTTTCAAAAATCCGTTGATGTACTGCTCAGCCGGGATCTTGCCGCTTCTGACACCTTCAGCGAGCGAAAGAGCGCCGATAAAGCCGACGACATACTTGTAAACATAGTAGTTGTAGTAGAAATGAGGAACGAAAGCCCACTCGTTCTTGTAGAGTTCGTCGATCTTCATGAGGCCGTATTCTTCGCCGTAGTATCTGCTCAAAGTCTTGCCGTAAAGGTCGTTGAGGAATTCGGGTGTGAGGACTTCGCCCGCTTCGACTTTCTTGTAGATTCCGTCTTCGAATTCAGCGAACTGCATCTGTCTGAAAACGGTTGCTCTTGCCATTTCGATGAAGTGGTTGAGGAGGAATTTCTTTTCTTCCTTATCAGCAGTCGTGTCGATAAGGCGGTTTATGAGCATGATCTCGTTGAATGTGCTTGCTACTTCGGCAACGAAGATCGTGTACTGCGATTTTTCGTAGGGCTGGAACTTGTTGGAATAGTACGAATGGATCGCGTGACCCATTTCGTGAGCCAGTGTTGAAGCCGAATTGTAGTCGTCAATGTGGTTGAGGAGAACGTAAGGATGCGTGTCGTAAGCCATGCCTTCCATGTATGCGCCGCTGACTTTGCCTTCGTTCGGATAGATGTCAACCCAGCCGTTTGCGGGATCCATCGCTTCTGCGATAGCTTTTCTGTATTCGTCGGTCATGCAGGACATTGCCTCGTTGACGAGTTTCACGGAGTCTTCGTAGGTGTAGACTCTGCTGTTGCCGCCTTTTACCATCGTTGCATAAATATCGTGGTAACCCTGATCGGGAATATTGAGGACTTCCTTTTTGAGTGCCAGATATTCGTGAAGTGCCGGCAGGATGGCGCGGACATTGTCGCGCAGAGTGTAGAAGAAATTCGACGGAAGCTCGTTTTCCTTCATCTCCTTGTCGAGAGCGTCGGAATATTTTCTGATTTTCGCTACTGTCGCGTAGTATTTTGTCTGGTAGTGGAGCATCTTCGCAAGCGAATTTTTGTAGCTGTCGTAGGTCTTCCAGAAAACGTCGAAGATTTTCTTTCTCGTCTCGCGGTTGTCGCTCTGGCGGAATCTTGCGTAAGTCTGGATATTTGCTTCCATTTTTTCGCCTTCAAGCTCGATTTCGGGGAACTTCATGTCAGCCGACGAAAAAGTGGAGTAGGTTTCGTATTCGCCGAGAGCGAGTCCGCCGAACTCAGCCATGATCTTCTCTTCAGGTTCTGAGAGAGTGTGCGGCTTGTTCAGAAGAATCGCGTCGAAATATCTTGAAAAGTTGCTGAAATCGGGGTCGTTTCTGAAGCCGAGAAGTTTTTCCTCGCTGTAGGAGAGGAGTTCAGGCTCCATGAAAGAGCTTGCAGCCGCCATTTTTGTCATAGCCGCAGCCGCCATACCCGAAAGTTCCTGCCATTTGCCGACGCTCATGTCGACATCACGGTTTCTGTCTGCGTAGCACTGAAGTTTCGCGCCTCTTCTCATCGCGTCGCTCGAGATTCTGAGAGCTTTGAGAAGAGTTTCCTTTTCACCGAGTTTTCCGGCGAATTTCACGATTTCGGCAGTGTCTTTTTCAATGCACTGGAATTCGTTCGCGACTTCCTCTTCGTTTTTGTAAAGGTGGCTCGTCTGCCAGCAGTTTTTCGGGTCGACTTCATTTCTTTTCAGCATTTTTTTCCTCCAAATCAAATGTTTATAAACAAATTGCGCGGCATTATAATTTTTCTTGAGAAAAGCACAAACAAAACTAAAATCCTACGTTGGATTTGATGAAAATATGCAGGAGGTCGATATGAAAAAACTTCTTGTTTTAATTGGCTTTTTTATGATTCTGTCGCTTGCGGGCTGCGGCGGCAGTTCTTCAAGCGGTGGGAAGGGGGCTGAGCCGGATGATGCCGGTTCCGCTCCGTTCAATGACGATGAAACTGCCGATTTCGAAGTCGTCAGTGACGATGATTTTACGGAATCGGCTGAAGAAGCTGCCGCTCCGCAGACATACGAGGAGTGGCAGAACGCCTACGAGAAGGCGGATGCTCAGGCGGAGCATGTTTTGGCTCAGTTTGTAGAGGCGAACACGAACTTCGGAATGAAGCTCTTCGCGAAGCTCAACGAGCGCAGCGAAAACATTATGATTTCACCGCTTTCAATTTCAATCGCCATGGCGATGACTGCCGGCGGGGCTGGAAACAGCGGAACATTCGACGAGCTGATGGATTTTCTCGGCTACAAGGCGGCGGGGTTCGACGACTACATGACGCTGAACGAGCAGTTCGACTTTCTTTTGCAGAGTCTGACCTATTTCGATAAGGATTTCGAGCTTTATCCGGCAAATTCGATGTGGCTTGACGACGACTTCAGGGGAAAGGTCAGCAAGACCTTTGTGAACGATCTTAAAAAGTATTACGGCGCCGGCTATTTTGTCGAGGATTTCGCTGATTCGAAAACTGTAGGGAAGATCAATTCCTGGATCAATAATGAAACAAACGGAAAAATTTCTGAAATTATTGATAAAATAGACGAAAATACAATGATGTTCCTGCTCAATGCGGTCTACTTCAGGGCGAACTGGATGCAGGAGGTCGACTCGGAAGGAGAGATCGAACAGGGATACTTTGTCACGAGCAGCGGTTCAAGAAAACCGGCTAAGTTCTTCCGCGGAATGCTTCGTGAGCGTCAATTCTACAACGGACCTGCCGTGCGAGACGGTATGGATATCAGGATGCTGGCAGTTCCTTTCGGGAGATGGGCGGCTTCAATATACTTCTTCATGCCGTGGAACTCAGACGGTTCTGTCGACGATATGATTGCCGAGATGGCTGAAAACGGGATCGGGATATATTTCGACAGAGTCAACGATGCGTACAGAGATTACAGCGAATTCGAGCTCCCGCGCGTCAGATTCGAATACAAGGAGTCGGTGGAGGATGACTTTTACGGGATGGGGCTGAAAAAGCCGTTCGACGATAATTACGGCTTCGACGGGATCGTCAGCGAGAAACTCATTATCAGTAAGATCCTTCACAACACATACTTCAGCATGGATGAAAAGGGAGTCGAGGCATCGGCTGTAACGGAGGTCTACATGGAATGCGGCGCAGACGAAGACGGCTTTAACCCTACCTTTTTCCGTTTCGATCGGCCGTTTGTATTTGCTGTCCGTGACAACAGGACCGGCACGCTTCTTTTCATAGGCAAGGTCGAAAAACCTGAGTTTGACTGATTTTCGGGTCAATATCTCAAAATATTTGTAGATTTTCTTGAGAAAAGCACAAACAAAAATAAAATTCTGCGGTTTACTTGATGAAAATCTGAACAATAGGAGGCCAAAATGAAAAAACTCATCGTTTTGATTGGCTTTTTTATAATTTTGTCGTTTGCAGGCTGTGGCAAGTCGTCCGGTGATGATAAAACGGATGCCGATAATTGGCAGAATGATAAGGATTACTCGGATGGAGATTCGGATTATTCGGATTCCCATGATAAAGATTCTGACGATTCGGATTTTTCGGAAAACTCTTACTGCCGGAACGAAGATCATGAGGATTTTTATGAAGTGCCTGATGTCATTGTCACTTTCGGCAGCTACGAGCAGGATGACAACCATGAAAACGGCATGGAACCCATCGAATGGCGGGTGCTTAAGACGGATGGAGGAAAGGTTCTGATGCTGGCGGAAAAGGGGCTTGAGGGCTATTATTGGAATGGAAGGATCGAGCGCGGCAACGTCTGGAAGAACAGCTTGATCCGAACCTGGCTGAACGATGATTTTTACAATACGGCTTTCAGCTCTGACGAGAAAAAGAGAATTGTTTCGAGCGGCGTATTTACTGAATATCAGTTCGGCAGTGCGGAAACCTACGCGACGCCCGACAATGTTTTCCTGTTGAGCAGCTCCGAGGTCGAGCAGTATATTCCGAAAAAGTGCAGCCGCATGGTGTTTCCTACAGAATATGCAAAGACAACCGGCGTAAACATCTGTGACAGAGACTTCTGTCGTGACTGCTGCAACGGAAGCGGTTACGGCGCAGGCATCTGGTGGCTTCGCAATCCCGGTGCGGATGGTTGTACAATAGTTGTCCAGATGGGCGGAAGTTTTGATATATATTGCGAGCGCTACACTTCCCACAATGTCTCAGTCCGCCCCGCTTTGTGGATCTGGAGGGGCGAAGAGGCGGAGTGCGAAGAGGGAACATACAGCTGTAACGGGACGATCAGGCAGGTTTGCAGAAACGGCTTCTGGAATGCTGATGAAATTTGCGGATACACCTGCAATCCCGAAACTCTCCAGTGCGAGGAGTGCGAAAGCGGAGCCTACAGATGCAAAGGGTGCAGTCTTCAGAGATGCATTGACGGAGGCTGGGACGATGACTCGGAATGCGAGTTCGGCTGCGATCCTTCGAAAGCCCGGTGCTATACCGGCATACCGACTGTCGGAAATTTGATTTCATTTGGCAGCTATGAGCAGGATAACAACCATGAAAACGGCAGTGAACCTGTCGAATGGCGGGTGCTTGAAACGGACGGAAACAACATTCTGCTGTTGGCTGAAAGGGGGTTGGATGTTCAAATGTTCGATGATGATTCGTCAGACTGGAGGGAGAGCGGGATCCGCGCATGGCTGAATATTGATTTCTACAACACTGCATTCACTCCTGATGAGCGGGGAAAAATCCTTTCAAGCAGTGTAACCACGGAATTGAAATTTGAAGGAACTGAAAGTTTTGCAACGGTTGATAATGTTTTTCTGCTGAGCCAGTCCGAGGTGGAACGCTATTTCCCTGACAGCTGCAGCAGGCTTGCCTATCCCACGGAATACGCAGTGGCAAATGATGCCCAAATGATCTGGAATTCGGGGTATTGCAACGGAAAGAGCAGCAATTCAGCCGCTTGGTGGCTACGCTCTCCATGGCAGGGGCTTGTCACTGCTGTGAAAGTCGGATACTCAGGGTTCACAGACTACAGTTATGTCAACCTTCCTGTCATGGTTCGCCCGGCTTTGCGGATGAGGAGCGGCAGTCAGAGCGAGTGTGCTGAGGGGAGCCACAGATGCATCGGCTCAGTGCGCGAGGTCTGCAGGAACGGCTTCTGGAACGCTGATGAAATTTGCGGCTACACCTGCAATAAGGATACTCTCCAGTGCGAGGAGTGCCAAAGCGGAAGCTACCGATGCAGCGGAAACAAAAGCCGTCTCTGCATCGATGGCGGCTGGAACGGCGGAACAGAATGTGAAAAGGGCTGCGACTCTTCAAACGGAAAGTGCTCTGAGACGGGTTACTATGTTGGAAACACCGTTACATTCGGTTTCTACGAGCAGGATAACAATACAACAAACGGCAAGGAACCGATCGAGTGGCGGATTCTTGATTTATCCGGCAATAAAGCCCTTATGCTTGCGGAAAAGGTTCTTGATGCCCATTACTGGAATAGGCTCGAAACGCAGGGTCAAAGATGGAAGACAAGCGAAATCCGCACATGGCTCAACAATGATTTTTACAACACCGCCTTCAGTTCAGCCGATAAAGAAAGGATTGTTGCAAGCAGCATACTCACGGGGAGCGAAGTGACCACTGACAATGTTTTCCTGTTGAGCAAAGCGGAGATAGAGCGTTATTTCCCGGAGGTGTGTGACTGTATGGCTGATATTACGGAATACGCAAAGGCAAATCTGGCGCATACAGGCATCAGTTCGTTATGCTCCATCGGAGATCCGGTCTCTGCTGAATGGTGGTTGCGCTCGCCTTCGGAATATTTCTCCGAAGAGGTAATAACGGTCGGCCCGAGCTGCGACACCGAATCCGGCTTTTCCGTCAGCAACAAAAGTGTCGGCGTCCGCCCAGCAATACGGGTCGAGTTCTGAAATTGAGTTAAGGAGTCGAAATGAAATATTCATAAACAAAAAACCCGTCATTTTAAGGTCTATGCCATAAAAGGCAAGGAAATCGTATCGTCGTCATGTTGAACGAATGTGAAACATCTCTGTCATCTTGAACGAAAGTGAAAGATCTGTGAGATTCTTCGCCACGCTCAGAATGACGGTTAAACTTGAAAAAATCGCTTTCAAAACTACAATCGCGCGGTTTTGTTTTTTTAATGGAGAAAAAGATGGAAAACTGGACGATAGACAAAGTCAGAAGGACTTTTTTGGATTTCTTCAAAGCTAAAGGTCATACCGAAGTTGCAAGTTCGCCGCTTCTTCCGGCGGAAGACAAGACTCTGCTTTTTGCAAATGCCGGAATGAACCAGTTCAAGAAGCTCTTTCTCGGGCTCGAAAAAAGAAGCTACACCCGTGCATGCAGCGCTCAGAAGTGCGTCAGAGCGGGCGGAAAGCACAACGACCTTGAGAATGTCGGCTTCACGACGCGTCATCACACGTTTTTCGAGATGCTCGGAAACTTTTCTTTCGGCGACTACTTCAAGGAAGATGCGATAAAATATGCATGGGAACTCGTCACGGAAGTTTTCAAACTCGACAAATCGCGCCTTTACGTCACTGTTTTCAGAGAGGACGACGAGGCTGAACAGCTCTGGCTCAAAAATACTGACGTTGACCCGAAACATATTTTCCGTCTGGATGAACACGACAACTTCTGGCAGATGGGTGACACTGGTCCGTGCGGTCCGTGCAGCGAGATCCATTACGACCTCGGCGAAGGTTTCAAAGTCGAGAAACCTTTCTTCGACAACGGAATGCCCGATTTCGACTGCGGCAGATTCGTCGAGATCTGGAACCTTGTCTTCATGCAGTTCAACCGCGACGAAAGCGGCAAACTGACTCCGCTTCCCAAACCGAATATCGACACCGGAATGGGACTTGAGAGAATTACTTCGATACTCAACGGCAAACTTTCAAATTACGATATCGACATTTTTCAGGATCTGATCCGTTTCACCGAAAATCTGCTCGGAAAAACTGTTCCGGCTGAGCTCAGATCAAGCCTCAACGTAATCGCAGACCATGCGAGAAGCACATCATTCCTCATTGCCGACACGATCACGCCGTCAAACGAGGGCAGGGGATACGTTCTCCGCAGGATCATGCGCAGGGCAATCAGACACGGCCACAAACTCGGTTTCAACGAGCTTTTCTTCTGGAAAGTCTGCGGCGAAGTCATCAGGATCATGGGAAACCACTATCCGGAACTTGTCGAGAAGCAGGAACTCATCCTCAACATCGTCCGCGACGAGGAAGCTCGTTTCAGACAGACTCTTGACAAAGGTCTTGCACTTCTTGACGACGGCCTGAAAGAGATGCTCGCAAACGGCAGAAAGGAGTTCCCCGGCGAGCTCGTCTTCAAACTTTACGATACCTACGGATTCCCGTCAGACCTCACCGAAACGATCCTTGAAGAGAAAGGTTTTTCCTTCAATCAGGCTGAATATGAGAAGGCGATGCAGGAGCAGAAGCAGCGCGGAAAGGCTTCATGGAGCGCTAAAATGGATTCCCAGAAGCTTTCTGCTGTTAAGGAACTGCTTGACGGCGGCATGAAAGAGCCTGTTTTCAAAGGCTACGACACGGAAGAGTGTGAAGGAAAAATAGTCGCTCTTTTTGACGATGAATTTACAAAAAAAGAGAGCGTAAGCTACGGAAACTGCTATGCAATTTTTGATCCGATAGTTTTCTACGCAGAGTCGGGCGGACAGCTTGCCGATAACGGAAAAGTTATGAAAAACGGCAAAATCGCGGCGAAAGTTCTTGATGTGATAAAAGTCCACGATGTAAAAGTCGCTAAACTCGAAGTTCTCGATGTTCTGAATACCGGCGACACCGTTCAGCAGGAGCTTGACCACGAAAGACGCTCTGCAACAAGGCGCAACCACTCGGCAACACACCTTCTGCACCGCGCTCTGAAGATGGTTCTCGGAACGCACGTCAACCAGGCTGGTTCACTGGTCGGCCCCGACAGGCTCCGTTTCGACTTCAACCACTTCCAGGCTGTTACGAAAGATGAACTCAAACGTGTCGAAACCGAAGTAAACCGCATGATCGAGGCGAACTCTCCGCAGAATACGGTCGTAAAAGGGATCGAAGAAGCCAAAAAAGAGGGTGCGATGGCGCTTTTCGGCGAAAAATACGGCGAAAATGTCCGCGTCGTAACGATGGGCGAAAGCAAGGAACTCTGCGGCGGAACGCACGTCAGAGCAACGGGCGACATCGGTCTTTTCAAGATTGTGAAAGAAGAAGGGATCGCGGCTGGAGTCCGCAGGATCGAGGCTGTGACAGGGCTCGGTGCGCTCGCTCTTTTCCAGGAATATGACGAAACGATAACTTCGATCGCCGAAATGACGGGCAGCGAGAAGTCGCTTGTTGTCAAAGGAGTAGAAAAGCAGATCGATACCGCAAAACAGCTTTCCCGCGAACTCAAGGAAGCCGGTAAAAAACTCGCAGCGATGCAGACCGCTTCGCTAGCTCCGATCTGCGAAAAGGATGGAACCAAAATTTTTGCGATAAATTCGGGCAAAAACCGCGCCGAATCGCTTGAACTCGTAGATTCGCTCAAGGCTAAGTTCGACAACGCCGTCATCGCGGTCGTAGGCGACGATGGAGGAAAAGCACTTGTCATAATTTCTGCGACTGGCGAAGCTAAAACCAAGTTCCACGCAGGAAATATCCTTAAAAACATCCTTGCAGAATTCGGAGGCCGTGGCGGCGGAAAACCCGATATGGCTCAGGGCGGAGCGCCGGCTGTTGATTTTAGCAAGTTCTCTGAATTATTGAAGAATATCTGATGATTCAGGGCGTAAATCCCGGCATTTTTCAATAACTCTTTCAAAAATTGCCTGCTCTTTTGATAAAGGAGGAAAAATGAAGTTTCCGGCTTTGATTTCTGTTTTATTCATCACTCTTTTTTTTGCGGCGTGTTCATCTGATGAAAACGAGACGGAGCAGGATATTCCGGCTTCTTCCGATGGCGATGCAATCAGTCAGGATGAAGATTTTCAGGAAAATGACAGCGATTCAAATCAAGTCGATGAAGAGCCTGACGAGGATGAAGATTCAGCTCAGACTGATGAAGAACCGGCGGAACCTGATGATGAATCGGAGAGCGTTACTGATCTTTCTGCTACCGAAACAGCGAACTGCTACATTGTAAAAACAGCAGGAAAATATAGTTTTGACGCTACTGTGCGAGGAAACGGCAAAAGAGTCGAAGGTGTTGATTTTAATGAAGAAAATTTTAATCCTGTGAGTGCGGAACTTGTCTGGCAGAGTGATAAAAATTCTCTTTTGGATTCACTTGAGTTTAAGAGCGGACGTATTTATTTTACCTCAAACGGAAGAAGCGGAAACGCTCTGATTGCGGCGCTTGATGAAGCAGGAAAGATAATCTGGAGCTGGCACATCTGGTTTTCAGGAGATGAGATTTCAGAGCTTAAAACTTCAGGCGGCGTTATGGTGATGGACCGCAATCTCGGTGCGACTTCTCTTGATTCTGAATCTCCGGAAAGTCACGGGCTGCTCTATCAGTGGGGAAGAAAGGAACCGTTCCCGGCTTCCCCTCTTGTTTCGGGCGGAACGACATCAACCATGCCTGTTGCAGTTTACGATATGGAAGGAAATGAAGTTGCTATTCAGGCTTCATCACGGGAAAACGGCGAAAACAACAATCTCGAATATGCGCTCTCCCATCCGACCACGGTTTTGAGCAATAGTTCACAGTATTCAGAGTGCCGCGACTGGCTGCGGAAAGAGTTTTCAAATCCGTCACTCTGGGGCGGAACTGATGGTGAAAAGAGCCTTTTTGACCCGTGTCCTGCTACTTACAGGGTTCCGAAAATAGGAACTTTCGATTTTTTCACATCAAGCGGCGGCTACGAGACCGATATAGCCGGATTTTCTGTTTACGACATCAATTCTGACGGTGTAACTAACGAAAATGACTATAAAAATGGCTGGTATATTTTGCTTGATTCAACATCAGATTCATATTCCTATTTTCCGGCTGCAACGCGCTACGACGGCTCTTATGCGATGCTTATGGGAAGCAAAGTCGGGCTGTGGGGCAACTACTGGTATGCCGATGCTGCAGATGAAGCGGAAGATTCTTTTGTTCCGTGCGGAGCTTACGCACTTGCATTCCAGTTCGGAGAAGAAATCTCAGCCTCTCCGAAAGCAGTCGGAGGACGTGCCGACGCTTATTCTATCAGATGTGTGAAAAAGTAGTTTGCGAGGTGGTATATGTTTTCAAAATTGATTGTAGCTCTCAATGCGATTTTCTTGGTAATCCTGCTTGTCACCGGAGTGCTTGCGGTGAAATCTTGGCGTGACAAGGTCGGGTTTGAGGATTCTTTGTCGCAGGCACAGCTTAGAATCAACGATCTGGAAGAAAAAATGCGCCATTCGGAGCATGCGACACTTCATTTCAGAAAACTTCACAATATTCTTGAACTCGGGCTCATCAATGTAGAGATTTCAGGGACAAAATTCATCAAAGAGCCGCTTCAGGAGAGCATTCAGAAAACATTTTTCCCGTGGAGTGACAACTATCGCGATTACTATGTCGAAGTCGCGACATTTTCGTTCGAAGCCACATACAGCGTCGATCTGAAGGATGTTTTTATCAAGGAAGATCCTGAAAAAGTTGTTGTTTACGGTCTCAAAGTCATAGGTCCGAAGCGGACAAACGAGAAATGGAAAACTGAATACACCACGATAATCCGCTATCCCGCCAAAAAAATCAAAGATACAAGCGGCAGAAAAATAGAGGTCCTCGATGAAACGAAGTATGATGATGTAAAGGCGAAATACCGCAAAGAAGGGTACGAGCAGTTCACACAGCTCAGCAATAAGGCGAAGGAGGATTTCTTCAACAACTGTGATCAGGGGCATGAAGTAGGGTATGTCAGTAAAATCGTGCTCGAAAACGCTGAAGGTTTTTTCAAAAGTCTCTTCGCCCTCCCGGATTCAAAGAAAAAAGTCGAGTTTGATTACGGTAACAAACCAGATTCAAGTGCTATAAATTTCAAAGAATTGAAGATTCAGCTGGGAAAGTAATGTTCCAACCTAAAACAGCGCTATAATCTTATTTATAAGTTCAATATTGAATTTGTGGATTACTGGAAGTGCGCCGCTTATCCAAAGAATTATCGAGATAAAAAGCGCGACCATAAGAACTATGAGGAACTTTTTTTTCATAATTTCTCGCGGACGTATTTAACTGCGTTGGAGAAGAGTTTGAGACCGAGAGCTTCAGGCATTTTGTCCATTCTTGTCCATTCCGGATGCTGGGTAGAGTTGATGAAAACTTCGGGGTGGGGCATCATGCCGAGAACGTTGCCTTTTTTGTTGGTGATGCCGGCAATCGCGAGTTCCGAACCGTTCGGATTTTCGGGGTAGTGCTGCGTGATTTCGCCGTTTTCGTCAACATACTGGAAAGCAATCATGTTGCTGTCCTTTATCATTCTGAGGTCGTGCTGCTGCGCGATGAATTTGCCTTCGCCGTGGCGTATCGCGACATCAAAAATATCGATTCCTTCAAGGAAAGGTGAGGGGTTGTTCGGATTTGCCTTGATGCGGACCCATCTGTCCTCGTATTTTGCCGAATCGTTGTGGGTGAGGGTAGCGACCTGTTTTTTGAAAACTTCCTTTTCGTCGCCCGGAAGAACGCCCATTTTGACGAGAGTCTGAAATCCGTTGCAGATTCCGATTACAAGTTTGCCGTCAAGGATGAACTTTTTGAGCTTTTCGCCCATCTCTTTTTTGATTTTGAGCCCTAAAACTCTGCCTGAAGCGATGTGGTCGCCGAAAGAGAAGCCGCCGGGGAAAACCATGATCTGAAAATCATCGGGGTTGACTTCGCCGTTGACAACGCGGTTGACATGAACACGCTCGATCCTGTCTGCACCGGCAGCTTCAAAAGCCCAGCCAGTCTCGACATCGCAGTTGATCCCGTAACCAGTAAGTATCAATACGCTGACTTTTTCCATGAAATCCTCCAATAAAAAATCCACGCGAATATAGCATGTTTCGCATTTATTGCAACACTTTATCGTTACGTTGTCGTCGTTACGTCGTCACATTGTTACGTCGTCACGTTTTTTCTTGTAATGTTTTAAAGAAAACTTGACTTTTAATTTTTAAACTTGAAAATTAATGGTTGATGCTTTTTTAATTTTAATTTTTGGAGATTGAAAAATGGAAATTAAAGTTCCTAGTTTTTATTGGCTTGACACTTGGGTTCTTGGTAGCATAATTCAAATTGCGACACAAGATTTCTGCGAAAAGTATCTTGGCAGGAAGAATGATCCTTGTGGCCGTCAGTATGACCAGATGACGCAGGCGGCTCGTTCTGTTCCTGCCGATATTGCGGAAGGTGTTTCCCGCCACAGCACATCGAAAGAAACGGAAATGAAGCTTTCCGATGTCGCTCGAGCAAGCCTTTCCGAACTCACAAACGACTATATCAACTGGATTCTGCGGCACGGCAGTTTCCCGTGGTCGATAAAATCGACTGAATACAAAGAAGTTCAGGCGGTGCGAATGGAGCATCCGGACTATAAAGAAGATGTTCTCTATAACAGCTCTGTTCACATAATGACTCAGAAACAAAAATTCGATCAATGGCTGACGGGTAATGACTCGCTTGTTGAAGCCAACTGCATCGTTACTCTGTGCCGTAGGCTCTCGATGATGCTTCGCAGGCAGATAATCAACCAGTTCGAAACATTCAGGGAAGAGGGCGGTTTCACCGAAAAACTGACAGCGGAACGTCTTGCAAACCGCACCGAAAAAAGCGTGGAGGAAAATGCTCCGGCATGCCCCAAATGCGGCAAACCGATGATCAGAAGAGTCGCTCAGAAAGGAAAAAATTCAGGAAAAGAATTCTGGAGCTGTTCCGCTTATCCGGACTGCAACGGAACTCGTTCAATTGATTAACATCGTCACGGCGTTACGTCGTCACGTCGTTATGGTGTCGTCGTCACGTCGTTTCGTCGTTACGATATTAAAGCAAAAAAAAGGCGGCCTTTCGACCGCCTGAAATATTAATAAGACTAAGGAGGTAAGACTACATCATGCCGCCCATTCCGCCCATGCCGCCCATGTCAGGCATTGCGTGGTCACAGGTGTCTTTCTTCGGAGCGTCAACGATGACAGCTTCGGTCGTAAGAAGTGTGGAAGCGATGCTTGCAGCGTTTGTAAGTGCGCTCTTTGTGACTTTCGTAGGATCGATGATGCCGTTTGCGATCATATCCTTGTATTCGTCTTTTGCAGCGTCGTAGCCGTAGTTCTCGTTCTTGTTGCCGAGAATGTTGTTGATTACGATGCTTCCGTCGATTCCAGCGTTAGCCGAGATCTGGCGGATCGGAGCTTCAAGCGCGCTTTCGATGATCTTGACGCCTGCTTTCTCTTCGTCGTTTTCGCATTTGATCTCTTTGAGGACTTCTTTGCAGCGAAGGAGAACTGTTCCGCCGCCTGCTACGATACCTTCTTCAACAGCAGCTCTGGTTGCGTGAAGAGCGTCATCGACTCTGTCCTTCTTTTCCTTCATTTCGACTTCTGTTGCAGCGCCGACATTGATTACTGCTACGCCGCCAGCGAGTTTTGCAAGTCTTTCCTGAAGTTTTTCCTTGTCGTAATCCGAAGTGGTCTCTTCGATCTGAGCCTTGATCTGTTTCGTTCTTGCAGCGATCGCTTCTTTCGAACCTGCGCCGTCAACGATCGTGGTGTTGTCCTTGTCGATCGTGACTCTCTTAGCGGTTCCGAGCATCTGAACGGTGGTGTTTTCGAGTTTGTTGCCGATCTCTTCGCTGATGAACTGTCCGCCGGTAAGGATAGCGATATCTTCAAGCATAGCTTTTCTTCTGTCGCCGAATCCCGGAGCCTTTACAGCTGCGATGTTGAGAACGCCTCTGAGCTTGTTGACAACGAGTGTAGCCAAAGCTTCGCCTTCAACGTCTTCAGCGATTATGAGGAGAGGACGGCCCTGCTGAGCAACGCCTTCAAGAAGAGGAATAAGGTCTTTGAGGTTCGAGATCTTTTTGTCGTAGATGAGGATGAACGGATTGTCCATAACGACCTGCATTTTTTCAGCGTTCGTTACGAAGTAGGGGCTGAGGTAGCCGCGGTCGAACTGCATACCTTCGACTGTGTCGAGGTAGGTGTCCA
>Ga0310696_10001420_pt1 | contig 34660 bp, 37 predicted proteins | sample AusTroGonzalo_MG_4_FD_203885 | JGI IMG/M metagenome (GOLD analysis project Ga0310696, IMG submission 203885) | Bovine rumen microbial communities from tropical cattle in Woodstock, Queensland, Australia - Gonzalo_02 (v2) (version 2) | ecosystem: Host-associated > Mammals > Digestive system >... | reverse complement strand
TTAATATTAAAACAGGTATAGAATTTATTCCATGCATAAGTCGTGATGGATATAGAAAAATTAAAATTGCTGGGAAAACTAGGTTGATACATCAACTTGTTATGCAATATTTTGGCCCTCAAAAACCCGATGAGAAATACCAAATCGACCACATTAATCGTAATAAACTTGACAATCGAATTGAAAATCTCAGATGGGTTACATCTCGCGAAAATTGCAATAACAGAGTAACTAGTAATCCTATTGGCGAACGTTCCATAGACTTCCAAACACAACGTGAGTATATACGTTATAAGAATCAAAAACGTATCAAAAAGATAGGTATTGATGCTAGACGGAAGTATGCTAGAGAACAATATCATAAGTCTAAATCTCAATAATGATGACTAATGCATTAGAATTAAGTGTAATGTATTCTTGTTGTAATGTAATTACGCCGCCTGTTACACTGTCTTTTGTAAATGCCCAATAGCCAACAACGTCATTTCTGTTTTTAAGAAAAGTGGAAGGAAGGACATTATTGCCCTCCTTGCACATCTTTTTATAAAGCTTAATTGCGCCGAGTTCTACGCATTTCCAGCCATTATCGGTAGAAACTGACCATGTGCCTTTGATTGCTTCTCTAACATCTTCTATTTTAGAACCTTGGTTAATAGTCATATTATCTCCTTAAACTGGCGTTTTCAAAATATCAAATCTTAAACTTGCGTCAGAAATAACGAAATCAGAATCTTCAGAGAACATTACCTTGATTACACACTGTCTATTTCTTCCAAGATTAAGCCAAGAAAGACGAGAAGAATATTGACCACGTTCGCCTAAATTACCAGCAATAACGTTACCAAAAGTATAGCCTCCATCATTAGAAATCTGTAATAAGCATTCTGAAAGTTTGCCATAGTTTTCAATAGAACCAGCATTACATTCAAGATTAAGCTGATAAAGAACAAACGGCTTATAGTCTGCTGTGATTACAGGAGTCTGTCTAACACGATATAAAGGTAAGCTATCAGTGGCATTAAAATCTTCCTTATAATAATTTTCATCAAGAATATACAGATTACCATTTTCGCAACAGCCTGTAATAATCTTGTTATTGAACCATACAGCATATAATGGCATATATGGTTTATTTTTAGAAGTGTAGTAGTTTCTAGAACTTCTGATATGCCATTCACCAGTCATAACGTCAAAACAATAGGTTTCATTGCCTACTGTAAACAAATAGAAGTTATGGTTATTAATGGAATATGTCCAAGCACGAGTATTGGAAATTTCATTCTCGTTAAGGATTCTGTCAAGCCATTCTTCTGAAATCTTTGTAACCTTTGTGCCTTCAATCATCAAAACGCACTTAGCATTAGCCTTACCTGTTCCTATACAGAACTGTGTCTGATTAACAGAAGCCAAAGAATATTTAGCTTCGAGACCTTGTTCCTTGTTGATTGTGTAAGAAACTCTTTGCCAAGTCTGATAAGATTCAGCGTCACCTCTCTGCCAGAATTCAATAGAAGACGGACCGTAAAGTGTTAGTAACGCACCGACTGAATAAATGGCTGTAACTCTGTCAGAAGAAGATTCAGCATTGAAATACATCTGAACGCCGTAATCATCTAAGAAACAGTATTCACCAGAATCAACTGGCTTTGTTTTTACTGTAATTTCATCTTCTTCATATTGAACTTTACCGTCTACAATATCAAATACTTGGCGTTGTGCTTGAGACAAAGGATATGGCTTAGAATAATAAACGTAACCAGAACCAAGGTCATTCAAAACAATAGAACCAGAAACTACAGCTATATGTGTAGGTCTGATATAATTGGTTTCTGTAATTCTCTTAGGTAAAGTTATTGCTACAGACTCACCTTCTTTAATATCGTAACCATGAATAGAAACACCATCTACCCACATCAAAATATCACGTTCACCAGCAGATTCTGCAAATTCAACTTTGTTACCAGAAGTATACTGACCAATTACTTCAATATTGTAACCATTGTCTATTCTGTAAATGTTACCGATATATGCGACAAAAAGGGACTGAGCATAGTTCATTTCCCTTAAGCCAGTAGACGGAACAAACATACCGTCAATTTGACCAGAATCGCCTAGTGATAAAAGATATTTAATACCAGGACAACTCTGCATAAAACGTCTTGCATCATCCTTAGAGCCATTAAAACCAGAATACATATTGCGAGACATAGCTGCACCTGCAATATTCGGATTCTTAGTCTTGGCTGTAGAACCAACAAAACTGTAAACTAATGAATTAGCCATTAAAACTCCTTACCATTGATTTGGTGCGAAACCGTTATAGTAATTATCAAGATAAGAACCACCAAAACCTTCATAAGTCATTGGACGGTTAGAATTGTTAGTTCTCTTCAGTAATCTTACGCCATTTGCAAATTCCTCGTCAAATATAGGTTTGACATCCAATAACTTATAACGTAAGCAAAGTTTAGAACAAATACCATCTTCAAGAATAGAAATAATTTTTTCACTGAAATAAAGACGGTCATTTAATTTATATTCTGGAATTTTCTTAAGATATGTAATTCTATACTCAATTGGTTGCACAGAATCTGTTTCTATAATGAAAACCTCATAATTGTATTCAGTATCAATAACTTTAATTTTTTCTAACTGAGTTTCACATGTATAGAACACAGGCAGACCCATCTTAGTCTTAGAATCTAAAAGCTGACGTTCTGCTGGTAAAAGTTGGATATAACGTACACCTAGTTTTCTTGACAATGTAACAACTCTATCTATCAACGGCTCTATAATTAAATCTGGCCATTTATCAAAACCGTTCATTGGAACTGTATATTTTATTTGACCTTCAGCATTAACAGTTCTAAATTCATTGCCTACTTTTAATACACAACCAGGCTTATAGTTTGTTAAATCAGTTGGCCAACTATCTAATTCATACCAACCTTCTGGTAATTTTTCCATAATTCTAATTCTTCCACCAGTCTTAAAACAGTTAACCGTTTCTACATCTGAAAGAATCAGATTCTGACCATTTAGCTCAGCTATGAGACACATTAAATCATTAAGTCCTTGCATAGCCTGTGTACCTGAACAAGATTGGCCATCTCCAATCAATGAACATCTCTGAAAACATTGGTTGATAAGTGCGTTCACTGTCAACATTTAAATACTCCTTGGGGGTTTACAATTACCCATATTATTACTACATTTATTTATATTGTTTAAAAAGAAGGTATAAAATGAGAGAAGTGCAAATTTCTAAAAAATACAAATTAAGAGAAGATGGTATTTTAATTGATATTAAAACTGGTGAAGAACGACATGGAACCAAAATTAGACAAGGCTATGCAGTTGGTGTTAATGGTAAAACGTTACTTGTTCATCAATTAGTTATGCAATATTTTGGTATTGAATGCCCTGGTGAAGAATATAAAATCTGGCATAAAAATGGAAATAATCTTGATAACAGAATAGAAAACCTAGAATGGGTTACATTAAGTCAAATTAATTCAAGACGTCCCGATGCATTACCTGAAGGCGAACGACGATGTGATTATGAATCAATAGAAGAATACAATAGAGCAAAATGTAGAAGATATTATGAAAATCATCAAAATGAACAATATCTTAAACACAGAGAAAAAAGACTTATAGAAGCTAAAAAATATAGAGAATTACATCATGAAGAATGTTTAGAAAGAACACGTAAATGGAGAGAAGAAAATAAAGAATATGTAAGTCAGAAAAATAAAGAAGCTGTTAAACAAAGAACTCGTGAAGAACAAGAAAGATTAAATCAAATTCGGCGTAATAATTATGCAGAAAGCGAAGAAAAGCAAGCTAAGCATGTAGCTGAAAATGTTGCATATCAACAAGAACATAAGGAAAAGGTCAAAGCATATCAAAAAGCATGGCGTGAGGCACATAAAGAACGTGTAAATGAACTAGCCAAAATTCAAAGAGAAAAACACAAAGATAAACACCTTGAAGCTTGTGTACGCTGGGCAAAAGAACATAAAGAACAAATTGCAGAACGACGTAGGCAAAGAATAGCAGAAAATCCAGAATATTATAAAGCAAAAAGTAGAGCTTGGAAAGAAGCAAATAGGGAAAAGTGTAGAGAATATTGTAGAAAATATAGAGAAAAGAAAAAGGCCCAGGAAAATCCTGAAGCCTTTATAGATGTTATTTCAAATCAAGATTAAATCTTGAAGTAGCCAACTACAGCCTTACGAGGATCCGGAAGGGTAACTGCGTATGGGAGGTCCAAACGAGTTAAGGTTTCCATTCTCTTACCGTCACCGTAGGTGCTCATCTTGATAGAAACGTTGTTAACCGATTCAGTAACGTTCTCAGAACCCGGAAGGTCTGCGAATGTATACTTATCGAAACCAACAGCGTCTTCAGTACGGCACTGACCGAGAGCATACTTACCAGTTGCAATAGCAGTGGTCAAGCTACCAGTAGCAGCAGTGAGAGCTTCATCAACATAAGCATTAGCGTTATTGATGTTGTGACCCTTAATAGCGAGACGGATAGAAGGAACTGCAGAATTGTTATCAGCGATAACATAGAGGTCCTGATCAGTTTCCATACCGTCAACACCGATGACCTTAGCACCAGGGAACTTGAACGGGAAGAGCGGAGCATTGTCAGTAATAGCTACGTCATAACCAGCTGTGATAGTGTTATTAGAAGCATCCTTAGCTGTGATAGCAGTCGTAGAGAAGGAAGCAGTCGGAGCAGCTGTCCATTCAACAACTGGCATGAGGCTTTCTTCGATAACAGAAGCGCCAGCATACTGACCTAAATAAGCGTCCTTATAAATCTTAGACTGGATTTCAGACGGAATGAAGTTTGCGAGACCACCAGCAGCGATAGTACCAGCAACAGTCGGCTTAACGAAAGATACCTTAGTACCAGCAACACCAACTTCGTCAAGAGCCTTGGACATATCCGTAAGAGTCTTGAAAGAAGCATTACCAGAAACTGCCTGGAAAGCCTTCGGAACGGTCTGGTCGATAGCGTCCTTTTCAACAGAACGTGCGAGCTTGATACCACGCGGCTTTGCAATTTCGTTGGTGAAAGATTCAATGTTGGTCAACTTATTCCATGCATCGAGCTGAACAGAAGTGTTCTTGTTCTGAAGAGTAACAGCAACTTCAACTTCATTGATGTTATCCGGATTAGCTTCGAGACCGTCGCTAACTTCACCCGGGTCAGGAATATAAACAGAATAAGTCTTACCATACTTCTTACCTTCGAGTTCACCCTGAGTCATGTAAGAGTGAGCTTTCTTCAAATACGGAAGGTTGTCATAGACTTCGCCTGCGATGAGTTTTACTTTCTTGTTGTTTGAAAATGTGCCATGATTTGTTACATCTGCCATAATATGTTTCCTTTATGAAATGTTAATGTGTTCTTAAATAGTTCAAAATTGAATCGTCAGAATCGAAAATTGAACCTTGTTTAGCCTCTGTACCAAGTCCCGGCTTTCCGATGACTGGCACCGATGGTTTATTTATTTCGTTACGTAAACGGTTTTCTAAGTCCCTAATCATGAACTGTCTATCCATTGGTGTAACGTTGTCATTGAACATCTTTTCAACTTCTTCAGGTTTCGTAGCAAATTCATAAAGAATCTTCGGACCTAAATCAGACCTCATGATATACTGGGCAACTTCCTTGTCCTCGTCAATCAGTTCGCCTAATCCATTCTGAAGAGCAGTTCCGATAGCTTGTCTATACTGTTGTTCTGCTTCAGGAGTCTTAAATAACTTTTTGACGTTATCATCCTGTCTTGTCTTATAAGCCTGAACTTCTTGTTCCTGTTTTGCCTGTTCGCTATACTTCTGCTGTGCTTCTTGCAATTTCTGATTCCACATGTTGTCGAATCTTTGCTGCACTATAGCATCAATATAGGAATCATCGTCCTGGAATTGATTTCTGTTCAAAGGTTGGAATTTTTCAGGGTGTTCAAGTCTATCTAAACGTTCGAGCAACTCATTATATTGAGTTTGTAACTGAGTATATTGTCCTTCATATTTGGCTTTTTGTTTGCCTAATTGACGACGGAAACTATACTGCATTTTCTGCTCATGTGTTAGACTATTCTTGTCTACGCCATGATTTTCCCCGTTCTTAGCCGTTTCGAACACATTAGTTTCTGGAACATCTTGATTGGCGAAATCTTGAGTCTCAGACGGCGTGGTTTCTTCAGAATTACCTGTTTCTACTTCGCCTGTAGCAACCTGTTCTTCTTCATCACCAACTAAATCATAATTTGTCATATTTATCCTCTCGAGTCTTTACGCGCTCGTTGCGTATCTTTATATTTATAAAAAGGTTTACAACGCTCAAAAAATTTACTATATTTAAAACATGATTAAAGAACATCCATTTTTAAAAAATCTGCTTATATCTGACGATGGTAACGTTTTTATTCCTAAAAGCGGAACTAATAAAGAACATTGGACTTATGGCTCTAAAACAAAAAATGGATATTTACATATACGTTTTAATAAGCATCACTATTTCGTTCATAGGCTTGTAGCTGAAACTTTTATACCCAATCCAGATAATAAGCCATTCGTTGACCATATTGATAGAAATCGTCAAAATAATATTGTTTCTAATTTACGTTGGGCTACAGCTGAAGATAATCAAAATAATACAAACAGAAATAAGCCAAAAGGTAAAAGTTTAAAAGATTTTGAATCTAGTAAAGAATATTATGCAGATCGAGGTCGTGATAGATATAATAATGAGCCTGGATATAAAGAATATCACAGAGAGTATTTAAGAAAATGGCGTAAAAATCATTCCATGAAAACTCCTTGACGACATTTTCTTTCCAAAACAAGACCTCTAGGCATATCAGCCATTGCAAAAGTCAAAGCAAAGCTGTCTGCACTGTCAGGAGAACGTTTTAAAATTAATCTAATGTCGTCTTTCTTTATTAACTGAACCTTGTCATGAGCTGAGAGTTCATAACGTGTAGCTTTCAGTTCTTCTTTCATTTTATCGTCAATTCCATTAATGCCATGTTCTGTAATATAACGTTTTGCATTAACATACATTTCAGCACGTTTATTTAAATAAGCTGGGTCTTCTGGAGAACCGCCAAATGGAATTAAATATGTAAAACTCTTATAATCAGAATCCATCAATAATTCATAAAGACCTTGACCATAAGCCATGTCTATTGCGATATGTGAAATATTGTTTACGCCATACTCATGAATAATAGTCTTTAAATCTGCAAACAAATCTTTTGCAGAAGCTAGAACCTTTCTGATAATCTTGACTATTGTATTACCTTTTCTGACAACAATACAGTTACAGTCTTTACCAAAACCAGACAAGTCGCAACCTATCGCAATACAGCTACCAGACATAGGAGCAGCTTCTAAAAGTTCATCAGTAAACAATACACCAGAATTATTGTCTTCACATTCAACACCTTCAAATTCTCTTAGCCATTGTTCTTCGGATAGACAAGTTTTTCTCATCAATTCGATTTCAGCTGGTTTAATCTTTTTGTTATCAGAAGTTTTAGCTGTAATGACTTTGATATTTCTATCTTTTACAAATGACGTTACCCAATTAGCCGGTCTAGGAGTTGAGCACATAATAATTCTTGGGTCTTCATCAAGGTCACGTTGACAATAAGCTAATACTTCATAAAGATTTGGCGGGGCTAGACATACTTCGTCAAGAATGGACAACTGAATCCTGGAAAAACCACGAACTGAATCCATATTGGAGTATGACGAGAAATATATGACGCCTGTCTCGCCATAAGTTATTTTCATTGATACCTTATGAACTTCAAATTCACCAGGTTTTAGAATTTCATAAAGGCGTTGAATACACTCAGCCATGATAACTTCTGTGAGTGCCCTATAGTCCTGTGCCATAATCAATACACGTTGACCTTTTAATAGTGCAATAACCGCGATTAGAGACGCGATAAATGACTTTCCACTACCTCGCCCTGCTCGTAGATAGATCATGTCCTCTTTGCACTCCAGAAGTTCTTTCTGGTGTTTAAAAAGTTTATAGTGTATATCCATTATGCGTCTTCAATTATTATATTAATCTGATTATCTGAATCTACTTTAGCTTCTATCGATTGTTCTATCTTTTCACTATATTCAGCTTTCCAACGTCTAGACATTATGTTAAAGTATTGCGGCTTACCTTGTACAATATAACTAAACGTCAAATCATTCAGACATTTAGCTTTCATTGCAGTAAACCAGTCAACCATCAAGTCAAGATATTCTTTTGTTTCTTCACCAATTTCATCCGGCTTTGTTTCGTTTATATTTCTAGGATTCCAAAGCGGACTTTCTTTTTCATTTTTTCTCTGCTTTTTATACGTGGTTATTCTTAAATCTTTAGGGAGATAAGTTTGTATTTTAGCCATGAACGATGATATTGTAGTATAATTATACTCTTTAGCATGAGAGTTAAAATTGATTATAGACATAGTTATGCCAGTTGGGCAGTAGCCATTTTCTTCTACTTCCATTCTGTCAAAATTGCCCATGTTAATTTCAGGCTTTTCAAAATTTTCTAAAAGGAACTGCATCTGTGCAATTCTCTTGTTCATTCTTTGACGGTTCAAATCTGTAGCATGTCCCATCTTAACCTCCCGTCATCATTTTTAAACGCTCATTCATCTCCTTAAGGAGCTGTTTCAGTTCTTTAAGGTCTTCCTTATAATTTAAAACCTGTGGAGTTTCCTCTTTAGGCTCCACAGGTGTTTTCTTAACAGAATTCTTCATAAAATGTCCTCGGTGTGGATTAACGCCACATTCGCCTAACATTTTATTTATAAAGGATAAGATCTTGTCTTAATAGAGTCATCATCAACCCAGAACTCTGAACCTGCTGGGAATGCACCATGCCAGTCAGTTCTTACAGCAGGATAGACCGTCATAGGAGAGTAGCTTTCGTTTCTGACTCTCAAAACAGTGCCGAAATTACAAGATCTGCCATTATCATTTTCAGTCTTCGGGAAAACGATAGGATTTTCACTGATATAATCCTCAGCGGTAGTAGTGGTAGACTTAACACCGAATCTAAGACCAACATCTTCTGCACAGTCATAAGAACCTATCTCAGCATCGTAGAAAATATCACTTTCAGAACGTGCAGGCAATTCAAGTTCCATCGGCTGTCCTTCGTTTTCATTACTCTTAAGGAAGACATAATGAGCATTATATGCTGTAGAACCGTCGAAATCAAGTCCAGAAGTAGATGTAGTCTGAGACGAAACTTGTGGAACCTGATAATAAGCAGTATTCATATCTACACCAGTTGCATAGTCTGCTTCTCCAGAAACACCAGATTCCCAAACGAAGCATCTCATCTGTGAAGAAATAGAATCATTAACGAATGTATAGCCTCTCTTAGTACCTGCAGCTGCCTGTGTGTCAAGGTTAAAGAAATAATTACCACCCATGACATTGTAATAAGGAATAACTACACCAGAATTTTGTATAACTTCTTTTACCTTTTCTAAATCAATAGAAGCGGTATGAACGTAATAAACTGGATTACTTGCTCCGCCACCATTTGCGAAGACGACATTATTTGAATTTACGATTGCGCTCATTTTAAAAACTCCTTACTTATTTATTTAATGATATACTACTTCATAGTTTATGCGTTTAAATGGCTGATCTCCACGTTCGTCTGTAACATCTGTAATTGTCTGGCCTGATACAGTCCAAGCAGAACCTATATAACCAAATCCACAAGCTGTAGGTGTAAAATCCCAAGCTGTACTTTCTGAACTGAACACTGCGCTCCTTAATGTACCACCATAGCCAAGAGTGCCTGGAAGATATAAAAGAGATTTTATGTGATGTTGGTTATTTTCTGTACCACCATAAAAATATAGATTATACGGAGCACTACCTGTTCTATCTGTGTAGGCAGTAACAGTGAATTTTACTGGAATTTGTGGAATACTTGCTAAATAATATCCATAATATAAGCCATTTCCTGTTACAGGTTCATATACTTTAGTATTGAATGTGCTAGATTGTCCTGTAGCTGTATATGTTGCTGTTTGTGTATAGTTAGCTTTAGCTGTAACATTACCCCCATTGAAATTAAATTGAGAGCCTGTTAAAGTAGCTCCAGTTATGGAATAGTTATTAAAAAAATAACCATTGTTTGGTGTTTGTGATAAAGTTACAGTGTCACCATCATATCCACTAAGTTTATTAGCAGCTATAGTTCCACCTTGAGTTTGGGTTAAAGTTAGATATCTAGGATCTGGAATATAATACTTTAAAACGAGCTCATTACCACCAAAGGTAAGAGTCTCGCCATTAAATGCAAATGATTTTGTGTCTATTACATAACTCATAGATTACCAGTTTGCAGAAGCAGATTGAACGTGATTCAATAAAGCTTTAAGTGCTGAAATATCACTAGTATTCAATGTCTGATTTAATGACCAATCATCATTATAGAAATTAATATAGCCAGGTGTTAAATCTACGGCGCCTCTAGTTCCATCACCAGCAGAACCTTCAATTCTAAATCTTGTAGCTCCATCTCCTGCAGTAGTATACCAACGGTTGTTTCCTGTAGAGTCATAAACATCCATTCCACGTGGACCAAATGAAGCAGAACCATGACTATTCCAGAATCTTAATCTTTCAGAACCTAATTGCCATACTTTAGAAGCTTCAGGATCTTCAAACGATGTTATTGCAGAATTAGCAGAACGATAAACTAAAGCACCATTAAATAGACCTATACTAGAACAAGTTCCATCAGCATAGCTAGAATGCGAATTAGGACCGATAGTCCCAGAATTCCAGTTCATCTGTAAGAAACCACCACCTGCACCGTCTACTTCAGCCCAGAATGAATGGCCATCTTCATAATTCTGACCAACCTGTAAATGAGCTTCATTCTCATTTTCCTTATTCTGGTTATACATTTCAACCCAGCCAGAAGTAGAAGTAACTCTAATACCAGAAGCTATATTGTAAACTGTAGTTCCTGAATCACCTGTAGTTATGTTTGTATATGGCAGATATTGTCCAGAAACACCTATAAAAATAGTATCATTTGGTTTAGTAATAGAAATACCAGATACACCACTAACAGGAACTTGAGGATTAGAACCACCAGCATTAAATGCCGTTCCATTATAACCAGTAATCTTTCCGTTTGCAGTTTCCCAGCCACCAGTTACGACAGTTGCAGTCTGAGAAGATATAGCACCATTTGCAGAAGTAGAAGATACAGCATAGCGGCTACGTTCAGAAGACAATGCAGAACTGTTATATCCAGTGATATAACCATTGCCAAAGTTCAAAGCACTTTCATACATGACTCCTTCGACTTCTGGTAATCCAGAAATACCAATAACAGTAGAAGCAGAAGTATCTTCAACGAAATAGAGTGGTGATTGCACTCCAAGTCTTGCTGTTTGCGCAGAAATGGTTCCTGTGGTCGTAGAATTGTCAACGACTATTGGAGATATACCTGTGTAAATTTTGCCTTCAGAAGGTGATTCTGCGTGAAATGCGGAACCACTATAACCAGTGATTTCATTACTTGCATTATACTCCCAACCGTCAGCTACATAATTTGCGCTTTCTGCAACATAAGAATAGTTTGCAGTTTCAGCATTGAATGCACCTTCAGCAGATACAGCATAGAGAGCATCACCAGAAATACTAGAAACGAGATGACCGCCTGGAGTATAATCCAAGGCAGAATTTTCCACATAAGGAAGTCCTGTTACAGCAGGAATCTGAGCAGTTGCTTGGTCATATGCATAGCTTGAAGCACTCTGAATATCATCAGTCCAATCACGACCAGAAAAAGCAGAATCGTGAATACCTATAACTGTAGCAGTTTGACTATCTTCAACGAAATAGAGAGGATCCTGAACTCCAAGTAAAGCGGATTTTGCAGAAATTCTCATTTCTTCATTATTAACAACAATTGGAGATATACCTTCATATCTGCCACCGCCGCCGGCACCTGCAAAAGCTGAATTATTGTATGCAGTGATAAAACCGTCTTCATCATGTTCCCAACCACCGTCAAGGAAGTTAGCGGTTAATGCAGTATAAGCTACATTAGCAATCTCAGCATTTAAAGCAGAAGAAGCAGAATTAGCAAAATTTGCAGTTGCTACGAAATTGGCAGAATCAGCATGTGTTGCACTGTCAGCATAAGTTGCATGGTCAGCATCGTCTGCGTGATAAGAATTATTTGCAGATTCTGCAAAGAAACCATCGCCAGAAATAGACGAAATTAGATTACCATTATAACCTAATGCAGAATTCTGAACGTATGGTAAATTAGTTACATCCTGATGAGCTGTTAAATAATTCTGTTCGTCAACCCAAGCAGTAGACTTATTAAAAGCAGAATCGACTATTGCAGCCGAATCACATGGACATTCTTCACCTGTATAAATTGCAGAACCAGAGTAACCGGAAATTTCTCCTTCTGGCGTATATTCCCAGCCAGAATTGTAAACATCACCACCAGCTGTTGGAATTGCTGCGCCTCTCAATAAACGGTTATTGTTGGATAGTAAATTCATGTCTAAAAACTCCTGTAATTATTTATACTACGCTTATTTCCAGTTAGATGGTATTCGAGCTAACTCAGCGGCACCTTGTGGTGTATTAATTCCACAATTATAGAATGTATAGCTATGACTAGTCGGCGGAATTGTTTGCGTTGTCATTTGATTGTATAATGCTAATGCACCTGAAATAACATTAGTACATCCATAAAAAGCGAAATCTGTATATTTAATATTTGTTGTATTTAATAAAGGGACATATTTTAATGAACTACAATTATAATAGCTAAATCCAATTGAAGTTATAGCTGATGTATTTAATAATGCACCTGCAGTTAATTTATAACATGTTGAAAATATACTGTTCATTTTGGTTGCTTTTCTAACATCAAATTCAGGAATAGTAGTTAAAGTTTGACAGTCTTCAAATAAATGACTAATATCGTCAGCATTCGAAAGATCAAATAATGATACTGATGTTAAAGCTTTACAAGAAACAAAAACATTTGGTAAAGCAGTAACATTTGTTGTATTTGCACCTAATATATCTGTTAATGCAGAATTACCATTAAATAATCCATACCAAGAGTTACTGGCTTTGTATATATCCCATATATTATTTTGACTATCTACAAGAGTTTGTGTATCACCCATTGTAGGAGTATAACCATTTTTAAATTTAACACGTATTGTATTAGATGGTAAGTTTAAAGGATTATATTTATCAACAAAGCTTCCTGCTATGTTTATATTTGAATTTAAGAACATAAAATTATTAGCTGTTAATGTAGATCCAGTAATATCTAATGTATTTAAAATATATCCATCATCAGGAACAGTAGTTATTGTGGCAACATCTCCACTAAATCCAGACATCTTATCAGAAGATATAGTTCCATGAATAGTAGGTTGTATTGTCACATTTTTTGCAGTCTCTATATTAGCTAGTGCTGTTATATCGCTTCCAGTAAATCTAAAATTATTACCAGTTAATATAGTGCCAGTAACATCATAAGAATTAAGTTTTTCATTCCAAGCTAAATTAACACTTAATGAAGCTGTATCACCAATAAAACCAGAATTCTTTGTGGAATTGCAGTCTATAGTAGTGACATTTTTAGCAGTTTCGAAGTTTGCTTGAGCTGTAATATCAGAACCAGTAAACCTAAAATCATTTCCTGTTAAAGTAGAACCAGTAATAGAATAAGAGCTAAACTTTTCATTCCATGCAGGAGTATTGCTTAACGAAGCTGTGTCGCCGATAAAACCAGAATTCTTTGTGGAATCACAGTTTATAGTAGTAACGTTCTTAGCTGTCTCATAATTAGCCTGAGCAGTGACATCATTATTAAGAATGAAATTATTACCTGTCAACGTTGCACCAGTAATGGAATAAGAACTGAATTTTTCATTCCAAGCCGGTTCGTCAACCAGAGTAGCTTCAGTGCCCTTGTAACCAGATTCAGGAACAGAATGACATCTGTTTGCGGAGACTTCGTAAACATCTATATACCTAGACAAGGCATGATGATTATAAGGATTCGTTAAAACATGTTTTTCTTTTATCATTTCAATTTATCCTTTATCCACGATAAATCAGTCTGAATCTGTGCAAGTTTAGTGGCTAAGTCCAAAGACTTTATAGCTTCGATTTCATTTTCCAATACGGCAATCTTTGCAGCCAACTTATCGTTATCATCATCTCTTTTCTTTCCTGTAGAATTACGCTGCAAATATATTATGACGTAAACAACAACAGCCGCTATGATAGCTGTTGCGTTACCAGATTGAAATGCATTTGTCAGAAGTTCTTCCATTTATTCTACATCCTTAATTAAACGAACTGAAAAACCTAATGTTTTTGGTTGGTAGTATAACACTATAGAATATGAAGAACTACTTAAAGGAAATTCCCAAGCGTTTGTTTCTGAATATTCATCTAAAAGCCAAAAAATCGCATTAGTTCCAAATGAATTAAATGTTCCATCACTATAATATCCAACTGGTAATGCAGTAAAACCATAAGTGTCCGAACCGGTTATAGTCCATCCATAGGTTGCTTTAAGAGAATTTGGACTATTTGATACATAGTTTTTTAAAGTATCTGCTTCTGCATACGATGGCAAATGCCATCCAGGAATAGAAGCTGCAACTCTAAGAGCTGCATCCCATGTATAGTAATATTCAACTACATCACCTTGTCCATAGTTTACAGTTTGCGTATAAATGCCTTCTCCACCGTCGTCTATAGCTAAGTTTTTACTCATCCAGGTTTGACTTCCAATAGTAACTTCATCAAATACTGGAACTGGTGGAGTAGGTGGAGTAATAGATTTTATTAGCCATTTATCTGTAGTGGTATTTTTTAATACTTTTCCTTGTGCTGTATAAATTGTTGTCATATTCAAACCCTCTTTTATGCTATAAGATTTGTCAGAAGTTCTTCCATTTATCATTCCTTATATGTTAACCTGTTTTCATCTGAACCGTATTTAAGGAATGTAGTCTGTTCATCAGGTAAATTTTCGATAAATGTTACTGTTAGCCAGCAATCGCCTAAAGTAGAGGAATCTCTGCCTGTGTAATTTTTTATTGTCAATACTTTATTACTCCAAGTTGCAACAATCCTTTCGGTTCCAACACCGCCACGTTCTGCAGAAATAAGAATTGTGTAACATTCTTTTGAACAAGTTATTGTATATGTTCCTGTTCCAGTTCTTGAAGCAGATTTACAGATTCCTTTTAATTGCCAAGTTGGACTTGTTCCATTTTTTTGTGTTGCTTGTCCTATTACTCTAATCATTGTACTACCACAAAACTATAATTTGCATTGTTATTAACGGCATCACCTTTTTGATTCATTACATTAAAAGTAAAGCCTGTATTATTATAACTATAACTTCTAAGTAATGTTCCATTAGTACTTACAAGACCATATATACCATATAAATTTGAAGTTAAAGAATCATCAAATTTAGCATATATGTTATAGCTATTTTGACCTGTTAGACTTAATCCTTCTTGTATTTGCGCTGCTGAGGTAGCATTACTATTAGAATTAGCCACAATGGCCAAGATCTTAGGGAGTCCACTATCAGGCCCAGTATAATAAGACCTAGGTCCAAACATAACAACACCTCTTCTAGTAGCAGCAGAATTATAGTCAATAGTAACTTTATTAGCTGTGCCTTCATAACCATAAACACCTCCTACTAAGCCACCAACTAAATCACCGCCAAGCATAAATGATAATTTTGTTTTATCTGTACCCGTTATAGTGTTATCAAAATTAATTGTCCATGTGTTATTACCTGCTGTTGTTATTGTTCCAAAATTTTTCTTATAAAGAAAATTATTAGCAGACATACACGCTGCCAAAGGAACAATGTCAGTGCCCGTTCCTTCTGGATAATAACTATATTGTAGTTTGTAAATATCTGACATTAGTTACCTCTTATTACAAATGATTTATACCAACAATTTTAATAAGTTTTGAAGGTGATGCAGCAGTAGATGCAGCAGTGCCTTGTAAACTAAATTGTCTTGCCGAGAAAACATTTATTGTATTTGTATTATTACCAGAAATTAAAAATTGATTAAATCTAAGAGCTGCAGCATTAGCACCAGCTCCCCAGGCAACACAGTTAAGATTATCATTAGTCATTTCTTTAGTATACCACTTAGCAATAAGTTGTGTCTGATGGCCGGGATAACCTTGTCCATAAATTTCAACATATTCAAAGTTTGCTGGAGATTCACTTAATGCAAATGAAGATGTCGCCGACACATAATGATTACCTGCCCACAGCACCGTTTCATCATTGCTGAATACCAATGTATTATCAACCAGATTAACCTTTACACCAGGTCCAGCAGAAATAGGCAGAGCACTTCCACCCCAAGCACCAGAATTAGCAGATACATTGTCAATCGTAGCATTGATATCACCAGATGTAGCGGTTACGTAATCTGTTGCAGCTGAAATACCGCTAATGTTTATCTCTTCAAATTCAACTTCTTCCTCTTCAGGTAATTGAGTGGCAAATGCAGAACCAGAATATGCACTAATGTTACCACTACCATCATATTCTAAGCCACTCTCGACCATTACGCCTTCAGGAACATCAGAACCAGCAGTAATTTCGGTCCAACCAGCTGTAGTAAGACCATATTGTGCGGTTCCAGTAACACTAGCAGAATTAGCATAAGCTGTCATGTCAGCAGTCAACTGATAATCAGCCAAAGATTGATGAGCAGTCAAGTAACCCGCCGGATTTTCATTCATCGGATAGAAGTTACCAGAATCAGACGTTAACAAGAAGTTTGCACTGTCACTTGCACTTAAGTAATCACCAGCATCCTGTTTTGCAGTCAAAGATTCAACTGTCGCATAGGCTGTCATTCCAGTAATGTCTTGCTTACCAGTTAAATCACCAGTTGTAGCCATGTCAGCAATGTCTGCTGTGTAAACTAAATCTTGCGGTAATGCTGTTAAAAATGTTCCTGAATCAGCAGTTGTAAGGTAATCTCCAGCAGGCTGATATGCGGTCATTCCTGCGATAGTCTGATAATCACTCAAATCCTGGTGGGCTGTTAAGAAAGTTCCACTAACATCGCTAAATGCTGTAGTATCAAGTTTAGCACTTACATTATTCCAGGTTGCGCTATTATCAATAACAGCCTGTTCAACTTCTGGATTACCACCCTGTGCAGTAACAGAAATAACAGTCTTTTGTTCTAAAGGATAATCTACGATAGAAATACCAGAACCAGCTGAGAGTTCAAAGTCACCACTTACTCCGCCACCTTGACCTGCAAATGCAGTACCATTATATCCAGTAATCTTATTATCAGAAATTTCAAGAAGGTCAGCACTCATTAAGCCATCTAATGACTGATGAGCAGTCAAGAAATCACCAGATACAGTAGAAAAAGCAGTGCTGTCAAGTTTAGAACTAAGCCCAGACTGTAAAGTATTTTCTGTAACGTATTCTGAAGGGACAGCGGTGAGAAAATCGCCAGAAACAGTTGAGAAAGCTGTTGTGTCAAGCTTGTTACTGATGTCTTGATGGGCTGTGAGATAGCCAGATGGGTTGCTTGTGGACGGATAAAAAGCAGATTCCATGTATTCTTTCATGTAACTCTGATTTTCAACCCAATCTTGTGTAGCATAAGAGCTTAATTCGTCATGAACAACATAGTCCCCAGCACTCTGATAATTGCCTGCAGGTTGTAAACCAGTAACACTAATAGTATGACCGTCAATATCAACGTAAGATCCTGCTTCATATTCTGTTCCTTCTGCCCACTGTGCACTATTTGCTATAACGGCGTCTGAAGCTTCGTCCCATTTACCTGATAAAGCTGATGGAATTTCTGTCTGAGCTGAGCAGCCAATAATACAGCCTTCCTCGTCGTCCTGAACGAAATATAACGGATCCTGGACGCCAAGAGGCACATGATTAGCCGAAATCTTGTCTTCAACATTGTTTACTACGATCGGGTCTATGCCAGTATAGACTTTACCAAGCTGTCCAGTCAGATACGGCATATAAACCTGAACATCACCGACTGTCCAAGCAGAAACGGCGATAGATTCAGATGGCGTAACTACTACATTAGCCGTAGAATGTTCACCTTTAGATGCTAAATATTTCTTTACAGAGAATAATTCAGAGTCATAGGCATCAAATACGACCATTTCATAGTCGAATGCCGGATTAACGTAAACAGGACCCATACCTAGGTTATTGAGGATTCTAGGATTCTCAGCTGGTACGCTACCTTCAACGTCCTCGTAAATATCTGCTAATCTAGTTCTTCCAATGTAGTAAACTGCAATTTTACCATCTGATAATACAGTTCCATTATAATCTTGGAATTCTAGAGCTTCTTCAAAGAGAGGTACTAAATTCATTTTTTTACACTTCCTTGGGTTTACAAAACCAACATCATTTATTATATTTATTAGACATGAAAACAGTTCAAATCAATAGAAATTTAATCCTTAGAGAAGACGGTAAACTTTTCAATGCGCATACTGGTGAAGAATATATACCGCCGATTTGCAATCGTTATTACGTTGTAGCTATAAAACATGTCAATAAGGCAGTACATAGACTTGTAATGCAATATTTTGGTCCACCAAAGCCATCACCAAAACATCAAGTTGATCATATTAACAGAAATCCATTAGACAATAGGTTAGAGAATTTAAGATGGGTGACATCTAGTGAAAATAATAGTAATAAAAAGAATAATTTACCTATTGGACAAAGAAAATGTGATATTAACGACGATAAACTATATTATTATATAAGAAACAGAGAAAATCATAGAAAAAAGAAAGAGGGTGTTTAGCCCTCTTTTTTGTTAAATTACTCTTGCAATGACGCCTTGGTTTCTGTCATGGTCTCCTTGTTGGACAATTCTGATATAATCGCTATAACTTAAAATTGCCAGCCTGAAGAAATCGCCGTTGTTAATAGCATCATCGTGTGCTAATGGATATAAGAACCAGTTTGTATGGATAAACATATCATAAGTCAAAGAGTTATACGGACTGTTAACCCAGCTGTAATATTTTATTAACGTATTAGGTCCCTTAACCGACTGCTGCCACCAATAACTGTTGTCACCTGTTGGCATTACACGTTTGCTGGCACTTTGATACTTATAAAGATCAGCAGTGTTAGTACCTATGTAAACAGTTTCTTTCTTATAACCCTGGTTATCAGCTACAGTGACACCTCTCATATCAGTAGCAGGGCAATTTCCGGTATTTCCTTCATAAACAACGTTAAATACATTTTTATTAGTTGCAATAAAAGTTTTACCATAGTTGGAGCCTGTTCTATGCTGCCAATACCTTGCCCTGAGACCTTCTGTATTACCTAAGAAAAGGTTATTTGTTATGTTCCATTGTGCAACACAGTCGTAAACATTATCTTGTGCATAACCATTGATAGTATCTACTTTTGTAAATTCTATCGGGTTATTGTTATTGAAAGTATTAGATTCCAATGTAACTTGGCCAATATAATAAACATCGTTAAGCTTATGAGGATAAATCTTAATGGTGTTGTTAGTAGTTATACAGTTTTTCATAGTTATACGCTTTACGTAATAACTATTGTTTTCCTGGAAAGTACAATTTGTAAATTCAATGTAGGAGTGGTCAAAATCATTATCTTGAGCCCAGTTTAAACCGAAACCAACTTCGCAGTTTTTACATATTATCTGCTTATTGTGGTTTGTCCAGAATGAATTACCATAAACCTTTGAATTTTCTGCCCACATTGCAGCAAACGAAGGTTCTACAGAGAATGTAATATTAGAGTTATCTTCAACTGTAATATATCTGCATGTGCAATTAACATAGCCACACTTAACATGCTTAAGATAAACATCAAGACCTGATTTAGAGATAATCAAATTACCAGTTACGTAAGCATTTCTAAGCTCAATCAAGCCACCTGTGAACGAGAGATTACCAATTTCTCTACCAGCCAAATCAACAAATGTAGCACCATCTGCAACCTTTGCGTTTACATAGGCTGTAACGTTCGTGAAGTTATCTAACTGAATTCTGTTCAAAGCTGAAGTTCTTGCATAAACTGTAGAGTTCCAGTCAACAGAAGCCGGATTATTCCACCAGTTATCTTTAATGTCTGTATAGGCAAAGCTGAGTCTGTCTGTAGAATTAAAGATACGTTCAGCATTGATTGCACAGTTACTGAAAGTAATACGAGAATTATCACCACTGTAGGTTACTGGCAGTCTAGTCTGACCTTCGATAATCTTGTTCTGCAAAGGATAGTTTGCGTTCTGTAAAGTATGGTTTAAGAAGTTGTCACGTTCGTCGAAAATGAATTTCTTAGCACCACAAGTAAGATAACCAGCCATGGTTTTAAACCAGCTAGAATGAGCTTCCTGTTCAGGATCTCTGAAATCAAAGTCGCAGATAGCACTTTGTGGCTCACCGATGACCTTTAAATTACCGCAATAGAAATAATTACAGAGGAACGTAGTATTTGCATCTAATAATACTTTCTTGTCAGTATTGATATTTGTGTCTATATTATACTCTCCTGGAACAAACCAGATACCTGGAGCAGTAGGAATAAGATTAGTACCAACTTTAGCTACATAAGAAGTGAATGCATTGATATTGGCTACATGACCAGGATAAACACCGTAGTAGCTAGAAGGCAAATATTCACCAGAGAATACCAATATCCAACGACCTGTTGAAGAAACATCAGAAGCAACAACATAGCCGTTGTCGGCGTCTTGAGAACAAGTTTCGTCCCAAACATACTGTCTCATCGGGCAGTCGAAAGCATTGAAATAACCAAGAACGTTAACTGAAGAATTTACAGAAGGGTCAAGGTCTTTCAAATCCTCAATACCGACTACATATTCCCTAGATTCTGAGTTTTCGTTTTCGCCAGCATAGAAATCTCTAATGAATTCGAAAATCTCGTGGTTATTTTCATCGCGGCCTAAATACTTATAAACTCTAACATACACAATCCTGTCGCAAAAGATTGTTTGCGTTACACGGCCTTCAATATCTAACCTAACTGGGTTAGTCATAACTGTGTATTCATCGTCAGAATAACTCCAGATTGTCAAAAAGTTATTAGAAACGGGGTCGAGAATTTCAACCTTACCGTTTACTAATGGCTGTTCGTTTAAATCTAAGAATCTTTCGTTTTGGTTAATTACGGGAATTCTATACATTATGCATTCTCCTTAACAATCTTATTTGCTGTCTTGGCATTAGTTTCATGCATCTTAGCTATAGACTGTTTGGTCTTAGCTTCTGAAACTTTAACCTCGTTTTCAGCCTTTATAGCATCAGCCTGAGTTTTCATCATCTGGCTATCCATTTTCATACCTTCACGTTCAAGTTCCATTTTCTGTTTTTCTTGTTCGTTGGCCATTTCCATTAGGTCCTTGTCAGTTAAGCTACCGTCAAGCTTGTGCTGAAGTATCATTTTTTCAAGTTCGTTCTTGTGTTTGAACTCTTCTAAGGTGAATTCGCGTTCCAAAGCATAGCCCTTAAGTTCAATCTGACGCTTAGAATCTTCAAGTTCCTTAGAAAGCTGTGCAATCTGCATATCACGCTGCTTGATTTCCTGGTTAGCCTGATTAATGAGTTCCTGATCCTGCATTTCCTGAGCTGTCGGCATAGGCTGTAACAATTCTACTAATGTTCTGACATATTCGTTATCCTGTTCGACATTAGCCATTGCTATTAAAAGCTTACGCTGGTCCTGCGGCTCTGTAATTAAAGGAGCCATTTGCTGCAATATTACTCTTGCTTCTTGCTTCTTGAGAGCGTCGTCAGGTCCCTGGACACATGTAATCTTTATAGCACCGTAAAGCGGCTGTCCCTGTATCATTTCGAAAAGACACATACCAGCTACAGTCAAAGATGTTCTTAAATTGTAGATATAGGCTCTGATATTATTCTGGAAAACCTTAGAAGCAGTCAATACTTCAGTAGCTGTCTTTTCAGTTTCAGATTCAAGACCGATAGCCGGTATACCAATAATAGCGTTAACCATCTGTAAGGACTGGCTAAACATTTCACCGACATCGCCTAAAGGAATTTCATTGTTTAATCTTTGCGGAGCTTCCAGTTCTCTCTTACCGTCTGCAGACCACTTATTGTAGATTAACAACGGATTCAATGTCTTATTAGAATCTCTGAAATACTTTTCATTACCTTCGATAGATTCAGAATCGCAAATCCATGTATTTTTCGGAGAGGTAGCTAAACGTACTAGTATATTAGAATAAGAATAATTGATTAGCTTCTGAACTCCTTTCATCTGGTCAACTATACCGTGCCATAGTTCTTTTTCACCGTCATAGAACTTTTCACCGAAGAGAGGAATAACCGGAATATAAGTCATAGGTAACTGTATAGCTTCTACAATGTCGTTACCTATAAGCCTATAGCATACAACCTGTCCATGTCTCTTTACCCAATAGGTAACGAGTGGCATATATTCTTTTCTGTCATATTCCTGGCTAATGTCTACGGCTGGCTGGTCTAATGAAGAAATATCGATACCGTAGTTATTTTCTACCCAACGTCTTGATTTTAATTCGACGATTGCGGCTTCATTTGCATCTGAGCCGTTTAATTTTGTTATTTCAGGGTCGAGGTAGATATTATCTAAATCTGAAATTGTGTAAAGGGTAGGTTCTGGATTTCCGTCGACACCATAATCTGTAGTGAGTACCAATACGCCTAAACCGAAAGATACAGAAGATTCCAAAGCTTCGAGACATGCTGTAGAATTTTCTGGGCTTTCAAGGAATGTAATACCGGCTTGATTGAATAATTCAGAATCTTTGCCTGTAGAATTATCAACTACACGCCATCTATAAGGTTGTTCTCTATAAGTATTAACGATTGTTCTTACTGCGTTAGCCACTACATTGAGCTTATTAGAAGCTCTGTCCTTACCTAAAATATCAATATCTTCTTTGGCTAACTGGTCACCGCCTAGATATTTGCGGTCTTCCTTGATTCTTTCAAGAGTCGGTTTCCATTTCTTTCTGGAACGTCGTTCAAATTCTTTAAATTTCTTGATTGGGTCGAAATCGTTATCGACTGAAATATTTTCTATCATATCCATTTATTTTACCTTTTAGGACCTTACGGTTCACCATGAACCAACCTATTACGTATTATTTATTTAACGAAAAAACCCCTAGGTTTATCACCTAGAGGTTCTAGTTTAATAGGAGAAACAAGATATTAGTGGAGCCATTGAGAATCGAACTCAACCAACAACTTTGCAAAAGTCATTCGCCAGCCTTGGAACATGTGGTCCCATCGCTGCCTATCCAGTATTGAAGTGAAATGAGTGACAAGTTATTAACGTGAAACAATAGACTGGAAGGCAGTGTATTTTATTTATGTTATTTCATAAAATTCTTTTTGCCATTCATCAGTGACGCTTTTAGGAACTTCCACGAGTTTTGAAACGACATCTAATCTATACTTTTTATACTCTTCAAGCTTTTTACTACCCCATGCACGTTGCTTATCTGTTATAGGCTCACCTTGTTTATTGACACCTTTTTCAAGCCAACGTTGCAAACCCATTTCTGATTTTTCCACAGCTCTTAACTTCTTATCTTCACATTGCTGTTTAACTGCTGCAATAGTTTCATCTATTTCTTTGAAAATCTCATCAATGTTTGCATCAGGATCGTCATAGCCAGCAGAATTTACTGGATAAAACATTTTTACGATTAGATTTGTATTTTCTTTTGAACTCATGTAATTTCCTTTCTATCGATGTTTAACGTGCTTAAATATAGTAACTTTTTGAACGTCGTTTTAGAACAGCATTTTAATCTGGTCTTTTTATACACGTTCATTCATCCATAGGTGCGCCGTAAGGCGTCGAAGGCGCTGGCGCCGAGACAAACCTGCCCGAAGGGCATTTAAACGATTGTAGGCACGTTTATGGACGATTATTAAAGTGTATAACTACCCATTTAATTTAGCATGCTTGTTGTTGACACGCTTGACTCATGTGCTTGCTCTGCTGCGCTAGGGCTTCGCGCTCGCAAGCATCTTATGTTTTGGATAGATCTCGGCTAGGAGCTGCCGAAATCATTTGATCTCGTGGTTTTACGTTATTGCTTATGGTATCGGTCTTGCTGTATACCAGCTACATCAATAACAACCTTAGACGCCGTATGTAATGTTTGCGAAACATTACTCGATGGAACAGGTTATCAAGGTTACGTTCAGCCATGGGTTTGGAGTTACGAACTTATCGCTTGAGCTTATTATAGGTTTCCTCACCTATAACCTGCTATATACTTACCAGTCGCGAGATTATTTCAATTACTTTAGAAATGTATTCCCTGGGCCGCTGTTGGATATATAGTTTACTCTCTCTTTAATATGTCTCTTCAGTGAGATGAGCTAGTTGTCTGCGTCAGTCTTCTTCTTATTTAAGTTCTGCTTCGTCTGTTTCAATCCTGGGTTATTGCCAGTCAGATTCTTGACATAATTAAAAAAGGACTCACAGTGGTTGCAGCACCGTAAGCCCGTTTATCGATAAAAAGAAACTCTTTTTCTTCACAAGTATCAGTTCTGCAACAACCTATCTACTTTTATTTATGTTATCAAATATAGCAATTATTGTAATTTCGTAAACAAATTTTTTGCATTCTCGAAAGTTATTCTGTGATTTTCAGAATTTTGTAAATTTTTATTTACAAAAAGCCAAATGTTTGCTATATTATAGTTACAGAGGTTAACAAAATGGGAAGAAAGAAAAATACAGATTATGTAAACAACAAAGAATTGAAAGAATTATTGGTATATTGGCTAGAGCATAACCCTAATGAAACTGGTGAATGGTTAGACAAATACGAAAAGACAATAACTAAAAAGCGTGGAATTGACGAAAACACAGCCAAGTGGATTAAGAAAAGACGCGAACTTTATGCTACTCCCAGGAGAATGACGCCAGAGTTCAGGATTTGCGAACGTAAACTGTTTGAAGCAGTTTACAAGATTGTCCAGGGTAGAGTAGCATGCTTCCAATTTAAGCCTGAAGAAAAAGAAGACTTGATACAGGAAATAATGTTGACTGAAGTCAAATACTTAACACGCTATAACGAATTGATGGACACATCAGCTTTTGCATACGTTACACAGTTGGCTAACAATGCTATTAAGCTATATTTGGGACAGGACAATGATAGCCGTTGGTGTAGAATTCCCTGGAACGAATTAACGGATGAACATTGTGCCTTGCTTTATGGAGTTGACAAAGATGCGTGGGAAGAGTAATCAATCGGCAAAGACTAAATTCAGAGCTACTAAAAAATGGAAAGAATTTAGAGATTATATGCGAAAAAAGCAAATTATAGACCCTGTTACAGGTCAGAAATTAACTCGTATGGCTAATCTACATCATTGTGATTTAGATGAAGCTAACTATGAAGATTTAAGCAACGAGGATAATTTTGTATTTCTCAACCAGATGACACATAAGTGTGTTCATTTTTTATTCTCTAAGTCTAAGCCTACACAATGGAGAGAAAGAATTGAAAAGCTAATTCCTATACTAGAAAAAATGGAAAAATTAAATAGTTAGCATTTGCAAGAAAAAATTTACTATCTTTTATAAATAAAATGTTGAAATAAAATAATTATAAAAGGTGGAAGATGATTGCAAAACAAATAAAAAGATTCTGCTCAACTCCAGAGCAAATAGAAAATTACGAAAAAGCAATAAACGACGATAGCCAAGTATGGAGTTGTCATCATAGATTAGAACTCGACGAGAACGGCAATAATCAATATACTAGAGACGATTTGAAAGCTAAAGGATTATATTATAACAGGCCACCTGAAGAGTTAATTTTCCTTACAACTAGAGAACATCGTTTATTGCATTTGAATGAAGAGACTAGAGCTAAAATGGGTGAAATCCAGACAAAATCTTGGACACCGAAAAGACGTAGAAAACATAGAGAATATGCAGAAAACAAAAGAAAAAACGGTATGACTGCAACCGGTATAGAACAGCTAAGAAGCGATGAAGATTATAGAAATTACCAGAGGGAAATGCAGCGCCAGTATAGAGAGAATAACCCAGAAATAATGGAATATTATAAGCAATACTGGCAAAAGAAAAGAGACGAAAGAAAGCAAAATAATATAAACAAGCTTGCTGCTGTTTTTGAAGAACAAGGTATTAAGTGGGTTATGGCTGGACATAAGTTCATTCTGACAGAAGAAGGTAAACTTTTTAATATTAGCGATGGAACTGAATATAAAGGCGGATATACCTATAAGGGCTATAGAAACATAATCATCCAAGGTAAAAGAAAATATATCCACACATTGGTTGCAGAAGCCTTTATACCTAATCCGAATAACTTAAAAGGTATAGAGCATTTAGATGGAAATCCACATAACAATAACGTAAAGAATTTAAGATGGTCAGAAAAAAGAAGTTACATAAAGAAGGAGAACTAATGGATAATTATATAATTTTTACACATAAGCCAATTACTCCTCCATCTGGATATGAAGTTATCGACAATACCACTTCAGATTTAGACCATAGACTTTGGTCAGAACTTAGTGGTATGAAGATAGTTTATGACAAGCTAGCACAGTATACTGAGGAAGTAAAGGCTGGCACAAGAAATCCTAACGAACATTGGCTATACCTTAACCATTACCGTAGACGTTTCGACAGTGACTGTTACAGGAGAATTTACGTTCCGCAACCTATGTTCTTCCAATGCTCGCTTGCCCAACAGTACGACTATTTCCATGAGATAGAAGACCTGAAGGCATGCGGTCAAGCGTTAAAAGAAATGTACCCTACATTGGTAGGTTCTTTCGAACAGACACTGAATGGCAACATGCTCATTCCGTATATCATAGGAATTATGCCGGAAGGACAGTTCATGGACTACTTCAATTTCTTGCATACAGTGCTCTCTAGGACTATGGAAATCATTGGTTGTAAAACATACGATGACGTCATGAAAAGGGTCACAGAAGGCAATTATGTGCGAGATAACAAGGACAGGAACAACGATCCTAAGTATCAGGTAAGGATATTATCGTTTTTAGCTGAGCGCCTCGGGACAATGTATTGGAAAAATATAGCAATGCAAACTCCAGTTTTTCCTGCGCAGTTAATTAAAACAGAAGGAGCTTTTTAATCGTGGATAAAATTATAATTTCAAAAAAGTATTATATAAAGCCTGATGGTAAAATTTATAGAATAAATGATGATAGTGAATTTATTCCAAAATCTAAACCAAAAGGATATTACATGATTAATTTAAATAAAAAACTCACTTATATTCATCATTTAGTAATGGAACTTTTTGGACCACCTAAGCCAGGACCTGAATATCAAATTGATCATATTAATAGAATTTCTGATGACAATAGGATTGAAAATCTTAGATGGGTAACAGCAAAAGAAAATATGAATAACAGAAATTGCTCACTTAATATGACAGATGAAGAAAAATATGAAAGAAAAAAAGAACAAAATGTAGTGTCAAGGAATAAGTATAAATTAGAACGAAATGAATATTGTAAAAATTATTGCAAAGAGCATAGAGCGGAAAGAAATAAAAAGCACAAAGAATGGTTAGATGCACATCGAGAAGAGTATAATGCAAAGCGTCGTGAAAGGAGAAAACTGAAAAATGAATAAGGATATAATTTTATGCATATCGCCAGAATGGACTAACGGTGGTTGTGGTGTATTAAGGGTGCAGCATAACGTAAACTATATTAATCAGAATAGTAATGCATTCGGTGTAAAACTAATAATGTCTCCAATACCATTATTTGATACAAACTTATTACAGATGTGCAGGTGCATATTCATACAAAGACCATTTTCACCAATGCCGTGGCTTAAGAATTATAAGGAATTGCAGCCTAAATTTGGTTATTCTATCACAGGAGAATGCGATGATAATTTTACGACATATAAGGGTGAAAACATTCCAGACTATAATATGAGTTCATTGCAGCCACGTAACTGGGAAGCTATCGACAAGATTGTTTCTGAAAACTTACAGTATATCGATCGTATGATTCTTGCAACAGACTATCTTGCTAAAATTTTACATGAAAAATTCAATTACTGGAACACTGTAACAATTCCAAATGTTTGCACACGTTCTTTATGGGGTCGCGAGAGAAAAGATTTCTTTAGGAAAAAACCTGTGGTATTAAGTGCTGGGGCCATGCAACACTATAGAATGCCGCAGCCTATATCTCAACAATTTCCAGGAGGTGTTACTGCATTGCGTGGTGACTATTGTGGACAATGGCCAGAATGGATTATAAAAAATGTTAATGATATGGATTTACATTTCTTTGCAGACATTCCTTATTTTCTCAGTAAAATTGCTGACAGAATAACTATGCATCCGTGGAAAAGCACTGACCTGTATATTTCTGAATACAACAGAATAAGACCTGATATTGTAATAGCTCCATTAAAAGACAATATCTTTAATAGATGTAAAAGTAGGTTAAAGTTTACAGAAGCATGTGCAGCTGGTGCAATACTTATAGGAACAGATTTTGAAAATTCACCATATAATTGTATTCATCCTCTTTGCAAAGTTTCACCAGAGCCTACTATGGAAGAACTTGATAAAGTTTTCAAGACAGTAAAAGAACATTGGAAAGAAATATTGGAATATCAATATGATTGGATAAACAATAACGGTGAATGGCTTGAAAGCAATGACCATGTTCAGAAATGGTTAGCAGCTTTAACACCACCTAATCAAAAATTTATTTAAAGGAGGATAGATGGAAGACTGGCCAGTAGATGACGGAGTTGAGATAAGGGAACCTGAAAAGAAATAATACAAGTCCTGGGGTTAACAAACCTTGGGACTTTTTCTATACTTACATCGTTAAACAATCAACCAATGAGGTAATCAAATGAATATCTACTCTATCAATCCTATCACCGGCAAGATGATGCAGTTCGGTAGCTACGGCGAATACGTAAACACCATGGGCACTATCGCCAAGTCCAAAGTCAAGACCGTCCAGAATTATGAAGGTCTCGATGACCCTGATACTGCCGCCAAGTGGATTCGCGATAATATCAAGTTCTATATCAAGGACAAATGCTATACGATTAGCAAGGTAAAGGATGTCGAACGCCCGTCTGAAGAATCCCTTAAGGAAACCATCAAGAATACTGACGACCTTAACGTTGCACAGAAGTGCTGGGTTGTAGAACTCCTTAAGAACCTCAGCGAATATTGGATGTTCGGTGGTTCTATGACTTATTCTGAAATCAATGAATATTTCAGACCGATTAAGGCTGGTCAGTTTGGAACTTCCGGTATTGATGAAGAACTTATCCAGTACATGGAGGCTGTATAATGTCTAAAAAGTCTAAAATTTCCGAAGCTTACAAGAAACAGCTGGAATATATCGCAAATAAGTCTGATATTAAAACAATGTGTATTGAAGGAACTCTTATTACTTCTGAACAAGTTAAAACAGCAATGACTAGAAACATTTTTATTGGAACACATGTAGTTGCATATACAACTGATGGTAGTACATTTGTAGAAAATGTAGCACGTTCTTTATATCTTTATGATAATCAGCCTAATTTAGTTATGCCTGAGGGTGAAGAATTTGGCGCAGGTGTTCTCACAGATAATGTAAAGTTTTATATTAAAGCAAAAGATTGGACTATCGATGAACGTTCTGAATTAGTAAAGCATTTTTGTAAAAAGTAATCTTAAAAAGGGTGTCTGTGTTTTTACTTTTGCCTCACTTTACTGTTTACACATGACACCCTTTTTATTTAATAGTTGTCTGAAATAAAATTACCTCTAAATGCCCGTTGACATTTGTCACGGGTTTTTCTATATTACTTCATGTAATCAATAAGGGGTATCAAATGAAAAAGAATCTGAATGACAAGCTAAATGAAATCGTTCCGGCCATCGCTTATTATGGTGGTATTATTTGTGGAATTGTCCTATTTGGCTACGAGTTCGTCACTAAGACGTTCTAATAAAAAAGAGGGTATTTAACCCTCTAAATTATTCACCAAAAACATTATTGATTGATGGACTTCTTTCTGCAAGCCATTCATTATATGCTTTAACCATAGGATCTGTTTCTTTACCTTTAGGAGCAAAACCCATTTCCCAGTCTCTAGCATAGTTTTGTTTGTACCAGTCAATTTTAGCTCTATCAGTATCTTTAGGACCAGCTTTATACATTGATGTTGCATTTTTAGCAACACCTTGTTCTACAAATTGTTCACCAGGTAATGCTACATCTCTGACAAATTGACCAAATTTACCAATAGTAGGCGTATGTCTAACTTGCTGACGAATATCTTTTAATTGGTCTAAAGCTTCATCAGCTCGTTTTAATCCTTGTTCTTCTGTTTTACTATGTTTAACAAACATTTGTTTAACACTTTCAGGATTACGAACAGTATATCCACCATTAGTTCTACTTACTACAGAATTAAGATTAACGAAATCATTTATAGAATTTAATTTTATTTCAGTTACTAATTTTTCTTCAGCAACAGGATTACCAATTATTTTAGAGCCTTCAGCTAATTTACTCATTAATCTAGTTTTTACTTCATTATTAGGTAAATTTTGAATAGCCTTAGATATTTCATCATAAGTATTAGCTTTAAAGACATTTAATAAACCTGTTGCAGTATTGTCAATTTCTGCAGTAGTATTTGCATTCTTTGTAATTTTTTCTAAACCTGGTATACTTTTCTCAGCACCAGCTGCCATTCGTTTAGCTTTTCTAAAATTCTGTAGCCAAGCTGCAGCTCCATAAGTAGACCAGTCATTTAATGCTTCTTTACCAGCATCAGCTAAAGATGGTGCATAAGGACTATTCGTTCTTATTAACTCTTCATTGCGTATAGTTCTAGCTAATGGACCTACTGCGGCTCCATAACCAGGAATGAAGTCGCCAACTGTTCCAGCAATACCTAAAGTTACATCTCTGAAATCGTCTTGTCCTTCTTTAGAAAAAGGATTATATTTTCCTTCTTTACCAAAAATCGTAGCATTAGGGTCATCTATATAACGTTGCTGAGAAGACTTAGGGGCAAAATTCCATACAAATCTTTCATCGATTTCCTTAGCTCTGCGTTCTCTACCTTCATTCCATATACGTTCTTCTTCAAGTTCAGATAAAGCCTTCTTAAGGTCATTTACATTAACACCGAGTTTTGCAGCTTTACCTTTGATATACCATTCTGGATTATCTACATAAGTATCAAATTCACCTCTAGCACGGTCACGTAAAGGTAAAGTATTTTTTTCAATATCAGCATAACCCATGATTTTACGCAAATCACTTCTATGCTTTTGTTCCCATTCGTCGGTGTTCATCTGTGCAAGTGAATGCAGTAATTCCTCTGCACGAGGATTACCACTATCACGTAGCCAGTCAATAATCTGTTGTCTTCTTTCTGTTGCCATTATAAGACCTCTTCAAACCATACATTGCCATAGTCATCAGTCATCTTTTTAAATCCTTTCATGCCATTCATGAATTCGATTTCTTTAGATGTAAGATTTTTCTTTCCTACAAGACCTTTAGCCTTTTTTATGGCTTCATTTTTCTTATTATCACGATCAATAACTTGAGAATGAAGCTTATCAATTTTGTTCTTAGTTTCATTACTTACAGAAATCTTACCAGACTTAATATCACGTTTTAATGTTGTAAGTTTTTGTTGGGTAATTTTTTCAGGATCTTCCTGTAAAATCTTAGTTGCACGAGCTTCGCCAACATCACGTGGACCGCCTTCAAAATCAAAATCTTCTTCATCAACAGATTCAGGTTTTTCTGTAGTAACTTGTTTATTTTCACCTTTGACTTCAGCAATCTTTGCATTAATACTGTCAATAACAGACTTAGGAACACCAGCTTTTTCACCCAATGTCTTCATATTAGAGAGTTTGCTTAGATATGCCTTCTGATCTTGAGAAGTCATCTTGTCATCAACAATGATAGAATCAAGGTCATTTGCAATTTCAATCATTGCATTAGCTTTAGCTGTATTGTCAGTTTTATTCTGAGCATTAGCAATACGACGATTTTCATCCATCTGAGCTTTCCATCTCCAGATAGAAGTAGGGTCTTTCTGATTAATTTTACGAGCTTCAATTGCAGCTAACTGTGTATTTAATGCATCTTCATTTGCAGCCATACCACGTTTACGTTCTGCAATTCTCTGTTCAATTTCAGCAATTTCAGCTTCAATCTCTTCAATACGCTGCTGCTTCTGTAAAGCTTCTTGTTCAGCTTGTGCTTGTGCCTGCTGTTCAGCTTCCATTTGTGCAACTGCTTGCGGCTGTCTATTTCCGAAATTATCTGGTTGATATGTAGTGCCAGGAATAACAGAATTATCTGGCTGCATATTGTTAGACAAACCACGTTGATTCAAAGTAGCTTCATACGGAACATAGCCTTGTGGAGCTTGCGGAGTTCCAGGTTTATATCCGTTCATTCCATATTGATTAGCTGCCTGTAAGACGCTTTTCCAATTCCAATCCATTATACGCCTCCTTTAAGCATAGCTAATTCTTGTTTTAATTCAGCTAAACGAGCCATATCTTCATTATCTAAATCCATATTAGCTTGTCTTGTATCGCCGAATTTATCAATCATATCAGCCTGTTTACGACCCTGTAAGAAGTCATAAACCTGTGTTCCAAACTTAAACGCATTCTGTAAACCTTCACGATCCTGTTTAGCATTAGCTTCAATCTGTGGAGCAAAGTCTCTTACTCCAAAGACCAACGATGTAGAAGGTAGAAAATTATTTTGTAATGCCATATAAAACCTCTTATTATTTATTTAACCTGCCGCACTAGGATCATAATGTCTTTGTGCCCAGCTACCTGCTACTTTTCTATTTAATGCTTTACCAATACTTGGACTATTAATCAAGTCAAGAACAGATCTTGCAGCATCCCTTACAGTATTTCCACCTGTGTAAGTATATTCAGTTCCACCATTAGCAAACTGAATTTTTATTTTATTTTCAGGAGTAATACGTAAACTTTTAATTGCAGAAGAAGATGGATTAAGTTTTTCTTTAGGTTCTTTGTTTACTGTTGGGACCCATTTAGGATTATGCTTTATTATTTCATTAAACATTTGCTCCTTCATGAGTTTACTTAAATCTTGACGAGAATCAATCTCATTTTTGATTTTCTTATATTCTTCAGGAGTAAACGGTAAAGCTGCATCATTTACATCTCTATTACGTAAAGCATTATTGTTTGGTGGACCAGGGACAAAAATAATTGGATAATCGAAATCAACTCCACCTTCGTCAATCATACCAGGTAGATCAGAACGTATTTGACCACCGCCAAACACTTTACCTATAGTGCTAGATAATGCATTTTTTATACTTCCAAATACGTTTCTTATACCCATTAGCGCTGTCCAAATACTGAATTAATTGTCGGCATCTGCATTTGCGGAGCCATCTGAATCTGGTTCTGACGAAGTGCATTAGCCTGATTCTGAAGGTCCTGATTTTCAGATTGAGCCTTCTTCTGTGCCATAGAAATTGCTGCCATAATTAAAGGTATCATTTTTTATCTCCTTATCCGAATATTTTGCCTAAAAGTGATTTGTTCTGTGTCATCTGGTTTGCTGCCTTAGACTGAGCGATATTTGCCGCATTCTGGGCAAGCATAGAGTTGTTATTTGCAAGACCCTGTGTATATGTACCAAATGCATTCAAAGTGTTATCCTGTGCGTTCTGCGAGATACCAAGCAAGTCTTTATTCTTGTTATACATGTTAGAATAAGTCTGCTGACCAATATTAGCATTAGTGCTAAATTCTTGAAGTGCACGGCTTCTATCCTGCTGGTATCTGTCAAAAGCCTTATCCCATTCTTCAGAAGCCAAAGCCTGCTGTTTAGCAGCGAGAGCATCAGTATAATCAGAGCTGAACATATTACCAGCATTAGCCATAGAATTGGTAATTGCATTAGTGGCTTTGTTAACTCTCTGATTTGCAGCCTTAGAATAGAAATCATTTACGTCCTTATCATAGTCAAACTGACCAGGATCATAAACATCCAGATTTTCAAGGGCAGCTACCCTGTCACCCATCTTTGCAGCTTCACCACCGTAGGCGTTGTTAACCTTGTCCATATACTGACGATAAAGGGCGTTGTTCTGGTTAGCAGCGTCTTCAGCCTTGCTATAAGCTTCGTCCAAAGCACCATTAGCTTTAGAAACGTTCTTACCGCCGCGGTAACCGAAAACGTCACCTGGGTCGAATACGTTTGATACTACATCTAAAAATCCCATAAATTAGTCTCCTGTAATTATTTATTAACATTTACAATGTTGGTTAAATTTGCTATATTATACTTATGCGAAAAATTAAAATTTCTAAAAAATATTATCTTACAGATTCTGGACAATTGTTTAATATTAAAACAGGTATAGAATTTATTCCATGCATAAGTCGTGATGG
>Ga0310696_10001418_pt1 | contig 34686 bp, 28 predicted proteins | sample AusTroGonzalo_MG_4_FD_203885 | JGI IMG/M metagenome (GOLD analysis project Ga0310696, IMG submission 203885) | Bovine rumen microbial communities from tropical cattle in Woodstock, Queensland, Australia - Gonzalo_02 (v2) (version 2) | ecosystem: Host-associated > Mammals > Digestive system >... | reverse complement strand
GCGATGAACAATCACGAGGCACCTGATACAAACTTGATACAAAAGGGTGTTATCGTGATGAAGCAACGCAACGAGAAGTATCTCAAGCAGGATACCTGTGGCATCTGGCACCTAAATTTTCGGGTTCCTGTCCGCTTCGGCGGGAAACTGATCCGTCAAAGCCTTTTTACCGAGGATTTCAATGTGGCCGCGTCCATCCGGGACCGTTTTGTGGTTCCGATTCTCGCGCTCAATTCCGGCGTCGCTGCACTGGAGGAGATCGGCAAGTCGATCACGCGCGCGACGTGGGAGAAGCTGTATCCGTTCCTCCAGCCCTATTTGAGCGACGACTATCCGGCGCCGGTCCCTTCGCGGCCGATGCGGGGGAGCGACTTCGGAAAGGATGCTGAAGCTGCACCGTTGAAAACGCAGAAGTTCCGAGCGGTCCCGGTGCTGACGTTCGCCCAGGCGGCGGGTTTTGAACCGGCGCTTGAGCCGCTGTGCGATTATTTGCGTGAGGCCTCCGACCGGAGTCAGATTTTTTTCGATGTGCCCGACACCTACTTTGCCTTGGAGATCCAGGGCAATTCGATGGAGCCTGATTATCCGCACGGGAGCATTGCGCTTGTGGCCGCCGGGGAGTTCCCCGAGCGCGGCGACATAGTTGTCGCGAAGCTCTCCACGGGACAGGTCGTCATCAAGGAGTACCACCGTCGGAACGGCGTCATCACGTTGTCCAGCAGGAATCCGGAGGGTCAGACCTTCGAGTGGAACATCAAGGAGCAGCCGGGGTTCATCCAGTGGATGTTTCCGGTGGTTCAGGTGATAATCAGTCCCCGAAGCCAGCGTCACGCGAAGGCGCAAATGCCACCTCTTTCCGCCGCGGATGAAAAAAAGTGAAGGATCTTCCCGCATGAGCGCCAGCGTCCCGGACACCGTGCGTCAGATGAAGACCGAGTGCACGTTCTGCGGTCGTCATTTTGAAGTTCCCGTCGAGTACAACGGCGGGACGGCGGATTGCACATCCTGCGGAAAGACGTTTGTCATTGCGCCCCGGGCGTCGCACCTGCTTGACGGCCTGAATCCGGAGCAGATCGACGCGGTGACGGCTCCGGAGGGATATGTCCGGGTGATTGCCGGAGCGGGGACCGGGAAGACGCGGGTGCTTACCCGGCGCTTGGCGTATCTGATAGAGGAACTGCACATTCCGGCGGACGAAATTCTTTCGGTGACATTCACGAACAAGGCCGCGCGGGAGATGGATTACCGCATTCGGCATCTGCTTGGTGACAGTGTAAGGTCGCGGGTTTCGACGTTCCACGGCTTCTGCAACACCGTTCTCCGCGAGGACATACATCACCTCTTTTACCCGAACAGTTTCACGATCATGGATGAAGAGGATCAGAAGCTCCTTCTGCGTGAAATCTATGCCGAGATGGGATTGAGTTCCCGTGATTTCAGTTACAAGGAGGTCAAATCGGCCATTTCACTGTTCAAGAAGGATACCGGCTACGTGGCGGACGTGGTTTCCCCGGACGCCTCGGCCCTGCGGCAGGGACTTTCCGGGGAGCCCATGCCGCGGATCATCGGAGCCTACCTGTGGAAGCAGCGCAAGAATTATTTTCTGGACTACGACGATCTCATCAACTTTACGCTTTACCTTTTTGCGACCGACACGGGGGTGTGCGGCAAGTGGCAGGATCGGTTGCGGTATATTCAAGTTGACGAATTTCAGGACGTCAACGCTTCGCAGTATGAATTGGTCACGCTTCTCTCCGGGAAACACGGAAATCTGTTTGTCGTCGGCGACCCGGATCAGACGATCTACGAATGGCGGGGGGCCAGCGTCCGTTTCTTTTTGGATTTTCCGGCGGAGAAGACGGTACTGCTTCACCGCAATTACCGTTCGACGCCGGAGATATTGAACACATCCAACAATCTCATTTCCCATAACAAATGGCACATTGAAAATCCGCTCGACGCACTGAAGGAGCGGGGAGTGACCCCGGTTTTCTTCTCGGCGGACTGGGAACACTCCGAGAGCGACTGGATTTCCCGGCGGCTTCAGGAGCAGCATGCGAAGCGTCCCTATTCCGATTGTGCGATACTGTGCCGGTCGTTGTTTTTGACGCGCAAGATAGAGGAAGCGCTGGTGCGGAAGTCGATTCCGTATCACATTTACAATGGCACGGATTTCTACAAACGGCAGGAGATCAAGGATGCGCTCTGTTATCTGCGGCTGGCGGACGGGGACGATGATCTGGCCTTTCTGCGGGTGGTCAACACGCCGCGTCGTGGGATGGGGAAGAAGCGTATTTCCATGCTGAAGGAAGTTGCGGAGAGAGACGGGGTTTCCCTCTTTCGGGCGCTGTCCTCACTCATCGGGGACCGTATGTTCTGTCAGTGTTCTGATTTTGTTGCGCTGGTTGAAAGATCCCGGCAGCAGGCGGCCGCCGGCGAGGCGGTTTCGGAGTTGCTGAACGCCATGCTGAAAGACTCCGGCTATGAAGCCGCGGTCATGTTTGAAGGGGATCAGGACCGTAAAAACAATCTCGAGGAGTTAAAACACGCCGTTTACAATCTTGAGAAGGAGGCAGGGGAGCCGGTTTCCCTGCACGACTACCTTGCCCAAATAGCGTTGTATTCCGAGCGTGAGGAAGAGCGCGGGCGTGATTCGGTCAAGATAATGACCATTCACGCGGCGAAGGGGCTGGAATTTCCCTGCGTATTTGTTGCGGGTCTTAACGAGGGGACATTGCCGAACTCGCACGCCATTCGCCCGGAGGAAGTCGAGCAGGAGCGCCGGGTCGCTTACGTGGCGTTCACGCGGGCCGAGGAGGAGTTGTATCTTTCCTGCGACAATCCGGAGCGTTTTAATTTCAGCGGAGATAAAATGGAATTATCGCGTTTTGTCAATGAAATATTCCCAACCATCAACACAGAGGAACGAAAATGAAAATCTCCTGTCCCCATTGTGGTCAGCACTTCGATGTTGAAGAGGCTGATTTCGGAAAGGAAGCCGACTGCACAAATTGCGGAAAGCGCTTCGTTCTTCAAGCGCCAGCCTCGCCAGTGTCCCCGGAGCAGCCGTCTTCGTCGTCGGAAAAAGGTGAAACGCAGGATTCCGCGGTCTCCGATGAGACTTTTCCGGAAACGGATTCCTCCCTGCAAGTAAACCACGCCGAAATCGACGAAATCGTCGGCCGCTATCTCCGCCCGGGAGACGACGAGACCATGCGCCGGGCGCTTGAGGTGGTGATTATGGACGGAAAAGCCAGCACGGCTCACATCCAGCGACGGCTCAAACTGGGCTACAACCGGACCGCAGAAATCATGGATGTCATGGAAGAACGTGGTATCGTCGGGCCGCCATCCGGCAGCGGGAGCAAGCGGAAAATTCTGGTGCCGCACATTGAGGCAGAACTGCCGCCGAAGACGGAACCATCCTCACATTCTGTTGGCCGTTGTCCCTACTGCGGCGGCGAGATTTCCCCCGGCGTGAAAAAGTGCCGCCATTGCGGCGAGTGGCTGAATCCGAAAAACTGTCCGCGTTCCCCGGTTGTTTATGTCCTTCTCGGGCTCTTCGGAGGTCTGTTCGGATTGCATTCTTTTTACGCCAACAGGAGTGGTTTCGGCGCGTTGCATTGTGTCTTGACTTTCTGGGGGCTCGTTGCTTTGTTTTTTGGGGGTATATTACACAAAGACGGGGCGGTCATAGGCGGTCTGCTTTTATTGATAAACTGCGTGCTCATAATGATTGGCCTTGTCAAATGCGAAAGTTGCAGGTGATCCAATGCGCAACAAGCCCATAACTCCGGCTGTTCTGGAAGCGTTGAAGCGCTGGTACGTCACGGAACACCTGACGCAGGAGACGATTGCTCAGATCGCGGGTGTGAACCGTTCCAGCGTGAACGCCTGGCTGGCGGGCGAAGCGCGTTCTATCCGGGCGCTGAACTGGGCGCGGATGCTGCCGAGGTTGCGGAAGTACCTTCCTGCGGAAGAGGCATCCGGCGGAGAGATCGGCATATTGCCTGAGAGCGAACAGTTGTTGGAAGAGTTCCGCCGCCGCTTGCAGGATGCTGTGATGTCGTCGGACTTGGATGACGGTGCGAAGGTGAAGGTCTTTGGGATCATCCGGTCCGTTCCGGTTCCGCTCAAGTACAAAAAGGGGTGATACGATCTTGATACAAAAACACGCTCAAAGCGGCACAAGAAAGCGTTAAAAAGCGCAACTTCACGCCGTCCGTGCGAGCTAATTTTGAGTTCATTTTGAGTTCAATTCCCCGGTGCCCCCGGTTCGAATCCCCCCTCTCCGCCATTTTTATGCTCAAAATCATAGTTTTCTCCCCAAATCTTCCCCATTTTTGTTGCGGAATCGTGTTTTGAATGCTATATTGTGCCGTAACGTGCCAACAGGATGGTCACGTCATGAAATCAAATGGTGTTCGGAAAAGCGGAAAGAAAATGAGTCAGCTTCGAGGAAAACTTCGGCAGAAGGTCAAAAACGGGCCTTACTACTACCGGCTGATGGTATCGAACGGGGTACGGAAGGAATTTTCCCTGAAAACCTGCGACTTCGAGGAAGCCTGCCGCAAGGCCGCTGAACTGGATGCTGTACTGGAGGCTCCGACCCAAGACGTCGCTATCGCCCAGATTACCGCGATCAAGGGGTTTTCCAAGCAGGCGATGAATCTTCCGCTCACTCAAGGCTGGGAAAAATATCAGGTTCATCCGAATCGCGCCACTCCCCATACCGTCAGCGAGCAGTTGGCCTATAAGTCCACCTACGAAGAATTTGTTCAGTTTGCCTCAACTCCCCTGCGCGACAAAAAGAAACGGCACGCGATCATTTCGAGCGTATCTGAACTCTCTGCCGAGGTTGCTGAGGAGTTTTCCGCGTATTTGAAGACCTGTTCCCTGGCCGTCGAGACCCATAACCGCAAGATCAAACGCCTGCGCCGGATTTTCGACTGCCTCAAGGACTATTATTTCGGCGACAATCCATTTCGGGCTAAAACTCTTTTGCGAAGCGAGCGTGAAGAGCAGGATGCCATCGTCCGCAGACAGGCTTTTACGCAGGATCAGGAACAGCAGCTTCGGGACGTGCTGGCGGACAAGCGGAAAATTTCAAGAAATACAATTGAACCGCCGGCGACTTGTTTTGAGGAGCCGCCGATCCGGCGCGGGGCCTTCCGGCGGCATGCTGCGGCTTACTGCGCGCGGGAGAGATAAAAACGCTCCGCGTTCAAGCGCGCGATCTTGAGGAAATCTTCATCAGAAAGATCTTCAATTTCGAGCATCATGCCCATCACGCAGCGGGGATCGATCCAATACATGTCCGTGCCGAACATCAGACGGTCGGCACCGATTTCGGAAATGGCGTGGCGGATGTGACCGTTGAAGAAAAGGTCGCCGGAAAAATCTCCCATGCACTGGGGGTATTTCCTTATCATTTCAACAGCGGCGGGAAATCCGTTGGGACGGCCGCCCGTGTGTCCGAAAACGAAAGGAACGCCGGGGTGCGCCTTGAGGTGGCACTCGAAACGCTCCGGAGTCGCGTGCTTCTGAACGGGGTTGTAATCGGAAACGCCCCAGCTGTGAGTCATGATGGGCTTTCCGTACTTTTCGGCGATCCCGAACACCGCTTCGTAAGCCGGATCGTCCGCATCGGTGCGGTGTCCCGCCGGATGGATCTTTATGCCGATGCACAGGGGATCGGGAAGACTTTTCGCCAGATTGACCAGACACTGGTCGGCACAACGGGGATCGAATCCCTCGAAATAACGCATGCGCCAGCCGGACTCGCAGCAGCAGTTCCGGAATTCCCGGCCGGGATGAAGAGCGGAATCGATGTTGGTCTCGCTGGGCGTGAAGAAAAAATGGGTAATCCCGAAAAAGTCCAGTTTGCGCTCCCAGAGTTTCCAGTCCGCGGCCGATTCCGGCGCGGGGAAACGGGTCCTGGTCGTCTCTTCAACCGTGTGCCCGTGTGCGTCGATGAAGACGGGAGGGATCTTCACTGCGGGCAGTTCCGGCGGAATGACGGGGGCTCTGCCCAGCAGACGGCGGAAATTGTTTCCGGCGATGGCGCAGCGGGTCTCCCAGTCGAAATCCCCGAGAACAACCTGCGCCAGCGCTTCTCCTGGAGCAAGAAAGGGATGCATGCTGCCGTAGAGCAGCTTGTCGCGGCATCCGGCGGCGATCAGCCGCTCGAGCGCGAAGGGATTGCAGAGATTGCCCGTCGCAAGATAAAGATTGGGCACTTCGCTCAAAAGACGGGTGATCTCCGCTATGTGGTAGAGCAGTTTCCTGTCTCCGGAAGCTATGATGAAGTTGATACTGGGTTCCGCCGCCGCCATGGCGGAGATCTCTTCGAAAGAGTGTTCCGTCTGCAGGACCAGACGGGGATTCCCCCCGGTGAAGGAGAGTTTTTCGAAAGCGGTGGGCGGTTCGGCGGGCACATCGCTCCACGGGGCCGGACGGTCGGAGACATAACAATCCAGAAAAGGAAGCCTTTCCTGCATTTCACGGTAGAGAAGACGGAATTCTTTCAGAGCAGCCAGCATCGAACACCTCACAAAAAATGATTGCTTGTTCCGTAATATACCCCGCTGGCGTGATTATTTCAAGCATTCGACGCCCCGGAAAAAGCCGGATGATGAACAAAAAATTCATTTTGTGCCGACAACGATTTGTATTTCGGGGGAAACGACTGTATATTCAGGAAAACGGAATTCAAACGGATCGCGAGGTTGAAAATGCAATACCGGCCGCCCAGACTCAAAGTCGCCTACATCGGGTTGTCTCTCGAACTTTATCTCTCCACCTCGAAGGGCGTCGACGTCTGGCGGAAGGCCTTCGACCGCTGGGGAGAAAAACTGGCCGCATTCGCCGATATCTGCTGCCGGAAACTGGTCTTCACGCCGCAGGAAGTTCAGGAGCTCGAACAGCGTCTCGCCGGGGAAAAACCCGATGCCGTCGTTCTTTCGGCAGTCTCCTACACGCCCAGCATGCTGATCGTGCCGCTGCTGAAAAAACTCGATGTGCCCGTCGTCATCTGGAGCACGCAGGATTCGGAGATCATCAAAGAGGATTACGCCCCCTTCGATCTGACCTGCAATCACACGGTCCAGGGAATACATGACATCACCAACGTGCTTTTTCAGTCGGGGATGAAATACAGCATCGTCACCGGACACTGGCAGGACGAAAACACATTGACCCGCCTGCGGAACGTCCTCGCCGCCGTGCGGGCCGCCCGGGCCGCGCGCAAGATAAGAGTTCTCGCGCTGGGCGGGGCCTTTACGGGGATGGGGGATTTCGATTACGATCCGGAAAACCTGAAGAAGGTCTGGGGCCCCGAAGCGATCCCGCTGACCCCTGAGGATTTTCTCGGAACGCTCGCGGCCGTTTCGGCAGACGAGGCGGAAGCCCTGCGCCGCGAAGATCAGGAGTTTTTCGAAGTCATGCCCGATCTGCCCCCGGAGATCCACAGAGAGGGGATCCGCCGCAAACTGGCCGTAAAGAAACTGCTCGCCGAAAACGGCGCCAATGCCTTCACCATGAATTTCCTCAATCTGCAGTCGCCCGCCTTCGGGCAGCTGCCCTTCTACGCCGTCAATACCCTGATGGCCGAAGGCATCGGCTACGCCGGAGAAGGCGACGTTCTCCGCGCGGCGGCCATGCGGCAGCTGGTGGAACTGACGGGAGAGGCCAATTTTTCGGAGATCTACACCGTGGATTTCAAACGGGATCTGTTTTTCATGTCCCACATGCAGGAGTGCAGCATCGGCATCGCCCGGCGCGACCGGAAGATCCGCCTGAAGAACATGCCCTTCTGGACCACGGGGATCCCCTACCCCGGCATGTTTTTCACGGCGGAACCGGGCGATTACACCCTTGTCTGCATCACCCCTGCCCCCGGCGGGACTTTCAAGATGATCGTCTGCACGGGCACAGTCCCGAATCTGCCGGTCCTGGAGACCTACAACCGCGCCTACTGGCTGTTCCGTCCCCGGCGGCCGGTGGAGGAAGTGCTCGACGATTACAGTCTGGCCGGCGGCGCCCACCATCTGTCGGCCGTCCCCGGACACAGAACGGCCGAACTGGCTCTGCTGGCGGAACAGCTGGGATTTCAGTTTGCGGACATCGACCGCCCCCTGCGGCCGTAAACTCACCGGGCGACAAGCACATCGAACCCGGCGCGGGTCAGCCGTTCGTCGGCCCGGTCCGTGACGATCCTGTCGATCTCGCGGGGGGAAAAGGTCAGGAATGCCCCCGAACTGCCGATCTTGCGGTTGTCGCACAAAAGCACCAGCTGCGCGGCGCTGCGGCGGATCGCCTTGCTGACGGCCGCCGACTCCGCATCGAAGGAAAAGGCCCCGTGCCCGGGCAGAAACGCATCACAGCCCACGAAAGCCATGTCGCAATAGAACTGACGGAACGTGTCGACGGCCACGGCTCCGCAAAAATCCAGATTGCTGACGCGGAAACAGCCGCCCACGAGGACGATCTCTATTTCGGGAATGCCGCCCAGCGCTTCGATGACGGCCAGAGCCGAGGTGATGATCCGCAAGGGTCCCTTGTCCTTCAGGGCGGAGGCAAAGCTCATGCACGTCGTGCCGCTGTCGAGGGCAATGGTCATGTGCGGCGAGACCAGCTCGGCCGCGGCCGCGGCGATACGTCTTTTTTCTTCGCACTGGAGGGATTCCCGCTGTTCGAAGGTGCGGGCGACCAGAGATTTCTTGTCGAGAGCGCGAACACCGCCGAAGGTGCGGACGACCAGTTTTTCCTGCTCCATGCGCAGAAGATCCCTTCTGACGGTGGCAACGGCCACCCCGGTCAGTTCGACCAGATCCGGGACCCGGATCTCCTGATTCTTCTGCAGACAGTCGAGGATCATCTGCTTGCGAAGCGAATATCCGCAGCCCATCGCTCTTGCTTCCTCCCGTTGGCGGTTCAAGTACCTTTTCCGATACTGTAGCACGTTTTTATCGGTTTTTCAACTTGAGAAAGCGAAAATCCCGCGGAAGTTCCGCCGGCGGGAGGGACCGAAACGGCCAATGCGGGAAAATCTCACTTGCAGAAGGAACGGCCGCCGTCGACGAAAAGACTTTGCGCGGTGATGTAACTTGCCTGATCCGAGAGAAGAAACAATGCGGCATTGGAGATATCCTCCACCCGGCCCAGTCTGCCGAGAGGGACCTCCTTTTCGCCGAGGATCCTGCGTTTGTCGGGGTCGGGATGCCGCTGGCACAGAAGTTCGGTCTCGATCAGGGAGGGGTGGACGATGTTGCAGCGGATCTTCTCTTTTGCGAAATATTTCGTCACGGCCCGGTTCAGCCCCTCGAGACCGGCTTTGGCCGCCACGTAGTCGGCGCGTCCGCCGCCGCCCGCTACGACGGCCGCCGATCCGATGAGCACGATCGCACCGCCGCCGGAACCGCGCATGATCTTCACACCCTCGCGGACGGCAAGAAAAGCGCCGTTGAGATTGATGTCCACCACCCGTTTCCACTCGTCGTAGCTGATGTCGCAGAAATCCTTCGGCGAGGTGAATCCGGCATTGTAGACCAGACCGTCGAGACGACCCCACTTTTCCCGGAGCGCGGCAAACATTTCGAGCGTTCCCTCTTCATCGGTGCTGTCGACCCGGAACGAAAGAAAAGAGCGTCCCGCAGAAGTCAGTTCTCTGCTCAGTTCCGCGGAGGCCTTTTCGCCGCTGTCGCTGAAATAAGTCCACGCGACGGCCGCTCCCGCGGAGGCGCAGTCCCTGACGATCCGTCCGCCGATCCCCCGGGCACCGCCGACGATCAGTATCTTCTTTCCGGTCAGTTCGATGTTCATCCGAACACCTCGCGGACGGAGGCTTCGAATTTCTCGAGCACCTCGTCGACCTCGGCCGGACCGATGATCAGCGGCGGCTTGATCTTCAGCACGTTCTTGCGGACGCCTCCGGTTCCGACGATCAGACCGTGTTTGAAGCCGGCCATGCGGACTTTTCCGGCCTCCGCCGTCAGCGGATCGAGTTTTTCGTCGACGAATTCGACGCCGATGTGCATGCCCACCTGGCGGACGTCTCCGATCTGCGGATATTTTTTCTGAAGTTTTTTCAGGCCGTCGCCCAGACGGGCCCCCATCGCCCTGCCGTTGGCGAGAACGCCATTGTCGAACATCTCCAGCTGCTTGGCGGCGCAGGCCATGGAAAGGGTCGGATTGGCAAACGTGTGCAGTTCCTCGCTGTCGGGAGCAAAGCCCTCGAGCCGGTCGTGGATGATGATCGCGGCAAGGGGCAGCCCCGCGCCCACGGACTTGCCCAGACAGATGATGTCGGGGGTGACGCCGAAGTAATTGGCGGCGAAAGTCTCGCCGATGCGTCCGAAAGTCTGGATCTCGTCGAAGATCAGCAAGGTCTCGAATTCGTCGCACAGGGCGCGCAACCCCTGCAGATAGCGTTTGGGCAGGATCAGCTGTCCGGCGCTGGCCTGAACGGGTTCGACGATCACGCCTGCCGGTTTTCCGGCGACGCCGCGCTGAAAGATCTCGCGGGTCATCTTCAGACAGATGTCGATATACTCCTCGGTGTCAACACCCAGCGGATTGCGGTAGGTCACGGGATTGGGAATGCGGACAAAGGCCCGGGTCAGAGGCAGGAATCGGCTGCCGCCGAAGAACTTGCCCACCGATTTCGTGGAGATCCACGATGCACCCATGGTCCCGAGGGTGGAGCCGTGATAACTGTCGAAGAGCGTGACGAAATCCCGGGAGGGCTGAACGTTCTTGAACGCGATCTTCATGGCCGCCTCGATGGCGGGACCTCCGCCCACGGTGAACGAGACGCGGCTCATGCCCGCGGGAGCTCTGCGGGCGAGCTCCCGGGCGAGGTAAAAGCGCACCTTGTTGTCGAACCCCTGATGGATATGAGTCATGTTGGAAGAGTGTTCGCAGATGACACGTGTGATCTCGTCGTTGCAGTATCCCAGCAGAAGGGCCCAGCTCTGACTGGTGCAGTCGATGTAGTCCTTGCCGTAGATATCCCAGACGCGCACACCCTTGCCGTGGTCCAGCACCGGACCGCCCCGGGTCCCGCCGCCCAGACTCAGATGAGTTGCGCACTCTTCAAGTTCCTCAGGTGTCATTCCGTAAATTTTTTCAAGCACTTTATCCATGATACCCCAAATCCTCTATTTTGAGATTTCCCGTTGTTTTGCTCTATTCCAAACAAAATATAATCCAAAGAATGATTTTTTCAAGCGATTTTCATAATCATATGTCAACAAAAATGATTTTTTCGTTCATTTTTGATCCCGCTGTCACGGCAGCCCCAGAAGGCGTTTGAAATTGCCGGCAAGAATGAGGCGGCGTTCGTCCTCCGAGAGATTCTCGGTCATCACGCTGTAAAGGTACATGCCCGCACTGCAGGTGGGCATGTCGGAGCCGAAAATAAGTTTCTCCGCGCCGCAGCAGTCCACGGCATAACGGATCATGTTCCAGCGGAAAGGCCCGTATCCGGAGATGTCCATGAAGAGACGCGGGGACTTTTTCAGATACTCGAAACGGGCTTTGGCGCTGGCCGGTTCTCCCGGATGGGCCATGATGATGTTGAGACAGGGAGCCCGTTCCAGCATGGCATCGACCTCGCGGGGGGTGCCGTTGTGAAGATCGACCGTCATGCCCAGCTTGCCCGCCTCCTCGAAAACGGTCAGCATGCCGGGGGAGTCGAACGCGCCCGTATCCATGATGTAGGGCACCAGTTCGCCGATGTAGCGGATCCCCTCTCTTTCGTACATCCTGTGCAGCGTTTCACAGGATTCCTGCGGGAAAGCTCCGTGGACCTGAATGCCCGGAATGTAGGCGGAAAAACGGTCGCGGATCCTGAGGGCGTCGTCGTTGATCTTTTCGATCTCGGCGTAACTGCCGACTTTTCCCCGGAAGAGAGGAGCCCCCGCATAGCGGCCGATGCCGACCTTGTGCATTTCGCGGTCGAACTCCTCCATGGTTTCCGGTTTGCCGTAAGCGCCGATGCACCCCGAAGAAAAATCAAGAAAGGGGTGGGTGTGCGCGTCGATTATTTCATAGTCTGCTGGATCGGGGATCATCGTCATGCCTTTCCGGTTTCGAATGAGAGAGACCAGGCGGCAGGACCGCCCGTTTCCGAGAGAAGCGTGAGAACTCCGGTCTCCTCCTGCCGCGTCCAGGCGCCGCCGGTACAGCCGGTGATGCTGATGCCGGAAGGAATGAAGAAAGTCAGTTCGCAGGGTTCTCCCGCAACGCACAGGGTCTTCCCTGAGAGTATACTGTTTTCTCTGTCGCACGCCAGTTCCGCAAGTTCGTATCCGCCCTGAGTCAGATGGCGGCTGCTGGAGATAAGCACGGGTTCCGGACACTCCGGAACGGGCGTGATGCGCAGAACGGCCGTGTCGAAGGGCGGGATCTCGAGGGCGACTTTGCGGGAGAATACGCCGAGGAACCGCCTGTTCCAGTAGTCGTAAACGGCATAGCTGCGGTCCGTGTCGAGCCGGCAGTCCGTTGCGAGATCGAGGACGGTATCGAGCGTCTTCCCGTCGGTATTCATCACGGCGGCAACCTGCCACGAACCGAAAACACGGGCAAACGTGCAGACAAGGAGACGCGCCTGCCCCGTGGGGAACTTGCGGGTCAGATCCGTCGCGTGGGTATCGACCACGGGAACGATCCTGCGCAGCATGTCCAGCCGGCAGGGATCGTACTCCGAGAACCTGTCGCCGACGGTCAGCATGACGCCGGACAGACCGTAAAAGGAGACGCGGCTCCGGGCCTGCGGCAGAGTACAGTATTCGGGCCGCAAAACGATATTGTCGCAGTCGCAGTAAAAGAGCGTGTTGTGCATCCAGTAGAAATAAAAGAGCCGGTCGACGGCGAAGTCGATGAATTCGAACCAGCCGAAAACGTCGCCCCCGACGCGGGCGGCATTGAAGACATCGGTCCCGACCGCGATGGCGTCCTCGTTCGCGGCGTTGCAGAAGAGCATGAAGATGTCGTCGCCGAGGACCCGGCGGGCCGAGCGCTCCAGCCGGTGCAGTGCGTCGTCCAGAGGGACGGAGGGATCCGAAAAATGCTCTCTGAGTTCTTCCCAGATGCGCAGTGTGGAGGTGAGACAATCCCATTTGACGGCGGCGTAGCCCCAGGCCTTGACCTGTTCGAAAACGGCGGAGATATAGTCTTCAACGACCTCTTTCCGGGTGGGATCGCACCACCATTGACCGCTCCACGACCGCTTGTTGGGCAGAACGCAATCCGGATGGGCTTCGAACCATCTGTTCATTCGTCCGTCGTTGGTGGGAGCGACCCAGATTGCGGGAATACAGCCGTTCTCCCTGATCTTCCGTGCGACGTACTGCATTCCGTTGGGATAGACCGATCGGCGCGGAGAGAATACATCGCAATCGTCCTCGCCCCGGCCGGAGTGACTGGCATGGTACCACTCCCAATCCACCCATGTGACCAGATTTTCGCAGTAATTTCCCAGCAGTTTTTTCATGGCCGCGGCATTGGCAAGGACCTCTTTTTCGGAGGCCTCGAATTTGACGGAGTACCAGGTCATCCAGCCGACGGGCGGCGTCGTGAACCAGCTGCGCTTGTCGACGGGGGAGTAGGGAATGTGGAACTTTCTTTCGCAATAATGTTCTTCGACCTGGAGCCGGAGGATCGTGACGGGGACCTCCGGATGCATGGAAAATTCGAACGCATAGGCATTCTGTTCCCAGTCGAAGGAGAGTTCGAGATCGCCCCGGGGGATCAGATGGAGCAGCCGGTCGCGTTTGCGGTCGAAGAGCGCGTCGTCGCCCGCGCGCACCGCCGGACCGGAACCGCCGTGCAGGACGGATGTGCGGGAGTCGTATTCTCCGGCAAAAGTGTCTCTGCCCGGATCGTCGCCCCAGCGGAGAAGGCCTGTGAATTTGACATGGGCGGCCAGATCGAGTTCCACGGCGGCCTCTTCATGATTCATATTGAAGAAAACGTCGAAACAGCAGCGGGGATCCTCCTTGCTGCGGAAACTGAACTTCCATGTCCTGAAATCGACGATGTTCCGCCGCCCGTGGGCGAGATTGACGATCTCCGGCTCGGGCAGTTCGGGGAGAGGCGAACCGTCTTTCAGGACGATCCGTCCCCGGTCGATCAGAAGTTTTTCGTGTTCATCGCCGAAACTGTGGTAAAAACAGCGGATCCCCGCCGTTTTCGTGTCCAGTTCCAGAGAAAAATTCTTGTAATTGAAATAACGCAAAGCCATGGAAAAATGCCGCCTGTTCTTTACGGGCGGAAAAGCGCACCGGGCGCCCCCGCCTCGTTCCCGGGAGAAATATGTGCATCACCAGGGATTGGTGGTGTACGGATAAACGAACCCTTTGACCAGCGGATCTCCGGTAAACTGAGTGCTGTTCTTTTTCCACGAATCGCGGGCGCTGGAAGCGACGTGTCCGTCCATGTAGGCAATGTTCAGCGACTGGCCGGAGAGATAATAACGCCAGTAAGTTCCGCCGTCGATGAACGAGACGCCGCTGCCGTGACGGGAGGCAAGTTCCGCTCCGGGCGCGGGCGTGTTGTAAACGCGGTGGACGGACTGGCTGTTTTTCCAGCCGGAATCCAGAAAAGTCATGGCAATGGTGGGACGGGTCACCGTCGTGAGCCGGCGCATGCCTTCGGAACCGCCTATGGTCTTGGTGATATCGGTGCCGGAGAGATTCCGGTTCAACCCGTAGTGCCCGTAGGCGAAAAACTTTCCGCCGTTGGGGCCGATCTCAAGCCCCTCCGAGGGACAGCGCAGAACATTGAAACGCCGTCCTTCCGCCTCCTCCGCCTGATAAAGCCAGTAATATCCGGTCATGGACTTGTGGTACATGCCCATCAGATTGAGGATCACCAGATGCCAGTACACTCCCGGCTGACCGCTGACGTTCTTGACGCGGGTCGGGCAAAGCCAGTCATCGTAATGCTGCGTGTAAAGCTGATACCCGGAGATCAGCTGCTTCAGATTGTTCTGGCAGGACACCGACCTTGCCGACTCCCTTGCGCTGTTCAGCGCCGGCATCAGCATGCTTGCCAGGATGGCAATGATCGCAATGACGACCAGGAGCTCGATCAGCGTGAAGAACGAAACGGCTCCTCTTGCGGGTGAAAGCGGGGAAACGCGGTTTTCTGACGACATGATTTCTCTCCTTTTCCTTTTGTTGGTTTTTACTTTTCACCGGAATATTTTTCCGTATCCCAAGGATAAACGATGCGAAACAACTGCACATCCGACACATGACAGGCCGCGCCGGGCGGAGGCGGGAGCACTCCGCCCGAAACACCCGCGGTGACCGTCATGTACTTCACGCCTCCGGACCGGGGAACGACGACCACCGCGGCCGCGTTCATCCAGCCATCCGCGGCGGGCGGGGAGAACTTCGCGGAGACCCGGTGCCGGGACATGAACTGATTCTTCTCATTCCGGAAATTGCAGGACAGCTGGGGGAGCACCCCCTCGGCCGAAACCTTTGCCCGCCCCGTGAGGAGAAGCCTGTCTCCGGGCCGGACGCCGTGCACGGCCTGGACGACGCTGCCGCTGGCGACACCGCGGAAAGCGACCCCTTCCTTTTCGATGAGGATCCGGCCCTGTTTTTTGCGGCGGTCCTGCCAGCTGAACCAGTGGCTTGCTCCCGAATGAACGGTATCGGGTTCGGCCTCTCCCGCGGCCGGACCGGGGACGAACGTTCCGTTGGAAAGCAGATTTTTGCCGCGGGCAAACTTGCGCGCCGCCGCAAGCGGACGGACACCGGCGGAGAGGATCTCGCAAACGAAGGGGATCCGTTTCTCCCATGACAAACGTGAGGGAGTCTTTTCGCCGAAGCCCCCGCCCGCGGCATCGATCCAGACATATTTGTCGGCGGCTTCCAGCGCGGCGGCCGTATCGGACGCGAGTCTGTTCCCGCCGTCTGAAGCGTACTTTTCGGGGGAAAGCGGAACGGCCAGCGAGGACGCCTTGAAAAAGCGGGCCGTGTTTCCGGGCGGGACAAGTTTTTTCGCATCAAGATAAAACGAGGCGGCAAGAACGCAATAGTCCGGACGTGAGCCTGACAGGAAGCGATCCTGACCGCTGCCGTCGATGATCTTCACTGTCGCGGGAGCCCCGGCCAAAACACCGGAGGCAAAGTCCGCCAGCAGCGCCGAATCGCCGCAGGCAGGCTCACCGACACATCCGTTCAGCCAGAGAGTGCACAAAATTTCCGCATCGGGAAAAGCCCCGGCGACGGCTCCGATCCACTGGCGGCCCCGCTTTTCGACCTGCCGCCGGACTTCCGGCAGAGAGGGACCGGAGGGACGAAAAGCGAAGGGCGTTTCGGATACGGTGCACCGGGGATCCGTTTCGAAAAAGAGACCGCGGCACCCCGTCCGCCGGGCAAGCCGGGCGAGCATGACGAAGTGGGCGAGCGCCCGCTGCCAGGCGTCATCGTCGAACCAGTTCCGCGACAGCGCCGAAATCGTTATTTTCATGAAATTGCAGCGCAGTTTTTTGAACTTGATCTGCGAAAAGGTCTGACGCCACGCTTCGGTATCTTCCGGCGCCGGGCGAAGCGTCTTGAGCGTTTCCTGGCTGACGCGGCAGCTGTCGCAGCGCACATTCCGGCCGTCGCGCTTCAATGTGAAAACCGGCTCGACGATCAGGCCGCCGAAGGGGAGCGCCTCCTCGCGTTCCGTTCCCGCCGCCCGGTATTGCTCCAGCAGGGAAGATACGCAACGACCCGTCAGAAGAAGCATTTTCTCCTCCTCAGGCCCGGCGGCTTCCGCGGGGCGGAACAAGCCCGGCAGCAGCAGAAGCAGCGTTACGATGTATTTTCCGAAATACCTCATCTGGCGGGACGGCCCTTTTTACGGATTGTTTTTCGGTTTTTCGCTCTTTTTCGTCTGGGGCGGCGGCAGGGTGTCCCACGGGTAGGAGACCCGGTGAATGCGGGCGTCGGTGAAGCGGCACCAGGAATCGGGCGTGAATCCGTACTTCGACCCGGCGACCTCGCATCCCAGGGTCACGGAAGAGATCTCTACCTCCGAAGGGATGTCGATGATCATCACCGCCTGACGCCAGCCGTCGGCCTGAGCCGGACCGAACTTGGCATGCAGCCGTCTCTCCATCAAGATCTTGCCCCCGGGTTGTCTGAAAAAGGCACTGAGCTGCGGCTCCATGCACTCCCCGTTGACCTTGGCCTTGACGGCAAAAACATAGCGTTCGCCGGGAACCGGTTTGCTTTTCAGCGTCTGGGTCACCGAGGCCTTGGATATGTCCTTGAACAGAATGCTGTTCTTTTCGCGGACGATGCTGCCGGAGTTTTTCTTCTTGTCCAGCCAGATGCTCCAGTTCCGCACGTTGTAGGCAAGGTTGGTCTTTTCCGCATAGCGGAGCGCGGCTTTTTCGGGCTCCCTGCCGGCGGCGACGGCTTCGGCGACGAAGGGGATCTTTTCGTTCCATGCGGGATAATTCTGGTAGTGCTGTCCCGGCCAGAACGTGCCGGCTTCTCCCCATATCCAGGCGTATTCGTCAGCGTATTTCAAACTCAGCCTCACGGCCTCCTGAAGCGCTCTGACGCGGTTCGGAGTCCTTTCCCAGTTGCGGAAACTGCGGGTCCCGGAGACGAAGCTGTCGAGATACAGCGAGGTGGCAAGGGTGGTCTGCCTGTGGAATTTATCCCGGTTTTCAGGAGCGATCAGTTTCGGGGTGTAATGGTAGTAGTCCGCGACGATCCGGGTATATTCCGCCGGGAAAAGCGCCCGGTAGCCGGCATCCTCGTTGCCGTCGGTCACAATCATGCCCTGCGGCAGTCCGTCATAAATGCCGTTGACGAAATCCGGCAGAAGGAAGAAGGAGGAGTTGCGGCTGATGCGGTGACAATATGAGAGCCAGTGGAAGGTGAAAAGCTCCATGCCGGGAAATTCCTCCGCCAGAACGAGGATCCACTCCTTGCCCCGCTTCCGCACCTGAGCGCGGATGGCGTCGAGGGGGTGTTTATCCAGCGGGCGGAAGGCGAAGGGCGCGTCCGTGGTGGTGGGATAGGCCTCCACATCGAACGAGATTCCCCGGCATCCGGTTTTTTTCGCCAGAAAGGCGCACATTCTGAAGTGGTTCAGCGCGCGTTTCCAGGCATCGTCGTCGAACCAGTCGGCGGACATGGTCGAGGTGGTCGTCATGATGAAATTGTTTTTGAACCGCTTGAACTTCAGCTTTTCGAAAGCCTCGATCCACGGTGCAAGATCACCTTTTTCCAGCTGAACCGCCGATTTGTCCTTCACCCGGGCCTGCGAGAGGAAGTAACGGACCGTTTTGCCGCCGCGCTTGAGTTCGAGAATGGGGTTGATCCCCAGACCGTCGAAAGGCAGCTCCTGCTCCAGTTTTTCCACGGGGACCTGCCAGCCGCGCAGGAACTGCGGCACCTTCCAGCCGAAATACAGCAATTTTCCGGCCGCGCCCCGAACCGGAAACACCGGCATAAGCACTACGGCCAGCACGAGGATCAGAATCGTTTTTTTAGCCATTTTCACCTTCCTTCGATGGATTTTTCACTTGAGGACGGAGCGTAAAGTCACCGGTCCGAAAAGTCCCGACTCCAGCGACTCCTGCTCGAAATCCCGCTCTCTGTCTTCGAAACTGCCTATTCTGCCGAACTCTTTTCTCCAGAGATCGAGCGTATCTTCTCCGCTCAATGCGTTGGCAAGAGTGTTGGTCACGGTGACGTCGAGCTGATTGACTCCCCGCCGCAGAAGATCCCCCACGGGAAAATGGAAGGGCGACAGCATGGACGAACCGGCAGGCTGACCGTTGAGGCAGACCTGCGCTGCGTACTTGACCGTGCCCAGATCGAGAAAGGCGCTCCGCGCAAGTTCATCCTTTCTCACCGTGAAGCGGGCGGAATAGACGGCGTCACCGGAAAATTTCTCTCCCAGCACCTTCCGCCAGTCACCCAGTTTGACAGGACGGGCCTTTTCATCGGGAAACTCCTGATCGATCCGGCGGATCTTGAGGTCGAACCGCCGCACCGGCCGGATGGTCCAGGTATCAAGCCTTTTGACGACCGCTCCGGGCCGCACGGGCGCCGGGGAAAGATGCCTTTCATCCAGACCGAAAAGAAACCAGCGGCTCTCGAAGGGCCCGAAAGTCCAGTCCCAGCTGCCGTTGACGGAATCGACGGGATAAAAAATCCCCCGCATGCAGTCAGCCGCCGCCGCGGGACGGTCATCGGGAACGGTCAGACGGGCCCTGACTTCGGTTTCCGACGTATTGACGACGAAATATCCTCTGACACCGCCGCCGAAATCGCGGCAGGCGGTCTGGAGCTTCCAGGTCGCAGGAAGGACTTCCACCGCAGGCGGAATGGCGTCAAGCGTCTCCGTATCGAAGATCCCGACACCCTTTTTGCGAAATTCCTCCAGACGGGCCTGAGCTTTCCGGGTCATTCGGCTGAAACGGGGAATGACCAGATTCGCGTAACTCATCTCTCCGATCACCAGACGGCCCTTGTGGACTTTGGCCATCTCAAGGACATCGTCGTCGACATAATCGAAATTCCGCCGCGTTTCCTGCATCCGCAGACCGATGCGGATGGCTCTTTCGGAGGCGGCCGCGGCTTCCGTCTGGCAGAGCCACAGAGATCTGTGGTCGAAGAACAGAGCCGTATCGACGACGGGGATCCCCTGACTCATCAGGTAAGAAGCGCGGGCGACGTATTCATGCCAGGGACCGTAAAATTTCCACAGGGGATCGCTCGGACCGAATTTCGGGCGGCTGGAAGACAGCGTCAGATTCTCGTTTTTCATGGGGATATTGCTGAAAACGAAACGGTCGACGCCGCAGACGAGCATGTAATCCACGACCCCCTTCATGGCGTCCGGCTTCAACCCGGAACCGTAGATGGCGAAAAGTTCGCCCAGCACTTCCCGCCTGCCGCTCTGGTTGGCGACGCTGGAGGCAAGTTTCGGAAAGGGATGCAGGCGCTGACCGGGATACACCTGCCGCCAGATGGCGTCCACGCCCGGAAAATCCATGGCCCGCAGCGCTCGCATGATGTGTCCGTAGCCGTAAATGACCGCATTGTGCCAGGACTCGTCTCCTTCCAGATGTCCGCCCGAAAACAGACCGTGGCGGCGGCACCAGTCTCTCAGGGGCAGAAGATACCTCTCCACCATCAGGGAAGCCATCACATCCACATAATCGAGCTTGACTTCCATCAGCGGCGAACAGCGGTTCACGTCGTTGTTGGAATCGGCGATCCGGGCCAGCCAGGGTTCGATATCGTATCCTTTGCGGCGGAGAAACTCTTCCGGAAAGTCGGCGGTCCACCCCAGTTTGTTGGGACCGCACTTGGGCATTACGGGCTCGTCGGTGAAGGCGAACCGGATCGTCGAGCCGAAATATTTTTTGCCGATGGCCTTGTACAGCTTGTCGTGAGTGAGTTTTATGAAGGTCTCCGCCGCCCCTGCGGCGATGATGTTGGGAACGGGCGCAGGGTTGGAGGGCGAAACATTTTCCTCGACGATCCTGTATTTGCCGGGACCGTCCGGAACGACGTACTGCCGGACGAACGCCTTGGGATCGCTCCGGTACACCTGTCCGCAGGCGCTGCCCGAGGGGTAACCGCCCTCATCGTAAAAATAATAGTTCATCCCGAGACGGCGGCACTCCTTCACGACCTTGGCGATGATCCCGAGGTATTCGGAAGACAGATAATCCGGCTCCATGGCCGTGGAGACATTGGGCCGGAAGCGGGGAGCCGGATGAAGACAGACGGAGCGTGCGCCGTGCGCCGCCATGTCCCGCAGCTGTTCGAGCATCACCGGCAGTGTCATCTTATCATTGATGATCCAGAAATATCCCGGGTAATTCCAAGCCGGCGGAGCAGCGAACTCCTTGAAAAATTTTTCGTTCATCCGGTACTTCCTCACTGTCATTTCATTGTCCGCAGGGCATTTCCTTCAGCACCTGATGCTGGATTTCGATATTTCCCGCCGCGGCGGCTTCGGCCTCGCCGACCGCCAGCGGACAGGCGAGCTCTTCAGCGATCAGACGGCACAGAAAAGCACTTTTGGCGCCGCCGCCGACGAGAACGGCACGCGAAAAATCATGCCCGAAAACCTCCGCCGTCCGCCGTATCCGGCGGGCGACTCCCCGCAGAAGAAGCGCCGTGATCCCGGCGGGAGACCAGGTGCTCCCCGTCATGGCAAAGATCGCGTTCTCCATGTTTTCCGGAGAAAACAATTCCGGAGCGGCGGGATCGACCGCATCGGTGACGCCCGATTTTTCGGCCGCGTCGTCGAGGGCCGCGTAGCCGGGAAAACATCCCCGTTTTTTCCAGATCTTCACACACTCCTGAAAAGGCCACAGTCCCATGCTGCCCGCGGTTCGGGCAAACGCTCCGCGGACGAGAGGCAGACGCCTGAAATCCACAGAGCTCTCCCTCTCTTCCGGCCAGGGTTCGGCCGCCATGAGCCACGTTCCCAGAGAAAAGAGGATCTCGCCCTCCCGCACGCCGCTCCCGGCGTAAGCCGCGGCCGTGTCATGACCGGCTCCGGAAATCACCGGCAGACCGGCGAGATTCGGAAGTTCCGGGCAGCCGATCCTGCCGATGATCTCGCAATCCGCCGCGGGAGCCAGCAGCGGATGATCGGCTGGAAGGCCGGAGATCCCGGTCAGGGTCCGGTTGCCCCGGGCCTGACCGCACAGGCGGAAATGAACGAGATCGGCGATGTGCAGAAGGTATTTCGCCTTTTCGAGACGCTCGGGAAAATTCCGTTCGATGTACTCCAATCGCGCAAGAGAGGAAACCGCCGCGCCTTTGTCATGGTAGGAAAAAGGCGGCGCCGTGAGACCGCCGGAAGCGTCGACGAGTCCGAAATCCTGCGCCCACGAATCGCAGCTGACGGAGCACACCGGATATTTCTTTCTGTCGATCAGCCGCAAGCCGGTGAGAATGTGCGAAAAGATCTTCTCGAAATCCCAGTAGATCCCGGAAGCAAGACGGAGGACGGGGGTCTCGAAACGGTAAAGCTCCAGCAGCGGGGAGGCATCTCCCCCTATTATAATACGACCGCTGGTCGCCCCCAGATCGATGGCGGCATGAAGCATTTTCGACTTCATCCTTCGTTTCGTTGCAGACCCTGACTCCAAGTCAAATATAGTCTCCATCCCTGAAAAAATCAAACAGAAACCGCACGTTTTTATGATTTTGTTTTGATAAAATAACGCTTTTTTGGCCGGAATAATGATCTAAACGCGCATTTTCATTCATTCGCGGCCGGGCAGGCGGAGGCGAAGGTGCGGCAGGTGATGCGCCGGACAAAGTTGACGCAGTGGTATAATAGTCCCGCGCTCTCAATCGGGCAACGGCTTCGCCAAGTTCCTGCACACGGCGCTGCCGCAGGCAACTTATATCGGCTTTACCGGTACGCCGGTCAATGCTACGATGGATGTGTTCGGTCCGGTCATCGACCAGTACACCATGACTGATTCCGTGAAGGACGGCATTACCGTCCGTTTGGTGTACGACGGAAGACCGGCCCGCGCCGTACTCGACGATAAGCAGGTCAAGGCGATAGAAGATTACTACAAGCAGTGCCTCGCTGCCGGGAGCAACGAGTATCAGGTCGAGGCGAGCAAAAAAGGTGTCGCAAAAATGGAAGCGATCATCGGTGACGATGATGTGCTGAATGCCGTTGCGGATTATTTCATCGATCACTATGAAACGCGGGTCCGCGAGGGCTCCACGGTCGCGGGGAAGTGCATGTTCGTCTGCCTGAACCGCCCCATCGCATTCAAATTCTACAATATCCTGAAAAAGAAGCGCCCCGCATGGTTCGAACTGAAGGTTGCCCCGGAAGGTGTGGAGTTGTCCGACTCGGTGTTGCGTATGGCAACACCGATTTGTTCTTCTTTGCAAAATACCCTCAAAACATCCCTTCTGGCAAGGGGGTGGCAACCATATATCCACATCAAATTCACGTCTTGTAGCCTGTTGTTCACGAACTGATTTTTATGGAATTTTCCGAATATGGCACGACGAGGCTATTTCACCATTGGGATCTGGCTCCAGCTGGTGGTGTAGCTCGGCGTCAGCATCTCACGCTTCATCTGCCACGGCTTTTTTACGCCTTCGGAGAGGTGGAAGATCGTTCCGCGGCCGTATTTGGCGTTGATCGCGTCGAGCGCCTTCGACAGACGGTTTTCTTTCTCCTCGCCGGCGGTGTCGGCAAAGAGGTCGATCTGCCGGTTCGCCTCGGACTCGAGGCCAAAGAACAGCACCCCTGACTTCTTGTACCGGCGCCCGGGAATGAAGATCCCGCGGAGCTTGGGCGTGATCGCCGACAGCATCCGGCCCGTATTACTGGTCGGGTTCCCGAAGGTGACGGTCATCGAGGTGATCGAGAAGAAAGGAACTCCCGCTTCGCAGGCTACGGCCTTGGCCATGAGGGTCTTGCCTGTTCCGGGCTCGCCCACCAGCAGACCCGCGCCGTGTAGACCTTGCCGCCGCAAAGCGTGGAGATGCCGCTGAAGTGCCCGCTCCACAATCCCTCCTGCCGTTCCAGCATCTCCAGGAGCACCGGCGCCGCGGGCCTCTCACCGGCAAAAGCCGCCATCGTGCACATAAACAAGATCCTTTCTTCTTTTGGGAACCGCCGACCCTTTTCGGGAACAGCGGAGCGTTTTCCGGTTCACGCAAGCCAGCCGGAGACCGTGCCGCCCATGACGGCGTCGCGCAGTTCCCGCGAACCGGAGACCTTCGAGAGGATCTGCTCGTAGTGCAGTTTCCCCTGAGTCTGGATTTCGGGATAGAGCACGTAGCAGTCCGAACCGAAGACCAGTTTCCTGAAAAAACGCGCCGGATCGTCGCCGAAATGGATCGGCGGGATGAGAAGCTCCGCCAGCCTCTCCGGGGAAAGTCCCATCCAGCTGCCGCAGCCGGCGAGATCGGCGTAGACGTTGGGATGCAGTTTGATCATCTCCGCCGCCTGGAGCCGCCAGAACCCCGTGCCCAGATGGGCGATGACGATGTGAAGATTAGGAAAAGACCGCGCGGGACGGTCCAGATTGATCGGATCCATGTTTTTGAGGATCGGCCGCCGGGCGCGGACGTCTTCCGCATTCGGCCGGTAGTTCCCCGTGTGAAAGAGGATCGGCAGGCCCAGTTTTTCGCACTCCTCGTAAAGCGGCATGTAATAGTCGTGGTCGTACTCGTAATAGGGGTAGATGCACTTGACGCCCCTGATCCCCCGGTCCACCCAGCGGTGGAAGGAATCCAGATCGACGGGCTTGTCCCAGAGTTCCACCTTGGCCATGGGAACGAGGACGTCCTTGTACTCGGCGCAGAAGTCGATCACCCTGTCGTTGGGAACCATGTCGTGTCCGCCGTAGTGCAGACCGCCGGACATCGCCGCCCGGCAGTTGTTCTTTTCGCAGTTGCGCACGAACTTGCGGACCTGTTCCGGGTCGTCGCTGTTGAAATGAGCGTGAAAGTCGAGATCCATGATTTTTTCTCCTTGTCCGGCAGGCGGTCTGCCGATCCGATGTTATTGTTGAAAGGCGGCGGGGCAGCCCCGTCACGCCTTCTCTTTTGCCGCAGGAACCGTATTTTTTCCGAAAGTCTCCCTCGCCCGGAAACACCAGTACACCATGGGAACGACCAGCAGCAGAATGGTCCCCCAGAGGAAGAGATAGGCCTGCGGCGGATACCGGACACTCCCCGCTTCTCCCGCGAGGGCACGGTCCCGGAAAAGATCCAGAAGCAGCCCGCAGAGAAACGAAAACGCGGCGATGAATACGTTGCCCAGCGCATTCAGCACCCCCACGGCCAGCGCCGTGTGCTCCGGATTCATATCCCGCACCGTCGCCGTGTAGATTCCCGAAAAACCGAACCCCGAAGCCATCATGAAAAAGCCGGCGGCGTAGAGCCAGAAGGGCGCGCCCGATACGATCCCGGCAATGATGACCGAACAGCTGAAAAACTGCAGGAGCGCGCTGGAGACGAGAAAGGGTTTCCGCCGGTTTTTCAGCAGAAAACTGATGCTGCCCGAAAACATCATTTCCAGCGAGGTGATGATCGTGCAGACGAAGATCACCCCCGTGGCCCGGACGGAACCGCAGGAGGTGACGTCCTGCAGAAACTTCTTGCCGATGACCCCCTGGGCGAAAAGAAAGACCGCCATGTTGCACGCGGAACAGTAATAAAGTTTCAGACAGGCCGCGTTCCGGAAAGCCGGAGCGTAGCTCCGCAGACTGATCTTTGCCGTGCCGACCGCGGGCAGCCGGGCGTTTCTGAAAAGGACGAAGAAGACCGCCGCAAGTATCCCCAGCAGAACGGTCAGAGTCCCGAAAGCGGTCCGCCACGAGGTCTTTTCGCAGAAGAATACCAGAGGATAGGTGCTCAGCAGATTGCTGACGGAACTGGTGGCGTAGACCAGTCCCATGACCACGGCGAAATACCGGACGGGGAAAAGCCGGGTCAGCTCCTTGACCAGACTTAAATAGATGAACCCCGCCCCCAGCCCCACGAGGATCCTGCTGCCGATGAGAAAGACCGTATCGCGGCTCAGCACAAAAGCGAGCGATCCGCAGAAAAGGATCAGCGTCCCCGTCAGCAGCATCCTCATGCCGCCGAACTTGTCGGCCAGCGGACCGATGAGAAGCATATCGCAGGCGTAGACGACGGTGAAGGAGACGCCCAGCAGCGAGACCGTGCCCGCGGTCGTGCGGAAATCCGCCTGAAGCGCGTCGAAGACCGCTCCCGGGATCCCGATGCGGTGGATCGAGGCGACGCAGTAGATCCCCAGCATGACGATCAGCGAAAGGATGTCCGCTGCGGAAATCTTTCCCCGCCCCGCATCCTCCGGGGCTCCGATGTTCTTTTGCCGTTCCGTGACCATGGAGCTTCTCTGCAAGTTCCCCCTCCCCCGCCGGGGGGAGGAGTTTCCCCCGGAGCGTTACTTCTTCTGCCCGCCGTCGAAGTAGCGGATCAGCTCTTCGCGCAGGGGCGGCACGCCCGCGGGAACATTGCCGTTGCGCATGGAGTAATGCCCCAGCACCCCGGCGGCGACGGCGTTGCGCGCGGCGACGGGCGAGACCGAGGGCTGCTTCCCTTCGCGGATGAAGTCGAAAAACGCCTGAACGATCGGCGCGTCGGCTCCGCCGTGGGAGCCGTCGCGGGGCTTGATGTGATAGATGATGTCCGGATCGTTGCGGAACCCGCGCTGCGTCCACACGTGGATATAGGTGTCGCCGTGGTAGTCGCCGATGTTTTCGACCCGGCCCTTCGTGCCGATGAAGGTGTAGTTGCGCTCGTTGTCGGGCGCGTACATGCACTGCTCGTAAGAGGCCTGAACGCCGTTGTCCAACTGCATCAGGAGCATGGAGTGGTCCTCGACGTCGATGTGGGGATTGAGCCCCTTGATCTCCAGCGGCGGCCAGCAGTCGTTCCGGAAGGACGCCTTGCGGTCGGGCTTCTCCCCCGGTTTCAGGCGGTCTTTGGTGCGGTTGTAGACCGAGAGTTTGCCCATGGCGACGACGCGTTCGGTGTAGCCCCCGGTGAGCCAGTGGATGACGTCGATGTCGTGGGAGCCCTTCTGCAGCAGCAGTCCGGTGCAGGATTTCCGTTCGGCGCAGAAATGGCGGAAGTAACAGCTGCCGTAGCAGATGAAGTGGCGGCACCAGGCGCTTTCGATCCCGCCGATGATCCCGGAGTCGATGATCTCCTTCATCTTGAGCACGAAATCCATGTAGCGCATGTTGTGCCCGACCATGAGTTTCTTTCCGGTGCGGTAAGCCGCTTCGAGGATGCGGTCGCAGCCCTCGATGGTGATGGCCATGGGCTTTTCGAGATAGACGTGCTTGCCGGACTCCAGCGCGGCCGCCGCCATCTCCTCGTGAAAGGCGTCGCGGACCATGACGAAGACCGCCTCCACCTCGGGATCGGCCAGCAGGTCGCGGTAGTCGGCGTAGGTCCTGACGCCGGCCATTTCGGGATAGGCCTCGCGGAAGGCGGCGATGGAGTCGGGGTCGATGTCGCAGAGGGCGACCAGTTCCCCCTTCTCCCGGTCGAAATTGTGAAACACGAAATTGGCGCGCAGTTTGGGATTGGCGCCGATGACGCCGAATTTGACTTTCATGATCCGCCTCTATTCCCTTCTATTGTTGAGAAGTGACAACGCATTGGTGCGGAAAAATTTTTCGGTTTCCTCCGGAGAACCCCAGCGGTAGTAGACCGAACCGATGAACTCGAAGTAGAGTTCCCAGAATTTCTTGAGTTTCAGCGCCTTGGCGTTGGTCGGCTCCGAACCGTAGAACTCGTCGGTGGCGAAATGCAGTTTCTCGTTGAAAAAGCGCCCCGTGCCGTCGTGCGCAAGCCGGTCCAGCAGTTCGGGAACGCGCCCGAGGCACCTCCGGTAGCCGGAGATGTCGCCGCTGATGTTGGCGTAATAGTAGTAATTCTGCTCCATCTCCTCCCACCACGGCCAGCCGAAATGACCGGCAACGACGGCAAGTCGGGGAAAGGCCTCGGCGATGGAAGCCAGATACGAGGGGCGCATATTCTCGGAACCGAAGGCCAGACGGGCCGCGCCGTCAAAAGGTTTGCCGTGGGCGATGAGACCGGTGTGAAAGAGGATCGGCATGCCCAGTTTCTCTGCCTCCGCGTAGATCGGAAAATAGGCGAAGTCGCTGTACGGTTTGAGCTGTTTGTAGGGTTTCAGCCCGATGAAGCCCTGATCGCGGAGCCGGCGGACCTGCGCCGGAGTGTCCCGGTCAAGGTCGATGAAGCCGTAGGCCCGGAAGAATCCCGGGTAGCGGCGGGTGGTTTCCAGCACCTCCTCCTGCGTGGCGAGGGTCAGGCCGTCCAGCGTGCCGATGCCCGAGAGATCCATGAGCCAGATCTCTTCGAACTCCCCGGACTCGGCGATCCTGTCCAGCCCCCGGGGCTCGTGGAGCAGATGCGCGTGCGCGTCGATGACTTTCACGCTTCACCTCAGATGTTGAACCTGGGCTTGCGGGCGGTGCCGTAGTCGGAGACGATCAGCAGGTTGCGGTGATTGCGGGCGTGGGTCACCGGGTAGTCGTCTCCGGGCTTGCCCAGCGCGGAGATGCGCAGAATGGTGTTGGCCCAGTAGAACTCGTCGGACTCGTTGCGGGTCATCAGCAGCATGCGTCGGGCGGCGAGGCACTGCTTCATGCCCATGGTGATGGCCCGGCGCGGAAAGTTCTCCAGATTCCCGCCAACGCCCTTGTGGCGGGTGGAGTCGATGGTGCGGGTGAACTCGTTGATCTCGAGGATCCGCGGGTCGCTCTCGGCGACGCCGGGCGCGGGTTCGTTGAAGGCCACGTGGCCGTGGATGCCGATGCCTCCGTAGCAGACTTCGATGCCGCCGGCCTCTTCGATCATGCGGGGCAGATCCTTGATGTTCTCGGGAGTCGGGAAAATGATCTGGTCCGCCGGCATCATGAGTTCGGGCCGGATGCGGTCAAAAAGAAGCGGTCCGATCTGGCCGCGGAAGCTCAGAGGATTGCTCTTGGGGATCAGTTCGTCCTTCTCGTCGTCGACGTATTCGTCCATGAAGAAGAAACGCACGTTTTTCAGCGAAAGACTGCGGAAGTTGATCTTTTCGGCCATCAAACGGTACGGCTGGGTGGGGCCCACCGGCATGATGTACGAGACGATCCTGTTTCCCGCGGCGGCCTTGGCGAACTCGTTGACCATCTCTTCGGCGAGAAAATCGTAGACTTCGTCGAGCGTCTCGAAAAGCTTCAGCTGGCCGCGGGCCTCCCTGAGCAGTTCTTCCGTCGAGAGCGACAGAATGCGGCGGACTTCTTCCTTGCGTTCCTTGCGGGTCATTTTGAAAATTCCTTTCGTCTGGTCTGCATATATGTTGTTCGGGATGTCGTCTATTTCACATACTCCTGCGCGCCGCAGGCGCGTCCGCCGTCCACAAGATAGTTGACGCCGGTGATGAACGACGCCTGATCCGAGGCGAGAAAAAGCAGCACGTTCACCACTTCCTCCACCTCGGCGGCGCGGTTCATCGGGGTCTTCATATCCTTCATGTTGGCCCGGGTCAGCACCGGGCCCGGCGAAACGCAGCAGGCGCGGACGCCCTTTGCCGCACCGATCAGGGCCAGCGACTTGACAAGGCCGATCAGTCCGGCCTTGGCGGTGCTGTAATCCACCGACATGGGCGAACCCGTGACGCCGTCGATGGAGCCCAGCAGCACGATCACGCCGCGCCCCTGCGCGAGCATCGTGTTCAGGACGGCGCGCGAAAAGTAGAGCGGCCCCTTGAGATTCACGTCGATCCCCCAGTCCAGCACCTCGTAGGGCCGGTCGGCAAAGGGACCGGGGCACTTGCACATCCGCTGGCTGGCGCCCCCGGCGGTGTGGAGCAGAATGTCGATGCGCCCCGTCCGTTCCAGCGCAAAATCGCGCACTTTTTCCACGTCGGAGACCCGGCGCACGTCGCATCCGACGCCCCACGCCGTGCCGCCTGCGCGGACGATCTCGTCCGCGCAACGCTGCGCGGCCTCTTCGTCGATGTCGGCGATGACGACTTTCGCGCCTTCGGCTCCCAGTCTCCGGGCGGCGGCCAGTCCCATTCCGGAGGCGCCGCCGGCGACGACGGCGGTGCGGTCTGCGAATCTCTTTTCCATGATGACGTCAGCCTTCATTTCTTTTCCGCGCTGTGGTCGATGGCGATGCCGGCCAGTTTGCCGCGGAACATTTCCGCTCCGGCGGGCAGGCCGAACTCCTTCTTGGTGTGGCCGCCGAAGATCGACGGCTTGAAGTAGAGCGCCAAGTGTTTCGGGAAGTCGAAACGCTTTTCGACGCCGTTGACGGTGAAGACGAGCTGCCGGAGATCGTAGCGGATCTCCACCTTGTTCCACTTGCCGGGCACGAGCTCAAGACCCGTGGCGAAACTCGACGTCTTGAGTTTGCGGTCGCCGAAGACGAGGCAGAGCCGGTCATACTTGGCAAAGACCGTCACGGAACCGACGATCCGGTCGAAGTGGCGGAAGAGCGTGTAGACTTTCGTCTCCGGCAGGGGATCGGGTTTGACCTCGAATCTCAGCGTGAAACTGCCCCGGGGGAAGGTCTCTTTCGGGAAATGCAGATATGTTTTTCCGTCGAACTCCAACACGGTGCGTCCTTCGTCCGTGCCCCAGCGCGGCGCGTGGCGTCCTTCGGGGACCGGCAGGTTGTGCATCGCCCCCTCGTAGGTGTACCCGCCGCCCAGATCGCAGACGAAATAGGGATCGAAACCGTTGAACGGCATCACGTCGCCGCAGGCGGGGTCGAACTTCCAGTCCAGCCGGGGAACGAGGGCGCTGCGGACCGGAACGGAGACGACCTTGTCGTACATCTCGCTGTGCAGGGAGAGCTCTTCGAACTTCTCCGGGACCGGCCTGGGGATGACCGGAGCCGAACGGAAGATCTTGCCCGAGACCGTGACCGCCCGCATCTGGTAGACGGGGTAGGTGCGTTCCGGCCTGAGATCGGCCGAAAATCCGGCGCTGGCGCTCCCCAGCGGGAAAGGAATGTCCGGCAGAGCCCGTTCGTCACGCATCGAAAGGCGGCACTTGGGGAAGGCGTGGGTCAACGTCCCGTATTTGAGGATCTTTTCCGCCGGGAAAGTGAAGGTTTCCCCGTCCACGGTGACCTTGATCTGCGCCGTTTTCACGTTCTCCTTGGGGATCGAGACCATGAAGCGGCTCGGTGCGGGCCAGATCAGGCTGCGGCTCTTCATCCGGTCGCCCTCGCGGGTGAATCTGCCGAGGGTGATGTTGGGAAATCCCCACTCGCGGATCTTCCACGCCCCGCCGCCGGGGACCTCGATGAGCACCGGGCGGGCGCCGCTGCGCCGGGTGGAAAACGTTCCGGTGAAGGTGAAGTACTTTTCCGCATCGAACTCCTTCTGCGGATCGACGGCATACACTTCGCGGCCGAAATCGACCACTTCGAGGGAGGCAAGTTTTTCGCCCGCGTCGATCTTTCCCGCCGCACGCACCGTGCCGTCGGCGTTTGCTTTTGCGGTGAATTCGAAACTTTTGGGAATAAGCAAGTCGCGCAGGCTCTGGCGCACGGCCTTGTAGTTGTAGCAGAAGGTCGGCAGCAGACGCACGTACTGCAAATGCCGGAAAACGATCTCCCTGCCGTCGGCCCCCGTCACCGTGAGGCGGGGCAGCAGAATGAACTCGCGGCTCAGTTTCTCGGTCGGCACCCGGAAAGTCACCGCCCGCAGCTGGCTCCGGTCGAACTTTTCACCGGGAAAGGCGATCAGAACTTTGCCCTTGCCGTCGAGAAGTTCCAGTTTGGCCTGATAGGTCCCCGCGGTGCCGTCGGGGATGTTCAGCAGTTCCAGACCGAGGATCTCGCCCAGTTTCAGCGTTTCGCGGCAGGAGAAGGCCATCGGCGGCACGTTGAGGTCGTCGCCCGGATTGGGAGAGGGCTTTTCGTTGTTCAGGATACCGGCATAGTAGCGCACGAGGCGCTGGAGCACGAGAGAATTGCACAGCGTCGGCTGCCAGCAGGTGTTTTCGTTGAATTCGTTCCATTCGAAGAAAAAGATCATCTCCGCGCCGAGTTCGATCATCCGGTTGAGACTCTCGCGGGCGCGGCCGGTACCGTCTTCGGTGAGGTTGACGCCGCTCATGTGATTGACGTAGCCGTGCTGAATACAGCCGCAGACGAGCTTGTCCTTGTTCCCGGGTTTTGCCAGTTCGGCCCGCAGCAGCGGAGCGATCTCCTTGTCCCAGAGCCGGAAATCGGTGATCTGGTTGTACTCGGTGTTCAGCCGCCGCGATCCGGGGATAAGCTGGATGGCGCCGAAGACCCGCAGGATGTCGGCGATGCGCTTGCGGTATTTTTCGCGCAGCTTGTCGTCCCATCCCTTTCTGTAGAAGGCGTTTTCATCGTTATGGTCGATCCTCAGACCGCCGAAAACGACGAAGGTGTCGCCGAACTCCTTCTTCAGGTCTCCGAGGAACTTCTCCATCGCCGGAAGCGCGATGAAGGCGGAGTTGTAGGTCGAAATGGGGATCCTGCCGTTGATCTTCGGCGAAAAGGGCGACGCCAGCGCCGCCTTGAGCACCTGACGGACATTTTCGCTTCCCACGGTGAACTTGCCGAACTCGCCGAAGGAGAACTGCGGGAACTCCTTGTAATCCTTGAGTTCGGGAAACTCCGCGATGAACTCGAGGGCACGGCGGTAGTTTTTCGTGAGTTTTCCCGCCGACGCGAGACTGCCGCCGCCGTCGAAACCGTAACTTCTGCGGATGAGACAATCGCGCCGGAAGGACTCCTTGGTCATGTACTCGAAGTCCTTTTTGTAGCGCGTATTGCGGTCGAAGAAGAGCGGGCGGTCGATGTAGCCGCCGAGAAAGTTCTGGAACAGACCGTACTTGTACTGGATCTCGGGGTACATCAAAGTGCGCGGAGCGGTCCGCTTCCGCACGGGACGGGGCACCGGACCGCTTTCGGTGCGGGTGAAGGGGATGGTTTCCGCCTGTAACGACAGCAGCAGAAACGGCAGGGCGGCCAGCATTCTTTTCATCATTTCGGGTTTTCCTCCTGATCCTTGAGCTGGTTCATTCCGTCGGATAAGTTTTGAAGATACGGCCGGGAACGTCATTCCAGCCGGGGACAAGTTCGGGTTCGAAACGGATCTCGCCCGCGGCGGCGAGGGTCTCGAGCATGCGGTAGGCGGTGACGGCGCGGTACTCCAGGCTCCTGTGCTCGAAGAGCGGACGGACTGCGATGTCGCAGAGCCTGCCCAGCGTCAGTCCCGGATTTTCCCTGACCGCGGCCCGGAAAGCGGGCAGCGCCTTTTCGGGGATGCGCGTGTCGATGGGGGGGTAATCATCGGTCAGGCGCTCTCTGCGGAACTCGCCCGCCGCGGTGACGAAGCCCACCGAATTGCCGGGGATCTCCACGGCGCACCCGGACACGCCCAGCGACGTCACCGAGAGCCACACACCGTCCTCTTCGAAATCGCAGACCACGTGCTGATCCACGTTGACGAAGCCGATGAAGCCGGGACGGTCGCGGAAGAGGAAGATCGTGGCCGACTCCTCCGGCAGGGCGCTGCACACCGTTTTCATGGCCGCCACCGGGTCGCCGTGCTCCAGATAATGCTCCTCCACCGCGTTGGCTACGATGTCGGACATGCTGGCCCGGGTCCCGTCGGTGAGGATGAAACTGCGCGTCGCCTCCTCTGTGACGGCGCTCCGGCATTTGCGCCCCCGCGCCAGCATGGCGTTGCCGCAGGCGGTGAACTTTTCGACGTTGTCCTTGAATATCCCGGTCGAGCCCTGCGAGACCAGCGCCACGACGCCGTCGGCTCCGACGAAGGGATGGGCCCGGTTGGCGTCGCCGCCGGAAGCGGTGCGGCTGTGGATCAAACCCGCACAGCCGGGAAAGTCGTCAAGACGGTACTGTTTCTGCCACACCTCGGTACAGCCGACGCATTTCTCCCAGTGCAGACCGTCGTCGGCCAGCGTGACCAGCCCGGTGTAAAAACCGGCCCAGATGCCCTCGATCCTGCGCAGGGAATCCCACAGCAGCGGCGCCGCCGGCCGGTTTCCCGCATAAGCGCTCCAAACACACATAGTTCAAGTCTCCGTCCATGAAAAGTTCCGCCGGAACACATGAAAAGTTCCGCCGGAACCTCTGTTTTACCCGCGTTCCTGCTTATTATACCCTCCCGGGGTCCTTTCGGCAAGAGCGCCGGATGAGAAAAGCAGATTTATTTTTGATAAAAAATGAGAATTTTTCATATTTTCTTCGATTTCCGCCGTCCCGTGAGAAGATCACCCGTTCACATCGGCGATGTTCCAGTGCATGTTTTCGCGGACGGCCCGGACGGCGCGGATCGCGGGCTGGTCACCGCAGAAGAAATCGTGATAGCGGTGGACGGCGAAAGTGATCGCCGTGCCGAGGGAGGTCCCCGTCATCCGTTGGAAACGGCCGAATTTGCCGACGCAGAGGTGGACGAACGCGGCGCGTTTCAGCTCTTTCCGCGCCCGCAATGTCGCCCGGAGAGACTCTAAAAACTCCTCTTCGGTGTCGGCTTTCGTGACGATCTTCACCACGTCGGCTCCGCGCTCCTCGAAATCCAGAAGCTGCGCCAGCACCTCGCCGGCGCTCATGGGACGCACCGGATGAGACGAAACAATGACCTGCGACCCCAGCGCGTGGAGTTCGCCGATCAGCTCCTTCTGGCGGCGGATCGCCCCGGGATCCCGCGTTCGCTCGTCCGGCGCGGGGGAAAAAAGATCCCCCATGACGTCGATCATGCCGACTCCGGCGCGGGAGGCGTCGAGGAGCATCTCGGCGTGTTTTTCGTCGGACCACCCCAGCATGTCGTTGCGGTAGATCAGGAACATGAAGGGCAGCGGCACGCTGCCGATGAGGGCGCGGTAGGTTTCGGCATTGCGGAATTCTTCGGGCATCAGCTTCCATTCGACGGCGACGGCCTCGGCCCCGTCGGCCTCGGCGTTGCGCGCCTCGGCGATGGCTTCGGCGGCGGAGCGGGGCGCAAAGAGATGGGTGACGAGGGTCCGCCGCGGATCCAGCGGAAATAATTTTTTCATGGGCTTCCTCCTGAAAATTACCGATCCATCACTAAAAATAGCACGGGACGGGGGAGTTTCAAGGGATTTTCGCGCTTTTCTCTGAAAAG
>Ga0310696_10001417_pt1 | contig 34722 bp, 55 predicted proteins | sample AusTroGonzalo_MG_4_FD_203885 | JGI IMG/M metagenome (GOLD analysis project Ga0310696, IMG submission 203885) | Bovine rumen microbial communities from tropical cattle in Woodstock, Queensland, Australia - Gonzalo_02 (v2) (version 2) | ecosystem: Host-associated > Mammals > Digestive system >... | reverse complement strand
GATATAATAGCGTAGACGAAATGCTAGCCGACCTTAAAACTAGGCTCTCATATAGAGGATAAAAAACCAACGCTTTTATAAAAATATGTATATTATAAGGGCAGTTGTTTAGTCATGGATACAACTAAATTAAACGAACGCTTTTAATTTAATAATGATTTATAGCATGTTTGCTTTAATAGTAACTAGACCAGATGGTACTAAAGAATGGGCTAACCCTAAACGTATGGCGGAGTACGTAAACTGTAAAATAGAATATAGGGAGGTAACGGACCAGGAGATAGTAGATTTAAGGATACCGGAGGCGATGGTAACCGTAAAGATACCTATAGAGGTATTTATGAATAGCGAGGAGCTACAAAATAAAATAAGAGCGTTAGACCTTTTGTATAACGGTTTAGATAGACGTACTTTTGATGGATACGTACATATAGAGAATATAGATACCCACGATGTACCGGAGTATTTAAGCCTAGAGGAGTATACTAGAATGAAAAACGCCGGGGTAATATTTCCGCAAGAGATTATAGATATTTACGAAAATACTAACGAAAGCGACGCCGAGGAAAGCGAGGAGGAGGAAAACGAGCCAACCGAAAACGCTAGCGAGGAGGAATAAATATAAAAAGTCGCAAAAAAGCCCGTATTTTAGCCGTACGGGTTTTTTATATTAAAAAAAGTCGTCAAAAATTTGATTATTTTCCAAAAATATATAAAATTGGTATTGAAATAATATAGCAAATTGTTATATTATAGATGTAACGATATGTTACAAAACGTTAAAAACCCTTTTACCCTCTATTATTTAACGCCATGGAAAAACAACTAACTAAACAAGGTTACGAATATGTAGCCGACGCTATTAGCCATTGTATAGCTACTAGCGATACCTCTCATTTTATAGGAGAGAAAATTAAGGACTATTGTAGCCCTGAAATGATAAGCGAGATTTACCATAAATCGCTAGAGTACCACCAAATATTTAGTATAGCTATAAGTGATTTAGAGATAGATATGTATGGTAGAAAATTTTATAAGGAGAACGTTAATAAAGTAAATAAGTTTTTGGATAGCTTAACTCATAGAGTATTTAGCGATTTATGTATATTTTACCCTCTAAAATAATTATAACCATGTATTACGTTAACGATTATGTATTTATACACGCTTGCGAGGCGTACCTAGCCGGAGCGATGTATACTAAAGATTTTAGCTACCTACTTATGGGCGAGGAAAATAAAGCCATAGAGGAGGCGTTACGAGATTACTACGAAAAACGAAATAAACAGGATAGTAACGCTAAGAGCTACGAGGACGGAGCTAGAGAACTAGCTAAGCTATTACATAAAGTAAAGCTAGACGAGGAGTACAAAAAGATAGATAAAGCAATTACGGAGGCGCTACCATGGTAGCCCTCTGATTTATCCTATATTATATACCATCATGAAATTAACAAACCTATATAATATACCCGTAAAGTTAGACGAGCGGATAGCTAAGGATAAAAAAGCTAAGGTTACCGGATACTATACTTATAATAAGTACTACGAACTATTACGAGAGCTATACTTTAAGGCGGAGGAAATAGTTACGGGTAAAAACGCAGATAGAGCATGGCTAGACCATGAATGTATAGAGAGCGTTTTAGCCGAGTTTGACGCTGATACTAAAAAGTACGGGCATACGCCTAATCGTAAGCTAGGGCGGAGATTTCTAGCTAAACGATGTAAAGAGTTTGAGCGGTTAATTAACGCTAGAGTAAGATAATTTATTACTTAATATTTACCATCATGAAAGTAAACGAACTTATAGAGCAATTAAAAAAACTAGATGGAAATACAGATTTATATATAGGGCATTTTGAGCCTAGAGATTTCCATTTATGAGTTAGATATATAGACCCGGAGGATAATTGTATTACTATAGAAAATAGCTACGATTATTACCAGGAAAATAAAAGTAAATTTCCGGAGGAGGTAGCTATACGTATATTAGAAAACGACGACGATAATTACGACGATTAAAAAAAGGCGTTATTTCTAACGCCCTGCGCCTTTACCCTCTAATAAGTAATACGCAAGTAATTTTTATTTATTTCTAAACGAAAAACAATGGCTTTTATAAATTTGTATAGCCAAACGGAGCTAGCCCAAAAAAAAGGGATAGATAGGCACAGGATACCGCTAGAGAGCCGAGCTTTTATACCCGTTAAAGTAGAAAACGCTATAACGAGAAATAATAAAAACTGATACGGCGTAAAGTACGTAGATGTAGCGGAGGTTAGAGGATACCTTAAAAACCATAGAAAACCTAGGGTAGACGTACCTAAAACTAATACCTATAAACGAAAGAAAAAGGCTACTAAATAAAGTAGCTTTTTTATATAATTTTGGCTTGACTAAGTACTACATATTACTACTATAAAGATGGGTTAACGAAAATACGTAGAGCCTAACTATTTAATTAGTTAGGTATTTTGCGTTATGTTAAACAAAATAGGTAAAAAGCATAAGGAGAGGATAGCAAACGGAGGGAGCGAGCTAATAACTTTTAAGGCTAAATATATCCAAAATAGGGGTAAATCTGATTTAACCGGAAAATTTTATAGGCTTGACGACGTAAGGAGCTACCAATTCGCCCACGCTTTACCAAAAGGTACATATCCTAAATACCGTAATAACGTTAATAATATAGTTTTTGTAGATAGTATAGAGCAACACCACCGGGTAGATAGTATAATAGCCGGGGAGAAATACTACGTAAAAGAACTAGTAGACGCATGAGAACTAATACAGCGGCTTAAAAGTAAGCGGCTTTTTTCATGTAAAGAAAATTTACAGGATAAGGAAATATGTAAAAATTAAACGAATATTTTTACATGTTTTAGTAAACAAAATGGAGAAATACTACGAAAATAGCGACGATACTACTAAATGTAAATACGGGATAGTAGTAAATAGTTGTAGAGCTTGCCTTTTTGATACCCTATGTAGGTTAGAAAAGGATAAGGCTAAATATTTAGATAATAAGTAAACATCATGGAGGAGAAAAAAACGAACTCTAAGAGCCACCCGGTTATATGCCCTAAATGTAAGTATAACCGACCGGTAGCGCTGACGTATTGCCCGCATTGTAAAGCGATGGAAAAGGAAAAGGAGAGTAAAAACCCTATTTTAGATAGTAAACTATTAAAGGACCATGTATATAAAGCTAGTACTAAAAGGGAGGATACCGAGCAAAAAAAACAGCAAACAACGGACGGGCAAAAGGCTAATAAGCTCAAAAGCCTACCTAGAGCGGGAAAACAAACAACTAGCCGAGCTAAAAAGCCAGGTAAGCAGGTTAAAAATAAACGAGGAGATTAAAATAAAGTACGAGTTTTACATGCCGGACGCTAGGATATGCGATTTAAGTAATAAGGTAGAGAGTATAAACGATTTATTAGTTAAATACTGATTACTAGCGGACGATAACCGGAAAATAATAAACGAGATGTATATAACCTGTAACGGGGTAGATAAAGCTAACCCTAGAGTAGAGATGGAGATATACAACCAAAAACAGCTTTTATTTAATGTTTAGTAACATCATGGAAAAGGAAAAACCTAAACTAAACGTAAGAAAAAAGAAAAAAACGGGCGTAAAAACTAAAACGGAAAAGAAAAAGGCGCAGATAATAAAAAAGAGCCGGAGAGAAATAACGGTAGATAGTGAGGAGGTACAACACCTACTTATAGGACGCCCTAAGTTATTCAAAACGCCGGAGGAGTTATTAAAGCTATTTAATACTTATATCCTAACATGTTTAGAAAAGAGGCGCTATTATGAGATTATACCTGTAACTACGGTAGATACTAACGGAACTACCCACGCTATCCTAGAGGTAGCAGATAACGAGGAACTAACTACCGAGGAGGATATTACCGAACGTACCGCAAGTAAAAAGGAGGCGGGTAGGCAGGATATTACTAACAAGCTAGAGAGTAAATACGAGATAAAGGAGCGTATAGAATGGAAAACGACGCCTAGTATATGAGGCTTTTTGATTTTTCTAGGCGGTATGAGTTATACTAACCGGGAAAACTATAATAAATTAAAAGAATTTAAGGGAACTATAGAGGCTATTAACAATTACCTAGAGAGTTTAATAGTAGAGCAAGCGGCAAACGGTAGATATAATAGTAAATTTGCGGAGTTTATCTTAAACGTTAATTACGGTAGAGTACCTAAGAGCAAGAGCGAGCAAATTATTAAAGGTAACATCGTAAACGAGGCGGACTTTATCCAAGATTAAATAAAAACATCATGCTAGAGATTACGTTATTAAATATAAAGAAATACCTACAAGGGGTAAAGCCCCTATTTATTAACGGACAAATACGCCTAGTTTGCGAGGGAGGTATAATAAAAATAACGTATAAGGACGCATTTATAGACTTTACCATTAAAGAAAAGATAAAGGAGGACGATAAAAAGGCGTTAAAGCAAGTAGTAAGATTTTGTTTTAATACGTACTATAATAATGAGCGGGACGGTAAACCTATGACGAGCGAGGATATAGGGAGATTACTAAACCTAAGCGACGGGCAAGTACGCCGGATATTAAGCGGTATTTATAAAAAATTAAATATACATGGAAAGCCGATTTTATACGAAAAGTAAACGCCTAAAGCTATATACCATAATAGATAAAAGCCAAAAGCCCGTAGGTTTTGTAAGAAATAACGCCCAAAAGATACTAGAAAAACGTAAACTAGAGCTAAAGGAGAAATACGGACGTATAAGGCTAATTATATTAAAGGGTAGGCAGATGGGTATAACGACTAACGAGGCTATAAGCTGATTAGACGACGCCGTAATTTTTGCTAACCAAAATATAGGAATACTAGCGCAGGTAGATAAAACGAGGGACGAAATTTTTGACAAGGTTAAAACCGCTTATAATAGATTACCGGATAAAGTATTACTAATGGACGGTAAGGAGCGATATAAACCTACTACGAAATATAGTACTAAAAAGGAGCTAGAGTTTTTAGAAAACCATAGTAAAATAGCCGTTATTACTGATAGTAGAGGGGGTACATGGAGCAAGTTACATATTTCCGAGTTTGCTTTTATATCCAACGCTACCGAACTACTAGCGGGTACTTTACCATCGGTACCGGAGAGCGGAGATATTATTATAGAGAGTACGGCTAATGGATACGGTAACGAGTTTGAGAAATTACGGAGCAAGTATTACGGTAAAGATAGTTACGAGCGAGCCTGTATATTTCTAGGGCGACGACTAATGCCGGAGTATACTTTACCCGTTTACGAATGAGAAAAGATAGAGCTACCGCCCGCTTTAGCCCATCTTAATAACCCGATGGTAGATGGTACGATACTAACCGACGGGCAAAAAAAACGATACTTAAACATGTATAATAGCCAAACTAACCCCGATTATGCTTTTCAAGAGTACCCTAGTACGCCGGAGGAGGCGTTTATAAATACAGGTACGCCAGTTTTCAAAACGGAGGTAATTAAAAATCTGATTACGCCTAAATATATCCAGGATAGCATATACCCCGATTTATATTTATATAGAGAGCCTAGAGGTAGCGCCCAGGTAGTTTATGGAGGAGATACGAGCGCCGGAGTACCTGGAGGCGATAACTCATGTATAATAGTAAGGGACCGGGATACAGCGGAGCTTTTAGCATGCTTTTACGGACTAGTAGACCCTGGCGACGGTTTATGTAACATCGTAGAACGTCTAATAGATTTAGGATACTGGGGACGTATAGGAGTAGAGAAAAATAATACCGGATACGCTTTTTATGCTAAGGCTAAGGAGCGTAGGCGATTTCCTCTATGTTACGTTACTAAAACGGTAGATAAAACCTACGATAGAGTAACGCAAGAGGCGGGACGGGTTACTAACCAAAAAACCCGCCCTATAGCGTTAAACGAATATAAACAGGCTATAAATACGGGGCTGATAACGGAGCAGGACCCGAGGATAATAAAGGAGATGTATACATTTATCTATAACGAGCAAATGAGAGAGGAGGCGCAGATAGGCTACCACGACGACGGCGTAATGTCTGACGCTATATGCCGACAAATGCGTAAAAGCCCGTTAGCCGAATATTAAAACCAACGCTTTTATAAAAATGATTATAACAAGCGGTATATAATTTATTTTAGTATCTATAAACGATGGAGAATAATATAAACCTATCGCCATTTAGGGAGTTTATAAAGCAAAATTATAAATACGCCCTTATTTATGCTAACGGAGTTAGTAATTTTGCCGCTAATACCTTTAGAGGGGAGGCGTTTAAGATTAAATCTGATTTAGCCCACGATGTAGAAAAGGACGAGCTATTATACATACCCGTAAATATCGGTAGAGTAATTACTAGGATATTTACCGACTATGTAATAGCTTTAGGGTTTAACGTAGATTTCCAAAAGGGTAAAGAAATAAACGACGCTTTTGTAACTATAAGCGACGAGGTAGAGCTAGCCCTAAAACTTGTAGGAGCTGCTAATAACCAAAGCTCTATAGGTTACTGATTACTAAGGCTAAGAAATGTACCGGAGAACGGTAAAAACGTACCTAGAGTAGAGGTAATACCTTTACCTAACTACGTAGCTAACATGGAGGGGCTAAATATAGGGGACGACTTTAGAGATATTAAGGAGCATTTTATTTTTAGCGTACAAAAGGATAAAAACGATAGGACGTATTTTTACGTAGATAGATACGCTAAACAGGATAACGGTACATGGATAGGATACTACGGAGAAAAACGAGCTAATAATGGTAGCTTTATATTAAGCGAACGCCTAGAGGAATGAGAGGAGGAGGTACTAGACTTTTTACCGCTCTATCTATTTAATAACGACCTGGATAACCCGCATATAGTAGGAGATATGGACGATATAGCCAACGTTAAAAAGCTAAACGGTAAAAATAGTTTAGGAGTTATACCTAGGTTTTTCCATCAAAGCGACTACGTAGATTTAGGGGACTTGTTACAAGAGCTAAACGATAGAGGTAGCCAAATAAGCGTAGAATTTATTAAAAATCTAACTAGTAAAATAAGCGTACCGGCAGGCTTTAGGGACGCCCAAACTATGGCAGCTCTAAAAAAGGACGGTAATAACGGTAAATTTGCTAAAAACCCCGATTATTTAGTACATAACCCAGGCGAGGAGCCGGCTAAATATATTACTAAGGACGCTACATACGTACAAACTAGTATAACTGATTATTTACCATACTTGTTACGCATGATAGGGCTAGTAGCTAGTATACCTGCGAGCCTTTTAGCTAATGCTATCTATGGAGCTAATAACCCAGTAGGTACTACTAACCAAGAGTTTAAGCCATTTTATAAACGTATAGAGGCTAAACAAAACGGTATGTATAACGCCCTACAGCGTCTATTTAGAGATATTATGCGTATGAAAGGTTACGAGGTAGATTTACCAACTATTAAATTTAATAAGCCGGATAGTTACGACGTAGCCGAGAGAACTAATACAGCGGTAGCCCAAATTAACGCCGGTATTATGAGTAAAGCGAGCGCTATAGCTTATACTATGGGATACGACGCTACAGAGGTACAAGAGGAAATGGATAAGATAAACGCCGAGGAGCAAAACGCCTATAGTAAATACCAGGCTACAGATGTAAACTTTAAGGACGAGGATAATAAAGAGGACGAAAATAACGAGAACGATAACGACGAGGAAAATAACCAAAATTAGACCAGTTTAGCCCCGAGCCTCTAAACTATGCTAAAAGAGGGGCTAACATTTATATAATTAAACGTACTAAACATGAATATACAACGATTTACGATATTTGAGAACGATAGACCGCTAAGCGACCAGGTAAAGGATAACCTAAAAAATGTAACGGAAAACCCGCATAAATTAAGCCTTATGTTTTGGTTTTTCCGGTTACAGATATGTATAGCGGTATTTATCCTAATAATGAGTATTTTATTACCTTATTTTATTTTATATGGATAGGAGTAACTACCTTTTTAGACGTACGGCGGAGGATAGAGAACTAATTAAGCTATTTGAGGGAGAACTAGCTAAGATAAACGCCCTATACCTGGAGGCTATAAGGGCGGGGGATAACTCTAAGGCTAATAAACTACTAAAGAAAATGGCTAGTATTTCTAAAACGCTAAGCGCCGAATATGGCGAGCGAGCAGATAAAAGGATACCGCAAGAGTACCTACTAGGTAGTAAATACGTAGACGATATATTTACTTTAGAGGCTAGCTACATCGTAATAAATAAAGCTACTAAAAAGGAACTATTAAACATGGTAGAGGAGCTAGGGACGGTACACGTAGAGGCGGTAAACGCTTTACTGAATAATAGCAAAAACTACGTAAAGAGTAGTTTAGATGGTATGGAGCGCCAGGCTTTAACTTTACTTAATGAATTACAACAGGAAAAAGTTAGAGAGGAACTAGCTAAGGGAGTAATAAGCGGGGATAGTTTGTATAACATGAAAAAAAGAGTAAATAAGTATCTAATGGATAATAATATTACGAGCTTTAAGGATAGAGCGGGGCGTACATGGGATATAAACCGCTACGTAGATATGCTAACCCGTACGGAAACCTCTATAGCTAACGTACAGGGTACGCTAAATAGAGCTATACAGATAGGTATAACCCATTTTAAGATAATAGAGCAGCCTAACTGCTGCGATACATGTAGCGACTATAGGGAGGAGATAGTAGATATAACTACGGGTACGGTAGATTTACCGCCTTTTCACCCAAACTGTAGAGGATACGTTATACCGGTAACTAATAATACTAGTACCGATAGTATAATTACGAAAATTAGAAAAGTAAAATAGTAGTTATAAAGCTGATTTTAGGGGCGTTGGTATAGAAAAAACCAACGCTTTTTTAATTTTCCGTATAAAGTACGGCGTTTTAATTTATTAAACAATTCTAAACGAATGCCAAAATGGTTAGAAAATCTTAACCGCAGATGTTACTACATGGCTGATACAGGCGATGGAGGAGCTAGCGGAGGAGATAACGGAACTGGACCGGACGGTAACCCAACGGACGGGGCAGGTAAAACAGATGGGGAAAATAAAAACCCGGATAATAACGGGGGAGCGTCTATACCAAAGTATAGGTTTGACGAGGTTAACGAAAAGTATAAGGCGGTTAAAGCCGAATTAGACAAAATTAACGCCGAAAAATCTAAACAAGAGGAGCAAGAGGCGCTAAAAAGGGGCGAGCATGAAAAACTACTAGCCCAAAAAGATAGCGAGCTAGAGGCTTATAAAACTAAAGAGGCTATCCGAAAACAAAGAGAGGACGAGCTAACTAGCAAAAATAACGCTAGAGTAGAGAGCCTAAAAGCTAGCTATGGCGATAAATGGGGTACCGTTAGTAATTTATTACATGATGGGGACGACGCATTTATTACCGCTAAAACGTTAGACGCTATAGAGGCTATGAAACCCGACGAAAAAAAGGAGGGGGATAAGCAAGCGCCTAAAGGAGGTAGCGGAGTACCTGATAGTAATAAAAACCAGGGACGCCTAGCCGAGCTTAAAGCTAAAGCCGAAAAAGGCGAGTATTTAAGCGATAGAGAACGTAAAGAACTTTACGAACTCATAGAGGGTAAAAAATAATACCCTTAAACATCTATTTATTTTATAAATGTTTTTAATCATGTTACACTTACAAGGAGATTTTGACTTAAAAGAATGGGTAACAGCCGTATTACTTTTAACTAGAGCCGAGGCACCTCTTTTTGCTAGAGCCGTTAGAGGAGAAAAAGTTAGAGGAGCCGTTTTAACTTATTACGCTCAAAAGCAAGTAGCTAGAGAATGAGTAGTAAAAGAAAACGCAGCAGCCGACGCTACTACTATTAAGGTAGACCCTGCCTTATGAGCTAGAGTTACTGCCGGATATATCCTCATGATAGGGGACGAGCGCATTATGGTAACTGCTAAATGAGATAACAGCGGTAGCGGAGCTAGCGAATATACACCTCTTACAGTTACTAGAGGTTGGGCTAGTACACCTGCTAGCGCTATCGTAGCTAACGCCGTAATTAAAATTATGTCTAAAGCCGAGAGCGAATTTAAGATAACAGAGGACTATAAGGCTTTTGGTAAAGCAGAATGTACTAACGTAGTACAAACATTTACTAAGTCTATCTATGTATCTAAGGACGCAGCAGATTACGACGAAAAAGCTATAGAGGACTTGTTAAGAGAGGAAAGAGAGGCTAAATTTGACGAGCAACTCTTAGAAATTAACAAAACTCTATACTACGGAGCGCAAAATAACGACCCTACGGACGATAAAAGAAAATCTATGGGTTGATGGAAAGAGGCTATAAATAAAGCCGGAGGTTTTGTATTAGACGCAGCCGGAGAAATTACAGAGGATAAGATAGAAAATGTACTTTTGGCTATCAAACAAAGAGGAGGTAACCCAGAGGCTATTTTCATGAATGCTGCTACTAAAAACTACTTACGTAGAGTTTTCAAAAATAAATACGTAGTAGAGGATAGACGTAACCAGGGAGCAGGTACTAGATTAACATACTTTACGTCTGATGTTTTCGGTAGAGATTTTGAATTTATCATTGACGAAAGTATAGAGAACGGGGATATTTTCATTTGAGAAGGACGCCCTATAGTACACGTACAGCATAACGTTAAAGATAACGTAGACGAATTATTTGTAGATTACGACGAGCCTACTAATAGCCAGGTAGTACAGGAAACTATTAAGAGTAAAATTACTGCCGAATTTAGACAAGCTAGTAAAGAGGCTTTAATAGTTAACGCTTATAACGCTAACCCTAGCGCTATACCTGTAGACGTAAACATCGTAAATACTGGTTTAGATGTTAACGTAACTAACGATACAGAAAACCCAGTAAATACTAAAGAGGTAGTAGCCTAGTTAGTAAAATAAAGGGGCTATTAAGTTAGCCCCTCTTAAATATTTTATATGAGTAATAAGCGTAAAAGATGGTTTACGAGATTACTACGGACTGTAGGATAGCTAACAAGGACTATAAAAAGGGCGATTTAGTTACTGTTAACGAAATAGGGCAGTATTACCCTACTATTATGGCGCCAGTTACTGGAGAAATTAAAGCTAAACCTATAGCTAAAGTAGACGAGCCTAAAGAGGAAAAAGTAGACGAATACGCTAACGAGGAAATAGCCGACGAGGATAAAGCCGAGGAGGTAGAGCCTGTAGAGGAAAAGCCTACTAAATCTAAAGGTAAATCTAAGAAAAAATAAATTTTATATCGTATTAAGTAAAAAACATGAGCTTAAAAGCACCATTAAACCCAGGGCATATGGTACCTAACTCTATGGAGGTATATATAGCTAAGAAATGGAGCGACCCATTGCTACAACTAGGGTTTTATAAGGACCAAAGCCTAGCAGCTGCGGGGGAAAGCGTAGACGATGTTTATAGTAACGGTACTATCAAAAAAACTAGAGATGGAGATAAAGTTACTGTAAGTATTACGCCTCACGAATTAACAGTAGATAAGCTAGAAATTTTACAACTAGGACTTGTAGAATTACACGCCGGGACTGTTACTGGAGAGGTAGAAAAGTTTAACGCCGGGGACTGGAGCTACGATAAAGATATTATGCTTAAATATTCTAACGCTGACGATACAGCCGTTACTATTTCTAGCGTAACTGCTCTAATAGAATGAGTAGAAACTAGCCTAACTGCTAGTACAGATTATACTACAGGGGTAGACCTTTTCGGTAGTACTTACATTAAATTATTATGTCAAGATACAGAGCATACTAGTAGAAAACTAGACGATAACGCCCCTCAAACAGTTAGAATTACTGTAACTTATAGCGCTACTAATACCGACGATAAGATTATGGAGCATAAAGCTAACGCTCTAGCTAAACCTTTTGTAATGGTTTTGGTTAACGAATTTGAGTACGACGGAGAAAAAAAGCATATTCGTACTTATTTAGATAACTGCCAGGCTAGTAAAGCTACTTTACAGCAAATCGCCGATAACGACGATACTACGGTAGGTTTTCCTGTAGAGATTACTGGTACAGTTATTAAACAAGAGCGAAAAGGTTTTAACCTTAACTAAGTTATATAAATTAAACGAATTATACTAGGGTTGGTTAGCAAGCGGACTAACCCTAATTAAAAAGCTAGTAGTTGTATAGGTGTTTGTTCGTTTAGCCTATACGCCGCTACTAGCTTTTTACTTATTAAGTATACATCATGGCGGAGATTAACTTAAACGACTTTTTAGATGGATATAAAAAGGCGGAGGTAGTACTAGGAGATAAAAAGCGGGTATTTAGAGAGCCACCTATTAAAGATTTAGGGCTAAAAGTACTAGATTTACTAGAGAAATATTGCCTAGAGGGGGACTATGCGGAGTTTAAGAAATACCTACTAATGGAGCTACCTAATAGTAAACAAAAGGAGCTATTAGATACTATCATGGATAAACTGGGTTTAGTATAAGCGCCGACGGGGATAAAGGGTACGCCGAGGCGCTAATGGTACGGACTATATGCTATATCCAACATTTTTACCCTAAATATACGGAGGAGGAAATACTAGGGCTAACCCAAAGTAAAATAGGGACGCTTATAGAGATGGGCGGAGCTATAAATAACCCTAGCGTATTAGATAAATATAAGCCGCTAAAATTTAATAGCGAGTTTGAGCTAGAGCATTATATAATAGATAAATTTAAGTTTATATAAAAACTGTTAGGCGACTAAAACCAACAGTTTTTTATTTTTGACTATATTAACGGCGTTTTATTAAGGTAAAGAGTAAAAGCGAATGAGTTATAATAAAATTATGGTACATAACGTAAAATATAACGGTTTAACTTTTCTTAATAGCCCTTATTTTAGACCTGCGGGCGGTTTTCTATGCCTAAAGGAGTTTAGCTTTTTTGAGGTAGCGACTGTAGCTAGTACGGAGCAATACGCTATAAGGCATGGCGAATATGTTAGCCCTACTCTAAACAAAAATAGGAGGGTTAGATTTCTATTTGATATTTTAGCGGATACGGAGGAGGAGCGCCGAGCTTTACTTAAAAAAGTACAAAGAGCCTTTAGCCCCGAGCAAAACCCTAGCCCATTTAATAAAAACCTATGGAAAAAGCTAACGTTTGAGGACGTAAACGGCGAGGAGCGGGTAACTAATTGCCAGGTACTAAAGGGGATAGAGTTAAGCGATTTTGGTAACGAAAAGCGGGTAGGTATAAGCGTAGAGCTGATTACTGATAGCCCCGAGTTTAAGAATACTGATACTAATAAGCAAACGGGCGGACGTAATACTAGAATGGGTAGAGTATTAGATACTAAGCTAGATTTTAACCGAAAATATTATAGAGAGGAAATTAACTACGATGGAGTAAAGGATAGCCCGGTAATAATAACTGTAAAAGTAACGGACGCTAGTAACCCTATACCCCACGGAAATTTACAAGTAATACATGATTACGAGGGCGGATACGAAACATTTAGGATAGATTTAAGCGGGGTTACTCTATACCTAGACGACGAAATAAAGATAGATACGGATAAAAGGAGGGTATATTTAACCCATAATGGCGTAGAGGCTGATATTACGGGGTTAGTAGAGCTAGGTAGCGAGCGACCGCTACTAAAATACTGATATAATACGATAGCTATAGATACGGGCGCTACATTTAAGGTAATGGACGTAGATATAGAGCGGTACGAGTTATTTTAATTTATAAAATATGTTTTAAGATGGTAGTAATAGTAACACCGGAGGAAATTATAGAGGGTAGCGTAAACCCTGCGTTAATTGACCTTTACGATACGGAGGCGGGAAAAGCTACGCTAGTAAAATACGAGAAAATCGTAGCTAGTAAAATACGAGCTAAGATAAATAGCGAGCAATTTAAGGACGGGGACGAGTATATTATACCCGACGACCTTAAAATGGCGGCTATTAGTTTGATAGATAGCTACTATATTTATGCCGTAGTAAATAAAGAGAATAGCGCTACTAAAAAGGTAACCCAAAAGAAAATAGACGATTTTAGTATAACTTATAGCGATAACGCTAGCGCCTTTAGTTATTTCTGAATACCTACCGATGGCGATATATTAGATATACTTAAAAAGTATATGGAGGCGCAAGAGCGGGGCTTTTGGGACGTTAATATTAGATAATTTACATAATAACGTAAAGAAATATGGAGGAGCTTTTAATAAATAGCGTAGATATAATAAGTAGGTTAGAGGCTACCGAATACGTAGACGGGATAAGTAAAAAGGTATATAAGGAGCAATGTAAACCCGTTAAATGTAGAATAAGTAGCCTAAACTATAAAGATTTACAGCTTTTACAAGATGTAGATAACGTAGAGATTAAAGTACAAAAGATGTATACCATGGCGGACGTAGAGATTAAACCTACTGATTATATTAGACGAGAGGGTAAAGAATACCAGGTAATAAGTAAATATAGAGCGCAGGACGAAAACGGCGCCCATCATTATAAATACTTTATTAAGCTAGTGGACTAATGAAATATACCGTAGAAAACCTAAACAAGGTACTAGATAAAATAAAAATAAGTAGCGATAAAGCCCTAGAATATTGCGGGGAGTATTTAGCCGATAAGATAAAAGAGCAGGTAGAGGAGGATAGCTACGATTTAGGAGGACTAGCTAATAGTATAACTTATAGGACGGTAAAGCCTGGTTTAGTAGAGGTAGGGAGTAACCTAGAATACGCCCCAGTTAGAGAATACGGACGCAAGCCGGGGACTTTTCCAAACCTAGACGCTCTAGTAGGGCGGACGGCTCGTAAAGGCATGATAACTAAAGGAAATACGACGGCTAATTACGACGATTTATACTATAAGGATAAGGGCGTAGTATTTCTGATAGCTAGAGCGATAGCTACTAGAGGTATAGAGGGTAAACATAGCTTTAGTAAAGTTTACCAAAGAGAAAAGAAAAACATAGTAAATTTATATCATGATTTAATTAAAGAATGACTGTAGATAATTTCCATGTTAGAGAGCCTAACCGACCTAAGGCGTTACAGGAATACCTAAAAAATAGTACGGAGATTACCGCTACTAGAATAGGTTTTTTGAAAGTAGAGCAAGGAAAAGGGACGGCTATAGTATTTAACGAGGGCGACTGGAGTAACTTTTACGATAGTAGTAATATGGGATACGATAAAGGAGTAGATATATTTCCTATCCTAATAGACGTAGTAGTAAAATACGAGGACTATAAAGATGGATACAAAACTAGAGGTACTATACGTAAATTACTAGGTAAATTTAACGGAAAGCTGACTAACGACCGGGAGGGTACTATAGCTTTTAAGCAATTTTTAGCGCCTGTATATAATAGGGATACTAACGATATAGTATTTTGAGCGATATATTTACTAAAGCAAAATTACGATTATACGCCTTTACCTACTAATAATACTAGTAATAATGCTAACGATACAGATTAAAGATGGAGAAAATAAAGTAAAAGCCGTTATAGACGATATATTTAGCCTACAGGTAGACGACGAGGTAAATAAAGGAGGAAAACTTAAACTAAGATTTCCGGCAGATAAACGGCTACAAACTAACCCTATCCAAAAAGGCGAACGTATAAGCGTAGCCTATGGAGAGAAAATAGGGCAGATTATTAGATTATTTGAGGGTTATATTACTGATGTAACATTAAAAACTACCGAGGTACAGATAGAGGCGGATAACCGATTAAGTTATTTACAGTATCGTATAACAAGAGTAAAGAAAAATTATACTAATACCCCAGTTAGTACCGTAGTAGCGGAAATTTTTAACGGGCTAAATACTACGTACCCGTTACCAGTTAAGCTAGGGTTAAATAATTGCGATACAGTAATTACTAAAGAGTTTGATACTGGGACTAGCTTTTACGATATTCTAAAGTATTGCCGAGAGGCGGAGCCTAAGCTAGTAGTTAGAGTACTAAACCAAAACGGCGAGAATATCCTAGAGGTTAGTAAAGATACCGGAAAAGTACTAGAGGGAGTACGAGAATACGACGCAACGTATAGCAGGGGTACTAATATAGTAGACTGGAGCCGAAAAGATAGCCTAGACGACTTTTATAGCTATATTAAGAACGGTAGCGGAGAAATATATAACGACGAATTTAATAACCGTACTAAGTTATTATTTGAGAAATACGAGGAGGAGGCGGCTTTAAGTTTACCTAACGCCGTAGCTATACCATCTATAGCGGTTAGTAGAGATACGGACCGGCGGGCGTTTGATATAGGAGATAGGAAAAATATAAAGCTGATTACATGATATAAACGGCTACCTATCCAGTATTTAGGGCTAATACAGAGCCGTAAAGTAACTATAAACGCTAGTACATGAATAAAGGCGGAGATTAAAATAAGCGAGGAGTATAAAGCGGATACTAATATATTAGATTTAATATTACAAAACCTAAAGAAAAAATAGTTTTTATCTTATAAATTATAACATCATGGCTTTAAGTATTTTAGAGGGTAGCGATATGCGTATAAAATTTCATATTACCGAGATAGAGGACGGGGAGGAAAACGCCGTAGATTTAACGGACTACGATAAAGTAGTACTAGTACTAAAGTATTACGACGAAATAGTAGAGCTAGAGGGTACGGTATGTTTAGAGGATAGTAGCTACGTATCTTTTGATTTATTTAGCGAGAGTACTAAGGATAGAGCCGGTAAAATAGAGGCTGATATACGAGGGTTACAATGACCGGATAAAAAGGTTAGATTTAATGGCTTTACCATAGAGGGGGACGTTTTACATAGTATTAAAGTACCCGAATGAGTTGTAAATGTAGAGAGCTAGTAGTAAAACTAGTAGAGCATGCGTATAATACTATCGTTAGTACTAAGAAATACGGAGCAAAAATAATAAAAAGCTGATTTAACGTAAACGCTAGTACTAATAAATACGACGTATCCGTAGATACTAATAAATACGGGGTTAGTTTTTGTATAAGCTATAGACCTGTAGGGTTTAGCGAGCGAATACTAGCGAGAGGGCGACGAAATGATAGAGGGATACGGACGCCCGACGGTATATTTAACGATGGTAAAATTTAATAAAAACCAACAGTTTTTTAATTTTGTATATATTACAAAGCGTTTAATATTTCTAATTAGCTAATAAAAATGGTAGTAGAGAAAATACAGTATGGAGATAACGGTAAAATAGCTAGGGAGAAAATTAACGGCATAATAGACGAGGTTTACGCTAATCGCCCTAGTATAGGGGATAATGGTAACTGGTATATATGAGGAGTAGATACAGGTATAAAAGCTAAAGCCCCTACCGTAAAAGAGGGGGATAACCTATTAAAAACTACTAATAACGACGAGCGATATACAGATTTACAATTTGCCGATAATTTAACGCCTACTAGCCCTTTTCCAGTATGAATTACGGTAGGTTATGTATCTAGTAGTAATGGACGAATACAGAGCGGACTACTAATTAACGCTAATACATGAGTTACCTATGGTAGGTTATTATATTCTGAAAACGGAGAAATACTATTTGACGGCTGACTAGGAGTATTTAAGGCTATAAGTACGACGGAGCATGTAGCCGACGCTATAAGCGCCCTAAGAGAGGAGCTACATACTGTAGCTTTTACGGGTAAAAGTAGCGATTTAGATAATGATTACTGATTTACCGCCGACCCGTTAGTAACCCAAGAGGAGTACGATAATACGCCGGGGACGTCTAGCGATGGTAAACAGTATAATATTTACGATACCGTAGAGGTATAAACCTATTTACATATTTAATCTATTTATAAGATGGCAACTAAAAAGCTATTAAGAAAAATTATTAGAAATGGGGACGAAATATACATACCGTCTAGCGACGAGTACGTAGATAAAACTAGCGCCCAAACCGTAGGGGGTAAAAAAACATTTACTACAGAGCCGGCTATACCTAGCAAAACTACAGCGGCTACTAACGACGGTACTAAACCCGCTACAGAGGCGCAGGTTTACGCTAAACAGGATAAACTAGCGGCATGAGATAACGTTAGTATTACTACTAAAAACGGAGTTTTAACTATTGACGCTACAGATACTACATATAACCAGGTAACTAAATCGGATATGGATACTGGTACAGGTACTACCGCCGGAGTAGTTAGCGCTAAAGATATAGCCGATTTTGTAGCCGGGAAAGTAGGTACAGCCGTAAATTATAAAGGACAAAAGCAAAACTACGCCGCTTTACCTAGTACATGAAATGTAGCCGGGGATATGTGGAATGTAGTAGAGGCTCATACTACAGCGCCTAAATTTGACGCCGGGACTAACGTAGTATGGAATGGGGAAAGTTGGGACCCTATGGCGGAGATGGTAGATTTATCTAATTTAGTAGATAAAACTACTAACCAAACTATCGGAGGTACTAAAACATTTAGTACTAGCCCAGTAGTACCATCTAAAACAGCCGACGCTACTAATAGCGGTACAGCTATAGCTACAGAGGCACAGGTTTACAAAAAATTAGATAGTAGCGCCTTAGGTAATGGTACTATTACAGTAACGCAAGCCGGAGATACTATAAATACTTTTACTACTAACCAGTCTAGCGCCGGTACTATTACTCTAAGAGGAGATATACCTACTACCGCTAGCGACTATGAAAACTTGCCTAGTAGTAAAACTACAGATGGAAATAGCTATTTAATTTATGAAAGTGTATCTAGCTAGTTTTAACCATTAAACGATAATTATAGTTATGACTACTAGAATATTAAATAAAATTACGAGAAATGGTATAGATTACATACCGAGTAAACTATTTGTTATAAGGGAGGATATGGTAACGGTAAGTACGACGGCTACTAAATGAGTAGCCCCGTATAATACCGATTATTACTATACCAATTTTACTATATCGGAGGACGCCGGGATAGGACGAGTAGAGGGAGCCGTATATATTTTTGAGGTTAAAAGTAGTATGGTAGTAGCTAGCTCCTATCGTAACGTTAGAGTAAGGATAGGTAATAGCGGAGATTATAAGCCAGTAATGAACTGGGGAAATACGATACTAGCCGGTAGTAGTTACTTTACTCTAGCAAACGTTAGACTTTTCCAGTATAGTAAAAAATACCAAGAGTACGGGGCTTTACATTGTAACGTAGATACAACGTATAGCGCTATGAGTGTAGACGAGGGTAAAACCGGTACGGCTACTAGCGCTCGCCTTATGAGAGCAGATAGACTAAAGGCGATTATAGAATACCACGCCGGTAATTTAGACGCTAACCTAAATTTCCTAAAAAGTACAGATGTAGGAGCGGCAGCTTTAAGTAACAGTTATAACGATTTAGATAATAAACCTACTATACCTAGCGTAGGTAATGCTACTATTACTCTAGTAGACGAAAATAATACAGAGATAGGAAATTTTACTACTAACGCTAGTACTAATAAAACTATTACTATACCTAGCGGAGGCGGAGGAGCGGATACGGCTACAGTAAACGCCCTTATAGATACTAAACTAGGAAATTACGATAGCTTATTTATGAGTAGCCCAGGCTTATATAAATTATTAAACGATGTAACCGACGAGGACGAGCTAGGGCTAACTGGAGGGGATAACTGGAGCGAAATAGTAGCTAGCCAGGATAGCATGAATAAAATAAGCCATGGTTGGACGATTATGGCTATGCTATCATGTAGCAACTACGCTCTAAGTACGGCTATAGCTAGTAATACAGCTCTAAGCGAATTAGTAGCGAGTTGGGTAAGTATGAGTATCCTAGCTAATAATAAGGAGGCTATGGAAATAATAGTAGGTAGTAGTACGGCTATAGACGCTATAACAGGTAGCGCCGTAGCGATGGACGCTATTATGGCTAGCGATATGGCTATAGACGAAATAATAAATAGTACTAACGTATCTAGTACATCATGGGGTAGATTATTTAGTAATAGTACTTTTGCTAATATTGTATATAATGATAATAACTACCTAACGATAATAGCTAATAACTCTAACGCTTTACCTGCTATAATGAGTAGTAGCGTATGGAGTAGTATAATGGCAGATGTAAGTAAATTAAATATATTTATGGCTAACGATAACGCCGCTAGTTATATTATAAGTAATACTACGAGCGCTAACCTACGAGCAGATGTACCATTAAGGAGTATTATACAAAACGATAGGCTAGATAGCTACCTAGCTAAGGACGATAGAGCATATAACGGAGTAATTACTTTTGACGTAAACGCTATAAGTAATACTACGTTTAAGATAAGTAGATACGGATATAATGCCGTTACTAGTACATGGAAATATAGCATAGATGGGGGAGAGCGAACTAGTACGAGCGTAGCTGCTAGTACTACAGCTTTAAGTATAGATTTAGGTAGTACGGGTAACCATACCGTAGTAGTTAAGCCGGATACCTACGCCGTAGGTTGGGCTAGACAAATGGGTAACCGTAGTAGTACTAATTACTGGAATAATACGCCTGATACTATTAAATTTAGCGTAAGGAATTTACCAGGATACGCATTTATGGCTAGCGATAGTAGTTTTGCTAGTACATGATACTTTATGTATTATATGTTTTATGGTTGTACTAGTTTAACTGGAGTAAATATTAAAGTACCTACCGGAGCTACAAGTACAGGTACTTATTATATGGCGTACATGTTTTATAATTGTACTAATTTGACTAGTATTACTGGTAGATTATTTCCTACATGAGTTACTACAGCCGGTAACTACTTTATGTATTACATGTTTTACGGTTGTACGTGAGTTACTAACCTACCTAGTGGCTTTAACCTGGATACAATTACTACGAGCGTCGGTACGTACTTTTTGGCGTACTTTTGCTATGGTTGTAGTACGCTTAAAGCGTTACCAACAGGCTTTAATTTACCATCGGTAGGTAATAGCTCTTATTATTTACGTAACGCCTTTTATAACTGTACGGCTCTAGGAGCAGATAGCCCTACGGAGAGTTTACATTTTGTAAACGCTGCTAGTAACTGCTTTACTAATACGAGCGTAGGAACTGCTAGCCCTAGTGCCGGTAGCGATATACCAGTACATAGAGAGTAATTTATTAACCTTATATACATCATGAGAAAAGCTATACGAGTATTATTACTATTACTATCTTTATCTATCATGCTTAACCTTTTCCAATGGCAAAACCAGGCGGTAACATGCGATAATATAGATAAAGAGCGAAAAGCTGATTTATTATATTTTTTAGGGCATAAAGGACTAGACGGGGATAAGGACGGTATACCATGCGACTTTTTACATACGGAGGAGTAGTAAAATGGACTGTATATTATGCGGGGCGGATAGTAGGAGAGATAGATTTTGTAGGAAATGTAAGGAGAAAAAGAGGAACGCTACGGCGATAGTAAGCCAAAATAAAAAGAAATTAAGGAGCCTACTAAAGGAGGAGAGATACACGCCCGAACGGATAGAGAAATTTATACTATACTCTAATAATATCGTAAAGTATGGTAAAGTAATTATGGAGTATAAGGAAAAGGATATAAATAGGAGGTTTGAGGCTATAATGAAAGCCGGAGTAATAACATGCCGGGTTATATCATGAGTATTTATAACCGAATTACTAATAATAGGATAAAAACGCAAAAGCCTAGTTATAAACTAGGTTTTTGTTTAGTTTGTATAAGCTATGTTATGTAAAGTATGAGAGGCTATGGAATTGCTAGAAATTAACATAGAGGAAATAAAATATAATACATGAGCTTTTTTTACATGTGAATTAAAAGGAACTTATACTTTTACCGTTAGTAAATTAGGTTACAATGGTACGCCATATACTTGAAAATTTTACCATAATAAGCTAAATTGAACTGATACTTTAATAGGTACATACGGTAACGCAAGCGGAAATACAAGTTTACCCGCTACATTTACCGTAAAAATGGAGAGAGGAGAAACTATAACTTATACAAATACGAATAATACAAACGGAGCCTATGTTACAATTAGTTGAATTATACCTTGACTAAAAGATGGAGAAATTTTTTGATTACCTCTATCTAATAAAGAAATATGAGAAAATGTTATAATAAATATTTTATGAGTTAAATCTCAAAATTTTTACATAAGAGAGATTAGTACAATTACTACATGAAGTCGTACTCCATGAAATTTTGTAGGCTATATACAAATAGGTAAATATAAGATACCTTATTACCTTTAGATAAAAGCCCCTAACGATGGGGCTTTTTATTATTCGTTATAGTATGGTATTTTATATAAGGTACCATCTATATTTATAGATAGAAAACCTACGGCGTTACCTAGGGTTATTTCGCCCGTAGTAGCGGTAGTGGTTTTACCTAAAATTATACCGCCCTTATAGTTATTATCCGGAGTTTTACCATATATAGTAGTTATTTCTAATTCTCATATAGCCTTTATATCGGTAGGATAACCATAAATAATAGCGCTAGATGTTTGAGGTATTGTAGCTTTTAATTTATAAATTACCCCTTTAGTAAAATAAACTTTATTATTAGACTGGCTACCTGCTCCTTGTCCTCTTACTATAAGGGTTTTTCATGCTGTCAAATTCTCTAGTATTATACTGTATGTATCGTCCGTAATATCTGTTATTTCTATGCCTCATAATTTCCCCGACGTACTAGTATTATCGCTATAATAAAGCTCGTAATAACCTCATGTATCCGTACGCTGTTTATGCCCTGTAATAGAAATTAAGTAATTTCAAGTAGTAGGTAGCTCGTAACTCATAAATGTAGTAGCAGCCGTACCCCCGCTAGTATTTTGCGCCGTATTATTTGTATATAGAGTATCTGTATCGTAAAAAAATCCATTTTTTACTTTAGATAACATAGCTTGTACAAATCAAACGCTAGATAGATAAGGCATTAACTTACTCCTAGCCCTTGTACTACCATTTACGGATACATAACTAAAGCCCTCCGAGTATTGCGTACTATCGCAGGCTAAAACGTAGTAATTACTAGCGTTTACTGTAGCTCCGCTACCTGTAGTTTGATATACTACTACGTCTAGCAATTCTCATTTAGTACCTCCTACCGCATTATCTAGGGTAAAAGTTACCTCCGCCCAGTCGCTACTAAAGCTACTACTAGCTAGAGTACCTGTAGCGTAAATATTACTACTATCTCCGTACCAGTACGCCTCTACGTTTTCCGTTACGGTTACTTGTATACCTTTTCTAACCTCCGCTACTAAACTAGTAGTAGGGCTACCCGCCATTTTAACCTTTAGCTTTAGAGTATTACTAGCCTCTCCGCTACCGATGGCTTGTATATGTACCTCTGTATTAGCGGCTACATCTCATACGTTAGCCTCTATAGAGCTATTAGCTAAAGTTGGGGCGTATTGCTTAAATAAAGTATCCTCTAAAGTATAAAGCTCTCATACTAACCCGCTCTCCTCTAAATGGTCTATAGCGTCTGCCTCCTCTAAAGCCTCTACTCTTTCGTCTAAATCTGCTAACTGGCTAAAAATGCTCTCTATTTCAGTATTTAACTCGTTTAACTTTTTAATAGTAGGGGCTACAGGCGTAACCGTACCGCTAGATATTGTAGCTAACTCTAGGTAGTTTTTAGATGGTAAATTTGCTACTACGCTTATAGTAGCTATACCTGTACCGTCCTCGTTACCTCCTCCATTATCTACGATAGTATCGGAAATTTTTATAACTACATGCCCGTTACCGCTTATAGTTACGGCGCTAAAATTTTGTACTAAAGCGTATATAGTATCTCCGTTAGTACGAGTACAAGGTACCCATGCCGTACCAGGCGCTACGCTACTAGCCGTAACCTCAAAACCGCTAATTATACCGGCGTCCGTTACGCTCTCTATATACTTACTAAAGTCTGTATCCAGGTTTATATTTCTACTGGTTAATAAAGCCGTCCTTACTGCCATATTTTTATATATAAAAATAAAACTAGGTTTAATATAGTCAATTATAAAAAAGTGTTGGTTTTTATTTTCATGATGTAACTAAAAAATAAATAAAAATCTGTTTTATATGATTTTGCTAGGTTATAACTAGCATTACTCGTTTAGTTTGTACAAGCTATGTTATCCAAAATAAGAGAACTTGTAATTTTAGCAGACGATACAAATTATACTATTACGACATCAAGTACTACTCTTATAACATATTATGAAACAACTATAACTAAATCTTGAAAAATACATGTAAATTTAACCGCCATGGTATGAGATAGCTGACAAAATCTTTGAGTATATACTATTTACGCTAATGATACAAAAATACGAGAAACTAGCTATAACTCTCAAACTGTTATAAATTATACGTCAACGGATATTTACCCATCTTGAACTACTATAACTATTAAAATTAGAGCATGGTATAGTACTAAATCTATAACTACAAAATGAATTTATATTGAAACTATACCGGAATGGTATACACTAAATCAAATAGCTATTTATCCTAAAGAAATAAAAAATTTATGAAATTTAGTTATAGGTACTATATATGGTAGTTATAACGATAATAAATATATTTGAGGTATTATGCTAAATAAGGCTACTACTGCTACTACGGGTAGCGTTACTCTATGAAATGCGGTAGGCTTTATAACGGTAGATTATAACGGCGAAATACTAAAAATACCATATTATAACGAGTAATTAAAAAGCCCCTAGTAATAGGGGTTTTTTAGTACAAAGTATTTATAAGTTAATAATTTCCTAGGTATTTACAAGTTTAATCGTAGTAATACGGTATTTTTACTATATCTCCGTTTAGGTTTACCCTTATATAACCTACGATATTACCGGGCGTTATATTACCCGTAGTAGCGGTACTAGATTTATCCATCATTATACCCCCATGGTATATATTATCCGTATGTACTCCGTATATAGTACCTACCGCCTGTACTCAAACTCTACTAACTCCTTTAGGTAATATATCTATACCGCTTTTATATAAAGATATAGGGCATGAAATACTACCGCTATTAGCTTTTAATAAGTTATAATAATTACTGTTATTATATCATGCTCGTATTTTTACTGTAATAGTATCTCCTTTCTTAACATTGTTAACCGTATACGTATAATCTCTAGTACCTCATGTATAACCGCTATAACTATTTAGCTCCTCTCCGTTTTTATATGTTTTAATATAGGCTAGTTGATTAGCGCCACTACCTCATGTATTAGTTAAGGTATAATTTAATATTATATTATAATTTCCTTTATATGGGGCGGTAATTTCCATATAAACCGCTCCTCCGTTAGGATAGTTTGTATAAGATGGGTGGCTTGTATTACATGGGGCGTCCTCCGCTACATTTTTAGTATACGAGTATGTACCTTGCGTTATAACCTCTCATACTTTAGATAACATAGCTTATACAAACTAAGCGTTATAGTAGGTATTACCTACTATTTTTAATTTATCCGATTTTTACGCTTTTCTATGAAAATTAACTTTTTTTAAGTAATGCTAGGTAATAACTAGCCATACGCTAAAAAGATAAATTTAATATTAGCGCTAAGATATAGGAAATACTAGGAGGGTAGCAGTATAAAAATTTAGTTGGTTAGCTCTAGGTTAGTTTAATATCATGCGTAAGTTATAATTACTTTTATATTTTAACCAAAATATCATGGAGCGAAAAAAAGGGGACTTTTTTATAGGTAACGAGTTAAGTATAGACCACGTAGTAGAGGCTATACAAAACGACGTAAGCCAAACTAGGGGTATAATGGAGTTTATAGCCCACGTAATGAAAAAGGACGAGGAATTTAAGGACAAATTACACGAACTAGACGACGAATACGAGGAAAAAAAGGAGGCTCTATACGAGGAGTATGGGGTAGAGTATTTAGATTAGTAACGATGTAATAAAATGGACTTTTTACAGTTTATGGGCTGATTAAAAGGGGAGTTTATAAAGCAAAAACTACTACAGGCGGGTATAGCGCCTAGCGATATAAACGGGGTAGATTTTAATAACGTAAACGACCTTAATAAATTAGCCGAGCAGGTAGTACCTAAACTAATTAAAGCTAACCCTAACGTAGCTAACTTAATAAAGCAAAATAGCCAACTACTAGGAGCCGATAAACAGGCGGACGTAGTAAAGGTTATAGATAGTTTATAAAATCGTTGGTTTTCATGATGTAAAAGCCGGCTAACCCAACGCTTTTATATTCTTATATTATAGCGAGATGGATAATAACGCTTTAAGTTTTTGAGGAGGTATGGGTACATGGTTAATTATTCTTTTACTATTTCTATTTATGTTTAATGGTAACGGTTTTGGAGGGTTTGGAAATAACGCCGCCGCCTGGTTATTAAACGGGCAAAATAATAATAACAATACTAACAACATAGAGGGCTTGATAAATAATAATACGGCATGGCAAAACCAACTATTACAACAGCAAAACCTAGCTAACCAAACTAACTTAATTAGTACCGGTTTTTGTAATACTAACCAAAATATAGAGAGAGCCATACTAGCCGGGCAGCAAAATACGGCTAATATTATAGCAGCTAGTACCGCTAATACTCAAAAGATACTAGACGCCATGTGTAGTAATACTATTACGCAATTACGTACAGACTTAGCGGAGGCTAAATTAGAGGCTAATAACGCCCAACAGACTAACGACTTGTTAGCTAAGTTGGCACCATATCCAACGCCTAGTTGGATAGTATCTAGCCCATATACTAGTATTTACCCACCTACTACAACTACTACCGGAGCCTAGGGCTAAGGATAAAGGGGGAGCTATTTAATTAGCTAACCCCTTTTTATTTTCATAAAAAAACCAACGATTTTATAAATTTGATTATAAAAAAGATGTTTACTAATAAATTAAGTTTAACCATGCGATTAGAGCGACTAAAAAAACCTACTACTATATGGAGTATTATAGTATTTGTATTTACCCTAGGGGGTACATACTTTAGTATAAATGCTAGAATAAACGCCCTAGAGGAGTTTAAGCAAGAGGCAGATATACTAGAATTAAAAACGAGTATAGTAGCTATCCAAAAGGACGTAGAGCGAATAAAGCTAAATATGCCTATTAAATAGTTTTAGATACTAATTTATAATATCATGCTAAAAAAACTACGACAAAATAAACCTTTTAGGGTTTTATGCCGGCAAATTCTAAACGCCGTTTTAATATTTCTAGTTACATGTTTAGGAAATGTAACCGGAGAATGGCAGGTAATAGCCGTAGGGTTAGGAGTACCTATCCTAAACATTATTACTAAATGGATAAATACTAACATTTTTGGAGATTTAGGGGTAGAAAAAGTAAACGAATAGTTTTACTGATTATAACCTAAAGCATGAGATGGATAATAAAGAGCGTAATATTACTAATATTACTACGATTAACGGTATACAGTATAGGCTACGTAGGGTAATAGATAAAACCGCTACTAATATACACCATGTAATTAGTAGAAAAGAAAATAGAGAATTTAACGTACATGATAGCCATAATAAAATAAAGGTTAAAGTAATAGACCACGATAACCTTAACCAATTCTTTAAGGATAAACAAAACCCAAAAAAACAGCTTGAATATATGGTATATAACCGATGGGGGAGCGTATTAAGTACATGAGTAAAAAAGGCTTTATTAGATATTCTAAGTTTGCCAAATGATGTATTTTACAGAGCCGAGGTTATTAAAGGCTGAAAAAGAAAAAATAAAAAAGCTAGAGAGGGAGATAGATAAATTAGAGGCTCTAGTTTTTGAGTATTCAAATTCTAGGTTTGTACCCCGAAACAAACTAGCAAAACTAGGCAAAATTATAAAGGCTAAAACTTTAGCAATAGTAACTATAAAAGAAAATGCCAAAAAAAGAGAACTACAAACGAGCGGGGCTTAATGAGATACCCGACCAGGGTAGCGAGGGTAGTTGTACCGCCTACGCCATGGTAAATATTATAAACGGGTTTAAGGAGCCTAAGTATAAAAAAGAATGATTAAAGCGAGAGGCTATAAACGGTAGCGATTATTTTAAGCTAGTAAACAGTAAATACCCGCCCGATTTACAAGGGGCGTTAACGCCTACGATGGCTTTATATTACGCTAGGGATAACTGATTTATTAGTATTTTCCAGGCGTTTTATGGAGGACTAACGCCGGAGAAATTTATAAAGCTATTAAAAGCCTGATTTTTATTTATGGTTACTTTACATAATTGCGACCGGGATATAACTAAGAAAACCTACATAGCTACTAAAAGAAAAGAGCCAGGCGGACTAACTCATAGCGTAGCTTTAGTAGATTACGACGACAAAAAAAGGCTATTTAAGATAGTAAACAGCCGAGGACCGGAGCGAGGAGATGGAGGATATTTTTATATGAAATACGACGAGATAGATTTATTTATAGACCAGATTTACGCTATTTACGATAGCGACGATACTAATAATTTTGATAGGTTACTATATAAGGCTAAAGTACTAGGAGTAGTAAATACTTTATCCGAGCAACGAAAACGGGGGACTACAGAGGAGCAAAAAGCCCTAAATTTCGCTAATACTATGTTACGTAAAGTAGTACTAGGGCAGGACCACCAGTATAACATGAGTAAAAAGGACCTTATAGCTTTTATAAATAAATACTTTAATTAAATGAGCGAGCGTAAATTTTTAGATTTCAAAAATAAGCGGGTAGGTAATAAGGTAGATTACGACCATTGTTACGGCTACCAATGCGTAGATTTAATAAAGCAATATATGGAGGAATGCCTAGGCATGGGAAAAATAGGGAGCCTAGGAAATGCTAAAGCTATACCAAATAGCGCCTATTTCAAAAAGCGGGATAAATTCAAAATAACTACTACTAACCTAAGGCAAGGCGATATAGTAGTAAAAACCGATGGTACGTACGGACACGTAGCTATAGTGGATAGAGTAGCAGGCGGTAAAGTATGGGTATTAGAGCAAAACGGGAGCGGTAAAAATAGCGGTAACGGAGAGGGAGCGAACGCCATAAGGCTAAAAGATTATAAATTTGGGTTTTACGATACATGAATTAGAGGAGCGCCGATAACTAAAAATTATAACGAGGAAAAAAACTACGTACTAGCTAAGATTAAAGAACGCCAAAAGCTACTAGACGATACTATACAGTATTACCGGAGTATAACCGGTAACGCAAGTATTAACTAATAACTAAATATTGACATTTATAAATTATATTGACTTTTAATAGTAAATCAATATATAAGTAAATGTGTAGTAGGGGAAAGTAGAGCCTAACGGTTTTACTTTTTTATGTATATTAGAATGATTAGAGAATATATAGAGCGATTAAAAGCTAATAGAGGCTTTAGCGATAATACATGTAAAAATTATAACCGTACGATGGTAAGATTTGATAAATACCTAAAGAAAATAAGCCTAAATACCCGAGGGGCTAATAACTGCGAGAAAATAAAGCTAAATCTGATAGATAACTATATTAAAACGCAACGCCTAGCGGGTAAAGATGTACGTACTTGTAATAATTATTTAGCATGTATTAAATTATATTTAAGGTTTTGCCTTATAAATGATAAAGAGGTAGAGGACTACCGTAAGGTTATGTTTGCTAGAGAGCCTAAGAAAAAGATAGACGCCCTAACCGACGAGGAGGTAAAAAGGCTATTTAAGTACTTTAGAACGCAAACCCCTAAAGGAAAATATGGAGAGCTGATTAAAACCCGTAACCTAGTTATATTACAGCTTTTAATTTATACAGGTTTAAGAGTATCCGAACTATCTAACCTAAAAGTATCCGATATAAAGGAGGAGGTACAGATTATAGGAAAAGGGGGTAGGCGTAGGGTAGTAAATTTATATAAGGACGATTTAGAGCTAATAGATTTATATTTATACATGCGTAGAAATATAGATAGCGAGTATTTATTTATAAGCCTAGCGCCTAACTGTATCGGTAAAAGGCTAAGTAACGTAAGTATAGAAAATATAATAAGAGATGGAGGAAAAGCCGCCGGGATAAATAAAAAAGTTTTTCCTCATTTATTACGCCATACGTTTGCGACTAATTTACTTAAAGGAAAAGCCAGTATTTACCATATACAGCAATTACTAGGGCATAGCTCACTAGCGACCACCCAAACGTATTTAACGGCTTTTAACGACGAGTTACGCCATACTCAAAAATTATGCCATAAATATTAGATAGAAAATTTACGATTTTTGAAAACCTAAATTTTTTAATATGAAAAAATGGTACCAAAAAAATAGAATAATACTAGATACGAACTAGTATAAAATTTTCTATTAAAAAACTTGACAAATAATTTTAATTGACTATACTTAAATTACGTTAGTATACGGAGCGGGAGAGTTTGCTACCAACGAACTACCCCACCGGTTATATAGGTTTGCTAACGGGATATAATTAACGATGTAATAATTTATAAGTAGTAACTATCTAAAAGTGTGGGAGTTATTACTAAGGTTACCATCATGGTAGCCAAAAAATATAAAAAATTACTTCGCACAATGTACCTTGTGCAAAGTAAAAGCAATTTTCAGAAAATATTGAATTCGTGCTTATTTATGCACTTTTTTTCAAAATTAAAAAATAATTAGAAAAAATAAACAAATAAATGCAAAGTAGATGAAAATATTACAATTTTTGATGAAAAAATAGATATACTACCCTACTTTTGAGAGATATACTAGTTCTTAACTTATGTTTCTTAAAAATTGATTACATTTTTAATAAAAAAACCTCGGTGCTATCACAGCAGCGAGGCAATGAGCCAAAAAAAGTTGCCGAATACGGCAATGGGTAATATAGTTATTTAACCTAAAAAATCAATAAGTAATGAAAAACCCAGGTACTTCACAGTAGCTGGGGTAGGTTGTATTTCTAAAATATTACAGATGATTAACGTAATAACGTTTTACCACCTGGGCAAGAGTTATAATACAGATTTATTTTTATAATTCAATGAGAGATTAGGATTTAAACTAAGAAAGAGCTCTTGAAAACAAGAGCTCTCCTAATACCTCGCTAGGTAATACTTAAATAACTAATCCTCGAAATCTTTTTCGTTAACCAAACCTAGTCTCACGACTACATGATTATATAGTTTAATTACCTCAAATGAAAAAAATTCACAAGTGAATGATAATGAAAGAAATATAATTTTCAAGTATATTTATATGCTTATTACTAATATTAAAAGCCAACTAGTATTGATATTATACAGGTAATCATTATAATTTTCTTTAGCAAAATAAAAACAACAAATAAAAAACGGTTACGTTTATGGAGAATATTAGACATTTTTTTGAAGTTAGTTTAACCACATCTTCGATATGGGCATTATCGAAAAAAAGTAATGGAAAGCTTTTATATCCTTACAAAAATGTGGTAATTACAATCAATGAAGTACATGTTTGTCCATTTTGTGGCGAGAATGTACATGATCTCAAATGTAATTGCAATGGATTTAAAAATGCATTTGCTAAATTACAGGAATCTCTTTCTGATGAAGCTCATGTTTCAGCTTTACATGTATCTAATCCTATTAAACCATCTTTTTCCAGATCAATTTCTGATTTTAAAGTTAAAACTTTGACAGTTCAGGAAATCTTGGATCTGGGGAATAATTTATGGGATTTTGCTAATCCATACACAGATGATATATCTAATAGATCTTATATGGTGACACCTGGGTATCAGGAGGGAGATAAATTCTTTATCCTTTGTAAGGACTTAATTTCTAAGGAGACCTATCGATTTGAGACCAAGATGATTGAGTTTACAAATACGCCTATTTCTCTAGGAATTTATGGAAAGAAAATCCGTTCTTGTGGATACAAAAGTAGAATTGGTGGTTATCGTATCGTACATTATTGGAAAGATCTCAAAGAATTCAAAGACTGGAACGAGGTGTGTAAAGTGCTTAAAAAAATCTGAAAACATACTAGCGATAAGTACTTTTGTCGCTAGTTTTTAAATAAAAAATAAACTCCCCTTTTATTCTTTTAATTCTTGTATATATGCAAAAACATTTGGATCTAATCTGATAGCTGCTTCAACTGTTGCTTTTGTTGTCTTGTTTAGGGATCAACTTAAGTATTTATCTATTAAATCTTTTGTAATTTTAATCATCTTTCATGATCGTTTTATAACGGCGATGACTTCACTAGCAGAGAAACTTTCAGATTTATAAATTTGTTTTAAGTGCATTACTCATTGCGCATCATATTTGGTTTTAACTTGTTCAAAACTTATATTTCCTCATATTAAATTTGAGTATTTAAAAGATACTCAATCTCGATTTGTTAATCATTCAAATTTATCTCATATAAATAGAGAGTTTCATTTAAATACATACATGGAATCTTTAGGAGTTCATTCTCAGTTGAATTCATAGTATTTTCTTCCATTTATTTCTATGTAATTTTCTCAATTTTTATTTGATTTAACTCTTTTTAGATTGATTATTTGATTATCTCATGGATTAATATCGGCTATCTCGTTTATGTTAAAAACTTTTCGGTTAGGAACTTGAGTTTCTGAAGTTTCTAAAGCTTGAGATAATTCTTGGATGTTTTTGCGAGGCCTACCTCTCCTCTTTATTTGTAATTCTTCTCCGTTAGTTATTTTCTCCATTATACATGAAAAAGAATTAAAAGTATTTACATTTTATAAAAATATTTTCTCTAATCAATAGAAAATGATATTTTACTATATAGATTTTGATATTTGTTTATTTGTATTTAATAAAAAGGTGTGAGAATTCTTACACCTTTTTGATCGTTTAGATTACGAAATGTCCTTGATATCCTTTTAAAAATTTTGAGATTTTTGACTTGAATTTGTGAGCTTTGGCTATATTGTTTTTTGCCTTTTCAAATTGCTCGCCTAAATTCTTAGAACTCAGCTTTATGCCACAACTCTTTTCAAATTCAGGTCGGATACTCTGGAGATTCTTAATTACAGATTCGGTAGCAGCCTGAGGAATGATATTCCCGTTGAAGTCTTTCAAACTTTCCAAGATTTCATCTGAAATGGAAATGAATAGACTAAAACTGTTCCAAATCCCATTTTTTACATTGGGATTGCTCGCAATTTCCTCTAATTGCTTTAATCTTTCTGAGAGATAAATAGTATTCATAGGCATTTATTTTTTGTTTTTATACCTTTATATTATTTATTTATATTTATATGTCAATAATAAAAATAAGCTTCTTGTCAAGAATTTCTTGTTTTTTTGTTATAAGTCCTTATTAAGTGAGTAATATTTTTATTTATTAATTTATTCATGTTATGAAATGTGTAAAATTTTCTTTGTTGGGTATGTTTTTAGTTCTTTGAATTTTTACATTAGTTGGTTGTGATATAGAAATATCATGAATATCTTCAGATTTACCTGATAATGATATTATTTCAGTTCTAAAAAGTTTTGATGATGAGGTAGATGTTGATTATTCAAATATAAAAGAAAGTAATTTTGAATGGTATAATGTAGCTGAATATGATTATGAAGAACATACAAATAATGGATATTATACTATAACTGGATATGAGTTAGCTTTATCATGACAAAATAATTTACCAAATATGAATAAAATACTTGATGGTTGGCATGTATTTTATGTATGAGATGAAATTTGATGAGCTGCAATCCAGTATTCAAAAGATAACATCTTATGTTCTTATTTCTTATCATTGGAACAGGATATTCCTTATGAATTGATTGATTGGAATTGAGATTATGATAATGAAGAAGAACAAGCAGCTTATAATAAAGCTTGGTCAGATTTTTATGATGTAGCTACTTATCAGATTGAACTTAGTTGTGGATATGCTCCGGAATGAATGCTTGCCTTCAAAGATTTTAATATCGATGCTGAATGAATGGAGCCTTTTTGGTATGCGTCTATTAGGTGAGATGCTATTAATATTTTTACTCCAGATTGAATGGATGAATGATATATAGATGTTTTGAAATTAGATTGAGATAATATTAATTTTAAGTGATATGGTGTAGAATGAAGTCTAGAAAAGGCTGAATGTGTAGATGGTGGTAAATGAGATACGCATGAATATAAAATTTCTTTGGATATAACTAAAACAGTTTATTGAGATAATTGAATAGATTATGTAGAAAACTCTAAACATTATGAATGATGTGCTGATAAATCTGAATTAGATTTTGTACCATGAGAAGAATGAACTTTGAGAGAATTTATTAAGAAATCTGGTTATGACTATAAGTGAAGTTTTGATTATGATAAAGTTTCTTATGCAATTGGATCTGTTATAGATAGATATATGAATATAAACATTTATCAATTGAATTGAGAAGAATATGATAATTACCAAGTTATAATGGAAAAAGCCGATGATGGTTGGAAGGTTATATATGAATGAGAGTGATATGGTATTGGTGATGAAGAATGTGAAAGATTAAATCAATATGATAATAATTTGATGGATATGTTTTTTCTGAAAGGATGTCCAAGGTGATAAGTAGATTAAGCATATACGATTTATAACATTAAATAAAAACTCCTCAGTGATTCACTGGGGAGTTTATAGCTTTTTAGA
>Ga0310696_10001415_pt1 | contig 34741 bp, 62 predicted proteins | sample AusTroGonzalo_MG_4_FD_203885 | JGI IMG/M metagenome (GOLD analysis project Ga0310696, IMG submission 203885) | Bovine rumen microbial communities from tropical cattle in Woodstock, Queensland, Australia - Gonzalo_02 (v2) (version 2) | ecosystem: Host-associated > Mammals > Digestive system >... | reverse complement strand
TGCCTAAAAACCGCCTTGGCATCGCTTATTCTCCTTGTGCTTGCTTCAACTCGATTCTCGTGCACTTGATATTGGCCTGCCATGGAAGATTGATATCCCTGACGATCTCGGCAATAGCCTGGACCTCGCGGCCAAATTCTGTTGTTATCACCACTTTATCGTTTATTCTAACCTCGACAGTTACGCCGGGGATGAACACGGCAGGATTCCTGGTGATGATGGCACCTCTGGAGTATCCTGTTCCGCCTTCCTGATAATTACAGGGACCGGAATAGATTTCCTGAGGACCAACCTCGTTATCCCATTCATCCTTACCGCCGTTATCGCGAGTGATAACACAAGTATCACGAAACTCGATGATGTTCATCTTATCGCAATCTCAAACTGGTTGCATCGTACATCTCGCTGCTGGCGGCATCGTCAACAATCTCCCAGCCCCATTTCTGGCGAAGGGAATCGGCCAGGTCCTTGAACCTCTGACGGTCTGCCATCGTAATGGTGTAACCGCCACGGGATGCTCGGACGTCCCCGACTTGCTCGGAATAGCCGCCACCAGCAAAGACACCCAACATTGAATAGTAAACTGTCGAAGCCGCGTAGTCCAGGCGCATCTGGTAGGTGCTGTCCGGGTCCGGGCGAGGAACCGGCTTCTGAGTCTCCGGGTCAATAACGTAGTCAATGTCCTCATCCAATGGAAGCGGATCGAGGCCAACTTCCTTCGGGCTTCTGGCGCACCTGGCTACGACGTTGGCCTGGATATCATATCCAGGCACCAAACTACGCAGATAATCTTCGACAGTCATACTACTTCGGATTTACAGATTAAGCACCTTCTCCGTCGTTGCTACCACTACCACTGCCGGAGCCGGAGCCCTCGGTGTAGGTGATGACGTAGAACATCTCGCGAGGACGGGTGGGTACGCACAGACCGTAGAACTCGGACCACCAGTCCTGAGTCTTCGCCTTGGCGTCGTACTCGTACTGGATGATGCCGCGACCCTCGAAGAAGGTGGCGTAGATGGCATCGCCGTCAGGCAGCAGAGCCATAGCGGTCTTGATGGTGCCCAGAGGACCTGCGGGATACAGGACATAGGTGTTGGCGTTGAAGGTGCGGAAGGACTTGGTGACAAGTTTGGCGTTGACACCCTTGCCTTCCAGGCGCTCGACGGCGGTCAGACCCTTCTTGAACTTGATGTTCTCCAGGGGCAGGCCGATGAGGGCGGCGAAGTTGGACTTCACCTCTTCGTCGGTGGCGTTGTTACCCACGATCAGGGCGTTGGCGTCGTTCGCAGGAGTCATGAGCAGGTCACGACGGATGCGATAACCGATCTGCTTGCGCACGACCGGGTGCTCCATATCGTCGAGGAAGGACAGTTCGTCCACCTCCATGATGATGCTGCTGCGGTCGTAGCCCTTGCGAGCCATGTCGCGAACCTTCTTGCGCAGGACAGCGATAAGGTCAACGTTGAGGTTGGCCGTCTCAGCGGTCTTGTTCTCAGGATCGGAGAACATGTTCGGGGTAACGGTGATGTTCTCTTCGGGAACGGCAGCCATGAACACCAGACCCTTGATACCGCGAGGGTTGTTGTTGGCGTCCAGAACGAGGCCACGGTTGGAAACCATCTGGTCACGCTGATACAGCATGGACAGTTCGTGGGCGTTCTTGATGTCGGTGAGGCCGTTGAAGAGCAGATCCAGGGCGTACTCGCGGGCGGTGCCGTTCTGGAAGTTGATCTTGGACAGAGCGTCGAGATAGTTGCGATAGTCATCGCTGTCCCAGAAGAAACGAGCCTTCTGGCAAGGGATGACACCCTCGGTCATCTCAAAGCCCTTGGTTCCGATAGGGATAACCTCGGAATCCTTGTCGGCATAAGTTGCCATGACCTTGAGTTTGTTGGACATGAGCAACTGCTTGAAGTCGAACGTGATGCTGGAATACGGATCCCAGGAGAACCCGTCAAGGTCCATATCCTGAGAGTTGCCGAAACCAACTACGTCAGTGATGTAGAGGTCGAAACTTTCGGCGGAAAGAATACCGGCCTCTCCCATAAGGGTGCGGAACCCCTTGTTATACTGATGTGCCATAATTCTTTTCTCCTATTATTCGTTTTCGTACTCAAAGGTGATACCGGTGAGGGCTTCCTTGTAGAAGTCCAGCATCTCGGGGATGCGGTCGCCAAGGATCTGGCCCTTGGTCACGACAGCGACGGTGCCAGCGTAGGCGCCTTCGTTGCTGACGTAGATTTCGCGCCAGGACAGGCCGGTGGGCTTGAGGAGAGCGACATTGCTGCCAGCGGTCTTTGCCACGTACAGTTTGTCACCCTTGGAGAGTGCGCCAAGAGAATTGGCGGTGATAGCGAAGGAACCAGTCTCGGGGTCGTAAGCACCCAGAGCAGCGGCCTTTGTCAGGCCGTTCTTGTCGCTGTTCAGGACGCCGAGGATGAAACCTTCCTCAGGTACAGCGTTATTGGTTCCTTTCAGTTTGATGGAAGTGGACTCGGCGGTCACTGCTTCCTGGACCTCGTAAGAATCCAGGAGGATAGCCTTGCCACCCATCACGGGGAGGTAAACCGGAAGGGCGAGGGGAATCTGGGTACCCACGGGCAGACCGACGAGACTGACGGTACCACCGGCGAGTTTCCTTTCTTTCACCTCAATCCAGGTGGGAATTACCTGTGCGGGGAATTCCTTCACGACCGGCTTGAAATGGACGTTACCTAAATTGTTTCCCATTTTGTTGTGAAAGGTTAATTGGTTAAACTACTTCTGGGCAGGTTCGGTTTTGCCCTGACGAGCACGCTGGCGTGCAGCCTCTTCCTTCCAGTCCATCGTTCCTTTCTTTACGACGCTCGGGTCTTCTGCCTCAAGAGGCTTCGACGTGTCAACGCCAAGTTTGGAGACGGCCTTGTTGAAGTAGCCGGTTGCGCTCTCTGCAAGTTCATCGGCTGTCATCTTGCTGCCCTTCGCCTCGTTGATCTCAACGGCCCGTTCCCATGCGGTTTCGGCTTCGTTGGTGTACTTCTTTGCGTAAGCACCACCAAAGAATTTTTCCTTCGCCGTGGCAAGAGCCGACTCGGCTGCGCGAGACGATTCGATCCCGTTGATCTTCTCAGACAGCGGATTCAGTTTCTGGTCCAGAAGTTGCTGAATCTGCTCCAGCGTGACACCGCCAGCCTGCTGCTGTTGCTGCTGCTGTTGCTGTTGCTGCTGTTGCTGCTGGTTGTCTTCGGGATGCGCTGCCTTGTAGGTGTCAAAAGCACTCTGCGTCTCGGTCCTCTTGGTGATTTCCTGATCGCGATGCTTCATCAACTCTTCGGCAACAAGCCTCATTGTCTCTGCGTCAGTGAGTGCCGCTTCGACCTGGGACTCTTCGGTGACAGTCTTTTCTCTCGCTGAGGCAATCCTGTCGATAGCCTCGTTACTCAGCCCGAAACGCTTGATTTCAGATTTCGCCCTGAGCCCTTCTACGATTTTTTCTTTGAACATATATGTGTGGTTTAGAATTGATATTCCGTCGCAAAAATAGAAGATTTTTTTTGATTTTACAAAGTTTGGTACGTAATTTGCAGAAAATCCGCCCTTTTTCGTATCTTTGCGGTGATGTTCAGACTCCGGCATACAGATAATCCGTTCCCCGCAAGATACGATCATGTTGCGAGGAAGAAGGCAACCGTCAAAGATAAGGGATGGGACCGCGTTGGCGATTTCATGCTCCGCGACGGCGTTGATCTTATGCCACAGGAAGGTCTCCAGGAGAATCTGTGCCAGTGCGAAGCCAACCTTGTATTTATATGCGGACAGGCAACATCTGGTAAGACGTTCGGTATGATGCTCAATGGACTGCATGGCGTAGGACAGTATGGGTACACCGGACGTCTTATTAACTTCCGACGCCTCGACTCCAGCAAAGGTACATCTATGTTTCGTGACGCATCTACCGTCTGGGGCGAGTTCTCGCACTGCGAGGTGATCGCCGGAGAACTGCCGACATACGCATGGCCACTCTGGAACAACGCTATCCAGATGATTCACGTGAACTTCAACACGGAGAACCCGAAGGAGTGGGATGATTTCCAGGAATACATTAAAAAGCAACAGGCCGCCTACATCGGAATCGACGAGGCAACAGCAATCGAGAACTTCAAGATGTTTACATACATCTTCTCGCGTAACCGCGACTCTTCTGGAATTGAGCCTATGATGGTCTTGTCCTTTAACCCGAAGTATGGGCACTGGACTACTGAGTTCCTTCTGAAAGCCGGATATATCGACCCCGAAACATGGTATCTTAAGCCAGAAATGGACGGAAAGAAGCGCTACTTCTATATTAAAGGTGATAACCCTACCGAGGTCGTATGGGGTGACACCAAGGAAGAGGTGGTAGCAGCAGCGAATATACGCATCAGCCAGGAGGACCGTGACGCCGGTCTAACGGAGGCCGATATGGTCAAGTCCTTCGTTCTGTTTACTGGCTCAGCAGCAGGCAACAGAAAACATGTTGCTGCCACCAGGGGCCACCCAACGCGCCGTCCTTGCGGAAGCCTACTTCGGACCCACTGATGAGACCGATATCCAGGTCACTGATGACATGTTCCGCTCTTTTAAGAGTAATCCGGTCAATGAGGATATGAACAGGTATGCCACCATGGACGTGTCTGGAGGAGATCTCAAGAGCGATGATAACCTGATGATTGTCTGGCAGGGCCTCACCATCATCGGGATTGAAGCGTTCAGGGGGGATTCTGTTGAACTCGTTGACTGGATCCACAGTACGCTCGCCAGATACGGCGTGCCCATTGAGCACTTCGCTTTCGACGCGACCGGTATTGGTTATTTCCTCAAGTCGTTCACGAAGGGCTACCCTATTACAGCAAACAAAACCGCCCTCCAGGAGTACGACGAGAACGGAAATGCCGTGACACTGGAGCAGTATTTCAACCTCAGGTCCCAACTCCTCGGAAAGTTCGAGGTGCTGATTCGCACCGGAGCAATATCGTCCGCTCTTGACCTCAACATGAGAATCAAGTACGGAAAGAATAATGCCACCAGGCAGGTTCTCGACATCCTATATGATGAGAAGGAACTGTTCCGGTCAACCACAAAAAACAAGAAGATCTACTACGTCTCAAAAGACGAGTTCAAGGCAAAGTTCCATCACTCACCTGGTCTTATGGACTCCCTCGTTCTCCGTGCTATCTGGGAACTGGACGCCAGGCCCAAGAAGCAGCCAGAGCCCGAGGTGGACGATGACGCATACAATGGAATTTATAATAGGTATGACGGTGGACGCACCGTTTGGATTTAATTCTTCATAATTATGAAAATCTCTGATTACATTAACGATTCAAAAAAGAAGCAGTGGGTCCGCCGCGTTAACGAGGCAGTTCCCCAGCAGCTTGGCCGGAAAAGGAGGAGCATCGGCCCGCCGCGTGGGTCGTTTGTCGTAATGACTCAAGACATGTTCTTGAATGAGATTACGCCTGGCGCACACGACGTAAACTCCAAGTACATGTCCAAGCGCCCCATTTGGGGTCCTACCGGGAAGAAAAATGCGGAAGGCAAGGAGGAGTACAAGATTGTCGGGTACGATGATGTTGAGAGCGTGGCCCTCGGCATCCAGGAGTGCATCATCGACAAGAAGGTTTCCCACTTCGCCGCAGACGGATTCTGGATCACAAACGAGACCGAGGACAAGAAGAGGTTTGACAAACTCATTTCCTGGTTCGACATCTCCGGCGTAAACCACTCCGCCTGGATCGAACTCATCCGCTCCTGCTTCCGCACGGGAGATGGTGCCATCTACATATACCAGACAGATGACGGCATCGAGTACAAGGTGTTCGGTTACGAGGAGGGTTCTGTGCTCTACCCCAAGACAGACATCGACGGAAAGACAACGGTGGCCAGGAAGTACCAGTTCGATGGAAAACAGGCCGTCGATATCTTCACTGACGAATCCATCGAGACCTGGATTCAGATAGAAGACGATGACGAGAGCATCGTTCCGAAGGATGGGCGCACCAAGAGTGACGATGGCTATGTCCTCGTTCGCCACAAGGATGCTCAGGCCGGAAACGGACGCTGCCAGTGCATCTATTTCCGCGTTCCAGACATCCCTACCGGACCGGCACAGTTGTCCATCGAATCCCTTGAGGACGCCTGCTCCTACAACGCTGAGGAGATGAAGAATACGGCCTTCCCGATCCTGTTCCTTAAGTCCGAGAAACTGGTGAGTCTCCCCCCGTCCGACATGAACGGAAAGACCATCGGAGTCAAGGGACCGGCAGACGCAGTTGCACACAGCGACGCCAAGTTCCTCACGCCTCCGGATGCCAGCAACATCGCCACCATCCACCTGGAAACTCTGTGGAACAACATCGTCCGCACCTGCATGTCGGTGTTTGTGGAACCTGACGTCCTCAAGCAGGGAGCAGACTCCAGCACGACCATCAAGATCATGTTTGCGCCGGAGATTCAGTGGTGCCAGAATATGTGGCCCATCTTCTTCAAGGGCGTGCGCGACCTGGTGAACGTGTTCAAGGCCCTGGTTGGTAAGATCGAGGGAGAGCCGTCTGAGTACGAGAAGATGCGCGTCTCTGTCGGCCAAAACATCTGGATGCCTCAGAACGTGGCCGAGCAGGTCAAGAATGAGTGCGACCAGGTGTACGCACGTATCAAGTCTCGCGAGGCTGCCATGGAAGACCTTGGCTCACAGCACGTCGGAGACTACGGCAAGATCAAGGAAGAATGGGAATACGAACTTCGCATCAAATCTGAGATTCCTGCCGAGGTTAAAGCCAAGTATGGAGACACCGGAAACGCTGGCACCGGAGAGGGCGAGGAGACCAATCCGAGCAAGCCGGGTGTTGACAACAACAGTCCAGGACGAACAATCCAGGAATAAAAAGAAAAGGGGTCGCTTCACAGCGGCCCTTTTCAGTCTATACCATTATTTCTTTATGAAATTCTCTCTGCAAAGATAAGCAAATTCCGTGCCAAAACAAATATTTTAGAACGGATCTCCGTCATTCTGCGCTCCACCAGCAGGCGCTGCGGCAGCGGGCGCCGGAGCCTGGGGCTGTGCGCCTTCAACGGCGAAATCAAAGCAGTTTACACTGTGGTACCAGCGACCATTGTACTCACGACTCGTCACATCATAGTAGCACGTGACCTTCTGGCCTCGCTGGAGTTTTGCGAAATCCTCCGCCTTGTTGTTCCGGCACTCAAGCATAAGAGTGTTCTTATACCGGCCAGCGTCATATTCGATAACCACCTTAGCAGTAGCCCAAGGGCCACGCTGTCCCATTCCCCGTTCAATCGGGAGGGCTTGAGACACAACGCCCGTAACTTCATTTCTCATCTTCGGTTTGTATTGAAATATCTAACATATCTTGCTTATCAAAATGTATGCCATGCTCCTCGCATTTCTGCATATATTTACAGTGCGGGCACATGTCTTCCGTATTTTCTTCGCAGAATTGCCGATAGGCGCATGAACCACATCGAACAGGAAGGTACCGACGAGGCTCCTCCGGAGCGTCCTCGTTCGCATCCATGAGGCCAACCTTGTCGGCCATCTTCATGACGGCCTCAGGATCCTTCGCCTTGTCAATGTTTTCAATGACAGACATCGTGAACTCGACGAGTTTCTGCTTCGACAGAGCCTTTCTCTCCTCAAGCGGCCTGTCTGGCTCAAAAGGCTTCATCTCCTTGACCGGATTGAGGAAGTCCTGGATGGTCTTCTGGTAAGCCTCCATGTAGTCGCGGACCTCGCGCCGGGCAAAGAACTGGCGAATGTAGTCCTCGACTGCGGCCTTTGCCTTCGAGTCAAGCATATCAGGGCGGACAAACGTGAGAACGGCATCCTTCCTCGGACAGCCGGATACGATAAGCCAGGTAAGAGCGGTCTGCTCCTCCTGTGTGAGGCCGGTTACAGAGTACCCTTCCGGACGTAGTGGTATCAGTTCCTTTTTCATAGGTGACAAAGATACTATTTTTTGCTGAGATATTCTGTCAGTACCCGGCGAAATTCTTCCTCGGACCGGACAACCACATACATATATCCCTGAGCCTTGACCGCTGCTTCCCACGCCTTCTGATATGGAGATTGGTAGCCGGTCTCGGTCTTCATCTCAATGCAGAGACCGTGATACCCGCCGCGAGGGATGAGCAGGATAAGGTCAGATACGCCACGGACGATGCCTTCTGCTCTGCGCCTGGCACCAAGATACCCGCTGCCGCCATCGTCCATCTCATTGGCCACATGGAAGAGCAGGTTTCTGGTCTCCGGAAAGTCATTCCAAGCCGCCTTGATGCAAGCAGCCTGGATAATCATCTCTGGAGACTGCCTACGCTTCTGGTTGTACGGATTCGGTGGTGTCGGTATTGTCTTCGCCATTATCGAATCATCTTGTACATAAGAATAAGATCGTCCTGCTCACGAATCCTTGTGAATCCATGCTTCTCATAGAATGAGACAACGAAAGACTCTGTTACCGAATTGAGATCCATCCGGAATATGCCTCTTTTCCGGCACTCATCCTCGCAGAATTTTAGAAGCGTAGTTGCAAGGCCGTTCCTTCGGTATTGAGGAAGCACGCTGAGTCCAGATATGTACGCGACGCCAGGATTCGCCTTCTCAAAAGACATTGTAACACATCCATAGCCACCATTGGCTATAATGTCAAGAGTTTGGCCCCAAGGCCACGTATTTTCATGAACTATCATACTACAAGCCCTCCACGTATTTCAGCGCATCCCGGAGGGATTTGCGGACATGGTTCGACCTAAAATGCTCGTTGATGCCGAAAGCATCATGAACCTTGACAACAAACGCCCGTCCATGGCCGTCACCAAGATTGTCATAATAAATGTCACACGATAAAGACAGGCCCTTTACGTGGCCAATTTTCCGAATTTTCTTTAGGATTCTTTCAATGTAAGTATTCATATTACAATAGTTTTGGATCTGAATCTTCGCTGATTTTAACCTTGCTCAGGATATTTTTGCTGAAAAAGTAGTAGTACGTCGGCTTGAGTCCGAGAACCTTCGCGGCCCTCTGAAAAGCGGCCTTTTTCTCCTTCGCGTTCAGGATGCAGACCTGGACCAGAATCCAGTTCGTATTCCGGCCTTCCAATTTCTTCTCAGCCACATACTCCTCAACCGTCTGATTCCGGTCGTATTCCCTCTTGTCCACGATCTCCTGCAACTCCGCACGAAACGTCTCCTGCTGTGTGGGGAAATGATATCCGCAGAATGGACAATCGGAGTATTGGACGGCAATCATCTTCTGGCACTGTGGGCATATCTTTGTTGGTGCCACACCGCCGCCAGCGCTTGTCTTGTGCCACACCCCCCACTCCCTGTCATCCTCGTATCGGCCAAGGCGCTCAAAATTCAAGCCGAAGTCCATGCAGATAAACTCACCGTTCTTCCCGGGAGCAGGACGGCTGGCCCGGCCAAGACACTGGAGGTACTTGACGAGGGAGGTGGTGGAGAACATGAGCATCACGACTTTGATGTCCGGTATGTCCAGGCCGGTAGTGAACAGGCCAAAGTTGACCAGCACGGGGAAGTCTCCACGGGCGAATCCGTCAATGATGTCCTTCCGCTCTCCGCTATACTCCTCATCCTCATCGAAGTCACCGGACAGGCTGTATCTTGCATCAATACCGGCCTCACAGAAAGCCTTCGTTAACTGGATGGTCTGTTCAGACGAGCAGCAAAACACCAGACACTTCTCACCAGGGCAGATCCTCTGGTAGTTCTCCACGGCGCCGACGTATCTGGCCTGAGACTTGAACTTGTCGGCCATCTGGCCAAGGTTGTAGTCACCGCGTGACGAACTCCACTCCACATCATCCATTCTCGGAGCGTCCAACGAGAAGAGCCTGCACTTGCAGAGAAACCCGAGGTCTATCAAGTCCTGCACGGAAGGTCCGGTCACGATAGCCTCGTAGTCCAAGCCCAACTGGCGCTGACTACCATATCTGGCGGGTGAAGCGGACAGGCCAACAACGTAAGTATCTGGCGATATCACATCGAACACAAAGTCAAACTCGGCTCGGTGGCACTCGTCCAGGATGATCATCTTGAATCCATGGAGCCACAGGAGCCAGTCTTCCTTCTTCACGCGCTGGCGTGCCGTCTGGGCCATCATACAGACGCATGGCGCACCAGGCGCCTTCCTGGTCTTCGATAACACAATAGCAGTCTCCGCGCCCCACTTCCCGCAATGCCCGGCATCCTGCTTGATAATCTCCTCACTATGGGCCAGGATGAGTACCCTATTCCCCTTGTTGAGGGCCATCGACGAGACGGCGCCAATCACAACGCCCTTCCCGCCACCGGTCGGCAACTGGAAGATGACGTGCTTGTAACTGCGGAAAGCAGACCGCAGTTCATCAACGCTTTCTTTCTGGTAGTCTCTAAGTTCCATTATACTTCCTCAAGTTTCACCCAATGCCAGTAGGTGTCCAACTTCCCGAGCCTCCCGAACCATAGCGAGCGCATCTGCCGGAACGAGATGTTGAAGTGTGACCAGCAGAAATCGTCAAAGCGCTCATCAGCCCATCCGTCTTTGTTATTTGTCGTGCTGATGAACTTTGGCACACAGATTTTACCATCCATCGTCTGAAACCGGATGTCTGCATTGATATTCCAGTCTCGCTTCCAGAAGCGTTCCTCGACGGCATTGGACGGAAAGAACACGTCCGGAGCGAACTTCGCCTGGATTCGGTAAGTCTCAACTACTTTGGCTGGCGCCGGTATCGGAGCCTTGGACGCTACCTTACGCATTGGGCTATCAGTTTCTCGATTCCACGACCATCCTGGACTCCCTTTCCAGAGAACCATCCCGTGTACGGGAAATACTCAACTCGGTTGCAGTTGCAACGCACTATTATGGACAGGCTCGTCTCATCAACGACCGGAATACCGGCCTGACAGAACCTCTTTTTCGCATATTCCTTACGGGCCTCGATCACGCGATCCCGCTCAGCCTTCCACTCCGGTTTTCTCCTTGCCATATACTACCATGATGCACTCCTCAGTGCTTATAATCTGTTTCCCGCTCCCGTCGAGAGTCGCATAACGTTGCCATCTTGCCAGAACCGCGCTCCAGGAGACACCATACCTCATCCGGCATAGCATGTCGCAGAGGCGGTCGCACCTAATCTTCATGACACTCTCAATCTCGAACTCTGGCCCATTAAAGAAGCGAAGGATGTCTCCGGTCTTGGCCTCCAGGAAGCCCTTCGTGTCCTTATAGAACTCGCCGTATGGAAGGATGATGTAGTCGAGGAACGGATCCTTCGGGACTTCGTGCTTCGGCTTAAAAATCCTCCTCTTTGAAGTCGATTTTGCGTCCTGTTTCATACGGCCTTGTTAAGTCGTGAATGGCCTGGCAATACCCGTCCATGGTCACAGGGCTCATAACCCTCGTGCTCTCGTCTTCCGGGTTAATGCTTCGCTTATACTCATAGGTAAACTCTTGCATATAGGAGATAAAGTCGCTCTTCGATATCTTCCTCAGAGAGCGGTTAGGCTGTGGAGCCCAGTGGATCTTCTTCTCCTGCTTAAAGGACTCAATAGCCAGCGGCTGAGGGTACTCAAGCCACTCCTGGATACCGAGAAGATAGAACCTCATGCAGAACGGAAGCAGGTACCAAAGGTGGTTCTTCCTGCTTATCACGTAGATGTAGTTCTGAGCGAACATCGTTAGGTGGTTCCTTCTTGCCCATCTATACAGGGTGAACCTCCACATCTCCCAGTCGTAATCGTCCGGCTCACCCAGGACACCGAAGTCCCAGGCCGCCTTGTGCTTGTCAAGGAACTCCTTGGCTCCGTAATTGTCAGAGAAATTGCACGCGTCTATGACGCCCTGCTTGAAGCAGACATCAAAGAAGCGCACAATCTGCGGAGCGGACGTCCTATTTAACGGATCACGACTCATATTACATCATATCCCCTGTCGTGCAGGTAGGTTAAAACCATGAAATACGTTCCAAGCGAACATCCGGGCATCCGGAGGGCGCGATATACGCCCTCGCGGATCTCACGGAGTTTCACCGCCCGGACACCATCTACACGAACGAAGTTGGCATCAAGGTCCAATAGTTCTTCTGCGGTCCAGTTTGTCATTTCTTCTTCTCTGCAATCGTCTGTTTCAGTTCACCGTTCTCTACGGTCCACGTGCCAACCTTGAACTCGGATGGATTGATATGGGAGTCAATCATGGCGTCGAAGAGGCGGATGCGCTCTTTCATAGCGGCGATTGATCCCTCAAAGTCCTTCCTGAGGAAGTGGAACACGATTCCACGCCAAGTGGCGAGAGGAGAGTCGGTATCCTCAATGATGTCATCGTTCTGGTAGATGTACTTCACGAGGATGATTTCCTTCACAGAGTCCTTTGAGATGAACTGACCAAGCAACTGGTCTCCATGGTCTGCCCATACAGCCTTCTTCTTCTCCTCGTAGTCGGTGTAATCATCACCAAAGAACTCTGTGGCCGTATTGCCAACCAGGCACTTGTATTCAACCACAATGCTCTCGTCTGGAGTGAAAGAGTCCGGAGACGCGCCGACGGGGCAGTCCTTGGCCACCCAGAAAGGAATTTCGTCCAGGTCCTTGGAGTATATGAGTTCACCCAGGCCGAGGTTTGCTACGGCCCAGTCGTAGATGTACGGCTCCTGCTCGTTCCCGATGTCCATCTGCTTCGCGGACACCGGAAGAGTGTAACCGTGCTTGCGCTCGAAGCGCTTAGCCCGGATGTACGAGAGACATCCGTCGATAATCTTTCCACTTGCGCTCGTGATGGAGCCAAGTTCAGAGGCGGTGATCATGCCAAGCCGCCTCTGCTTCCACTGCTTTTCCTTATCCATGATTATACGGGTAAATCGTCACTTTCCTTGGCCGGTTCTGGCTGCTCCTGGACCGGAGTCAGAGCGTCATGAACAGCGTTCTCGATAGTCTCGTCGGCGAAGTCGAACCTTTCAGCCACCTGCTCGAAGGTCATGCCCTTCTCCTTGGCCCAGGCCACGGTCTTCTCCAGAACTTCTTCCGTCACCATCTTCTTCGCTGCCGGTGCGGCAGCAGGAGCCTGCGCCGGTGCCTCAGCGGCTGGATATTTGCTAATTCGGAGGCCCCATGTGTCTCCACCGTCCTGCACGTCACGGGTCTTCTCCTTGGTGAGGCGCACGGGGACGTTCTCAAGGCGGGCAAGATACCCATCACAGTCAGGGAACAACTTCACCAGCCGCTTTCGGTTGGTGGCATTGAGCACCATCGGTAACTGCGTGTACGGGTTCGGGGCAAAGTGGGCAATCCACACTCCTCTCTCAGTACGGCCACCGATCATTTCGCTCTCTTTGTACTCAATACGAGCAATGATAATTCGGTCGATGTCCTTCCCCTCAGGAAGGCACTCGACACCGCAGTGGGTGAGTTTTCCACCTACGCGGTAATGAATTGACTTCTGATCTTCCATACTATTTAGAATTTAACGAAAAAATGTCTGCAAAAACTATGCCTCACCAGCCTCTTTCAGGACTTTTTTGAAGCGACCATTAACATCGCGCTCCATTTTCTTGCGCTGCTTTGGCGTTGCCTCCACATACTCCTGCACCTTCTTGACCTCGGCGATTGCCGCCTCCTCGTTCTCCTCCTCGACCGGCGCAGCCGACAGTCGGGTTTCGTAGGCCCGTATGGCATCCTGGATGTCGTTGACGAGTCGCTGGTCGCGAGTCAGCGTAGCGTTCAGGTAGTACATGGTTTCGGCGAAGCCGAAAAGATTTTCTTCTGATTTCTTGGTCAGACCGGCCACCAGGTAGCCGTAAGGATGCTCAGATGCGGTCACGCGCATCTTCCAGTTGCCAGAAATGGTCTCGATTTCGAGCCAGTACCGGCGGACCACATACCGGAATCCATGTCCTTCGCCAATTTGCACAACTGGATTGGCCACATGGAAAAGCCAGAATTTCTGAATTTTAAGCCACAACTTTTTCATATCATTTGTTTTTAAGTAGTTTCCACTCAATATAGTCTCCAATATCTGCATGATCCGGCACAGGGCCATCCCATTTCTCCCACCATGGCCATACTTCCCCCTTCTCGGCCCACTTATCACGGGCATCCATATCGGGGAGGAGAAGGCAGTTCTCATTTACATCACGAAGGTTTGACTTTCCCCCAGTAGCGAGAAATCTACGGCCATAATATAGCGTCCCGAGGATTGCGGTCTTCTCCGACTCGCAAATGAAGGCTTTCTTGCCATCATCAGGGACATTATCACCAAAATAACAGCGTCCGGTGTATCCATCGGCAATTCTATACTGCCGCCCAGGGTGAAATTCTTTGTCTCTATGCCCATCGTTCTTGTATAATATCCTCTTGTCAAACAGGACCCTTCCGTCCTTGTCCACGTACCAATATACCGTGTTCCCATGAGAATCCGTCGTTACATTGTACTGCTTCCACACCTCTCTCACCCTTTCCTCTGGGAACATCTGGCACATCCAGTTGAAGAGCGGGCACTTGTGAAGGTCATAGTTTGCCGCTCCCATCACGGCCTCAATCGGCACGAACTTCTGCGCCGGAGCCTCGTGACGCCTGGTCTCGCCGGTCCAGTGGAGCGCCTGGCCCTGGCCATTGATGATGCGGTTCGCGGCCTTGAAGTCCTCGGCACCACCGTAGTCAATCAGCCACTGCGTCAGTGACACGCACTCGCCACCTTCCTCGGACACCCAGACCGTCCCGTTCTGGATGTACACCTTAATCTTGTCCTTCCGGTATGGATGCGGCTCACCGTTCAGGTAATAGCCGCCCTCCAACTGCTTTCCTCTCTGCGTCAGTTCCATCCCCAGGATCTTTGGACAGTTACGGAAGGCTGCTACCGGATCATAAGCGAATCTGAAACTATCTTTTCCCATATCCTAAAAGGGGAGATCCCCGTCATCTTCTTTCATATCCAGCGTCGGCTCCTCGGGCTTCTCAACCTTCCCTTCGTCCTCATCATCTGTCAGCGGCTTCACCTCCATGTAGTACCACATTCCATCGGACCTGCGCTTGCTCACTATCTTCAATTTCTTATTGAACAGGTCTGTGACAGAACTGCGACTCCTCGGTGTCTCGCCCCACTCCTTGCAGTAGTCGATGTAGTCCTGCACCCATTCCTTGAGTGACTTCCAGCCAGGAGCACTCATATCATGAGGATCATCCGCATACACATACCTCCTTGTCTTCATCCAGCGATTCAACGAGTTCGCATCCTCCTTCATCTCCTGGACAACCTCGCGAACAGAATCTGCAATATCAATCTTACCCTCGTTCTTGATGAAGGTCTTGTAGCCTTCCAGAACCCAGTTAAATATCGCAGACTTTACCTCCGGCGCCTGGAGTTTCATTTCCAGCATCGGGTCCTTATCCCTATCGTCAATATGATTAGGCGCCAGGATGATGAGGAAGCGCCGGAAGTAGCCCTCGGTATCGTCAGTGGTCGGAGGTATCTTGTTAGCGCAGCAGAGCATCAGAGGGATCTTGTCCACCTTTGTCGGCCTCTTAGAATAAGGATGACGCCCCGTAAAGGCGCCGCCGGAAACAAACTGCTTGAAATCTCCTCCTGAGAAGTCCTTGTTCGAGACCTCATCGCAGTAATTGACTATTTTTCCATTCACGTCAGCCAGGTGATACTCCATCTGGCTGCTCTTGAATAACTGCTCCGGGCTATAACTGCTGGCCACATTCGGGCCCAGCATGTTAACCACGGCCTTGCAGATGATACTCTTTCCGTTCTGGCCCTCGCCAACGATGAAGGTAATATACTCAATCTTGTATTCGGTTCTCTTGGCCAGGAAGCAACCACAATACTGATGGAATGTCTCCCTCATGGCCTCATCAGGAACGGTCATGGCCAACACCTTATCCCAGAGTGCAGACTTAGCCGTAGCCACGTAATCGAAGTCCAAGATAATGTCCGTCTTGTACTTCACGTTGAACTCGTTGAGGCGCATAGTCTGGAGGTCAAACACGCCATTCCGGAAGCAGACATACCTGCGGTCCGGCTCGAACTTACAGTGCTCGTCTCCCTTGAGGCGGTTGAGGCAGTAGTCCCTGATAATCTTGGCCGAGCCGGTCTGATACACGATACCGACATTGCAGCGCTCCATCACCTCAATGATGAGTTCCAGCAGCGTCTCCTCTAACATCAGTTCAAAATACTGACCATTGAAGACATATAGCATACCATCCTCATCTACCTTGAAGTAGTCGTTGCCATCATCGCCAGCCAAACCGCAAATGTAACGCCTGAAAGCCTTAGCCATGCCAGCCTCAGTGCGCTTATTGACCCTCTCGTCGCTCAAACCGCCGTTTTCCAATGATGGACCGGCAGTCTCGCAGAGATAATCAATGATGTGATCGTACTTCAAAATTTTGCGGTTTTTAACAAAAACCCCCGCCGCAAGCGAGACCCCATCCGGGGACAGGGTTGGCTCTCTCGCTATTAGCAGGGGTAAATTTCTTCACGGAAACGAGCCATAATTTCCGGTTGCGGATTGCAAAGATGCAAATTTTATTCCAAACTTACAAATCGTCGATAGGGAAGGGGTCGAACCTTCATGCCCTTTACCGTAAGCAACTGCCGCTACAAGGCTTACGACTCCAGGCTACCCCGGCAGGGGAATTCCAATACCAACTCTGGCACCCATCGTTATTGTGGACCTGAGCGGACTCGAACCGCTGTCTTCCTGTGCGCCAATACCCACCTTTCTCAGATGAGTTAGGTGACTGAGATTTTCTTCCGAGGATCACAGCCCCACAATCCTCGCCCCCTTCAATGCCGGTTGGTCGCAAGGGATGTTCTGGTTTGAACATCCTCCACCAGGAGCCGCTTCTGTTATATCGCAACGGCTACCACGAACCTTCTTCCAGATTTTCGGTCTTAAGCGGCCATGGCCATAGCCATACGGCTGGTGGCAGGACGGAAAGAACGTGCGAAAGCAGCAACCTTGTTGCCCAGACGCTTGGTAAAATCTTTGGCGATTATTGCTTGTCATATTGGACCGGACATGACACCGGCTCACCAGCAGATACCTGCTGCACAAGAATCAAAACCAAACAGGCCCAGTAATTCAAAGAATCTTGTGGTCCCGGTGAGGCTCGAACTCACGACACCCTGGTTAAAAGCCAGGTGCGCTACCAACTGCGCCACGAAACCAACACTTGTAGCGGGGGCAGGACTCGAACCTGCGACTGTCCTGGTTATGGGCCAGGCGTGCTACCAACTGCTCTACCCCGCAGTGTAAATGCCGTCTTTCCGGCTGTCACCGATGCCCATAATTGCGGTATGGACCATTACCCCCGGGCCGCTTTCATCCGAAAGAAACGAGTTAATACCAGGCACAAACCCATCCAGGTAAAAGCCCCGAGGGACCCGTTTCCCCATATTATGAGCCTAACCAAGACGGCGTTGACGGTTGCAACCCCCGCTTTATTGCCCAGGGAACCTCTTGTAGCCGGTGAAGGAATCGAACCCCCGCCTCCGGGTTAACACCCCGGCGCACTAACCACTGTGCCAACCGGCTATCCAGCCTAAATGCTCGCGAACAGGGCGGCGTAGTGCTGGGCGCACTCCTCCTTGCTCGTGAAAGCGGCGTTCTCGGTCAGAGTGATGCCGTTCTTGAGGGTGTAGAGGATGACGAAGGAATCGAGAACGTCCTTACCCTGCTCGTTGGCATGAATACTGGTGGCGGTCACGCGGACCCCCTGGACGGTATTCGACTCAATCTTCTGGGAGGCGTCATTGAAGTAGAACACCTCGTCGCAAATGTTGTACTTGATCTCAATCATGATGTTATTTGTATTAAGGTTTGAATTCGGTTGTTTCATCTTCAAATACCATGCCAAACTTATCGGTTGTCACCGGAACCCGACAACTTTCCGCGTTCCTGGCGGCTCTTGAGTTTCGCATAGTTCATCTTGGCGATAGTGTCCAGGTCGTAGCCGAGGTCGTGGGCCAGGGTGGCGCAGTACCAGAGAACGTCACCAATCTCCATAGCCACAGCCTGACGCTTCTCATCCGTCAGCACTCCGCCGTCATCACCACGGAGAACCTTCTTGATCTTGTCCGCTGTCTCACCGGCCTCTCCGGCCAATCCAAGAGCGGGATACACGACTTTGTACTTCTCGGGATAAACCGCAGTCTCCAGGGCGTGCTCCTGATACTCATTCAGTGTCATTCTGTTACGTATTTTTCAAAGTTAATGTCTTTCCTTCCTGCTGGTACATCTCCGGTCTTCCGGCTCAACTCCTGGCGCAAAATGAACAACCTGTCCATAATCCTGGATATCTCCTTCTTTAACTGCTCAGGATTCATCCGGTGCGGCTCGTCGGTCTGCTTCTCTGGGCCCTTCAATACCCTAACAACAGCCACCAGCATCAGTTCATTCTCAATTTCCTCATCGGTCCAGCGCCAACCACCGCGCTGCTTCTCATGGAGCATGCGCTGCAAGGTCTTTTCATCACGGCCAAGAATTCTCAGTATGTCATCAGCACTTCTCTGCGCTAATTCCTCAGGTGTCATATCTTTGCGGTAATCTGGAAGCCTCCGCCAGGAATACTTCGCACCTCAACCTTCGCCTGCGGCAGGTCGATGCACTCCTTCCAGACCTCGTTCCACATTCGATCCTTCAACTCCTCAAGGACTGCCTCAGTCACTGCCGACACCTCGTCAACACTGCTGGCTGTTTTTGTTACTTCCATCATCGGTCGCAAATATACTAATAATTTCTCATTTTCCAATCCATTCCGTCTTACCCATCACGACCAAAGTTCCCTCCAGTCCAGAATTCCTAAGGGCTTCGACATTTTGGTACCCGTAGGCCACAAGGGCAGAATCGCACCCGGCGCTTCCTCCCGGGGCCCCATCAGGAAGGCAGAATCGCACCCGGCGCTTCCTCCCGGGGCCCCATCAGGAAGGCAGAATCGCACCCGGCGCCGGAGAAATAGGATGGCGTCTGCCTTCGGCAGCACGCTCTCCTGCCACACCTTGTTACCAGTCCTGGCGAAGATCAGGAGAATCCCGTTCCCATACTCAGCCATCTTCGCGCAGAACTGGCCGAGGAGAGGCTGGCTGTAAGGCGGATTGCACCACACGCGCCCGAACCACTCCCGGGAGAGGCCGTCCTGCTCCTTTGTAAAGAAGGTCTCAGCCTTCGCATTACACTCGCAGGCGCAAGGATCCAGGTCGAACTTACCCAGGGCGTTCACTATCTCCCACGGGGTGCCCCACTCGTCGGTACCCACTGTCTTCTGAAAACTCGTATCCATCACTTTTCGGCAATTTTAGCACACTTTCAGGCAAAAATCGTACCAAAATCGGCTATTTTCGCTCAAATTCGGAAATTTTCGGACGAATCCACACTTCCTTAGCACAACACATGCCGTCCTTGTCCGGATCTCCGTATTCGTACCCAATCTCGTGCGTCTCTGGCGTAATATCGTTCCCATCAAGGTCCTTCCAGCCATTTTCAGCCACCTCTTTCCAGATGGCCTCCTCCAGAAGGGCCCTCTTCCTGTCTGATTCTGCCTGTTTCCGCTTCTGCTCTTCCGTCAGTTCTGGAACCAAGCCCCTCAAAAACTCCTGGACCGACGCATCGTCGCAGTTGAAGTCAAACCTGATGTCTCTGTTCCTTTTGATTCTCACTTTTATTCCCATAATTCCTTGTTTTTCAGGAGCCAAGCACACTGGTCCTCCATAAGACTGCGATTTCCACCCCAACTGGCGCTACCGTAGTGTATCATGTAGTCATCAATGTACACCTCCAGGCCGGGAAGACCAGCATCCAGGGTTGCCTGGAGCAGCCACGACCCGGTATCATCGTAGGCCCCCGGTCCAGGCATCAGTTTCCACATGTGCTCCTCGTTGAAATACCTGATGCCATGCTCCCTCAGCATCGGAACGTTGATCCAGCAGAGGAAAGGCCATACGCGCTCCTTGTTCCCATAGGGCGTCTTGTATACCCGGCGCCACCCGGACCAGGCAAACTTACTGTTAGCCATCCAGGTGAAGTCCTGCTTGAGCAGGATATCGGAATCCATCAGGATGAAGCCGTCCGGGAACAGGTCGAAGCAGTAGTCAATCGTCTTGCTGTGCTTCGCGCTCCCCCAGTCGTTCTTCCGTTCCGCGTCTCCGAACCTCTCCGGATACCCGGCCAGGAATCTCTTGAAGTCAATCAACTGACCCCTGGTATTATCAATCACGTTCACGCCCATCATCTCGGGGAACGGCCTCTTGTCCGAATTGTCAAATATATTGATGTTCACTGGCTTCCGGCTCCATTTCCGGATGCTCCTCACCAGGGCCTGCGTCAACTCCGGTGTATTGAAGTGCACTATAACCACCTCCATAGATATCCTCCCGCTGTTTTTGTCCTGCGATTCAGGGCGTTCAGGATCAACGTGGCCTTCACGCCCATCTCCTTCGCCGCCTCTGGTACATCATTGAAAACGCCAAGGCGTTCACCGGCCAGATTGAATACTGCGAAAGGCCGGTACGCCGGTTTGGGGCCCCTCTTCTTCTGGGGCTCCTCAACTTCCGACCACTCCAGGTTCTCCACCCGGTTATCCGTCACATCACCATTCAGGTGCCGGACATAGGGCCTCCCTTCCTGGTTCGGAAGGAAAGCGCGTGCCACAAGGTACGCTATCTTCCTTCTTTCCCCATGCAGATTCACGCCCACCCCGTTGATGACGGCCAGGGGAAGTCCATCCGAATAGACTACACCCTGGTCCGACACCTCGTACTTCTTGTCGATGGGCTTCCGCCTCTCCTTATTCTGTGAAAATATCCTCATACCGAGCAATTACATACCTGCTTTCACCCACACACAGACCCAGGCCGGTCTGAGTCAAGGCATCCACTACCGCCTCTTCCTTCTTTGGGCCATACGAAACCTTCTGCCCCAAATGTAGCAACTCTTTCTGTACCATATACTTATAGTTTGATGATTTCTCTCTTAAGAAGTTCCCAGAAGCACTTCCGGGTAGCGCTGATATCGGCAAACGCATCATGGGCATCCTCGAAATCGCACCCGAACAGTTTGTTGTGCAGTTCAATCAACTTGGGCCACTTGTACCCACGGGCGCCGGGTATCTGGCAGAAATCCGTGCTGGACTTCATGGTGTCAACCGTCCGCATATCCTGGATATAGTCCTTGCCCCACTGCCGCACCAGTTCAGATCCGACCACGCTCTTATCATAGGGCACGTTGTGTCCGACCAGGATATCGGCCAATCTCGCGGCCCCCAGGAAGTAGTACACCGCATACTTGCAACTGACGCCATCCCTCAGGGCCACGTCGGTCGTAATACCATGTACGTTCGATGCCTCCTGAGGAATAACGAACCCCTCAGGTCTCACGATGATATTCGCCTGGCTCAGGATTCCTCTTCTGTCATCCTCCAGGATCCATCCAATCTGGACCAGTCTTGCCGCGCTCCAGTTCTCCAGGTCTGTCGTAGGCGCGTTGTAATTTCTGGGCAGGCCGGTTGTCTCGGTGTCAAAAAACAGGTAAGTCATATCTCAAAATTTATTGGACGTCCCTCCCATCAAAAACCGTACCAAACCAGGGTAACATCTTTTACATCCTTCACTTTTTTCACTGAAATCTTCCAGTCTTCCTCCTGGCACATGGGGAAATAGGCCGTATTGGTTGCATTGAGCACACCGACGCGCCATCCAATCCCATCTACCTTTATCATATACACGCGATCCACCCACCTCATATCCGGGCTGCCGTTTCTGAGGCTCCTTGAAATGGTGGAAACAGACTTTTTGGTGCCGATTGCGGCATCCTGGATGGTCTCGAAGACCTGATTTTGCCCCTTGATGATGATAACTCTCTTGCTCATTTTGGTCATTTTGGTCGTTGCAAAAATAGGCACTTTTGCCGGAAATTCAAGCGATTTTGCCGATGAATGTAGTTGTTGTGTAGTTTGCTACATTGAAACTACATCGCGTAAACCGCTGACGGAAAACGATTTACGAAAATCCGTGTAGGACAGTGTAGTTGATTTCCCTATATTATGTAATTTGTATCCCTCTATACATATTCAGCGATAAGCAACATTGATATATTTAATACCTAATTACACAACTACACAATATCACATAATTCATTATAAATAAATAAGATAGAGCGTGTAGTTTCTGATGTTCGCAGGTAGTGTACTTAATTTTCACCTACATCTACTACATTCCGGATTTCTCACTGCTCCAAAAATCAGGCCAGAAAAAATGTGAAAAAAATTTCGCGAGTCGCACGCGCCCGGCTCCTGGCCTCCGGCCAGACCCCTCCCACCCCTTAAATGCCTGTAAATCAGCACTTTAGCCCTCGCGTGTCCTTCGTTACGCGGTAGTTAAATTTTTCAAAATGTAACATTTGTGTTACTTTTTCGGCTGGCATGGTTTTTGTAGGGCCGCGCTGCCTGCCCTAAAAACCGGAAAAAAGCACAAATTTAGCCCTTTTTCGCCCTTATTACCTTATATATATAGATATATCAATATTTATTACTATATTTGCATTAGATAAGTTTAACCTTTTAATATTTCAGTTATGGAACACAACAAAATTTTCAATCGCTTTTTCAACGCCGCCGCCGTACGTGCCGTGGATTTTTCCGCCCTCAACATGGACCAAAAATTGCAGGCCCTTTCCGATATGGGCCTAAAAATTGACGCCGAAAAAGACTACAAAGTTACTAAAACAATCCGCCGGGATTCGTACGATAGCGCCGCCCTATGGGCCGCCGCCGTCCTGCCGTTTGTAGCCGGGAACAAAGCGAAGACGGAACAAGTTACCGCCGTTTTAATGAATGATAACGCCGCCGCCGCTATTGACGTCACCGCCGTTATTAAGGGCCGCAATTTAAGCAAGTCTCAAACTATTGACGTATTAAGCCGGGACATCAAAACCGACGCCGGAAAAATCGAGATCGAGAATTTCGGCGGCGAAAATTTCGTAGCGTGGTGCAAGTGGTTACGGGAATTGAGCGAAGACGAATTTAACGCCCTACAAAGTAAGTAAGTAACAATTACACAACCTGAAAAGCCAGGCCCCAGGAATGGGGCCGGGCATTTTGCGTGCCATGGAAAAAGACATCAAAAATACCGCTCTCTGGATTGTGGGGAGCGAAATTTCTTTCATGATAGAACAGACAAATAAATATCCGTCTGTTTCTGAGGTCCGGCAATATCCGTCTGTTGCAATTCACTGCAACGAAATTGAGGATAACGAAATTAGCCGAATCATTAACAACATCAGGGAAATTGATGAACGGGAATTCCTGGCCCGCCATAATTACCTGAGGGAAAACAAGTCGAACTATATTGGCTTCCGTGCAATTAGCGTGAACGAAAAAGGGGATGCCGAAATGAAGTTCGTATGTAATGACAGCCTGTGCAAAAGACTGGCGGAAAGATTATTGAACAGTTAAACCAGGCCCGGCGAATAACCGGGCCACAAAAATCAACCATTATGAAAATTGAAGTTACAATGAAGGGCGGTCAGATTTTCAAGGGTGAATTTCAGACCAAGATGGAACGGCTTATGTGGATTGACGTTCCTGCGAACGAGGTGAACAAAAACGACCTGGCCGAATTACTGGCCGCTGAGATCCCGGGCCTTTATTCTTTGAAGCAGAAGAATGACGGTGGCCTGGAAATCGTCCTGAGCAATTCAGACATCGAAAAAGTAGTGGTCGAATAATCGGCCCAGGGCATTTTCCAGAGGTGGAATTTTACGGGTTCGATTCCCGGATGCCCACAAAGTTAACCAACAAAATTAAGTTATTATGGAATTGATTCTCGATTTTTACGCGCTTGGATTACAGAGCGCCCAGGAAACGGCCAGCAAATTATTGGCCTTATGGATTAAGGAGAACGGCGGAATGATTAGCGGCGGAAAACTGGCCGGTAGAATTGCCTGCCTGAATGAGCCGCTGCGAAATGCCATGGTCGATTTGTTAAACCTCAAAAAGTAGGCATCATGAAATACCATCGAATCTTTTTTGCCCAGGTGCTTGATTTGTGCCTGGCATTTGTGGGCCATAAGAATTTGGGCCTGACGATTTCCGTGACGAATATTGAGGAGGGAGAAAACACTGGCCTGACAATACATGTCCATGAGAAGGACAACGGCATTATTGGTGACTTTGAATTTGCCACCTGGTATTCTGAGGAAGAGAATTCCGAGACACTGAAACGATTCTGGGAATTGGTGGACGAAAAAACGGAGGGCTGAGAAATGAAGGTATATGGAGTTTGCGTGCATGGAAAAAGCACAGTCGAAATTGGCAGCACCGGAAGATTCACCAGGAGCGAATTGCAGTACGGAAGTCCGGATGGCTATAAATTGTTCTCGAATATTGAGGATGCGAAAAAGTACCGCCAGGAAATTATTGCCCAATGGAGCGAGCGATGGGATGTTAAGTCGGAAATTGACGATACGATTTTCATGCGGTCAAAAAGATTCCCCGAGGATTCTGTAATGGGTTTTACTATCTGCGAATTTTTTCTCGACGAATAATTATGATAGTGGTCAATATTGTGATTCACGGAAATTCCTTCATTGGAATTGACGGCAACGGAATTGTAGTCCTGAATGGTTCGTTCGACTATTTCAAGGACATGGAAATTTGGCATGGTGATTTTCAGTTGGGCCCTCGTGGAAAGGTCCATAATTACCGGGCCAACAAAAACAAGGACGAATATTTTGCCAGTCCAAAAGCGTATAACGATAAGTACATGCGCGAAATGTTCGCCCTGGAAAATAACCTCATAGTGAATAAGATAATCTATTTTTGATATGGACAAGATTTACATCCTCCAGCGATTTGTGGCCAGGGAAAACAACCCGGCAATATTTGACCCTCAAGTTTTGTACTACGAGGGATTCTACACCAGCAAAGAGATGGCCGCGATAAAGATGGCTGAGTATTTGAAGGGCCATGGATTTGAGTACACGATAACCGATGACGGGAAATTCGTCACCTCCGAAAATGTTTTCTATGCAATCATAACCCTGGAAAATCATGACAACTAAATTCACCATCTACCTTGGGTTGAATGACCGGGAAACCGGGTTCCAAAAAATCGGCACGATTGAGGCATACAAAATTTGCTGCAATCTTATTGCCAGGCGTTTTTCCGGTGGCAACATTTCCGAGAGTGACGGAATTTACCACAACCCGGAGACCGGCGCCGTGGATATTGAGAAGAGTTTCCGCATCGAGATTTTTGCGGACTCAAAAGAGCGGGTGCAGGAATTTGGTCGCGAATTATGCGACGTGTTCAATCAGCACTCCGTGATTATTCAGAGAGATATTGTGGACAGTGAAGAAATTGTCCGTTCTTAATTTTGTTGTGTCCCGGAATCGCCTGGGCCGGAAATGACCTGGGCGATTCCATTAAACGAAAAACGCTTAACACAAATAGTCATGAGTGAATATACTATGCAGGCGATTCGATTCGCCGAGAAAGTGGGCCTGAAAATGAAGGTCCTTGGATATGAGTGGGAGAAACCTGAGTGGGACAAGAAATATGAGCATGCAAAATTCCGGATCCGTTTTTCCAGGAACGGAAAATCGTGGACCCTGGAATTCTACCAGAGCATTTCCGAGGGCAGCAAAAAGCCGTCGATTTATGACGTGCTGGCCTGCGTGACGAAATATGACCCGGGCACTTTTGAGAACTTCTGTTCTGACTATGGATATGACGAGGATAGCAGAAAGGCCGAGCGAATTTGGAAGGCCGTGAAAAAGGAGTTCAAGAATGTCGAGCGTCTTTTCGGGGACGTGATGGATGAACTTCGAGAAATTGCCTGACAGAATTATGGAGTTCAAGATTACGAAGCGCACACTTTTGCGCGAGGTCAATAATGACATGTGCCATAATTGGTACTGGCTTGTTCAGGGTCAGATTATCAATGACGATGGAACCCGTTACCGGAAATTCAAGTTCGTGGAATGGTTCGATTGTTTTGACGTCCAGGAATGGGCGGAGGACGGAACCCACTCGAAGAAAAACGTCCGGGAGTATTTGGACGAGTGCATTTCTGCACGGCTCGCTTTGGTGAATGGCTACAATGACTGCCAGTATTTCTATGAGGTCTGCAATCAGACCATCGAAAGGTATAACAACGTGTTTTATAGCAGAAGGAATTATGCGTACTAATATTCAACTGCCGTCATTTCACGGCTTCTACGAAAGCATCTGGTCAAGTTTGGCCGACGATTTTATTGACTACGATTCCAAGGAGCGCGGAATCACGAAGGTGGATGATTGGCGCTGCAAATGGGATGAGTTCCAAATGGAGGTGGTGAAACAATACACCGACATGTACATCGACCTGGTAAATTCCGAGTTGGAATTGAACATCAGGAAAATGGCTGAGCCGGAATTGGACAGCCCGAGATACTACAACTACCGGACGGACCGTATTTACGTGGACATCCATTTCCAGGCCATCAGAAAGGTCAGGGCTCTTATGCGCAAGCATGAAAGCGAGATGCGGAAATTGATTCATGACCATCACACCAGCCGGGATGGATTCATCAGTTTCATGAGCAATGATTTTGATGAGTGGATTTCTGAGTACCTGGTTTATGGTGGCGAGGATTTCGGCCTGTATCTTTCCTTTGCCATTTATTACCTGCTCGGATTGGAGCATGGCTGGGATATCGACGTCGAATTTTACGACTGGATTTGTGGTAACGTGGTTGCAGAGTGGTATCCGGATTCAGAGGCGGCAAAAGAGGAGTATGAAAAAGTGCTGCTGGTTGAGGATGCCTACGGATTTGGGTCCTACAAGGATGAGGAGTGGGGAAACATGTCGGTCGAAGAATGTCGGCTCAAGATCGAGGGGAAGCAATTTGATGCGAAGTATCAGTTATCGTTCAACTTTTAATACACAACAAAATTATGGCTACGAAAAAGTACAATCATGAGTATTTCACGGCGAAAATTGATGGCCGGGAAATATCCTTCCACTGCTGGACTACCAGCAATCCGAATGGCTTCTGCCATTACTGCTACACTTGGGAGTACGGAAATACCCGGTGTATTTACATCAATCGCACGTGGGAGCGGTTCAGATATGAATCCGTTTTGGCCGCTGCCATCGACAAGTTCCCGAAATCCATGCGTGAAGAATTGAGGGAGCAGATTATCGAGCGCAAGCATAAGGAGGAGGAGGAAAAGGCCAATGCCATGTTTGGTCGCTTCGAGAAACTCTACAACGGATTATCCGACAAGAATAAGGAAATCCTGAAAAATCACGCGCCCCATATCGAGACTGAGGAGCAGGCCCAGGGTGTAATGGGAGTCATGGCTTTAATGACCGTAATGCAGTAGGAGGCGGATTATGGGCACCTGTAATTTTCACAAGAGATTCGCGTCCGCTTATTTTGTGGTGGACGGAAAAAGGTACTTCAATGATGCCGGTGAGGAATTGGATGAGTGGGAAGAAGGGTGTCATGTGGAGGATGATACGGAATTCCTGCTTGAGGACATTGTGGAGTGTGCGAAAGAGTGGGGATGGAAACCGGGTGACAAGGATTGCCTGGTCAAGAAATGGGAGGATGTAGATTTGATGCTCGGCCACATCAATGTTGAGATTCAGACCGAGATAGAAGTGAACCCGGGATACTATGAGGCGTGCAATTTGGATTGGGATATTCGCCTGCACATCCCAGGTACCGGGTACGATGTTCACCTGTCCGATTTCTACAACATCGAGGATTTAGGCGATGATATTTACGATGCCTTCTCTTGGTACGAGGACGTTTGGAATGAGGGGATTAAGAAGATGCAGAAAAAGAACATCGTCAAGAAGGCTCTGGGCCGGATTCGCGAGGTTGGATTGGCGGCAGATGAATTCTGCAAGAAGGTTTGCACCGGAGTATATGGTGTGTACGCACATTTCAGCAACGGAGAAACATGGTACGCAAAAATTGCATAATGACCTATGACGGTTATGAACTTTTAGTCTCGCCAAATGGACGTCTGCATACCATAGACGGAGAAGACGTCCTTTGGTTTCCGAGCGCGTCAGAATGGAAAAAGTATATTGATAAAAAGAAAAAATCATGCCAAGAATCACAAGACCGGTAATTGCAATCTCTGTCGAAACCGGCGACAGAAAAGAGTTCGATAGTGTGTACGCCTGCAAGATGGCCCTGGGCGTAAATGAGAGCGGGATTATCCGCGCCCTGGATTCCATGGGCACCTGTAATGGGTGGAGATTGTTTGACACGAAGGAAAACATCCAGAAGCGGATCGAGCGCCTTCAAAAAGTGATGGAGGAGATTTAGCCATGTCACTTGCAGAATTGATTAGGGAGGAAATCAGAAAAGAGAACCCCCTTGGACCTATCATGGAGAAAATGGTCACGGCCATCCATGATGGCATTAGAAAGAATGGCGAAGTTCTTGTCTGCTGCAATGGCAACATTGAAAAGAGCCATGTCGATTATGGGAGCGTGTGTATTGCGAAGAAGGATGAAAGCGTCTTCGTTGATTGGTGCCGGGAAAACGGACTTCGCATGCGCGAATCGTACAATCACCTCAGCGGTGGAAGGATGGGTTACATTTTAAGCATCTAAAAATTTAGCACTATGGATTTAACAGCAAAGACAATTCCCATGGCGGAATTCTATTCCAAGTTCAAGAGAACAGGAAATGCAGCGGAAGCAATTTTCCAGGGCAGAAAAGCCCTTATGGATAAAATTTTCGCAACCGGAAAGCCGGTGTACTGCGACCAGACCTACTATCACCACCCTACTGTTTTGGACCGCGTGGATAAGGTAGGAGACCATTATGAGTGCGACGGATACAAGACGTTCGAGAATTGGCGCGACTGCCATTACTTCGTGGAGTGGGCCGACGCGGAAGGAAATATCGTGTGGGTTATCAAAGGCGGCAGATATGACTAAGGCAATAATGGACGGCAAGAATTGCCTGGAGCCGTGGGAGTGGGACTTCATTGCAACCGATGGCAGTATTGCCCAAGGCTATACCACTGAGTACGGAATCCGGCACTGCGCGATGTACATGGGGAAATGGCTCATTGAGTTCGCGTGGAAGCACAAAAGCGACGTCGTGATTTTGTCCGGTCACGCAGAGGAGGTAGCGGAAAAGTTTAACAAGGAATGTGCCGATGGTGAGATTGTGGCCAAGGCTCTTTCCGACAAGACAATTCAGTTATGGCAGAAATGACAAGACAAGAATACTGCGCACGTGTTCAGGCGCTGGCGCAAGACCCGGAGAGTTTTGTCCTGGCGTATAATAAGTCGTGCGAAAAGCGCGGCATCAATCCTACCCACGATAATTTCGTGCAGGTGCTTAACAAGATGTTCAATCTCGGAGCGCTGACAACCATCCAAGTTCTTATCCTCGGAATCTATCAATACCCAACAAATGTTGACAAGCAGTAATATGGCACAGGTAAATTTTATAGTAAAAATCAATGTGTGCTCGGAAGGAGATAGCCAGAATATCTATTCTGCTCCGTTCCGCACCCTGAAAGAAGCCCAGGTGAAATTCGACAGGATTCTTTCCGGCGCCGAGAATTATGGCCAGTCTCTTTACCCGGCAGACAAGTTTGGCGTGATGCTTTCCATTAGCCGGGCAAATGGGGACCGCTTAAGAACAATGCAAATAAATTGAGCCATGGCAGGAAGTAAGGAATGGAATCGCTACCATGAACTCCGTAGTGCGATTTCTGAGGCAATAGAAAATGCCATGTACGGATGCTACGAGCCGGATGAGGTCCCGAATGAAATTTCTCTGGCCATTTCTCCGGATCTGGAAAACGTGGACTGCATTGTTGACCCCAGCGGTTTTGAGTTGCAGGATTTCATCCGGCAGCATGAGGGCTGGAACATCGAGAGCGCGACCACCATTGAGGACGCCATTGACCGGGCGGACCTGTATTTTGACCTTCGATAAGTGCAGTTTGGCACGATATTTGTAGATATATGTATAAACATTAACTTATAGGAATATCATCTATACCATTATGAAAACGAAAGAATCTCTCGTGAATATCGGCATCACGGAAATCAAGGCCGAGGAAATTATGCTTCTCGAAAGCAAGATGCTGGAGCAGGCAGTCAAGTTCCAGTTCAAGAAAAAGGATGGCACCATTCGCGAGGCCATCGGAACGCTCAAGCGCGATTTGATGAAGTTGGCTGACGGCTCGTTGTGGGAGCCGAAGGGTCCTGCCAAGGCCGAGAATCCGGCGCTTCTCAATTTCTTCGACATGGAAGCCCAGGGCTGGCGCTGCATGTCGTGCGCGAACTTTGTCGGCATGGAGGGATAAGCCATGGCAAAATTCAGGATAGAAATTTTCCGCGTTGAGTATTACAAATGCGGTGTGATTGTCGAAGCCGAAAATGAGGACGAGGCTCAGAAGAAGGTCCAGGAAAAGTGGGCCGAGGATGATTACCTCTACGAAAAACTCATCGACAATATCTTCGACTCAGAAACTCAGTTCAATAAATGTGGCACTCCCACCGAGGAGGACCTTGAGGACGATGTAAAACTTTGAGCCATTATGGAAGACACTGTAATCAGACATATTGCGTTTTTCGACAGGATGTGGGGAAACGTCAATGACAAAAAGGTGGTCGGAGATATGGGGTTCTCCTTCTCGGACCAGTCGGATACCAGGACCTACGATATCGAGAAGGCGAAAAAGGAGAGCCTGGAATACATGAACGGAGATTTTGCCGTGGAGTGCTGCGACGCTCTCTCTGATGATACGGAAGGAGATTTCGCCATCTATGAATTGTGGGAGGCCGATATTGAGATGGACGTGGATGAGAAGGAGACGGATGACCGCCTTTGGACCGGCTTCGTGCTGGACGAGACCAAGAAACTCGTGTGCGTCTATGTTCTTGCTCCCAAGGAATTGGCCGCCTGGATCGAGGAGACCGATTATTACAAGGAGCATAAGGTTCCGTACTATTATCGGGAGGTGCAGAAATGAGACCTGAGAGATACGCTGCCTTCATTTGCCTGTGTTCGGTGGAGAAGACACCGGAAAAGGTGTATAGGCACGAGATTAAGGACCTCAAGGAGGATGATGATTATGGGCTGGAATATACCGAGGAAGATTTCGTGTACCGCATCAAGACCAGTCATGGCCATCACTTCTGCTCCAAGAAGGACCTTACGAATTGGCTGGCCATCTACAAGAGCACCCCGGAAGGATTCTGGGGCGAGGAAAAAGCAAAAGAACTGGGATTCTAAAAAAAGACAAGATTATGACAGACGCTGAATACATGGAACTGCATATTGAGGTAGTTCAGGATTTGACGGTCGATTGTTTCGACGAAATCAAAAGCAAAAAGGAGGACGAGGATAGCCGTAATATCCTCGCGAGCATCCGAGTGTGGGCCGTAGAGTTCGAGGACAAATATGGCAAGGAGTTTCCGGAAGGAGACTATCTTTGGAAGGTGGATTTCTTCGCGTACCGGTGCATACGCCAGTATTGTGGCAGGAACAAAATCGAACAGATGGTTTTCAATATCATCGAAAGCAATCCGTTCCCGAAGATGCTCGGCTTTTGCCTATTCAATGGCGCGGATTATGGCCTAATTTTCGACTATGAAGACATCCTGACCTACTTGGTCCACTACACTACCAAGGACGTAAAAAGGGCCTTTATGGACGAATTCTGTCCGGATTGGGGAGACACCGGACTGAGGGTCTGCGATAATTGCGGCCACTTCATGACGGAAGGGTACATCCTGGGCGAAGAATACGCCTGCTCCGATGAGTGTGCCATCAAATTGTATGACCTGCCGGAAGAGGAGGCGAAAAAGCAGTTCGAGCAGGACCTGGCCGAAAATGACGATGACTGCTATTGGACAGAGTGGGAACAAGCAATCTAATAGCCATGGAGTACGTTATCATTCTTCATTTCTACGATGGTACGAACACCTGGAAGGCGTTCTGCCACTCCTTTGGGGACATTGAGCCTGCGGTCCTCGATGGTCAGAGACGTCACGGACGTATCGTCCGCAGAGAGGTCGTGAAAAAGGTGGGCGGAATAAAAACTGTAACAGAATTTTAGGATCATGGAAAAAGTATATCTGAAAGTTGATGAGGACGGAAAAACACTGAATGTGTTTGATTCCCTCGGAATGGCCATCTGCGGAATCGAGCAGGAGACCAAAAGAATCAGCAAGGAATTCATCACCTTGCAGTCGGTGACAAGGCTGGAATGGACTGGCCGGGACGGCAAGAAGCGCATCCGCGAAATCCGCGAGTGCCCCATCTGCAAGGACGTCACGCTCGACTACATGGGTGGTCCGCGCTATATGGCATTAAATTTGCAGTAGGTACGAAAAACATCAAAAAGTCTATACCATGAAAAAGGAGCAATTAACCAAGGAAGTGCTGGACACCCTCATCGGTACGGCATCTTTCGGGAGCCCGTGGCTCTTCCTGCAATTTGACAACACCCAGGTCCCGGCCATCGAGGGAGAGATGCCCGAAGAAACCGCAGTGCGGATTCTGCTGGCCGGAGGGAAGATTGAGTTTATTGACGATTGGGCAGAGGATGCTACTGACGTGTATTCTGACACCGGATATTGGGAGAAGGATGCGGCCATCTATCCGGTGACGCTGGAGGATATCCGGGCCGGTTTGGAGCGCGTCGAAAATGGCACATGGAAATTCTTCGACAAGGAGCAGAAGGAACTCGTGGAATCGGATGTAACAGAATTGTTACAAGGAGAGGATGCCTGCTTCGATATTGACGAGGCCGAGCGTGTCTGCCAGGTTATTATGTTCAACGAAATCGTGTATTAGGATATGTTCATCATTATGTTTGTGTTGTGCGCGATTGCGTTCATACCGGAAGTGTTCAACGAAAAAAAGTAACGATATGAAACCAGGCGTGCTCGCGGAAATAGCGAAACGGCTCATTGATTTGGTCGTTGAAGGAAACGAAGTCAATCTGATTCTGTCCGACCGCGAATTAGACGGGAAGGATTACAAGGTCGAGATAAAGGACATCTCCGTCTCAGAGGGACGTGGCGGAGACGGAAGAAGAAACGTCCGGATTTGGTTTGATAAAAGCATGGAGGCTAAGATATGATCAAGGTAACTGACAAGACCGGGAAATACCTGGTCAGCACATACGAGAAGACCGAAACGGACGTGTATAATGCGGTCTATGATATCGTCGGAGACGAATTGCACCCCGTGAATGGTATTCCACTTGCCCAGGAGATTGCCGGATGGGCAGACCTGGCCACCATAGGCGAAGTTTACGAGACCGAGAAAGTTCGGTGCGAAGTTGTGGAGGACAGGTAATGGCAGGTTACGTTTACCAGGTGGTCCGTAGGAGCGAGCCGGGAGTGTACAAGAGCAATGAGCAGGAGGTTGTGAAGCGTTATTCCCGGCTCAGCACCGCCCGGAAGTACCTTGAGAAAATGGGGCATCCGAAGGACCTCTACATCATTTCTGCCAGGCCGTACAAGAAGACGGACGGAACCTGGGGATACTGGAACTATTGTATTTACATGAACTAACATGGCAAGAAAGAAGAAACAGGTTTTCCGCATCGAGGTTAACCCCTACAATGATTCCCGGCCCTACGTATTGTGGCGTCGCGTATCAACCAAGAAGCAGGGCGAGAGCGGATTGGGTCTTGAGGCCCAGGTCGAGATAGCCAAGAATTTCATGCGGCGCGACCCGGTTGAGATGTTTACGGACGTGGTTTCCGGTACGGATCTGCGCGGCTGTAAGAATCTCAAGAAGGCCATCGAATACTGCAAGGAAAATGGGTGCGTCCTGGTTATTGCCAAGACCGACCGCTGGAGAAATACAGAGGAGGCTCTTTGGCTTCTCCGAGAAATCGGTGAGGGAAACCTTATCTTCTGCGATTTGCCGGAGTGCAATAGGTATATGCTGGTCAACCTGGTCGAAATGTGGACCAGGCAGGCCGAGATGATTCGATTCAACACCACAAAGGCCCTGGAGGTCCGTCAAGGACAGATTGACCGGGACGGTGGGTTTATGTCAAGGTCCGGGAATTGGTGCACGCATTTGGGAAACGCAAAAGGGACGGACACGTCTAAGGCGTCTGCCGCATCTGCCAAGAAATCCGCCGACGAGGCCCACGAGTGGCGAATCAATAACGCCGGATACAAGTGGGTAAGAAGGCAGGTGAAGCGAAACCGGAAACTGGTTGACATCCTGGAGGAGTTCAACGAGTATTACGATGATGGTGTGGAGGGGTTCTGCACCAGGACCGGCAAGAGAATGAACATCTGCACGTTGTCCGAGTGGATAAATGAGATTCGGCGCGAGATGTAATAATGGTATGATATTTGTAGTTATATTTGTAAAACAACGGCAATATGAAAAAAGTAACAATCGAAATCCCCGATGGGAAAGCACTGAAATTCAAGGACGGCGCCTACGTCCTGGTGGATGACAACGTGATGGAGCGCATCAAGACCTTCGACGATGCGTGCCGCGAAGTGACCGGCAAGAGCGAGGAGGAGTGGCTGGCCGAGAATGAGACGGAGAAGATGGAGCCGGACGTGCTGGCGTACCTCAAGATGCGCATAATCGTTGCGGCCCTCAACGAAGGCTGGAAGCCGACGTTCAAGGAGGATGAGTGTCGCTACTACCCTTACTACTACGCCTACACGAAGTCCGAGTGGGAGG
>Ga0310696_10001414_pt1 | contig 34743 bp, 50 predicted proteins | sample AusTroGonzalo_MG_4_FD_203885 | JGI IMG/M metagenome (GOLD analysis project Ga0310696, IMG submission 203885) | Bovine rumen microbial communities from tropical cattle in Woodstock, Queensland, Australia - Gonzalo_02 (v2) (version 2) | ecosystem: Host-associated > Mammals > Digestive system >... | reverse complement strand
GCAGGGGACAGCCAGAGACAGGTCAGCAGGGAGATGGGCATAGCTCTGTCCACCATCAACAAGTGGTGCAAGGCAGACCAGGGGCCTGATGCTCTGACCCCATCAGGCATACTCAAGATGGCCAGGATGCTGAGGCTGGACAAGGGCCCCAGCCTCATCCCGACTGGACTGGATGAGTCAACACCAGAGCCCACACTCGAGCCAACACCGGCTCCTCCCCCGAAGGCTCCGGTGCCTCGGGTCAAGGATGGCACATGGCCAACGTCGGTTGGCAATCCAGCATGGTCTCCCAAGCCTGACCCAGTCCCCGACCCAGGTCAGGTGAGTGATCCGGAGTGGGAGCCTGGAGGGCAGGGAGCGATGAGGGACGCGCTGGAGATCAGTCAGGGTGACCCTGCAGTGAGGTGGCGTCGTCTGGGGATGTGGTATCCACCGGAGGGGATGCTGGCAGAGCAGAGTGCTCTGATCTTCCTGTGTGTGGCTACTGGCATCCCTCTGCCAGTAGCTGCCCAGCGTGCTGGCTTTGGTGCAGGAGAGCCTGAGGTCTGGAGGAGTAAGGGCAAGGAGAGCAAGGATTGGGAGGAGTGGTGGGCAGCACTCAAGATGGCAGAGGCTTGGGCCATGGGCAACCTCTGCTTTCGGGTGATGGCAGGTGGGACAGGCTGGCAGGGAGCAGCCAGACAGCTGGTGGCAATCAACCCCAGTGTCTTTGTCATCAAGGACTCAGGGTTGGTGGTGCAGAGCAGCAGTGTTGAGGGGCTGGACACCGATGCCCTCAAGGACATGGTCCGCAGGCAGCTTGGCGTGGGGGAGGAAACCGAGGTAGCTGACGAGGTGATGCCACTCAGTGAGACGGGGATGGAGGAGGATGAGGATGGGCGGCTGCTCTCACACTGATGTCAGGCCCGAGGTGCTGGAGCTGGCAGTCAGGTATGCCAGGGAGAGTCTGGCTGACTACTCCAGACTCTTCTGGTCCCAGGTCAACCCTGGGACCAAGATGCTTTGGAACTGGCACTTGGACTGCATCTGTGAGCACCTGGAGGCAGTGACCCGGAGGGAGCTGCACACGGTGCTGATCTCAGTCCCTCCGGGTGCATGCAAGTCGACACTCGTGGGTCAGATGTGGCCCACATGGGAGTGGTTGCAGCATCCTGAGAGGCGCTGGGTCTTTGCCACTAACGCCTTAGACAACGCCAAAAAGGAGGCTGTCTACAGGAGAGGCATCGTCCAGTGTGGGCTCTACAGACGCTTTGATCCTCCGTTTTCCGGGGTGCTCAGAGCCAAAAACATACTCACAGTCCGCAACAACAAAAACGGGGTCTACAGAGGGATCAGCACGGGGAGTGCCATCACAGGTGACCATTTTGACACCCGGGTCATCGATGACCCCAATGATGCTCAGAGGATCTCTGCTGAGGAGCTGGCCATGATCAACTTCTGGTATGACTCAGCTTTTAGCAGCCGGAAGCGGCTGGACTCTGCTCTGGTGGTCATCCAGCAGAGGTTGGCTCCTCATGACTTGATCGGTCACCTGAGGGAGCTGATAGAGCCTGATGCACTGATAGAGATCCCCATGCAGTATGACCCCAAGCACGTGTGTGGTCCGACGGCTTTGGGATGGACAGACCCACGGACCAAGGAGGGGCAGCTACTCTGGCCTGCCAAGTACACCAGGGAGGAGATCAGGGTAGCGCGCAAGACTCTGGGGGAGTCGGGGTACAGAGCTCAGTATCAGCAGCGACCCATGGCACTTGGTGTGGGGGAGACCTTCCGGAGGTCGTGGTGGCAGCGATGGAGTGAGCCTCCGAAGGATGTGGTGCAGTGGGTGTGCTGCATCGACACAGCCAGCAGCATGAGGCAGGGAGCTGACAACTCGGTGATCCAGATCTGGGCATTGGCTCGGGGAGGAGTGGCCTACTTGATGCACCTGGAGTTTGGTCACTGGGATATTGGGCGCAAGATAGAGTTGGTGCTGCATGCCCTGGATCTCTGGCCTCAGTGCAGGCTCGTGGCAGTGGAGGAGAGGGGTGAGGGATATGCGGTAGCTGACATGCTGGCCAAAGCGCTGCAGCCTTCGGGGAGAGGGATCCGGAGGTGGACAAGCCGGGCACCCAAGGAGAGCAGGATCAGTATCTGCTCACCACTGGTGGAGTCGGGGCACATCGTCCTGCCTGAGGGACCGATGGCAGAGCCGCTCATTGATGAGGCTGCCATGTTCCCGCAGGGGGAGCATGACGACATGATCGATGCTATGGCCATGATGGTCAGCATCTGGAGCAGGGAGATCACCGGAGCAGCCTATGCAGACCAGGCGGCTCGGGTCACGTCACCGGATGTTGAGGGGCTTGGCAATGGTGCTGTGATGAGACGGACCAACCTGCCCACAGATGGGAGGATCAGGTATGGTGGGCGGCTGATGCCCAGCCGGGCATCCAACAAAGGGGCTGTGCCCCGCAAGGTGCCTGTATGGTACCATTGACCTAATGGCACGTGGCAGGTATGGTGCAGATGGCGTTGGGCATAACGCCTCTTTCTCCCCATGCCTGCTGGGGGCTGACAGTGCAGGCAGCTGCTCTCTGCTGGTAACTCTGAGCAGCAGGATGGGTTGGTATTGCGAGTGCCAACCCATTTTTTTGTTGCCATCTTGACTCTGACAGCTGATTGAGGGATAAGGGCCATGCTCATCTCAAGGGGTGAGTGGCTCGGGTAGAGGCCCTGCATGGTGCAGGGCCTTTTTTTTGCTCAATGCTTTGACAAAATGTCAAAGAACTTGGCAACCTGTGACATTTTGTCATAAGATCACCAACATGAAGTGGTACCAACGACTCTTTGCCCGCAAGCGTGCTCCGGTCATCGTGGCTCCTGACAGGGTAGCCAAGCCTGACCTGTACCCAGACAGAGCCAGGTGGATCGATGGTCAATGGAGGACTCCAGAGGAGTGGATGAGGACAGCTATGACGATGCTGTCCACAGACCCCAAGATCTCTGGCTATGCCTCTGCACTGAGGCACTCCATCCTATCTGCATCCTGGACGATAGAGGCTGCTGAGGACACACCCGAGGCAGAGAGGATTGCAGACCTGGTGCGTGATGCACTGGGGTTGGATGGGCACATCTGTCATCTGGCATCGGGGAGCTTTGAGGCAGAGGTGGCCAAGATTGTGGACTTCGCCCTCTATGGCAGGTACGTGGTAGAGGAGCTCTGGTACACAGATGGGGAGGGTCGTCCCTGGCTCTGGGGACTCGGGGATATAGATCAGCGGACAATCGGGATAGAGATCAGGGATCCATCGACTGGTGTGCTGGTGGGAGTGGAGCAGCATCCATACTCCGGAGCTGGCCTGGTCACCCTGCCCTCCACCAAGCTGCAGATCTACTCCTACAGGGCACACGGTGATGCTACTCTGGGTGTTGGGATCCTTCGCCCCTGCTATCAGTGGTGGACTCTAAAAAACTCCCTCATCTCCAGTCTGGATGCAGGTGCTCGTCGGTGGGCCATACCCACACCTCAGATCACGTTTGACAGGGATCTGCTCCGGAGCCTCTACACAGACACTGAGATCAAGACCTTTGCTGACAACGTGGGCAAGTGGGCTGATGCCTACATATCTGGTGAGTCTGGCTTTGTGCAAACTCCTGCAGGCATCAACCTCAGCCTGTATGGTGGGACGTTTGACCCGCAGAGGATGATCAGTGCCATCCAGACATGTGACCAGGAGATCAGCTCTGCATTTTTGACCACATGGATGGAGTTGGGTCTTGGTGAGGTGGGCAGCAGGTCTGTTGGCGAAATCCAATGGAACGCATACAAGGCAAGCATCGGCAACTACCTTGATGCCATCGCTGCTGTGTGGAATGGACCCAACCGTCCAGGTGCAGGGACAATCACCCGACTGCTGCAGCAGACAGTATTTGGTGAGGGGGAGATCCCTCGTCACCTGATGCCACAGCTCAAGCATAAAGGTGTGAGTGTGGATGCCTTCCGCGACCTCATCGGTGTCATGCCACAGCTTGTGACAGCCAACTTGCTCACACCTACAGACGATGTGGAGCAGAGGATCAGGAGGGAGATTGGTATCAATCCTCTGACTACTCCAGACAGGACAGACAGACTGGAGACTGCTGAGGGGCAGGGTATCAGCATTGCCCCCAGAGATAGTCAGGGGGGCAGACCCTCCGAAGGGAGTCCAGCATGATCGTGACCAATGACGTGCCCTATGCTCAGGCAGCCACAGAGCTGCAACCTGGCACGCTTGCCATCAGAGGGTACCTGCATCGTGATCCACTGGATGATCTGGCCTCGGGTGCCTACTCACTGATCCAGCGATGGGTGGAGGCTCAGCCTCCGGAGGCAGAGCTCACTCTGGATATCGACTCTCCAGGTGGGGACATTGCAGGTCTTGAGGTTCTCTGTGAGACCATCGTCAAGCACCGAGGCAAAACCACAGCACACGTCACCGGTGCAGCTGCATCTGCAGCCTACTGGATAGCATCCAGCTGTGATGAGATCGTGGCAGATCCGTCTGCCATGATTGGGTCGGTGGGGACGATGCTCCCAGGAGCGATGGAGCCGGTGTCAGAGCTGGACGTGGTAGCCACTCTGAGCCCGCGCAAAAATGCTGCTGATGGACAATGGCAGGAGGTCATTGATGCCTCGTGTGCGAGGTTCCTGCGGCACATTGCCAGCCGTCGTGGCTGGCCTGAGACAGACTTAGTGGCCATCTCCCAACGTGTGGGAGAGGGCAAGATGATGACGCCTTCGGAGGCGTTGGCACGCGGTCTCATCGACCGCATCACAGATACAGGAGGCCATATGGAGCCTGATCAGTTGCCTGAGGTTGAGACTCAGGAAGAAAAGACGCTTGAGGATGCGGTCCGTGAGCACGAGGCGCGGCTGGCTGATGCAGAGCGTCGTATTGAGGAGCTCACTGCCATCATCGACAATCTCAAGAGAGATGAGGCTGATGACAAGGCAGATGAGGCAGAGGACAAAGAGGAGATGGCAGAGGAGCCTGCAGCCAAGTGTGACCGCAAGGCGGCTGACAAGCAGATGGCAGCTATGGCCCGTGCCCTGAGCACCATCCAGCGGACCCAGCGTGATGAGCACGTGGCTCGTCTGGTAGCTGAGGGCAGGATCCTGCCTGCAGATGCACCGATTGCCAAGATTGTCTATGACACCGACCGTGCTGCTTTTGATAAGCGCTACGGACGGCCTGCAGCCATGAGCATCGTGTCCAGGGTCAGCTCCGGGGCTGAGCCGAAGGCTCAGCCCCAGGACCCGGTGGCTGCTGCACATGCAGCGATGGCCCAGGACCCCAAGCTCACTTTTCGTGCTGCATACAAGGCAGCTCTCAGAGGAGGTAACTAATGGGTCGGCTGATGCGTACCTATAGTGGCAGTGACAGCATCATCGGTCACGTCGTGGCTGATGGCCTCACTGAGGGATCCTGCGTGATCTGTGAGGACGAGACCACCGAGCCTCTGGGCATCGCAGTCAATGTCGATGCTAATGGCCTGGTGGACATCGCTGGACCTGGTGAGTCTGCCTTTGTTTTTGCGGGGGCGGCTATTGCTGCTGATGCTGCATCTGCTGTTTGTTGTGACAGCACCGGATGCGTGATCTCCCGCAACCCCGCAACTGCTGAGACCTCTGCCTATCAGCTTGGCATCATGACACGTCCACAGGGTCATGCTGTAGCTGAGGGGGAGCTTGTGGAGGTCCAGATCAACCCCGTCTATCTCGCTGTGGCAGGAGATTAACCCATGGGCGTTGTTACACCGACTGCACTCTATCCGTCTTTTGAGACTCTGGCTCTCAATAACCGGATTATTGAGGGACTGATGCTTGAGCTGGGCAACGAGCCCAGTGAGTATCTGGCTGGCAAGATCCTGGCTCCGGTGGCTTTCCCCGATGGGGGCTACCAAAACGAGATGGGCATCGATGGGCGCGCTTTGCATGGTCTGATTGCCCGCCGTGCTCTGTGGGGTAGCTATGGCACTGCCAAGGACACCACTGTGGCGTTTGGCCAGCGAGCCATCCCTGTTGAGGGGCAGGAGCTTGATCCGCTGCAGTACAATGGCAAAAAGTACTTTGCCAGCTACAAGATCCCTGTAGAGACGATGGCAGAGATTGAGGAGTGGGGCATCGATGCCATGTATGACCTCCTCCGGATCCCTCGTGAGCAGGTCCTCATCGATCGTGAGCTGGCATGGGCCACACTCTTTGGCACGACTGCCAACTGGGCCTACACTGCTGCAGCAGCTACTGCATGGGATCAGGCAGGGAGCAACCCTGTGATTGACATCCAGGCGGCGCGTGCTGAGGTCAACAAGTATGGTGTAGCTGACACCATGATCTTGGGCATTGAGGCTGCCAACGTCCTGGTTGCCAACGTTGCATTTAACGGCACGAGGCCTCTGGATGTTGACCGTGCTATCCTCACCGAGGGGCAGCTGGTTGACATCATCAAGAGCCGCTTCGGCTTTGCCAACGTCTACATTGGCACTGCTCATGCTGAGACCAGCCGCGTGCCTGGTACCTCCAGCCCGTCTGCCATCTGGGGCAGCACTGTCTGGATTGGCAAGTTGGCTGATGGTGAGATGCGTGCCAGCAGCACGGGGCGTGTCAGCAGCCGCAAGACTGCTCTGGTCAACGTGGTAGCCCAGGATCTCTATGCTGACGTGATTGGGCCCCGGATCAATGGTGAGCACGATGACACCTATGTTGCCCGCGTCCGTATGATCGAGGATCTGGTGGTGCCCTACAGCCAGCTTGGTGCTACCATCACTGGTGTCGTGACTCCGTGAGGTGATGTGATGAGCTCTCGTGTGTGTGTGACTTGTGCAGGACAGACCCAAGCGGTCATTGGTCAGGTCAACATCTTTGAGGTGATACTGACCCAGCCCTCCTTGACTGCACCCACAGGGGAGCTCCAGATTGGTGAGCAGTCTGTGGAGCTGACCTTTGATGGTCAGGCACCTATCTCCATCACAGGGATGGGTGCAGGGCGTCGGTCCCTGTCTCTGCAGTCTGCACCTACCAGAGCTCTGGCAGGCAGGCAAGGCACAGCCTGGGTGGTGTCTGACTCCATCGTGTGGCCCTGTCAGGTCGTGTCCTATGACCTGACCACCGAAGGCACCACAGTCAACCTGGCAGAGGCTCTCCCATATGCTCTCCCGACGGGGACGGCTCAGCTGGTCTGGGGCTACTATGCAGCCACGCTACCAGTCAGGCAGTCACCAGTCGGGGGCTGTCTCCTGCGGGTCACCTATCAGCCGGTGGCCCGTGTGGGACAGCCTGATGCCACGCTCGTATACAAGCTCCGATATGTGAGGCAGATCTTTGACACTGGGCTCACTGCCCAGGATCTGAGAGCTGCTCTCAGTGGTGGCCCATCGGTGCCCTCGTCTGATGCAGGCCTTGAGCCTGCTGTCTCCGGAGGCCTTGATGATCTGGTCCGCTACCTCAGGACAGAGCTGGCAGAGCATGGTCTGGATGAGACAGACATCCCTGCACCGAGGGAGCTCATCGATGCTCACAGGCTCTTTGCTTGTGCCAAGTTTTATCAGGTCACCAACCGTGAGCTGCATGATGCCTTTTGGTCTGATGCTCGCTATTGCGCATCAGATACCCTGAGGCATCTCTGGGTGGATATCAACCAGGATGGCAGGCCTGATGTCGGGGACACAGACAACATCACAGGTAAGCGGTCCAAGGACTTTAGGTATGCTCTCCCCAAGGGGCCAAGGCTCTTTGGCAGGTGGGGACACACGAGGTGGCCATGGTGAGGCAGAGCATTGAGCCGGTGATCCGTGCCATCCAGGACACTGTGGAGGGTGTGACCCCAGCGGTATACCCCGATATGACCTTTGCTTGCCCCAGATATAACCTGGGGCAGAGTGATGCTCAGGGGTGGGTGGAGGACTTTTGCAGGTCAACGAGGGACTTTGTTGTCTATGTGTCCTCCCTCCCAACTCTGACTGATGCCAATGCTCCATGCCACATCACGACGGCTGTGACCGTGGCTGTGTCCTACAGGGCAGAGCTGGCTGATGATATCAGGGACATGATGATGGTGGATGACTGCACTGCCATCATGTCTGCAGTCATCGCTCGTCCAGATAGATGGGGCGGTGCTGATGGTGTCTGGCCTCGTGATGGTGGGGCTGATATTGTAGAGATACCTGATGAGCAGGGGAATGTGCAGTGCTATGTGGTACGCATCCCCTTTTTGGTCACACTACATTGAGGAGGATACATGCCCTCATCTGCTATTAGACGGCTGGAGATCGCATCTGAGACCAGCTACATGTCACGAGGTGCCAATGGTGAGCCCAGCATCACCGGGCTGAGCTTTGAGTCTGTGGAGCTGGCTGATGCCAGCCAAATTGTAGCCGTGGGGAACACCCAGACCCTGACTGTGGACACAAGCTCCGGAGGCTTTGGCCACGTGCCTGGTGAGGCTCTGGTTGATCCTATCTCTGGACTGCCAGTCAGATCTGGCACCATGACCATCGACTTTTTTCTCCGGGGTGGCATCCTGACTGCCAAGTCTGGGATCCGAAGGCTCTTGAGCAGCCGGCTCAAGCTGACTGATGCTGCAGCCACTGTCACGTCTGCATCCATCGACTCGGGTGAGGCTGTGGTCTCTGCCCCTCTGGCTGCAGGACGTTTTGACGCTTACACCCTGCCTGATGGCAGGGTCACCTACGGGATCACGACTGATGCTGCAGGCAGTGTCACTCCAGCTCTGAGTTTTGACACCAGCTACACTGGACGCGGTGTCTCTGCCACGTCTGGCACGAGTCGCTTGGCTCAGTGGGATCAGCCTGCCTCCGGAGGAGATCCCATCAGCATCGGGTCGGGGACAGTAGCCCTCCGGATTACCGGAGATGGGTGGCAGCAGCTTTGCTTTGGTTGTGCCATGACTGCTCTCAGCATCACTGCTGATGGAGATGGACGAGCCATCCGATGCTCTGCCACAGTCGATGTGCCCTATGTGGAGGATGTGGCAGAGGGTGACATCGTCACTCCTGCATGGCCAACTGTGGTGGATGGGCCGGTGCTGCACTCGCTGGGATCCCCCGTGCTGATCCATGACCCCAACGATGTGTTTAACTGGGACTATGCTCCCTGTGTAGCCAGCTGGACGCTCAACCTCAACTGGACCACAGCAGGCTCAGCATGTGGATCGTACTGGGCAGGACGTGCTCCTCTGGAGGCCACAGCACTTGAGGCTACCCTGCAGATGACCATCGGTCACCCGAGTGCAGAGAGCCGTCAGATGCTGGCAGATGCTTGGCAGTCTGGTAGCTCCCTGGCTGTCACCATCCCCTTCGGAGGTGATCTCAGTGCATCAGCATCACCTCGTCCGTGGGGTGGAGCTATCGTGATCCCTGCAGCCTACGTCACCAATGGTGACGTGATCCTGCCTGACCTGTCAGGTGATGCTATCCAGACCACTGTGGAGATGGCAGCTGGTCAGCCGTCCAGCTCAACTCTCCCCATCATCTCTCTGGGGTTGATCTGATGGACAAGGTGATGCCCACACTTAAGCAGATCCTGTGGCTGCTGCTGGTGGTCATCGGATCATTTTTTGGTGTCAAGGTCGGTGGGATTGATCAACAAGACAACGTCCAGGTGCTGGGTCGTCTGTGTGGGATCAACCTGGATGGGGCAAGCCCCATCAAAAAGACCATGGCCAACCTGATCTGTGAGCGATTTGATCGGATCAGCAACGACACAGCTCAAAAAATCATCGACCTCACAGAGGAGGACTGTAAGTGAGATTTGACCGAGCCACTACCAGCATCACCTATGAGTCACCTGCAGACCCGGAGGAACCCAAGACTCAGTGGAGACTGCAGCCGCTTGGCTACAGGCACAAGCTGGAGGTCCAGAGGATCACAGGCAAGGCTCCGATGAGGGCTCTGACCCTCTTCTCCTCTATCTACTCATCTGAAGATGAGGCAGAGAGGCAGGAGCAGGCAGTAGAGGCTCTGTCCAAAGAGGACCAGGATCTACTGCAGGAGGCTCAGACCTACCTGAGCCTCTACAACTTTGCTGTCTGCACCCAGGGCATCACCGGTGTCGATGGTGTGACCAAGACCCCGACTGAGATGGCTGACCTGCTGGACCGGATGACTCCTCAGGAGGTAGCCTCGTCTGTGATGGCAGATTTGGCATCCCAGATCGCAGACCTGAGCCGTGGTGACGTCAAAAAAAAAGAGCCCTCCAGCTCTCAATCTGGCACGCACTGAGGCGCGGGCCAGGAGCTTGGCAGTGCTCTGACTGCCTCAAGCATCCCTCCCTCTGGCAGCAGCGTGGCTGCTGTGAGTCAACTCCATCCCCCGAGTCTGGTGCAGATCATGGCAAGATCTCAGCTGAGATCTGCATCAATGGCAGAGCATCCCATCTTGGGGAGTATGATCATTGCCCTGTAGCTCTCATCAGGGAGCATCAGGAGTGGATCTCCTCTGTATTTAAGGCCTACTCTTTTCTCCGTCGCTTCAATCTGTTGATAGATCCGGAGATAGACCCGGAGCTCTTGATCTGTATGGATGATGAGGTCAAGATGATAGAGAGGCTTGAGCAGGAGGAGAGGCAGCGAGTGGAGGACCTCAGGAGAAAGGCTAAAGCCAATGCCCATAAATAAATTCCAGTTTGAACTAAAACTCGAGGGGCATGACAAACCTGCCAAGGACATACCCTTTGAGGTGAGGTTTCCGAAGCGGCTCAAGACCATGGCAGAGGATGACATGATAGACTGGGTCAGGCAGCAGGTCAGGTCAGGCAAGGACATCTATGGCAACACCTTTGTCCCCAAAGCTGATGGCACACCGGCTACCCTGATCCTCACCGGTGCGATGCTGGAGGGCATCCAGCCTGCCATGTATGCTGACCTGTCAGGCAATGATGCTGTGGCTGCAGTCGGGATCTCATGCAACCCATCAGGCAACTGGGACCACTATCCCTGGATCCTCAACTCCGGGGTCAATCCAGACAAGGCCCGAGGCAAGAGGTTGGACCGTGTGCAGAGCAAGATCAACCGCAAGGAGGCTCGTCTCATCCGCAAAGAGCAGCAGGCTGCAGGTCTGGACCCGATCAAGCAGTATAAGACGTGGGATAAGCTGCAGGAGACGATAGAGGCCATCCAGGGAGATTTAAGGGAGCTCCAGTCAGAGAGGGCAGCTATCCAAGCCAAGCTCTTTGTCGGCATCCCACCGAGGCCTTGGTGGGGTCTGGTGGACGAGAAGAGGCAGAGACTGTATGCAGCTCTGCAGGACTGGCTGAGCACACTCATCCAGGGCAGTGTGGCTCATGCCTGCAATCCGGAGCAGACGAGTCTGCAGGATGTTGATCAGCAGGCTCAGGATGCTTTTGTACGTGCCCTTAAGGGGCAGGGAGGAGAGTGATGGATTTTCGTCCATGGAGCAGACTGTCATCTGCTTTGGCATCTCAAGCCAAACTACTCAATGCTATAATCAGAGAAAACTCCCCCATACCAGTCAAAGCCAGAGGAGGTGAGGTGGCGTTTATCAGCTGGAGCACAAGGATCGATGGTGTCATCCATGATCTGCTGGAGATAGCTGATGATCTTAAGCAATCAGGTCGTGACCTCTGGATGGCTGAGATCCGTGAGTATGATCTACCTCCAGAGACAATCCGTAGACACATCCAGGAGGTGACTGATGCAGAGCATCTATGATCATGGTGGAGGATGGTGGGTGGATGAGGACTACATCATCCCCTGCACCAAGTCCAGTAAGCGCAAATATGCTCAGCAGATGATTGTGCTGCACTGGACTGCTGCCCCCTACAAGGGGTCAGGTAATTTGAGCAGGATCCGTCGGTGGGCAGCCAACACTGATGACAAGAGCTCCACCCACTTTGTCATCCTTCGGGGCGGGGAGATCTACCAGCTGGTGAGCACCGACCTTGTGGCATGGCACGCGGGCAAGAGTGAGTGGACCCTCTCCAGTGGCAAGCATGTGACGTCATGCAACAACTACAGCCTTGGCATCGACTATGACAACGTGGGGCCTCTGACCCTCAAGGATGGCAAGTACTATGACTCCTATGGAGGGGAGCATCATGGGGCTGCAGTAGAGTGTGATGGCAAGTGGTATGAGCCCATCAGTGAGGCTCAGCTCTGGGCATGCAGAGTCCTCTGTGATGCCCTCCGGAGCAAGTACTCCATCCCTCTGCAGGACATCGTCGGTCACAGGGATGTCTCACCAGGGCGCAAGATTGACCCGGGTCCACTCGGTGACCCATCGCAGCTGGGGTGGTACTGATGGCCAAAAAAACAAAGACCAATCTCAACATCATCGCTCGTGTCGATGGGGCAGGTAATGTCACCTCCGAAGTGACGAAGATCAACACAGCCATTGGCACGACGGGCAAAGCAGTCAAGGAGGCCAACGAGGAGGCTGCAGGGATGTCTGGTGTCATGGGCAAGCTTGGGCAAGCCTTTGACAAGTTCGCCCCTAAGCTGGCTGGCACTCAGGACAAGTTTAAGGGCTTGACCAACTCAGCTGCAGCCACAGTTGATCGGATGAAAAACATCGGGGGCATCATCTCAGTCATCCCTGGTCCGTTGGGGGTGCTGGGGCTGGCTGTCACCTCGGTGATTGGTATCTTTAGCACCCTCTCAGATATCTTTAAGACCGAGGTCAAGCCCGCAACCGACGCCCAAAAAGAGTCTGTGGACTCGTTGGCTCAGGCCTATATAGCCATGGGGGAGCAGGCCACACTGGCTGCAGTGAGGCAGGCACGTGCTGCCAAGCAGAGGCAGGATGCTGACATCAAGTCAGTCGATGCCTTTTTGGCCCAGGTTGATGCCCAAAAAGATCTCGTCAACCAAAAAGAGGCAGCACTGCAGCTGGCCAAGCAGGAGCTCAAGGAGCTGGAGGCCAATATAGCTGGCAGACGTCAAGAGTGGAGGGGCAAGCAGCAGGCAGTCTATGAGGCAGAGCAGGCTCTCAAGTTGGAGCAGGAGAGACTCAAGACCCTGCAGGCTCAGGAGCCTGAGCAAGAGGCCATCCTGCAGGATGTAATCAAGATCAGGGGAGCAGAGGTTAAGGCCAGAGAGGCAGAGGCTAAAGCCAAGGCAGAGCAGGAGGCCAAGGATAAGGAGGCCAAAGCCAAGGCTGAGCAGGAGGCACGAGATAGGGAGGCTGCAGCCAAGGCTGCTGCAGCACGAGCTCTGGCTCAGCAGCAGGCAGAGATCAACCTCGTGGCTCAGCTCCGGAGGCAGGCAGATGAGGCCATCTGGGCATCAGAGGAGCACACAGCCAGGGAGACTCTGGACCGTCAAGTCCAGATGCAAAAGGCTGAGGCAGAGAGGCAGATCAAGGATAGGGAGCGTCTGCAGGAGGCCTTCGGGGCTATCGATGCTGCAGCTGATGCCAAGCGTGCTCAGATAGCCAAAAAAGAGGCAGAGGACCGAGCCAAGGAGATGGAGCAGGTCAGGACTCTGCTGCAGGCAGACGTCACTCCCACCGATGACATCACCAAGATCGAGACCCGGATCAAGGCTCTATCTGATGCCTATGCCAAGATCCAGCAGATGGACTCAGAGGAGCGTGCCCAATATGCAGAGGAGCAAAAGCGCATCCTGGAGGAGATAGGGGAGGCAGAGGAGGCCAGACTGGGCAATATGCAGCTGGCTGATGCCAGACAAAAGCAGATCTACAAAGAGCAGGTCAAAAGGCAGTGGTCTCTGAGTGATGCTACCAAGGAGGCCATGCAAGCTCAGGTCACTGGTCTGCAGGAGGTGGGCAAAGCCCTTGATGCTTGGGGCAAGGGGAGTGCAGTCATCCAGGCTGCTCAGATGACAGCAGACGGGATCCAGGCCACGTGTGATGCTCTGGACTACACTGCAGAGGCAGCAGCCAACTTTGCCATAGGCAACATAGCCACAGGGCTTGGGCTCTCTGCAGCGGCTGCAGGCAAGTATGCTGCTGCTGCTGCCTATGCCAAGGGGCTCATCGATCTTGGGTTCAGTGCTTTTGACAGCTCCGGAGGGAGCTCCGGAGCCTCCGAAGCGGCTGCAGTGACAGCTCCCACGACGTCATCCCTGACAGGTCAGCAGCAGCAGGGGACCACAGAGATCAACGTCACCATGACTTTTGGTGGGCAGGCTGGTAGACTGGGGAGGTATCTGGTGGAGGAGCTCAATGCTGAGGCACGCACTCCTGGAGGAGCCAGAGTCAACGCGGGGGTGATCAGATGATACGGCTGATGCCTTGGGCTGACACGCGGCCCATAGCAGGGGAGCAGGCATGGACAGACGGGGTCAACACGTCCACATGGGTGGCAGGTATCTACTCGTCATGGCCCCGAGCCACAGCTCTCACCAGTGCAGGTGGTGCAATCTCGGGGACCTACCCCGATGGTCAGCCCACCCAGTGGCAAAGGTGGAGCCAGATCAATCGGCTTGAGGGTCTACAACTCGTCCCTAGTCAGGCTGTGACATATGAGATCACGTCCAGCCCCTATCTGGTAGATCAGGGGCTGCACACTGCCACAGCCACCGTTGGGCTGACCACAGTCAACGTCCCTGCTTGGGAGTGTATAGCTCCAAAGAGGGAGCTCCTCAGTGATCCAACATGTGTGGACGTGGTTGATGGAGGCACTGTAGCTACTCTGTCAGGTATCAGCTACAGGACCCAGCACTCTCAGAGGAGGCAGTGGGTACTGGAGCTGCTCCTGGATGGCCCGCTTGATCAGGCGGGGAGCAACATCTACCCAGACGTGAGGAGGTACTGGCAGAGGTTCCTCAAGATGGCAGAGCTTGGTGTGACAGCATGGCTGGACACATCCAACTGGAGCAACTATGTCGTCCCTCCAAACAATATGAACTATTCCATAGCATATGGGCGCCCATATGCTGGGTGCCCTGAGGTCATCAGTGGAGCCATCACCGACTGCACCCAGGTGAGATGGTCAGCCGGGGCAGACAACAAGATGGCCCGCATGCAGGTCACCCTGACCATAGCTGAGGTCACACCTCCGGGGGCACTATGAGCATCTATGGCAAGACCGTCTTCCCCCTCTCCTGGATAGACAAGGTCCAGGTAGGGGGAACTGTCACCAGCACTCAGCTGCAGCGGCTACTCCGGGCATGCACCGTGCTCTCAGGACAGAGATGGACCTGCAGTGTCTACATAGCAGATGGTTGGGAGTGGACCAGTAGCTGTACCTTCAGGCTTTACTACCCCACAGCGGGGACAGGCAGGCAGCTGCTCATCCCCTACCTCGGGGCCAAAACATGTACATCCACTCCACAGGTTGCCATACTCACCCAGTCGGGGACCGCCATCAATGCAGCATCGTCCACCACTACATCCAGCATCACCTGGCCCACGAGTATCAGCAACTACCCAAAGACCTATATATTTTCACCTAGATATGCCAACACTGCGACTAGTTTAAATTACAGGACACCAGCCACGAGTGGGTGTGGGGTGCTTGAGTTTCGTCAGTTTATAGGGACAACCCCTATGACCTTTGGGCTGATGTTTAGTCCCTACCAGCTCTACACCACAAGCAATGGTTTTGTGAGCTACGGTGACGTCAGGGGGCAGTCTGGACCCAACATACAAAACCCAACGTGGGACTATCCTCTGCTTGATGCAGGCATCCTTAGACTCTGTGAGGAGATGCTTGATGTGGCTGAGACGATGCCCATCCCTGTGGTGACGTTGCCCTGGTGGACCACGACTCCCACTGTAGGACCATCCACTTATGGGGCTGGCAGCATGTATGCAGGGCTCCAGACCAACCTCAGGAGATGGGTGCCTATGACCAACCTCCAGAGGCAGAGAGCTCTCTGGATCGCATGGTCAAGCAAGACAACATCCACCATCAGCATTGACTGGAGGGTCAACGGCTCAACCGGCTACATCAATGGCTCGTCAGCATCCAACCTCCATATGGTCTACAGAGGAGAGGTAAACTCCACCACCAGATTTTTGGCGGCTCTGCCCCTGACATCAGAGATGCTCTCCACAGATAGATCACTCTACGGGATACCCCTGCATTTTGTGCAGGTAATCCCGTCCAACTCCCAAAATCTTGGTGGGCTCTCAGCCTGGATCGGAGACGCACCATGATAGAGGCGGTCATCGGATCACCTGTTTTTGCGGCTCACATCAATGAGCTGATGCAGAGACTGCTCCGGGTAGCCGTGCTCTGCCCCGGAGTGGCGTGCCACACTACTGTGGGATACATGGGCTACCAGTATATTGGGACCAAGATGGTGACCCCTTCGGGGCTTGGTGGGCTCACTTATGTGCCCACCAACATGGTTGCACCCAGTACCAAGCTCTGTGTGACTATCCCCTCAATCTATACCTGGGTGCAGGACCCGCAGAGGACAGCAGCTCAGTGCAGCACCAAGCTCAATGCACTGAGCACCAAATCAGGCACTGTCACAGACAACTGGATCCCAACCTACAGAGAGGGGGGCACATGGCTTTGGTCTGGGGATATCTATCACCAGGGGCCCCAGACCCGAGTCTATGATTGTGATTTATCTGGAGTCGGTGGGGGCAACTATGATCTCTGCTGCATGGTATGTGCTACCTCGTATGATGGCACGTTTGGCTATGAGCAGGACGTCCTGCCCTACAATGCCTGGGTGATGGTCCAGGGCACAGGAGTAGAGGATGAGGCATAGTGTCAGCATAGAGATTGCTGGGGTCTGCCCCAGTGGCTCAAGCACTCCATGGAGATGGTGGGCAGAGGCTCCTCTCAACACAACATCCACCGACCGAGTGCATGCTCTGCTCTCCATCGGCCCCTTCGGGGCCTCAGTCCCCGAAGGGGACACTGTGGCTCAGTCATCAGTGACGAGCATCGTCCTGGCTGCTGATGATCACACCGGCTATGGCACGCGGCCCATCGACATCTTTAGCCGTGTGGGAGCAGAGAATCTGCAGCCATCTGAGGTCTGGCAGACCACAGGGATGGCTGCAGGAGATACTGCCATCCCTCTCAAGGTGGTCACCGGCTCAGTAGCTATCCCTGCTGACACCTACCTGCATGTGGGGACAGAGATGATCAAGCTCACTGCAGCATGGGCGGCTACTGCTGATGCTGACGTGGCCTGCAGCAGAGGTGAGGGAGGCACTCTGGCCAAGCCACACAGAGCAGATCTGTCTGGCTACTTTGCCAGGACCATCCCTGTGACTCTCTACCCCACCGAGTGGATTGGGAGGCAGGTCACTGTCTATGTGGACGGGGAGATCTGGAGGGTGGGGATGCTTGTGGATAACCCCTTGATCACCAAGGGGCAGATCACGTTGTCATACGTGAGCATAGAAAATCTCCTCTCTGTGGATAAGTCTGGGGATTACGTGCCCCCCAATGGCACGACACTTGCCCCGACTCCAGCCAGCTCGTGGGTCAAGCCATGGTCCATCTGGGTCAACTGGCCAGAGAGGCAGCTCCCTATCCCCAGATCTGCTGTCGACACTGTGGTGAGCCTGGCTGATGCCCTCTCAGATGAGACAGAGTGGGAGTTTAGCGGGGGCACTCTCTACGGCTACACCACGCCTCAGAGGATCGATGCCTTTGCTTTTTGGCCAGATCAGTACACATGTGGTATCGGGGGCATGCCTGCAGTCTATGTGACGATGAGCAGAGCTCCCTACACCATAGCCTCCGGGGACACAGGTGAGCTCTCATATGAGCTCCAGATAGACTTTTGCAATTATGGTGGTGGCTCAGCCATCTGCTGGGTTTGGGTGGAGACTGACAACTGGTTGACGATGGCAGAGGCCACCAGCACCGGTGATGTCTGGTACCCATCACGCCTCCGGAGCCCAAGCTTTTGCAACCCCATCCTTGAGACTGTCCAGTATGCTGCAGCAGGGGAGCGATCAGCCTCCCCCAATGACTACCCCTATGGTGACGTCAACGAGTGGGTGCTCAACCCATTTGATTTTGAGCTGCAGCAGCACTGTGTCTCCGTCTGGTCACACGTCACACCCACGAGGGGCTATCCACTCAAGGACCAACCCTACTATGTTGGTGTGCTGTCGAGGAGGAACCTCCGAAGGGGAGAGGAGGCTCCCCCGAATGAGCAGATGTTTGGCTCTGACCCTATCGGGGTTATCCAGCCTGATGACTGGAGTGAGGTCACTGGACCGTGTCCTCCCTGGTACCAGTGCCCCAAGTACGACTTTTACCCTGTCAGGCCATCTGCTGATGGTGGTGTGCACCGAGTCGTGACTGATAGAGGCTGCTGCCTCACCATGGACATGTGGGTGGTCCAGCCCAACATGGCCAACTTTGACCTGCCCTGTGACGTAGCATCAGCCTACTGGGAGACAGGGATGCAGTACATCATGCTGCTGGCTACCATCCCAGGCATCACCACCGACGGGGAGTATGGGTACGTGACCATCACATGGGAGGAGCCTGATGGTGAGGTGATGGAGGCATCTGCCAACGTATGTAGACGGACCTCCCAGGATGATCCCCCATACTACTGCTATGAGATTGATGCTGTCACAACCAAGGATGGCAAGAGGTGTGCAGGCTTTGGCTCGTGGCCAGGGCATCAGCCAGTCATGATAACTCCCCCGACCTATGCACATGGCACGCTGGGCACCATCCTGGGCAAGATTATAGCCTCGTCAGACTCAACCTCAGGCAGGGTCTGGGACGAGTGTGCAGACGGACTCGGGTGTCCCCTCACCACGACGGGGGTCAACTCGCTGTCACTCATCACAGCAGGGGAGCTCCCAGAGCACTGGTACTTTGACCCATCGCTCGTGGGCTACAGAGAGTACATCACTGCAGCCACGATGCTCTCAGGGACGATGCTCGTGGGGCGTGCCAGCAGGCAGCCTGGTGGGCAGATGGGGTATGGTCCTGAGGCAGTGCCTGCAGGTAGGCCGTCGGTGTGGGAGGTGGTGGACAGCTGGACTGATGCTGACATCATCGGTCTCCCCACGTCCTCCGGTGACAGAGGCCTGACCTACACCGGCTACAAGATCACGGCTGACACTCGTGTGGTGAGCATGGCTGACTGGCTCGCTGCAGACCAACTGGGGCAGGGGGAGTCGTGTGAGATAGACATCACCTCCATCTACACCAAGCCCAAGCAGGTCACAGAGGAGACCCTGCAGACAATCCTCGGGGGGTTGCATGATCGATTTGGTGTCCCCCGAAGGCGGTGGACTCTGTCTGTCCCCATCGATATCGGTCTGCACCGGAGCGTGGGGGATGTGGTGAGCATCACCTCAGAGTACCTGGTCTCTGCCACGGGGCAGGTCGGGGTGACCAATGCCATGGGCAGGATCCACTCCATCACGCATGACCTCGTGGGTGGCAAGTGTGATGTGGAGCTGCTCTCTTATGCAGACTATGGGGCAGGCTACTCCCACTCCTGGGAGATGACTGTCACAGCAGTCTCAGGGACCAGCTACACCATGACGTTTGACCTGAGTGCTGACCCCATCAAGCGAGCCAGGCAGGTGTATGATCTGTCCAACTTTGCCCCCGAAAAGATTAACGACTCCAGTGCCAAGTACATCTATGTGGCTGCAGGCATCAGGGGCAACAACTCAAGCGGCTACATGCAGGGCTACTTTACCTCATGGACCATCGCTCCGGATGGGCTCTCTGGGACTGTGGTGATGAGCAGGACCAACTACGTATCACCTGCCCCCACCACAGGCACCCGGGTGCTTGTGGTCAAGGCCACTCAGACGGATGCAGTCATCCCAGACAACCTGGCTGATGCTTTCGCTTTGGGTGGGAGTCTGCTGCTGTGAGCCGGGGAGATGCTGCACTCTGTGTGGTGCTGGCTCTGCTTGGTGTGGCGTCGTGTGTGGTGTGCTGGACGTGGCCCGAGGTGTGCCTCTGCAGGCACGAGGTCACTCTGCCTCGGGGAGGGAGGTGAGCATCCTGACTCCTGCCAGGTACCTGGAGGAGAGGATGAGTCTGGACCGCTTGGCTACCTGCTGACAGAGTGGGCAGACGTACCTCCAGCCGGGGCCAGTGACAGGCTTGAGGTCATCCAGTGAGTAGAGCCTCCTGCACATGTAGCACTCACCCCAACTCCTCTGTGGAGCCTCCCTGATCTCACCTGGCCTCATATCGTCCTGCCTGCCTGTAGTATGTGGGGCGCTCAAGCTGCATCCTCTCCAGCAGCACCTCACGAGCCAAGCCCCATCTCTTTGATCGTCCACATCGGCCAAAGGCCACCCACCAAGTATTGGTGTAGTCATCATACCAGACACTGGTGACCTGCCCCTGAGGCTCCTCCGCCTCTATGCAGGCATACTTGACCATCTGTGTGGCCTCACGTAAAAAGTCAAAAGCCTCGTCTCTGACGAGTGGCTGCAGCTCAATCATCGATCTCTCCTGTGTGCTATGACCCACATCATGCTCCGGAGCCTCCGGAGCAGATGGGGTCTGAGTGTTGCTGCTACATCTTCTGGGGTGCTGGTGAGCAAGTATCTCTCAGCATCCCATCTCCATCTCTCCCACTGCCTCTGCACATACTCTGGCTGATCATCCGGAGGAGGAGCCAGCAGCTCATAGTAGGGGGAGAGCCTCTCTGCATAGTCCAGCATCCCGAGGGGGATCAGCACTTGGCATCCCCCTCCAGCCAGCCGGGGATCCACTGGCAGCCCCAGCTGCACTCTTGGCAGTGATCCCTGCAGCAGCCTGAGCCACAATCCCAATGGTCAGTACCTATATGCTGGGCTCGCTCATCGACTGCCCCGAAGGGCAGCACCATCCTGCTCAGGTCAGCATACTTGAGTATGTAGTGATGAGGCTTGTTACCTCTGACAATCTTTATGACATCAAGAGGGGCAGTGGGCTCAATGCCTGCCTCATACATCATCTCCCTGATGGCCACGATGTGCTCCAGATCAAGCGGGTCCATCTTTGTCCTCCATGCTCTCCTCCTCCTTTTTTGGTGGTGCATAGTAGCATTTGTAATAGGTGTTATTGTAATGGCACCCAACACAGTTGGCCTTGCATGGCAGAGGATGGGCATTTAGACACCAGTCTGCTGAGACCTCATCTGCCAACTCGTCAACTGCATAAAAGTACACAATGACCTTGCCACCATCTCTGTACTTGACCTCATACTGGATGTAGTCACCAGCAGATCCATGATCTACTCTGATGCCCACACATGGATCCTCTGGGGCAAGGTTGCTGTCCCTGATGATCTGTCTAAGTGCCAGGATGTGCTCATCATCCATGGCACGCTCCAACCTGTCATCATAAAAGGGGCACCCAGGGCCACATGTGTGCTCCTCCCCCGGATCCCATTGACAGAGTCTCTCAGTGCACTCCCATGGCGTCTCTTTGACAAAGTAGCCATCTTTATCCAGCATCAGTCATCTCCTCCAATGGTGGGCCACAGCAGTCAGCACCAGGACTGCAAAAGCAGATCCCAGTGCAAACACTGCCATGACCAGCTCAGGCAGTCTGTACCAGGCCATCCTGGTACTTAGGTAGGTCATCAGGTCACTCCAGATAGTCACCCTCAGCCTCCAGTTGCATCATGTACTCACGGATAGGATCCCATACAGATGGGATCTCACAGCACTCCGCAAGGTCAAAGTCAGAGACTTGGCATCTGCTCCCATCAGTAAAGGTGACTCTGGAGAGGCTGCCCCAAAAGCGTTGCCTGCCACTCTGCTTGAGCACAACCTCAGATGGCTTGTGCTTGGTTCTGTAGCACGCAATCGCGATAGTCAGGTACTTGCGGTCCACACCGATGTTGTCAAATCGTAAGATCATCTCTGTGGTCTCCATCCAGCTTTTTTATTGCCATCCCCAAAAATAGGGACATGTTGTTGAGGCCTTTGGTCACTGCCTCTATATGCCACTCTGGGCCCAGATCCTGCCTGCCCTCCACCAGTGCCTGATAGTGGGCCCGTGTGATGAGCAGTATCCTCTGGACCTCCATGAGGTCCTCTCTGGCAGCAAAGCTGTCAATCATATGCAGTATGCCTCCCCATTACCTGGATACCAGCAGAGGGCGTGCCATGAGATGCCCTCTAGGGCCACACAGAGCACCAACATCAGGTCACTCAGGGTCATCACTCTCCTCATGTCAACAGTTTGCCCTTGTGGGCTCTGGCTCTGGCCACGTCGCTTCGGCATCGCCAGTACTGGGGCTTGATGCCGAAGTCTATGTCCATCTGGAGCTCATCCACTACTGTGTAGTAGCACCCATGAGGGGTGGTCACTCTGACGTCTCCTATCTCCATCCTGTAGTAGTAGTCACACTTGCCTGCCTCCAGGTCAGCCAGCACTGCTCTGAGATTGAGCATGAGCCCCTCTCTGGCACGGGCAAAGAGCTCCTCAAACCATCTCCCATCATATCGGTCAACACCACTCATCAGGCACCTCCACAGCAGAGTCAACTGCTGGGTCCATGTCCCAACCCAGCTCCATCAGGTAGTACCTGATCTTATGGATCTCCCCACTGAGGTCCTCCATGTCAATGCGATCCCCCATTTGCGTCCTGTCACAGTCCCACTCACAACGCTCCAGTCGGTGCACACAGGCCTTGATCACGTCTTTTGCTCTCATCTCTGCTCCTCCCAAGTGGGCAGCATCTCCTCTACAGTAACCACTCCATCAGAGGCTCTGCCACGACTGCCAGCAGCAGCCACAGCCCAACAACGAGTCCAGCTTGTCTCTCAGTCATCTCCCATCTCCTTGTGCATCCATTTGTTGTGCCTGTAGCCCCACGGCTGGTCCGTGTCGATGTAGGCCAGCACCTGCTCAGCCAGGTGGCTCACTCCAAATCTATCTGCCTCTCTAACGAGGTCACTCCGTGCCAGCCAGACGATGGTGTCTCTGGTTGGAACCCTAAAGCGCTCCCTCTCATAGTCATAGGTCCAGTCGATGGACTCCAGCAGGTCCACCGGGGACATCGTCCCCACAATCTTGTAGACTGCAGGCTTGCTACTCCAGTCGGTCATCCAGCACCTCATCCATCACTGTGTAGTAGTCAGGGTTGCTAGTGCAGATCTGGCCATCACGAGCCAGGTCGATGAGCCTCATCAGGTACTCACAGATGTTGCGCGTCTTCGGAGACGCAAAACGCTTGCCCCAGCCTGTGTGGGTGTACCTGTCACACCAGAGCCGGTGGTATCTGGCCACCCGAGCATCCAGATTGTCACTGTGAGTAGCCTTGCCCACAGCAGCTCTGGCTCGTCTGTAGGCCCTCACCCAGAGGGCCACAGCCTCTGCATCAGTCATCTATGCCTCCCATCTCCCAGATCCCAGGCAGTGCCTGGATCACGTCACCATATCGGTCCTCCACCCACTCGGGGATCTCCCCGGAGGGGAGCCTCAGTGCATCGACTGCATCCAGCCACAGCTGCACCGTCCTCCGGGCATACCTCCTCCCTGCTGACGACCTGACCCTGTCAGGAGCAAAGCTCCTCACCCGACGGGCTGCCAGGATCAGGTCACTCACTCGGTTGATTGCTCTATGGATGCACAACTCTACAGATGCCATGCTCTCATCCTCCGCTCTATTAGTCGGTCCATCTCATCCCAGCCATCCAGCAGGACGGGGACCAGCACCTGGTGTTTCATCTTTGGTAGCTGGACCAGATAGTCCAGCCTCACATCGATTATGTCCCAGAGGAGCCTGATCAGCTTGGCTCTGTCAGCTCCCTGGATATCCATCCGGCTTTTGGCCAGAGCTGCCTGCAGCTCCTCAATGGAGTCAACTGTGACTGACATAGGCCTCCACATCCGAAGGGTAGACCACACCGTGCTTGAGCATCTCGTCATACATCCAGCTGACCACATGATGCTTGGCTCGGGTCATCCGGTCATAGCAGGTAGCCAGCCAGCTGCAGGCATCACCATCCTCCACACTGTAGAGAGGCTTGGCTGCATCAGACCAGTACATCCACTCATGCCTCTGTCTGGCATCCAGGATGATCTCTGCTCTATCTGCCAGTTCCAGCCACCTACCTACTGCAGCCCGGAGGTGCTTAGTGTCCCTGCATGACGCGGGCCAGAGCTGCATCACTCTCTCCACCAGTGTCTGCTCATAGGTCATAGCAGGTACTCCTCACAGGCGGTCACCATGGCCTCTGCTGACCTGCAGACCACGACACACCACCCCAGATCCCTGAGCTCCTGCATCACCGTCTTCTGCCACTGCAGTAGCCAGCCACGAGGCGCCTTGCACTCGATAGCCAGCCCGCAGTACTCCTTGCGGGGAATGAGGACCAAGACATCAGGGATCCCACACCGGTCACCCATGGCCTTGGCCTCAGACTTGACCTTGTCCCTCACCGAAGGTGGTGCATACTCGATCAAGTCGGTGTATCTGTAGCTGGTGGGGAGATGCCTCGGGGCCTTGATGCCCTCTGCCTCAAGGTGATGTCTCCAGTCCTCCATCCATCTGGACCTCATCATCTTGAGCCCCTCCATCTGCAACTGTCTCTCCATCTCGTCCTTGCGGTGGGCGTTGCCCTGGATGAGCCTGCACCACATGGCCCAGTCATCATCTCCCTCGTCTGAGTCGATGATGGCAAGTACCGGATCAGGTGCATCCTCTACCACGACATCACCGAGCTCCATCCTCATGGCGTCTCCTTGTATGAGGTGGGGGCCAGGTCATCAGCCAGCACCCAGGGCCTGATGCTCTCCAGTCTGGTCATCACTGTCTCCAGGTATGAGAGGGTGATTTTGATGGAGTGCATCTCCTCCTTGATGTCCTGGTAGCTCCGCTCCACCCCATAGTGCCATCTGTTGGTCTTCATCTCTCTGGACTCCAGATATTGAGCATCACTCCGGATGTTGCCTGCACTCTGGTAGAGTTCCCCCACCATCCACTGCATCTCATCCACAGCTTTGCACCAGTCATCCCAGGTCTGAGGCTTGCTCATCTGTCTCCTCCTCTGTTGGTCAAAGCATCCACTGCCACCATCCTCAACATCCAGAGGGTGTAGTGGCCACTGGTCTCTGCACACCTGACCCAGGATGGAGTACCTGTATGGGCCCCGAGGGTCCAGCTGCAGCAGTCTGATCTGTAGAGCCACCAGTACATGGCCTCCCCAAATTTGCGGGCCACAGACCTGCACTTCCTCTTGCTCCACCCCACTGTGCTGACCTTCCCCATGTTAATCTGGTCAATCAGCCTCATCATGCAGGCAAACGTGATGCGGGCGTGTTGTCTGGAGCAGTATGCATCACCCTTGAGGATAACCTGCATTGGGTAGCCCTTGGCATGATCCCATATCTGCTCCTTGATGCTGTCCAACTCTTTGATCTTGGTGCTCATCTCTGATCTCTCCCTTCGGTGGTGGGGCCCCCGACTGGGGCCCCCGAAAATCAGGCTGCAAAACCCTCAGCAAAGATCACGTTGCAAGGGGTCCCAACCCACTCCCTGGTCTCACAGTCATAGTACATGTTGTCACAGTCATATTTGCCACGGCGCCCGAAGGCATCATAATTGGCCACAACTGCCTTGACGATGCGGCTGATGTAAATCCGGCGGCCCTTCTTGGTCCACTCACGCCCACCTGCATTGAGGAGGGCCTCTCTGACCAGGTCCTTGTTGAGGGCCTCAGCACGGCGCTGCTGGGCATATTGCAAGTATGCCAGGGTGTACATGGTGAGCCCAGTGTTGGCAGCTGCCCAGAGAGCAGCCTTGATGGTCTCAGGTTGTCTGCTATTAATCATACGGAATGCCCTCACAACTCCTTGGATGCCCTTGTTGGCTGCTGCTTTGAGCCCCTCAGAGACCTTGCTCTGAGTCCTCTTGATTGCTGCCCAGATCTCTTTGAGGGCGGCCCTAAAGAGGTCTCGATAGGATGCTGCAGGCCAATTGACCCGGAGCTCACGAGCCATCTGATGGGCGGCTCCAAAGAGGCACTTGGTGTTGTTGATGATGGTGTAGGTGATGTGCTGCATTTTTAACCCCTATCTCGGTGGTCCATGGGGGGCTGTGCCCCGCGTCTGAGGAGATCCTACTCCAGTCCTTTTTAGATTGCAAGAAAAAATAATGAGCTCAATCAATTTTATTGCATAACGATTGAGCCCAAAGCGGAGAAAACTGAGGCAAGATCAGGAGATACAGCCTGCAAAAAAGTTGTATGGGGCAGGCTCTGGTGTGGTGGATGGAGGCTCTGCAGGCTCCTCCTCCGGAGCCCGTGAGGGCTTGGCAGGCATGACGTCAGGCATGTCAGGAGGTGAGCTGACCCAGACCTGCCCCTCTCCAGTCAGCCACCAGTAGAGCCTGGTCCGTGTCCTCAGGCAGAGCTCCAGCACATGGTCCTTGCGCGGGCTGGCCTCACCTCGTCTCCACCGACGCCTCCGATCCTGCCAGCACTCACTCCGGGGCCATCTGCCCCAGCCTGTCATCTGGGCACCCAGCAGCTCATCCACCCTCTGCAGGTAGCCGTCCAGATACTCAGGAGCCATCACCAGCTGACCTCCTCCATCCCTCACCCAGTACCTATCCACCCTGGCCTGCCTGGGCTCCCTCTCCTCCATCTCCTCCAGTTCCTCCGGGGGAGGCTCACTCGCCTCCTTGACTCCGGACCAGTAGGCTACTGCAAAATGCGTCTCTGCAGCTATCCTCTGCACCCCATAGTAGGTCACCGGTGAGCCATTGAGCCACTTGGATATGCAGCCCCGGATGCCCTCGTCCAGAGCATCATACTCAGCCCTATGGCCATGCACCCACACCCGTAGGCGCGCCCTAAAACGCTCCTGGTCAAGCAGTCTCCAGTAGCCCTGCCTCGTCCTGTAGTACAGAGGCCTCAGCCTCGGTGATGGCTCGGTCTTAGGTGTCATCTGCAGCCCTGCCTCCAGACGCCCTGGATGGCGTCCCACATATCCCACCAGGGCAGCACCTCGTCATGCAGCATCATCCCGAGGGCGTCGGTGGGCACCTTGCCCAGCCACATCACCAGTGCAGCCCCCACGAGGGCTGCTGCTGCTCCAGGAGTCACCACGTCCACACCGATGGAGTTGGTGTTGGTGCACCCCGTCTTGGCCTCATCAATCACCTTGTCCCCCATGTGGTAGGTGTACTGCTCCACCGAGCACACCACATAGAGGTCTGGCCCATCACAGATGAGATGGGTCCCACACTTGCTCCCCTGCTTGGTGTAGTCCTCATAGAGCCACTCAGAGTCAGCATGCCTCATGTCATGCCAGACCACATACTCAAGAGGCCTCTTGCGCGGCCTCCTGGCTGGCGTGGTCCGACCCTCATGGATCCGGAGCTGATGCCCACTCCTCTGCATCAGCCTGATCAGTATCTGCCAGAGCTCACTCATCCTGTGTCCTCCAGTAGCTGAGGGGCTTGAGCCCCGTATCAAACAACTTGTCCAGGTAGGTACAGATGCAGCTGATGGCCTCATCAGCTCCTCTGCAGACATGCACTGCCCCCGAGTAGAGCCTCATCATGGAGTGCATGTGCTGCTGAGCCTGACTCACCCTGCCTCCCTTGCGCCTCTTCAGCTCAATCCAGAGACAGTGCCTGCCTCCCCAACCGACTGCTAAGCAGAGATCAGGCACCCCTGCCACGACTCCCTCAGCCTTGAGCTTGGCTGCCACAATCTTGTTGCGCTGGCCCCCATTGGGGATGGCAAATAGCAACTCCGGAGGCAGGTCATACTTGGCTGCACCGACTGTCCTCCACCAGTCGATAATCGTCCTCTGCTCCTGAGTCTCTGATGGCACCTGCTCCAGTGTGGCCCAGAGAGGATCACCCCGCTTGATACTCGTCACTGCATCCCCTCCAGCTTGCTCCGGAGCTGACAACGGACCAGAGCTGCTTTGAGCTCATGCAGCTCTGCCTCATCAACATCGTAGATCTGACAGATCAGATCCACCACGTCCTGGGTCAGAGGGATCCTGCCCATCTCCAGGCTGCTCAGCTTGGTCACTGACCACCCCATCTCATCAGCCATCTCACCCATGATGATGTGCCTGGAGAGCCTCATCCTCCGGAGCACATCCATGTATCCATAGGGGCCTTTACTCATCAAGCGGTCTGACATCGTGTCTCCTCCAGTCCAGCAGATTGAGCCTCATCTCCTCCATCAGCCCCTCAAGCCTGGCCCGCTCCGGTGACCCGATGGGCCACCGAAGGGATACGTACTTGCGGACCGCATAGAGCATCTCCTGTACCTCGGTCCAAGTGTCTGCCCCGCTCCTGCCAGCTACAGCCAGCAGAGCCAGGTGAGCCACGATGGCCTCAGCATCACACGGCATCATCATCGGTCACCTCCTTGTACATGCCTGCCAACACTGCCCCCATCAGCTGGCAGAGCTTGGTGTGTGCCTTGGTCCACAGAGGAGGCACTGCCACTCCATGATCCACCAGCCACGCACCGATGCTCTTGGCTGCATCCTTGGCACTGCAGGGGCTGTTGTCCATCTGCATCCAGACCCACGAGGCATAGCCCTCCTGCAGGTCCTCCACACCAGTCTCATCGGCATCAAGCTCTGCAGCATTGCCCCAGTCAAGCTTGTAGAGCTTGTCCGGGTCCAGCTGCTCAAGCGCTCCCCAGTAGATGCACTCCATAGCATCCCGAGCCTCATCATCGGTCATCTGGCATCCATCCTGGCATCAGCTCCCTGATGACCTCATCCACCATCTCCTTGGCTCGGGTGACCTCCTGATGAGCCTCATAGATCTTGTTGATCCTTCGGAGCAGATCCTCCTTGGGCAGCTCCGGATTGAGCCTCATAACCTCCTCCCTCAGCAGGGTCACACCGACTGAGAGCACATTGAGCCGGGCAATCATCTTTGTGGGCGTCGGCTCCGGTGGTCTCGTCACCAGCCTCATAGCATCACCTCCTCATGCTGCCAGGTTGATCTGCTCACCCTGGTCCTCATCATCTCTTGCCCCCCCGGAGCGGCCCAAAACATGGCATCACACGTTTGCTCCAGGATCACGTCAGTCAGGTACTCCCAGCCTCCCTCCGGTGTCCATCTCCATGGTGTGCCCCTCGTCCATCTCCACCTCCGAAGGGATTGGTGGAGCTCCTCAAAGAGCTCCTCCAACCAGCCAAAATCCTCCCCACTGGGCACTGGCTCACTGATGTAGGTCACACTTAGGCACCTCTGCCTCTGGTCCATCTTCCACCCCTCACAGCTGAGGGGCTCTGGGAACACCACAGTCAGATAGCAGCTGCACTCCCCATAGTCAGGGTCCAGATACTCCAGCAGCACCTCTGCGTGGTCATCAGGGTAGTACCTGATCCATCTGCAGTTGCTCTTGATGTAGATCTCACACACCGGGGCCTCCTCTGGTGTAGCCGTTGGTTGACCCGAGGCATCCCCTGTCATGCCCGGGGAGCTCATCTGTCTCCTTGATGGATCCATAACAGCAAGGGGTGATGACCAGCTGAGCAACCCTGTCCCCACGACTGATCTTGTGATCTACCTTGCCCAGATTGGCTATGATCACGTAGATCTGCCCCCTGTAGTCAGCATCGATGATCCCTGGAGCATTGAGCACCACCATCCCCGTCTCCCAGGCCAGCCCAGACCTGGAGCAGACCAGACCAACATGCCCCTCAGGGATAGCCACACAGATCCCCGTCGGGATCAACTCCCTGTCCCCCGGCTTGATGATGATGTCGATGTCAGCAGGCAGGTCGATGCCTGCTGAGCCCTCAGTCATCCTCATCGGGGGCACTCTGTTGTTGGCATACTTAAACTCAATGTCTCTCACAGTGCACCTCAAAAATACCTGCAGTGGGCAGCACTCTCCTCAACTCGGTGACAAGTTGATCATGGTGGTACTCATCACCCTCCACACGCTGCTGCAGACCCTCCAGATGGTCCTCTACCTGCTCCAGCCTCTTGATGATCTCATCCTTGACTGCCCAAATCTCAGCCTGATGATGCCTCTCGACCTTGATCTGCTGATCAAGGTCCTTGACCTGCTGATCAAGGTCCTTGACCTGCTGATCAAGGTCCTTGACCTGCTGCTCTGCATCAATGCACTCAAGCCTTGCATAGGTGCAGCCTGGTCTGGACTGGTAGAGCTCATCCAGAGGCAGATCTGCCTGCTCCCCTGCATAGTCGGGATCCCCAAAGCACCACTTAAACAGAGGCTGAGTCCACTGCCCAAGTGCCCTCCGGACCATGTCCATCTTGGTCCGTTGGCTCACTGTCTTGGGGCTCACAGTTTGCCCACAAAAGACCCTGGACGTGTCCTCTTTGGTGAGCCCGAAGGCAGCACCAAACTTGGTCTGAGACCACTCCGGATCAAGTGTGTGCTGAGCTGCAGCCACCTGCAGGCAGATGGCTACAAAGTAGTCCTGCAGCATGGGATCTCTCCTCAGTGCTTTTTGGAGCCTGTATGGCTCCCCCTTGCGCTTGCTCATAGGTATCCTTTCTCGTAGTCACGAGCCAACTTAAATAGTTTTTGAGAGTGGTGCACCAGCTCCCAGAGCATCTGCTCTGTTATCACTTGCCTACTCCGTGGGGATGATGATCTCCCCAAAGTCCTTGTCATCGTAGTCAGCAGCATAGGATGGCCTCCTGTCAAAGTGGCATCCTCTCTGCCTCTCCTTGGGTGCCGGCTTGACCTGAGCTACTCCGGAGCTGTAGTCCACCGTCTCTGAGACTGTCCTCCTGCAGTAGACTCCACCAAGCCCCTTGAGTGCCTCCTTGATTGTTGTTTTACGGTATGACTGATAAGCAGGGAGACCCTGCAGGTAGTCCAGTGAGACAAAAAGCCCCTCAGTCGATGGGCTCCAGGCATGCTCCCAGAGCTCCCCGACTGTAGCCACCAGCTTGTCTGCCAACTCATCAATCTGCTGCCTCGTCTGCACCTGAGCTGCCAGGACCTCTGTCTCTGTCCCCGGAGCCGGTGCAAACCCTGTCCCCCTCTGCCTGTAGGCATCACACAGTGCCACAGCCTCTCCCCAGATCTGGTCTCTATTGGCCCGCAGCCAAGCCAGATCAAAGAGCATCGACCCACACCGGATGGGCCAAAATCGTCTGTTGCCCGTGTCATCCCTCAGGTACATGTCATCATTGGTGGTCCCAACAAATGCACAATGCCTGACGAGCCTCGTCATGTTGCGCCCATATGGAGCCCTAAAGTCGTCAAACTCCTTGCTCAAAAAGGCTTTGAGTTTTTCGGGGGCTGTCTTGACAAAGGAGGTCAGCTCTGGCCACTCAGCAATCCAGACCCCAGCCAGCTGCATGTAAGCCTCCCTCGGTTGGTCCAGGTCCAGGGGAGTGTCCATGCTCCAGTCTCCTCCCAAGATCTTGACCACTGTGCTCTTGCCCGTGCCCTGAGGCCCCTCCAGGATCAGCATGGAGTCCATCTTGACTGGACCATCCTCCATCCCTCTGGCTGCAGCTCCAGCGAGCCACAGAGCAAACTCCAACCGGTGGGCTTTTGTCTCCTGAGCCCCCAAAGCCCGCAGAAACCCTCTGATCCTGCTCTGACCATCCCAATCTGCTCTGCACCTCTGCAGGTACTCCCTCACCGGATGCACCTCATGCTTGTGAGCAGCGATGCTCACAGCTGCAGTCAGAGTGTCCTGACCAACATCCCGACCCAACGAGGTAGCCAAGTTGAGAGCCAGGATCGTCAGGTCAACATCCTCCCATCGGTCCAGACCATGACGCGATGGAGGCTCATTGGTCTGATCACGCCTCTTGATGATCCTCTGAGCAAAGAGGTCATACCCAAGCAGATCACCCTGCTCCTCCTCCATGACTCTCACCACGTCGGGGAGCGTGATCCGCTTGCTGACCTCTGCCTTGATCTTGGTCTGGGTCACTTTGGTCCCTTCGGGGGAGACCTCCATCACAGTGTGCTCTCCCCCGAAGGTGACCATGGGCTCAGGCTCTGGTCTCTTGGCCTTGGCCATGCCTGCCTGCATCCCTGACCTGATGCTCATCATCGTCTCATGCTCGGTGAGACCGATGCTCAGAGCCACATCATGCAGCCGGTCCACAGCCTCTGACTCCTGAGCCTCTGAGCTGATCAGCTGCCCCAGGTTAAATGCTGCAGTGTTGAGAGTCTGATTACGGCAGCCCTCCTGGGCCTCAGACAAAGTCATGAGGTTGCGGGTCAGAGCAGCTCTCCAGTAGCCATCCGGAGTCAGTGCCAGCGATGTTGGCACCTGAGCAGGCAGAGGCTTGATGGCAGGCTTGGGTGGCTTGCTCTGAGTCTTGGTCACCCGAGGCAGCCACTCCGGAGCCTTGGCACGCGGGGCAAAGTAGGCAGACCAAAATCTGTACTGAGCACCGGATGGGTGGATGCTCGGGGGAGCTACCACGTACCCACCCTGACCTCTGTAGTCCACCCAGCCATCATCCAGCTGCAGCAGGTGAGCTCCGTTGCGCCTCTCCTCATCAGGCAGGCAGTAGATGTGCCCACCCCTGCCTGTCAGCACTACAGGCCCTATCTGAGACTCAATCACCCTGCAGGCATCATCCACCGACTGCACCGAGCCGCCGAGTCTCCTCCCAAACTCCATCAGGCACCCGATGCTGTCACAGTCGATGACATCGACCTTGCCCCCAGTAGGCACCCCAAGATTGCACCCTCTCTCCCAGGCAAAGTCGTACTGGTGAGGATCAAGAGTGGCATCATAGAGCCCGTGGGAGGTCACCGGTGTTTTGCCCCTCGGGGCCAAGGGCATAATCTTGATCCCTTCGGAGGCAAAGCCAGCTGCATAGTAGTCGATGTCCTGGATACGCATAGATGGAGCTCCTTTCAGCTCCTGACCCTACCACCGAGTAGGGTCAAAACGGGATATCGTCCTCAGTCCCTGCCTGAGGCTGAGGCCATCCGTTGCTCTGCTGCTGATAGTATGGCTGCTGCTGCAGCGGCTGCTGCATCGGTGCCTGCCTCCTCTGAGGCTGCATCGACTGCTGCACCGGAGCAGCTGGCTGAGGTGGAGGCTGCATCTGGGGCTGCAGCCCAGAAGATGCTGCCATCTGGTCCTGCCTCCAGACGTTGATCAGCAGATCACACGTCATAGAGTCCTTGGCACGTATGGGGTCCAGGTAGCTCAGGTACTTGTGCCCCTGCCACGTGGCTACCTGCACTGCACAGTACTTGCCCTCCAGATCATCGTAGCTGTCCATGTTGAGGTTGGCTGGGATGTTGCGCGCCTTGGCGTCAAATGCGATGACAGCACGGACCACCAGGTCCCCCTTGCGGGTGCTCTTCTCGAGCTCGGGGATGTTGACCCCGTGCTTACGCTGCAGCTCTGCATAGACGGGCTTGTGCCCATGCAGCACCCTGCCCTTGTACTGAGCCGGGCTCACCACATCCAGGTCATAGTGGTACTCCACCAGACCCTTGCCATCCCACTGGTTACGGACCAAGTAGCCAGGCAGCAGCGTGCTGTATGGCATATCAGTCAGGTGCAGCACGCACACCATCATGGTCCCATCAGGTAGATCCTGCATCTGGTTGGGAGCTGAGCCCCCATCACTCACCTTGCTAAAGTCAGGCATCTTGGCCCTCCTCTCTGTCCTCGTCTGTAGTCTGACCCTTGACCCGCTGGCTCTCCCCTACCATCAGGGAGATCACCGTCCTCGGGTCCACACCAAAAAAAGCTGCAGCATCATCGATACTTACACCACGCTTGAGAGCGTCCCTGATGCTCTCCTTAGTCGTCCTTGAGATAGGTCCAGGCATCGTCACCTCCTGATCAAGTTGGCGTCACCTGTATCACGCGCTTTATTTGCAAGTCAACAAAAGATCGATCAAGTTAGGAGAGTGCAAAAGATTGCACCAACCCAGACCAAAGGGCTGATGCTGGCCACATGTGGCCACGAGTGGCCAAAGTCGTGGCCACACTCGTGGCCACACTCTGAAGACGAAAAAGCTTTGTCTGGAGTAGCTTTGCAGAGTTGCGCCACTAGTCGTGGCCAAAAGTGGCCACTAGTCGTGGCCACAAGAAAAGCCTTTAAAATCAAGGCTTTAATTAACAATTGGCCACGAAATGGCCTCTCTATATAGAGCATCTTTTTGGTGAGTAGGACCATAGGTTATGGGGTACCTGTGTGGGGGACTAAGTAGGGCAAAAGTTGATTTCGTGGCCACAAGGGGGCAAAAATGGACTTAAATCAAGTATTGGTATGCGTTTTTAGTGTGGCCACAAGTCGATTTTGAAAATGGACACTCGTGGCCACAAGCGATGTAACTCTTTGATCTGCCTCACCTTCTGGCTCGTGGCCATGTGGCCACGTCCTGGCCACGAGCTGGCCACCAACTGGACACGACTGCTGGCCACAGCTCCGGAGGGTCACGAGGTGACCAGACAGAGATCAGGGGAGATAGGAGGAGATGGCACGGCTCAGAGCAGGCAGGTCAGGGGCCAAGGCGGGGAGAGATTTTTACCCGGGGCGTCAAAATTTTTGAGGGGGCCCCCCACCCCGTTTTTTTTCGGGTCGGGCGATTTTTCCAGCAGGGCGGCGTTGGGTCTTTTGCCGTCTCCGATTTTGGGTCCACCCCCGGGCCATGTTGGTGTACACTGCCCGGTATGGGGTGTCCACTCGTTGACTTGATGTGCAAAAAATGGAGGGTAAGTCATGGTAGCCGCAAGGGTATACCCGATGCAGACAGAGGCTCTGGCCAGGGCTCGGGTCTTGGCAGGGGACAGCCAGAGACAGGTCAGCAGGGAGATGGGCATAGCTCTGTCCACCATCAACAAGTGGTGCAAGGCAGACCAGGGGCCTGATGCTCTGACCCCATCAGGCATACTCAAGATGGCCAGGA
>Ga0310696_10001413_pt1 | contig 34770 bp, 30 predicted proteins | sample AusTroGonzalo_MG_4_FD_203885 | JGI IMG/M metagenome (GOLD analysis project Ga0310696, IMG submission 203885) | Bovine rumen microbial communities from tropical cattle in Woodstock, Queensland, Australia - Gonzalo_02 (v2) (version 2) | ecosystem: Host-associated > Mammals > Digestive system >... | reverse complement strand
TCTGATTTCGCGTCTTTCTGAGCAAGGCCGCAAACGACCCGGTACGGGGAGGCATGCGTATCTTTGTTCGGTAAAGCGGACTTGTCAAGAGATAATATAGCGCACGGGAGGGAAAAGTCAAGAAAATAACAACAGATTCTTTTTACAGGTGTTCGACTCTTGCCCGGAGCCAGGCGAGGGACTGTTCCCGGCTTTTGAGTTCGCCTTCGAGCCGGAGGTCTTCGGCTTCGGCGAGGATGCGGCTGAAGACCGCGCCGGGCTTCACGCCAAGCGCGATGATGTCGTTGCCGTTCAGGAACGGCTTGCGCGGGGCGGGGAGTTTTGCGAATTCGCGCATGCGGTCGAGCATGAGGACGTAATTCTCGAGCAGCCCGTGGCAGGCGATGCAGTCGAGGCGGTGAAGCTCGAGCTCGACCGGGAAATTCGGGTCGGCGATCATCCGCATCCATTTGGCTTTCTTCATGGCATGGACCGAGGCGAAACGCATGTGGTTGCGGATGGCGGCGACGATGGATGCGATCATGGCGGAGGGGAGCCGCAGACGGGCGAGGATGCCCGAGGCCATTTCCGCGCCGAGCGCTTCATGTCCGTAGAAATGCGGCACGCCGTCCTTGAATGTTTGCGTGGCGGGTTTGCCCACATCGTGGAGGAGGGCGCTCCACATGAGCTCCGGCGTTTTCCATGCCGCATGGCGGAGCAGGAGCATGGTGTGGACGAAGACGTCGCCTTCCGGGTGGAACTGCTTCGGCTGCTCCACGCCGCGCATGGCATCGACCTCCGGCAGGACGACCCTCAGGATGCCGAGCTCGGCAAGCATTTCGAAGCCTTCCGCGGGAGATGGTCCGGTCAGGATCTTTTCGAGTTCGGCGCGGATGCGTTCGGCTGCGATGAGACGGAGCTTGTCCGCCGCTGCTGCCGCCGCTGCCGCTGCCGCCGGATCGGGTGTGAATCCGAGTCTGGCTGCGAACCGGACGAACCGCAGGATGCGGAGATGGTCCTCGCCGAAGCGTACTGTTGGGTCGCCGATGGTGCGGAGCACGCCCGCACGGAGGTCGTCGAGGCCGCCCACGCAGTCCGCGATCGTCCTTTCGGTGGGGTCGAGGAGAAGCCCGTTTACTGTGAAATCGCGGCGGGTCACATCCAGCACCTCGTTGTCCGTGTAGACCACATGGTCGGGCCGCCGTCCGTCGCTGTAGCCGCGTTCCGCCCGGAACGTCGCGATCTCGATCGGAATGCCGTCGACGACCGCTGTGATGATGCCGAACGCCGCGCCGACCGGAATGGCGCGCTCGAACAGCGTTTCGATCTCCTCCGGCCGCGCGGACGTGGTCACGTCGACGTCATCCGGGGTGCGTCCGAGCAGGAGATCGCGGACCGCGCCGCCTACGAAATAGGCTTTGTGGCCTGCGGCACGGAGCACGGCCGCGGCTTTTTCCGCGGCGGCGAAGAGGGGAGTCCGCGGGAGTTCCCCGGGAAAGGAAGAGATTTTCATGAAAAAACGGATTGCGGCTTGTCTTTTTTGCAGAATCTGCTATTTTTAAATGATGCACCTACATTTACAATAACGCGGGGTTTGCCCGAATGCAAGCGTACAGGCGTCATTTCCCGCAAAAAAGAACCACATGAGACCGACCCGGATGAGTGATGAAAACCTGACAGCCGTTTTCGGCGGCACTTTCGATCCCGTTCATTTCGGGCACACCGGACTCGCGGATTACATCCTGAAGTCCGGCAGCGCCGCCCGGGTCGTCTTCCTGCCCGCGCCTCATCCGCCGCACAAACCCGGCCTCGAACCGGCGCCCTTTGCCGACCGTGTGGCGATGCTCCGCGCGGCGATCGGGGATCATCCGGGGATGAGCGTGAGCGAACTCGAGGCCGAACGCTCCGGTCCGTCCTACACGGTTGACACGCTGGATATCCTGAAACGGCGTTACCCGGGGAGGCGCTTCGTGTGGGTGATCGGTTCGGATTCTCTGAACAAGCTGCACCGGTGGCACGAGGCGGAGCGCATGGTGCGGGAGAATTCTTTCCTGACCTACCCGAGGCCGGGCGCCGAGGCCGATCCCGACCTGCTGCGTTCGGTCTGGCCGAGGGAGCTTTCCGACAAGCTCCTCGCCGGGGTCCTGACCGGAGCGCCCGAGTTCGATACGTCCTCGACCGCACTCCGGGAACGCCTGGTCAAACTGGGCGCGGACGCGTGCCGGGACATGGCGCCCGCCCCCGTGCTGGACTACATCAGACAACACAAACTATATCCTGCCTAAGCCAGAAGGAGGCATTCGTACATGAACGACGAAGCGGAACCCAAAAAACAGAAACTGAACTTCAAAGTCCTGGACGTGATCGAACTTTGCGAAAAGGTCGCCTACGACCACAAGGCCGAACACATCCTCCGGCTCGACATGACCAAACAGGACGGCGCGATCGGAGACTACTACCTGATCTGCACCGGCCTCTCCGAACCCCACATCGGCGCCATCGCGGAGCGCATCCAGCGCGAAGTCCGCCAGGAATTCGGAATCCATCCGATCACGCTCGACGGCACGCCGCAGAGCCAGTGGATCATCGTGGACTTCGGATTCCTGCTGATCCACGTGATGACCAACGAAACGCGCGACCGTTACCAGCTCGAACAGCTCTGGGGCGACGTCCCGAGTTACGACGCCATGGCGAAGCTGGACGCCGAACACGAAAAACTCGCCGCCGCACGCCGGAAACAGGCTGAAAAAGGCATCGCCCCGGGAGCCGGAGAATGAGCGACCCCTTCCGCGACGAGGAAAGCCGCGACGAATTCGACTGGGAAAAGGAGATCCGGAAGGATGACGACCGGGTCCACGATTACCTGTCCGAACTCCCGCGCTATATCGACCTGCCCGATGAGGACAAGGTCATCTCCAAGCGCATCCGCAGACGCGGTTCCACATGGGAGGACTTCGCCTCGGACGAGGACGGTTATGACGACGATTACGACGACGATATCCCGGAGGAGGATTTCACGCGTCACCGCGACGGCAGCGACGTGTACACCGCCGCCTCGAAGATGGCGATCGACCTCACCGAGTATTTCGCCGTGGAGAAGGACCCCGCCGTTGCAAAATCCATGATGCGGGCCCTGACGCTTCTCGGAAAACTCATGGCACGCTCGCTGGACATCCTCCGCCTGGAGGACGGTGAACTGGTCACCTTCCGCATTGCACTCACAAAGCGTTTCCTCTCCGACCTCAACGAACTGATCGGCGAATACGAATCCTTCCCCGACGCCTCCGTCCGCGACTTCTTCCTGAAGGACGCGTTCGCGATGCGGGACGACGCGCTGGCGAAGATCCGCACTTACCGCCGCCAGGCGAAACGGAAATGACCGCGCGGCATCCTTCCATGAAGCGAAAAATACGGAAAAAAAGCGGAACCCGCGGAACAAAGCGGAAAACGGCATGTCTGTAGAAAGCAAAGACAACAATGGAACAGGAACAAAGGACTCGTGAAGAGGCGCTCCTGACAGCCTTCCGAAACGGCGACGATGCCGCGTTCGACGGGCTGATCGGGCTGTACTCCGCGAAGCTGTACAAAGTGGCCTATGCGCTGCTTGGCTCCCGTCAGGATGCCGAGGAGGTCGTACAGGACACTTTCCTGCGTGCGTACCGTGCCCTGCATGCGTTCCGCGGCGAGTCGAGTCTGGAGACCTGGCTTCATCGCATCACCGTGAACCTGGCCCGGAACAAGTACCAATGGAACCGGCGCCGCGGAGACGGCCTGAACGTGAGCCTGACCGTCGGCGAAGAGCCGGGCGGCGATCCGTCGGCGGAGTCCGAACAGGACGTGCCGGACCGCCGTCTGGAGCCGGACCTGGTCCTGGAACAAGACGAGATCGGAAAAAACATCATGAAAGCACTGAACAGCCTGCCGGACAATCTCCGGGAGACCATGCTCCTGCGGCATGTGAACGACATGCCCTACGAGCAGATCGCGCAGAAACTGGACTGCAAGGTCGGCACCGTGAAGTCCCGTCTCTCCCGCGGCAGGGAAATGCTTCGCGACCACCTCGCCGCCATCGGGATCCTTCCTTCCGTCGGCGGGACATGAACATCCGGCAGGACCACCCAACCCCCCCACCTTTCGAGGCATACACGACATGAACACACAAGCAGCTTCCCCCGGCTGCCCGGATCTGGAAACGATCTCAGAGGTCTTCGACGGCGAACGCCAGCCGGACGACGCCTTGCGGGCGCATCTTAACGCGTGTCCGGACTGCGCCCGGCGTCTCGCTGACTACGCCGCGATCCGCGATCATGTGTCGCAGGCCGTCGCATCCGAGCCGGACGACGGTTTCAATACCCGGATCGCCGCGTTCGTCCGCGCTGAAGCCGGCAGATTCGAGCCTTTTGCCATGCGGCGAAACGATGACTTCCGGGATTCCCGCGCCGCCTGGATCCTGCGCATTGCCGCGCTGCTCATGCTTTCCGTTCTCTTCGTGTATCTCCTGATGGACCGGATCCATGAAAACCGGGCGGGAAGTGCCGTGCGGCGGTCGGTCGCGGCATCTCCCTCCGGGCGTCTCTCCGCTCCCCGGAATCCCGTCACTGTTTCCGGCGGCGACCGGATGATCCACGCGATGTCCGAGAATCCCCGCGTCGGGAGTTTTGTGAAGGCGAGTCTCGTTTCCGACACCCCGTCCGCTCAGCAGTACAAGATCGACATCGACCCCGCGCTGATCCCCGCCGAGCTTGAAGACATCCCCGAAGGCGAACGCATCCCCGTCCCCGTCTTTTTCGGTGCGGACGACGGTGCGATGCGGCGGATACCGTTGCATGGGGGACCCGCATTCGACGCCATGCAGATGCTGGAGTCGATCCGGCTCGACCTGGTCGCTCTGGATGTGCCCGGACTCTCGGTCATAGCGGAAAGCCGGGACAACTCGCTTCTCACCACGTTCTCTCTGGAATCCTTCGATATGCTGATGCGGAGAACGGACGATGTGTTCGAGTTTTTCCTGATGAGCGGGGAGTCTTCCGGGGGCAGCGGGCCGGTGTCGTTCCAGATCGAATTCTTTTGCGAGTGAGAGGCCCAGGCCCCTTTCCGTCCGTGCGTCATGGATTCGGCACAGCCTTTTCTCTCTTCGGATCGAGGGCGGGATGCGCCGTATGACGGAAAAATGCTTTTTTTCTTGAAAAAAACACGAAAAAACTTGAAATTCGATATTTTGGAGTTATTGTAATAACGAATCTTTTTAGATATTTAAACCCAGGCATTAGGAGAAAAACATGAGAAACAGAAAACTTTTCGCTGCTGCACTTGCATTTGTGCTGACGATCGGCGGGTTTGCACTTTCCGCTCAGGACACCAGAGACCTCGTCGCGAAGATGGACGTGAACCTGAAAGACAACCTGACGACCGTTGCGACGCAGAGCGGCAAGGTCTTCGGTTACAAGAAACAGGGCGGCGGTTTCTACTCGCTTTCGTCCGCCATGAGCGAAGCCGGCAAGGAGGGAGACAAGGCTGTCTTCCCGCTCGGAAGCTTCACTTCCGGCGAAGCCATCCAGTTCGGCTATGCCACCACCGACGGCCAGAACTTCTCCGCTGCCCCGGTCAAAGTGGCGAGCGATCCGGGCTATTCCTATTCGTACGATTCCCAGAACTTCTACACGCTCGACTTCGCGGGCAGTACGTTTGACGGCAATATCGAGATCATCGCCGTCGGTTCCCCGCTGCCCGCCTCCACCGTGACGCTGCTCGTGGCCCTCGGCGCGGCAGCCGCCATGCTCCTCTACTTCAACCGCCGGAAACAGGTCCGCATTTCCGGACAGGCATGAGCGGGGACGAAGAACCTGAAGTTGCCGGCGGAACCGCTTCCGCCGGAACAGACGCAGAGCGCCGGGACGAAGAGCTCCGACGCCCTGCCTCTTTGTCTTCGGACGAAACGGCGGCGGAAGGCGGCAGTCCCGCCGACAGCCGGAAAACTCGCGAGGAGATTGAAAGCCAGTACCGGGACAATCCCGTTTTCGCGAACCTTTTCGACAAGACGCAGAAAAAGAAGAAGACCGCTTCCTCCGTGCTGATCACGGTCGGCGGCCTGCGCTTGACCGCGAAACGTCTCCTGATCCTCTGCGGTTTCTTCTCCGTTGTGCTGCTCTGCCTGGGCGCCTGCCTGTTCTATGCGTTTGCCGACATCGGCAAGATCCGGGACTACTCCCGTGCTGTCGCGCTTCTTGAGAAGGGAGACTACGAAGCGGCGAAGAAGATGTTCATCCGTGTCCTCAGCGTGGATCCGAACAAGGAGGATGCGCTGGTCGCGCTTGCCGGTATTTACAACCGGTTCGGCGACTGGAGCAACGAAGCGTTTTTCCGCCGTCGCCTGATGCGTGTGAATCCCCTGAAGCCGGAGTATTTCCGCGATTTCACGGAAAGCGCTTTCCGCGCCGGAAATTTCAGCGTCATCTATACCCATCTTCAACTGAAGGACCAGAAGGACCTGACCCCGGACGAGGAGGCTCTTTTCCTGATCTCGGCGCTGCGTTCGGGGCATGTGCCGGAGGGGAAAATCTTCTACCAGGAGCGGGTGAAACAGAAACCGGACTACTTCTCCGCCAGCGAACGCGGACGTTTCGCCGAGCTGCTGCTGAACACGACCGAGATGGACAGCGACCGGGTACGCGACTATGCCGCGTTTCTCAAGGACGTGCAGGACCCGCAGGTCCGATTCGAGACGATTTATGCCATGCTGGGGTTCTACGCCCGGCAGAACGACCCGGAATTTGAGGTGGAAATGGAGAAATTGCTCCGGGAAGCCGCCCAGCTGAACAATTTCCTCGGAGCGCCTCTCCTCGCCAATTACTATTTCTCCCGTTTCAGATTCGATGATGCGATCGCGGTCTGCGAGGACTACCTCAAGACGAAAATGAACGCATCCATCCCGATCCTGCTCGGCGAAAGCCTGGCGCTCGGCGGCCATTCCGAACGGATTCCGCCGCTTGCCGACAAGGTGCGGGCCGCGGGCGGCCGCCAATCGAACATGATCGCATCGTATCTGGATGCCCTGTATGCTTTCTGCAACGATGATTCCGAGCATGTCCGGACGGGGATCCAGGCTGCGGGCAATTCGATCGTGACACCTCTTTCCAACCTCATGAAGCTCCATGTCGCCCTCGGTTCCAGCTCCCGCAGGGAGATCGTCAAGACGCTCGACGCGATCATGAAGGACTTCCCCTTTATGGATTTCCAGCAGCGGGCCCGGACCGCCGCCCTGCAGTATCTGTTGGGGGTGCCCAACGAGGACATCCTGTCCGATCCGGCGCTTCTGAACGACTGCGCGGAGATCGCTTCGCTGATCCAGACGAGGGATGACGACGTGTCCTTCCTCCGCCGCATCATCGTGCTTGACCGGTTTGAACGGAATCTTCTGCAGGAGGACGAACTTCAGGAGGCGCTCAGGACCTTCCCGCACGACATCGTGTTCCTGCGGATCGCCATAGAGTATTACCTGAACAACGGCCAGCCGGACCGTGCCGAGGAGTACATCTCGGAATACAATTCGCTTTCCATCCCGGACAAGCCGTCCATCGCCGTCCTGAACATCAAGGCGCTGATCCTGCTCGGACGCACCGACGAGGCGGAAAAGGAATTCCGTGCGCTTCTGGAAAACGGCGGCGACGACTCCCTGTTGTTCCCCTGCTACGAGCTCTGTGTCGAAAACGATTTCCTCGATGCTCTGAAATCCCTCGCCAAATGGCTCGAATCCCTGCCGCAGAAATCCGCGAAGCGTACCGCCCTGCCGTTCGTTCGCGCGGAAATCCTCCTCTCCGAAGGCAAAAAGGATCAGGCGTTCGATCTCTTCGCGAAGAGCACGGCGGACGATCCGCGCTTCGTCTTCCATGCCGCATCGCGTCTCGCCGGGAACGGACGCACCGACGCCGCCATCGCACGGTATCTTTCCATCCGGGACACTTACCCGGACAAAGCCCACCTCAATGTCTGTCTCTCCGAGCTCTATGCCGCAAAAGGCGATATGAAATCCGCGCTCGAATGCGCACGGACCGCCTGGCAGTTGAATTCGAAAGACCTGCAGGCCCGGAAAGTCTATGCCGGATTCCTTGTCAAAGCGGGCCAGTATGCCGACGCCGTCAAAGTACTCGATTTCCCGCAGCGGCGCATGGCTTTCCCCGACGACATGCTTTCCATCTGGCGCGAAGCCATGCTCAAGATCCTCAAGGCCGATTTCGATGCCGCACGCTACATCCCGGCCCTCGAAAAAGCGAAACATCTTCAGGCCTATTTCCCCGACGACAGGGACGCACAGGAATACATCAGGAAGATCGACGATGCACGCCGTCAGGAGCGTCAGGAGCGCCGGGACGCCGGCAAGTGACCTTTCCGCGCCGGGGAGGGATAGAGAAACGTCCGTCCGTATGCCGGGCTGACAGATGCGCCGGAACGCAGGCTGCTGTTTTGCTCTGCCTTGGGTCGGGGGTTGAGGAAGAATGCCCACGGCCGTCACTCATGGGAAATCGCGGTCGATGATCCCCGTGGCGGATGCCCGGTCTGTTTTTCCCGCCGTAAAGCACGCCTGGTTCTCCCCAAAAAAAGCAGTCCGGCCGTTTCCGCCGGACTGCCTGACATATGGAAGACACTTTGAACGTCTTCCGCGGGTTGTTTCGGAACGACAGCCTCCGCCGTTCTTAATCCCATGGGGATTTCGTTTCCTCGACGGAGTTGTTGACTGCATCTTCGATGGCTTTCAGAGCGGCTTCAACAACCGCGGCATCCTCTGCGTCATAGTAGTCGGCCGGGGCCTCGGCTTTTTCGGTATAGTAGTCAGGCGCGGTCTTTGAGGCGGCAGTCGTGTGGCTGTATCCCATGTCCGCCAAAACGGCTTCCGCTGCGCCGAATCCCTGTTTTGCGGCTTTGCCGAGCCACTTGACGGCTTCTTCCCGGTCTTTCTCCACGCCGTCGCCGTCCCTGTAGCAGAGGCCGAGGCAATACTGCGCCCTGTCATATCCCCGTCCGGCGGATTTCCGGTACCATTTCACCGCTTCTTTCAAATTCTTTTTTACGCCGCGGCCGAACTCATAACTGTTGCCGAGATTGCATTGCGCCACGACGTCATCCTGTTCAGCCGCCTTGCGGTACCATTTGACGGCCTCTTCTTCGTCTTTGTCCACGCCCCAGCCGTTTGCATAGCACAAGGCAAGATCGAATTGCCCCAATGCAAACCCCTGTTTGGCGGCTTTGGTAAAACATTTGACGGCTTCTTCTTCGTCCTTGTCCAATCCCAAACCGTTCAAATAACACTCGCCTAAATTGCATAGAGCCATGATATAGTCTTGTTTTGCCGCCTTGCGGTACCATTTGATGGCTTCTTCTTCGTCTTTTTCCACGCCGATGCCGTTCATGTAACACACGCCAAGATTGTTTTGCGCTCCGGGACTTCCCTGTTTGGCTGCTTTGGTGAGCCATTTGACTGCTTCTTCTTCGTCCTTATCCACGCCCCATCCGTTCATGTAACAGAGGCCAAGGTGGTTCTGTTCTCTGGCCTTGCCTTTTTTCGCGGCTTTCTGCAAACCGTCGATCGCCTTGTCGAACAGCACTTCCGCCTCATCGGTGTCCTTTTCCACGCCTTCTCCATACTGATAAGCCCAGGCAAGCATGAACTGAGCGGAGGAATGACCGTGTTTTGCTGCCTTTCGATGCCATTTGAGCGACAGAGAGTGATCTTTCGTTTTTCCATTCTTCCCGAGGTCGTATTGCTCGCCCAGCTGGTACTGTTTTTCGGCGACGCCGAGATATGCGCCGACCTCGGGCCAGAGCATGAATGCCGCGATGAATCCAGCCAGGGCGATGACGATGACCAGACACATGAGGACCAGGACAAGTTTCAGGCGGTTCTTTTTGGCTTTCGGCTGATTCGGGGCAGGAACGCCGTTCAGGTTGTCAGGAGTGTTTTCTGTCATGGAAAGTCCCTCGGGGTTGAATATGTTTCTGTCCGGGGCGCAGGGGGAAGCCCGCACGCGGGGCATTTATGGATGTTTTTACGATAAATATAGCAGATTTTGAAATAATATCAAGTCAAGGGAATGTCTTTTTTGAATCGCAGCCTGCGCCAATGGAGTCCACGAGAGGCGTTCCGAGGCGGACATGCGCACAATTGTCCGGCTGAGAGAATGGGGCCGGGACCGGAGTGCCGGATGCGTGTTTGCGATCCGGGTGCGTCCGACGGGCGCAAACCGCCCGGGAGACGCTCAGGGGAAGACAGGGAGATCCGTCTTTTTGTCCGGGTTCAGCAGTGCGTCGAGGAAATCGTCGGCGGAACGGAGCAGAAGGATTCTCGCGGGAGCGTCCTCGGCGGTTTCTTCGTCGATGCGGGGCAGGGAGATGGTGCGGAGACCTGATTTTTTCGCTTCGGCTTCCGTGAAGCCGACCGCGACGTCGCCCCAGCCTTTGCGGATTGCCTCCGGGATGACTTCGGGTTCGGCGATCTTGAAGACGACCTGAAACCCTGCCTTGTTCGCCGTGTCCTTCACGTAGAGCAGATCCAGCGGATTCGCTCCCTCCCGGTAAAGGCAGATGAAGCCGCCTACCGCGGCGATGAGCTGGGAACGGGTTTCCGAAACAGTGTCCGGTTCCCGGGACGCATCGGAGAAACATCCCGGCGTGGCGAGCAACGCAGAGGCGGCCGCGGCGACCGTCATCACGCGGAACTGGCAGGAACGCTTTCGGCCTTTCGGCCCGGCGTGTTTCATCGTTTTCCGGCTCCGTTCCAGATGATGCGTTTCGACCAGCGTTTTTCTCCGTCCCGTTTGCTGACGGCGAAGCAGTTGCCGACTGTGTCGACGATGCAGAACGCGCGAATGGAATCCAGGTAGAACACGCATGAGGTGTCGCCCGAGGTGACCGGGCGGAGCTGTTCGAGGATGATGCTGTCGGAGGCGTCCAGCGAGGCGGGGTCGATGATGTCGATGCGGCCCTTGACCTTGAATGCGACGCCGATTTGTTTGTCTCCGTCTATCGGGACGGCAAATCCCGCGCTGCGGCCGTCGAGGGATTCGCGGACGGAAGAACGGACGATGACCGGCGGGGAATCATCCCGGTACGCGGGACAGAGGATGAAGTCGGTACGAGCTCCGCCGAGGAAATGCAGATAGACGGGCGCCCAGCCCAGGTCGAGCGTGGTGATGGACTTGCGTTTCATCCCGTCCGGGCCCGCCGTGATGTCGAAATACTCGATGGCTTTCAGTGAGACGGCGGCAAGGGAATCTCCTTCCGGCGTAATGTCGAGCGCGGACGCCGGCGAAACGGTCTCAAACGAGTAATAGGGCGTCTCCGTTTTTGCCGGGAGATCGTACGGTACGAAAAAGACTTTCGATCCGAAGAAGCCGGAGCAGAAAATACCGTCCGCGGCGGCAAGCAGCGCGACACGGTCCGGGTCGATCTTCTCATTGAACGGGAAAGGAAGCTCGCGGAAGATCGTCCCGCTTCCGGTTTTGAGGTCGAAGTACTGAAGCCCGAACTGCTGCTTGAGCGAAGTCTGGGGATAAGCGACGGCCACCAGGTCGGTCCGGCCCGGGGCGAACGCCATCTTTTTCAGAAGCCGGTCGGTCGAGAGGATGCGGATGACCTGCCAGTCCGAAGTGTCGACGAGGACGATGCGCGTGCCGTTCGGCCCGGAGGCTGTGCCGGTACGTTCGGCGATGGCAAACACGCTGCCGTCCTGCGAGAGCGCGAAGGCGTCGAGCCTGGCCCCACGGAACCCCTGGGAAGCGTAGGCGGGACGCCAGACCGAAACGGTCTCTGCTCCGGGATCCGCGATCTTCGCGGCGAGGGAAGATCCCGAGCGGTTCGAGGTAAGCCTGATCTCGCGTCTGGACTCGGCGATGGGCTGGACCGCGGATTTCGGGATTTCCCGGATGTTGGACGAATCGACCTCGATCTCCGGCTTCTTTTCCGTTCTGGAGACCGTCGGGGCGCTTTCCTCCGTTATGGAGATGGTGAGCGACCCCGAACGTTCGCTTCTGCGTTCCGGGACGCTGTCGGCCGACGGCGGCGGAGCGGGCGCCAGCGCCGCGGACTGCATTTGCGCGGCGGGCGCGGACTCCTGTTCCGTGTTCGGAATGGAATCGGGGGAGGCGGCGGACGTCTGTTTTTTCTGCGCGGAGACGGAAACGACGGCTGCCGCGGAAACGGCGAGCCCGAGCGTCAATGCTGCGGCGGTTAAAAGAGAGCGTTTCATGTGCGCCTCCCTGGATTGCCGGGTGGTACTCAGATTTCGTAAAGCCAGTTGTGGGTGTCTTCCAGTTCGCCCTTCTGAATGCCGGTGAGGCGGTCATACAGCTTCTGGGAGACGGGGCCGCATTCATGGCCGTATTCGATGACCTTGCCGTGGATGGTGACGGAGGAGATCGGGGTGATGACGACGGCTGTGCCGCAAGCGTCGACTTCGGCGAAGGTGGGGAGTTCCTCCTCGGCGACGATGGGGCGCTTCTCGACGGTGAGGCCGAGGTCGCGGGCGACCTGCATGAGAGACATGTTCGTCACGCTGGGCAGGATCGACGGAGAATCGCTGGTGACGTATTTGCCGTCCTTCGTGATCGCGAGGAAGTTGCTGGTGCCGAACTCGTCGATGTACTTGTGCTCGCGGGGATCAAGGAAGAGCGGGATGGGGAATCCGGCTTTCTTTGCGAGTTTGGCGGGCATGAGGGACGCGCCGTAGTTGCCGGCGACCTTGAACTGGCCCATGCCTTTCGGCGCGGCGCGGTCGAAGTCCTCGATGACGAGGGCGGGGACGCCCTTCAGTCCGTCCTTGTAGTATGCGCCGACGGGCATGACCATGATGAGGAAGTCGTATTCATTTGCCGGGGCGACGCCGATCTGCGGACCGGTGCCGACGAAGAGCGGACGGATGTACATGGATCCGCCGGATCCGTAGGGCGGGACATAGTCGACGTTGTCGAGGACGACGCGGTGGATGGCCTCGAGGTACATCTCCTCGGGGATCTCGGGGTGGAGCAGCTGATGCCCGGTGCGGTTCATGCGGGCGATGTTTTCCCAGGGGCGGAACACGCGGACTTTGCCGTCTTTGCAGCGGAAAGCCTTCATCCCCTCGAAGCAGGCCTGGCCGTAGTGGAGGCAGGTCGCGGCGACGCTCATGGTGATGTTGGGATCGGTTTTGAGTTCGCCTTTGTCCCATTCGCCGTCTTTCCAGTGGAATGCGATGTGGGAACGGGTGGGCATGTAGCCGAACGAGAGAGCCGACCAGTCGATGTCGGTACGGATGGGACGGTAGTCCATGATGAAAACTCCATTTGTTAGACGGTACGACGGCGGAAAAAGCCGTCAAAATGAAATGAACATAAAGAAATTTACACGTTTTTCGGCGATAGTCAATGTTTTTTTCAGAAATCGCATTGATTTTTTTTGTTTTTGGGCTAATTTAATGGATGGAAAAATTGTATCGGCAACCAAAATGAAGGAATCTTCCCATGAAATTATCCCGTTTCTCCATCCTTGCAGTGGCGGCGCTCACCTGCACCGCGTTTGCTGTCTCCTGTGAATCCGACGATCCGAGCAAAGCCGTTGCTCCCTTCTGGACGGACGGCGACATCGACGGCTCCGGCCTGAACGGCGGCAATGGAAACGGCTCCGGGTTCGGCGACGGCTCCGGGTTCGGCGACGGCTCCGGCCTGAACGGCGGCGACGCGGGGCTCCGCGGCGGCGACGGCTTCGGCCTGAACGGCGGCGACAATGATTTCGACCTGAACGGCCCTGGCGGTTTCGGTGAAGACCTGACGCAGTCCGCGTATATCGACGGATTCGGCGCGCGGATCGAAGGCGTCGAGTTCACCCCGCTGTATTTCCCCTACGACCAGAACACCATCTCCTCCCAGGAGGAAAGCAAGGTCGCGGCCGTCGCGCAGTATCTGCTCGGCCACTCCGAGGCCGGCGTCGTGGTCGAAGGCTACTGCGATGAACGCGGCACCGAAGAATACAACCGTGCCCTCGGCGAACGCCGTGCCGTTGCGGCCTCCGATATGCTCGTCGATATTTACGGCATCGAGTCCAGCCGCGTCAAGACCGTCAGCTACGGTGAAGAACGTCCCGCAGTGTCCGGCACAGGCGAATCCGTCTGGTCGAAGAACCGCCGCGACGAGTTCATTCCCGTGTATCTGAAGAATAACTGACGCCTGACGGACGTCTTCTCTCGACTTTGAATCCGGGTACAGGCGACTGCTGCCCGGATTTCATCTTTTCAAACAGGAACGGAGCCCATGACGCAGCTGGAGGAAAACGGGGCCGGAACCGAGATCCCGGCGGACGAGGTCCGGAACGAACCCGTTTCCGCGCCGCGGACGACCTTCCGCATGGAGTTGTCGTTTGACGGCACCGCCTACCACGGATGGCAGCGCCAGCCGAACGGCATCACGGTCCAGCAGGTGGTCGAGGAAAAGCTTTACCGTCTCTTCGGCGAGCGCGAGTTCATTCGGATCCAGGGCAGCAGCCGTACGGATGCCGGAGTCCACGCGCTCGGCATGGTCTGCTCGTTTTCCGCGCCGCCTTCGCCGTACATCCCGGACTGGAAGCTCAAAAAGGCGATGAACCGCCTGCTGCCGGACGATATCCGCATCCGCAGCGCCGAGGTTGTGAACGAAGGCTTCAACGCGCGGTTCGACGCCCTTGCCAAGTCCTACGTCTATGTGGTGAACACCGGCGACATCAACCCGTTCAGCGGGCGTTATTCCTGGCACATGGAGGATATGACCGAAATCGACGCTCTCCGCGAGGCTGTGAAGCACGTCGAAGGCCGCCACGACTTCTCCACGTTTACCGTCGAACGAGGCAAGATCGACGACCCGGTCCGCACCATCCTCCGTGCCGAGATCGTCACCTTCGGCCCGCTCGTCTGCATGTATTTCCTCGGGACCGGATTCCTGTACAAAATGGTCCGCAGCATGGCCGGTGCCCTGATGTTCGTGGGACGCGGACGCATGACCCCGGACGAGTTCCGCTGCATCCTGCTGGCCTGCGACCGTGCGAAATGCAAGGATACCGCACCCGCGAGAGGTCTTTTCCTCAAACGGGTCTTCTATGAACCCGACGCCTGGCTGGACGACCTGCCGGAGCGCCCGCCCTTCTGGATCGCGTAAAGAACGAGAAAAACAATTCAACCGATTTTTCAGCATAAGACAGGAGACAGAACATGGATACCCCCGAAAACAAAACCGCCGCCGTACCGATCCTGGCCGCACGCAGGATCAGCATGCAGGACCGCTACAGCATGGAATGTCTCCGCGACCTCAGCCTGGAGCTTTACAAAGGCGACGTCGCCGCGCTGATCGGAGCTTCGGAAGACGGAAAACGCCTGCTCCTGCGCTCCCTGGACCTGCTGGAACAACCCGAGGGCGGCAACATGGAAGTGAACGGCGAACCGGTACAATGGCGCCGCGGCGGTGCGGACCGCGCCCGCAGAGTCATCGGAATGGCGTTCTCCCGCGAATCGATCTTCCCGAACCTGACCGTGCTTGAAAACATGACGGTGGCGCCTCTGGATTCGAAAAACGCCGAAGAGTGGCTAATCCTGGAACGCGTCAAAAAGCTGCTCAAGTTCGCCGGGCTTTCCGGTGTGGCGGAAGAGCTGCCCCGCAATCTCTCGGCGGGCCAGCGGCGGCGTCTCGCCATCGTGCGTGCCCTGGCGCTTCAGCCCGAGATCCTGCTGATCGAGGACCCCGGCGCAAATCTTGTCCAGGAGGAAAAGAACGAAGTGTACGCCCTGATCCGCGCGGTCGCGAAAGACGGCATGACCATGCTGTTTTCGACCCGGGACATGGATTTTGTTCGGGAGGTCGCCACGCGAGTGATTTTCATGGCGGACGGCATGATCCGCGAGGACGGGACCGTGGCGGAAGTGCTGGACAACCCGAAATACGAACGGACCCAGGCGTTCGTCAGGAAGAACACGGGATTTTATCGCGAGCTCAATGCCCGCGCGTTCGATATCTTCGAGTTCGAGGGCGCGGTTGACGCGTTTTCCTCGTCCAGACTCGTCCCGCCCGAGAAACGCCGCAGGCTCTGCGATGCCCTGAAGCTCCTGCTTGTCAGGATGCTTTTCCCGCGCATCAGCCGCATTATCCTGACGCTCGACGTAAAGCCGGAGACCGGCAACGTGAACATCTGCGCCCAGTACCCGGGAAGCGGATTCGACCCGCTCACCGAGGTGCTCGAGGCGGACGTCACGGCCGCTTCGGAACTGCGGGCGCTCGTCAAATCCGCGAATTACCTGTCGCCATCCTCCGGCAAAAACCAGCTGACGATCGTTATCTGAGCGGAATCCGGCGAATTGAAGAAAAGAACCCGACGCCCGGATGGTTGCCGGGTATCGGGAAAAAGGGCAGGGGACTTGCCGTCCGTGGCCTGAAACCCGGGCGGCGCGGATACGCCTCGGGATCAGGGGCGGACGATCTTGTACGGTTCGGGATCGGTCGCCCGCGGATATTCCACGGCGGGCGGGCCGAACAGCATTGCCGCACCGACCTTGTAACCCGGCGGAAGATGCAGCATGGAACGCATTCCCCGGTTCAGCGTGAACGCGTAGTAGGCGAAGCCGCACCAGCACGTGCCGACGCCGAGGCTCTGCGCGTACAAATCGAACTGCGTGAGCGCGATCGAGGCGTCGAACCTGCGGCAGGGTGCGTCCTTCGGCGAGGCGGCGACGATCATGTGAGGAGCGTTCCGGAATACGAAATCGTAGCCGCCGAGCATGGATTTTTCGAATCGTTTGTATCCCGGATAGACGATCCGCATGAGGCCCGATTTGAGCAGAAAACGGATGATCTTCCGCATTTTCGTGTGGAACGGCTCCATTTTCGCGAGGTCGTCGATGACCGTGAAGACCAGCCTGTGGTCGTTGCATCCGGTCGGGATCCAGCGCAGCGAGGCCAGAAGCTTCTCCATGACCTCGGGCGGCAGATTCTCCTGTTTGTAGAACCGGACGCTCCGGCGCTGCCGGATGAGGTTCATCATGTGCGCGTCGTCGGGCATGGGTCCGGCGGGGAGACAGTCCTCCGGCGCGTGCCTGCCGCACTTGACCGCGCCCGCGGGACAGACGGCGAGGCAGTGCTGGCAGTTCATGCAGTGTTTTCCGAGCTGCGGCGGGACGAACGGGATGCCGTTTTCGCCGCGCTGGAGGATTTGGACGATGCAGTCTGCGATGCAGCGTCCGCAACGGGTGCATTTGGATGCGTCGACGGAGATCATGATGCGCGCCTCCGGGATAAGTTTTGAATCAGGAAAAAGGCCCCGCCCCGGATCGCGGGTGCGGAGCCTGTGTGAATTCGCGGGAACGGACTGCTCAGGCCGCGCCGAGGGAGCTCAGCAGGACGATGGAGAACGCGAGCACGAAGATGGCGACGGTCTCGACGATGCCGAGCGCCATCAGCTGGTTGGCGAAGCCCTTGCCGGTCTCGGCGAAGGCGTCGGCGGCAGCGGCCGCGCTGATGCCCTGCCAGATCGCGGAAACGCCCATGGCGATGCCGGCGAGGACGCCGACGAGCGTGTAGACGATCCAGTTGCCGGCCGTATCCAGATTCACGTTGGTCGCGCCGCCCATCACGATGAACATCACGATCATGCCGTAGATGGTCTGGGAGAGCGGAGCGCCGGCGAAGATCAGCAGCTGGAAGGGCGCGGGCTTGTTCTGGGCGTAGCATTTCTTCCATGCGCCCATGGCGGAGCAGGCGGCGGCGCCGCAGCCGTAGGCGGAACCGATGGCGGCGAAGCCGATGGAGGTGAACGCGGCGGCGAAGATCAGGGCCTTCTGTGCGAAGAAGGGAATGATGTCGTTTGCGGGCGCGGGTGCGGTGTTCTGGACGGCTTCGGCAGTCTCGGCGAGGATCGGGGTGACGTTTGCGAGGGTGTTAAGAAGCAGACTCATGGTTGTTTCTCCTGTTGTGTGTATTTGTTTTTATGTTTTATGGTTAATCGTTGTTGCGTTTGGCGGAGAAGGGTTTGAACTTGAATCCCGCCCACTGGAGCCCCATGTGGTTGGAGAATTCGAGCGTGTTCAGGCGGACGGCGTGAACGAGGACGCCGAGGAATCCGAGCGCGAGGTTCAGGACGTGCCCGATGACCGCGACGAGAATCAGCAGGACGAATCCGAGAATCTCGTATTTGTCCGGAAGAGCATTCTTGGCCATCATGCCCATCATGTTGAATTTTTCGGCGATGTACATGCCGGAGAGGCCGACCGCGAAGAGGCGGATGTAGGACAGCACGTCCGTGAAGCTGCCGATCATGTCGAACGGCAGGTTCAGCGCCCCCGAGGGGCGGATCGTGGCGACGATGATCGCGGCGGCGGCGATGTAGACGTATTTTCCCCAGAGCGGGAACGTGCCCTTGAATACGATGAGGCTGACCGCGAGCATGAAGTTCGCGAAGATCATCAGCGCCCAGCCGATGTTGGAGAGTTCGCGCCAGTCCTTGCGGATGCCGGTGAGGAAGCGCACGAGGTGTGCGCTCATCAGGTGCAGCATGGCAAGCAGGAAGCAGAACCACTGCGTGAGCCTGTCCGAATTCAGCTCCGACACATCGATGTTGTAGAATTTTGCGAACCTGTGCGCCGCGGCGCTGTTCGCCGGATCCGTGATCATGCTCCAGCCTTGCATCCAGCCGGGCAGGATCTTCTTTTCCAGCCCGAACCAGGCCCCGTTGAGGGCGCCCCAGATAAACGTGTAGGACGCGAGGAAGATCAGCAGGACGAGCGGGAGACGCGCCGCTTTCTTCCTGTGGAGCGCGAGCAGGCCGACCGTCCCGGCGACGATCATCAGGGCGCCGTAGCCGGCGTCGCCGAGGATCATGCCGAAGAAGATCGGGAAGAAGAAAAAGAAGAACATGTAGACGTCGCTCTCGCGGTAGCCGGGCGAGATGCCGATGAAATCGAACAGCGGGTCCAGGATGTTCAGGAAACGCGCCTTTTCGATGTATGTCGGGACGTTCTGGTCGTCTTCCGCCGGGTCGTCGATCTGAAGCGCCCAGCCGTTCTTGACGGCGGCGGCTTTCAGCGTTTCGATGCGCGTGACGGGGACGTACCCCTGGAGGTAGGCGATCGCACCGGCCTGTTCCATATTGTCGCGGGCGGAAGCGAACTCCATCTGATTGCGAAGGGATGCGAATTTCGCGTCCAGGCGCGGCAGAAGGGCTTTCGCGGCGGAGATGGCAGTGTCGGCGTCCCCGATCGCGGACAGGCAGCCCTGATAGGCTTCCCTGGCCTCGGAGAGCGTTTCTTCGGGCAGGACGACGGCGTCGACTTCCGCGGCGTCGGGCGCGGTTTCCGAAACGAGCGCGTAGTGGACCATGTTCTTGTCCATTCTGATGACGGACAGAGCGGCGTTCTCCGGGAACGCGTCTTCCTTTTGGCGCTGGTCGAAGAGGTTGCGCGGCGTGGCGCAGAGGGTGACGTAGACGCCTTTCGCCTCGAGCTTCGCGATGGCGGAGCGGTCGAACTCGCCCCATGGGGTGAGGACGTCCAGATCGCGCTGAAGGCGTTCGAGCTCCTTGTAGGAGGCGGTCTTGCCGGAGATCAGCCTGGAGGCGTAGGAGACGAGTTCGTCGTCGGAGACCTCGGGAGCCGCGGGCGGGCGTTTCATCGCCGGAGCGCTGCGGATGACGCCGATGACGCGTTCGCATTCGCCGAGCTGGGCGGAGATGGCGGCGACGTCCTTCGTGGCGGGCAGCGCGGTGCTGCGGAGCTGCATGAGCTCAAGCCCGGCGAGCGCGTCGACGGCCGACGAGCGGTCATGCTCCAGGCAGAGGAGCGTAACAAGTTTCATTGGAACGATCATGCTGCGGGCTCCTGAAGTTTTTTCTTGGCGATCTTGGAACGCGCGACGGCCGCGATGTCGTTGTCGGAGATGGAGATCTGGATGAGGCGGATGTTTTCCTTCGCCTCGGGAATCTTCACCTTCTCGAAGAGGTTGACGCGCTGGGTGGTGACGCGAAGCTCCTGGACGATGAGGCGGTTCTGCTCGCGGATGATGTCGCGTTCGATGCGGAGCTCGACGATGGCCTTGACGGCCTCGATCCCGTCGTCGATCCAGGGATCGGCGGAGAAGAGGTCGTAGGGGTCGAGCTCGAAGTCGGTCGAGTGGTAGACCGGGACGTTCACGCCGGCGATGTTCTCATATTCGCGGTTGACTTTACGGATATGGAGCTTCCCGGCGATGGACGCGGCGGCCTCGGCGTCGCCGAAGAGCATGGTCCATTCGGCGAGTCTGGCGACCGCTTCCTTTTCCTTGCGTTCGTTGGCGGCGATCCGCTCGGCGCAGAGTCTGATCTCGAGCTGGAGCTGCTGTTTTTTGAGCTGGAGCGTGGGGAGGAAGCGCGTGAACTGCTTCAGCTGGTCCCTCTGGCGTTTCAGCTCTGTTTTGGTAAATTTGATCTTTGCCATGGCGAAGGTCAATCCTTATTGGGCCAGAACTGTTCGAGGAGGGAGGTCTTGATGCCGGTTTCGGTGCGGTCGAAGCAGTCGGCGAGGATCTTCCAGCCGAGGTCGAGGGCGTCTTCGAGGTGGATGTTCAGAGAGAGGTCCATCATGTTCTTCTCGAAGAGCTTGCCGTATTTGAGGAGCTTGTTGTCCCAAGTGGACATCTGGAAGCCCATGGACTGTTTCTCGAGCGTCTCCTTGTAGTCGGCGTAGAAGCGGATCATCGTGTCCATGACGGTGCGATGGTCGGCGCGGGTCTTGCCGTTCACGTTCTGTTTCAGGCGGGAGAGCGAGCCGAACGGCTCGATGCGGCCGCCGCGGAGGTAGAACTGGCCTTCGGTGATGTAGCCGGTGTTGTCGGGGATCGGGTGGGTCACGTCGTCGCCGGGCATGGTGGTGACGGCGAGGATGGTGATGGATCCCGCGCCGTCGAAGTCGACCGCCTTTTCATAGCGGGAGGCGAGCTGGCTGTAGAGGTCGCCGGGGTAGCCGCGGTTGGAGGGGACCTGTTCCATGGTGATGGCGATCTCCTTCATGGCGTCGGCGAAGTTGGTCATGTCGGTGAGCAGGACGAGCACGCGCTTGCCTTCGAGGGCGAAGCTCTCGGCGACCGCCAGTGCCATGTCCGGCACGAGGAGGCATTCCACGGTCGGGTCGGCGGCGGTGTGGACGAACATCACGGAGCGGGAGAGCGCGCCGTGTTCGTCGAGGGTGTTGCGGAATGTGAGGTAGTCGTCGTATTTGAGGCCCATGCCGCCGAGGACGATCACGTCGACTTCGGCCTGCATGGCGATGCGTGCGAGCAGTTCGTTGTAGGGTTCGCCCGCGATGGAGAAGATGGGGAGCTTCTGGGATTCGACGAGCGTGTTGAAGACGTCGATCATCGGGATGCCGGTGCGGATCATCTTGCGGGGGATGATGCGCTTGGCCGGGTTCACGGAGGGACCGCCGATCTCGATCATGTTGTCGCGGATCTCGGGACGGCCGTCGCGCGGTACGCCTGCGCCGGTGAAGATGCGTCCGAGGAGGGCGTCGGATGCGGAAACGCGCATCGGGTGGCCGAGGAAGCGAACTTCGTCGCCGGTGTTGATGCCGCGGGTGCCGTTGAAGACCTGAAGGAAGACCTTGTTGTCGAGCAGGCGGATGACCTGGGCGAGGGAGGTTCCGCGTTCGCTGGTGACTTCGGCGAGGTCGTTGTTTGCGACGTTGTCGGCCTCGACGGTGATGACGTTGCCGGCGATCTGGATGATTTTATGGTAAACTTTACGCATTTGCGATTCTCTCCTTGATTTTGGCGTCGATGACCTCTTCCTGATGCTTGAACTTGTCGGAACCGAACGCGATGTAGTTCCAGTCGATGAAAGTGAGCTGGAGTTCCTGGAAGAAGCGGCGGGCCTGGTCCTTGTCGTCGAACTTGAATTCGGCCTTCAGGACGCCGATGACCTTGGCGAAGCAGTACTGCTGGCGCTTGTCGTCGCTGGCTGCGTCGACGGCGTCGAACGTGTTCTGCTGGAGGTAGACGAAGTCGAGGAATTCGCTCTTCAGGTAGGTCACGAAGTCGTCCGTGTTGGTGCCTTCTTCGCCGACGACTTTCATCATCTGGTTGACTTCCTGGCCGCGGCGGAGCGTGGCGCGGGCGAATGCGAGGTCATCCGCCGGGACAATGCTGTGGTAGTGGCTCCAGCTGTCGAGCGGGTGGATGGACGGGAAGCGGCGGGCGTCGGAGCGTTCGCGGGAGAGTCCGAGGAAGGCGCCGACGACTTTCAGCGTGGCCTGCGTCACGGGCTCTTCGAAGTTGCCGCCCGCGGGACTCACGGAACCGCCGATGGTAACGGAGCCGGTGCGTTTGCCGTCGTTCAGCAGCACGAGGCCGGCGCGTTCGTAGAAGCCGGCGATCAGGGATTCGAGGTAGGCCGGGAAGGCTTCTTCGCCGGGGATCTCCTCGAGTCGGCCGGACATTTCGCGGAGGGCCTGCGCCCAGCGGGAAGTGGAGTCGGCGAGGAGGAGGACATTCAGTCCCTGCTGGCGGTAGTATTCCGCGATGGTCACGGCGGTGTAGACGGACGCCTCACGGGCGGCCACCGGCATGGAGCTGGTGTTGCAGATGATGACCGAGCGGTCCATGAGGGTCTTTCCGGTGCGCGGGTCTTCCAGCGTGGGATATTCGCGGAGGATTTCCACGACTTCGCCGGCGCGTTCGCCGCAGGCCGCGATCACGACCACGTCGGTCTCGGCGTAGCGGCTGATGGAGTGCTGAAGCACGGTCTTGCCCGCGCCGAACGGTCCGGGGGTGCAGAACGTGCCGCCGGTCGCGACAGGGAAGAAGGTGTCGATGGTGCGCTGCTGGGTGATGAGCGTCTTGGTGGGGAGGAGTTTTTCCTTGTAGCAGGAGATCGGGAGCTTGACGGGCCAGTACTGGACCATGGTCACGTCGCGTTCCTCTCCGTCGGCGCTGCGGACTTTTGCGACCGTGTCGGTGATCTTGCGGGCGCCGGCGGGTGCGACGGAGACGACTTCCCAGGTGCCGGCGAAGCGGAAGGGCAGCATGATGTAGTGGGTGAAGATGCCTTCGGGGACGCTGCCGACATAGTCGCCCGCGACGAGCTTGTCGCCGGGCTTGGCGATGGGCGTGAAGTCCCAGACGGAATCCATGTCGAGGGCGTCGAGGTAGAGACCGCGCTGGAGGAAGAACCCGGCCTTTTCGGCGAGGAGGTTCAGGGGGTTCTGGAGTCCGTCATAGACCTTGGTGAGGAGGCCGGGTCCGAGCGCCACGCTCAGCATTTCGCCGGAGAATTCGACCGGATCGTCGATCTTGAGTCCGGCGGTGCTTTCGTAGATCTGGAGGTCGGCGCGGTTGCCGCGCACGCGGATGACCTCGCCCTTGAGGCGTTTGTCGCCGATGATGGCGTAGGCGACTTCATTCTGCATGACCGCGGTGTCGAATTCCACCGTGACCAGGTTTCCGTTTACGCCTTTGATGCGTCCTTTCTGAGTTTCAGGCATGTGAGTTCACGCTCCTGCGTTCGTATGGTTGATATGTTTTCGTGTGCGATATTTCAGTTTTTGATGCCGGGTTCGCTGTCGCGGACGGACGAGACGGTGCGGTCGAGTCCTTCGGCGGCGTTTCCGGCGGTCCTGGCGGCCCATTTTTCCGCGATCTGGATGCGGATGCTGTAGGCGCAGACGGTATCGAAGTTGAAACGGGTGCGGTTCTTCGCCTCAAGTTCGTCGAGCTTGGCCCAGCGGGCCGTGTCGAGGATGCGTTCACGTTCGACCGGATTCGGGGCTGCGAAGGCGGCGCGAACCGCGCGGTCCGCTTCGGGATCGAAGAAAATGTGGCCGGGCTTCGGGATGGCAAACGCCGCGCCGAGCTTGGCCGCGCGGAGCTTCATGGCACTGTGGCGGAGCGCGGTTTCAAAACCGAGGTACTCCCGCGCCAGGGAGCCTTTCGGAAATTCCCGGATGAACTCCTCGAGCGCGTCCGGGCTGTCCTGGTCGGCGTCCTGCGGCTTCTGTCCGGGGAGCACGCCGGGAACGAGCGAGAAACGCCGGAGCAGTCCGAGGTTTTTCGCGTCGATCGTGCCCGTGCAGTCCGACATGAATTTCCCGTAGCTCACGAGCGGCGCCTCGGTCATTTTGAGGAGGGGCAGGGAGGAAACGAGCGAGAAAAAAAGATTCATCGCGATGGGTCCTATGTGGAGCTGGATGAGGGGACGCCGGGCGGTCAGGACTTGATGACGGCGGCGAGTTTCGGACCGACGAATTCGCAGATGACGTCCGCGAGGGCTTCGTCACTGAAATCGAGGAAGACTTCGGAGTCGTTGAACCCGATCTTGAAGCCGGCGGCGAAACCGCGTCCGAGCTGGACGGAGGAATTCTTCTTCAGGACTTCGGGGAGACAGCCGATGAGTTTCTGTGCGGCTTCCTCGCGTTCGCGAGCGGAGAGGATGACCTCGGCGCCGGAGGCGGCGTTCTGCGCGAACTGTCCGGCGATTTGGGAGATGAGCCCTGCCATCGCCTCGGTAGTCATGGCCTGAGCGGAAGCTTCGCGGACGACCGCGCGGAGTTTTTCCTGGAGATCGTCTTTCAGGGAGATGATGACGTCGCGGGCGGCCTGCTTGACGGCTGCGTCGGCTTTTTTCCGGGATGCCTCGGCGTCCGCTTCGGCGTCCTTGCGGATCTTGTCGGCCTGGGCCTTTGCCTCGGCGATGATCGTTTCAGCCTGGGCTTTCGCTTCGGCGACGAGCCGTGCGCGTTCGTTTTCGGCCTTTTCCAGGCCCTCGGCCTGGATCTTGTTCAAAAGTCCCTGAAGTTCTTCGGACATGTGCGGGTTCTCCTGTTGTGCGAATGAATATTTGTATTTGATGTTAAAAACTGTTCTGGCTGCCGGGAGCATCCGCGGGATTCAGGTCCGTGCGGCCCGGCGGCGGATTCCGGTCATTTCCAGAATTCCCACCATTTTTTCGCCGGGGGAGGGTCGGCCTTCACGCCGGAGGAAATGGTGCGGCGGTGCCCGGAGGAAGCATTCCTGGCGAGTTCCTGCTGGATCGCGTCCTGGTTGACGTGGACGGCATTGGATGCCTGACGGTTCTGGACGGCGGAGAGCTTGTCGTTGTTCTCTTCCGCGCCGGATTTGAATCGGGCGAGCTTCACGGTGTTCGTGGAGGGGCGGGCGGGAGCTTTCGCGGCGCCCTTGAGCGGGATGTGGACGGAGCCCGTTTCGGAGGAAGCCGCTTCCTCTTTCGCTTTCATGGCACGGGCTTTGAGTTCGCGTCCGGCGGGGCCGGGCGGGGGTTCCATGGCGAATTTCGCGCCGCAGCCGGGGCACTGGGCCTTTTTTTCGAGAAGGAGGATCGGGACATTGAACGTGTCGCCGCAACGCGGGCATGCGACCTGGAAAGTATCTTCGTCGGGCATTGTTTTTTCTCCAAATTAAAATACGCTAGTCAAAATAATAATATACTGCATGAAAGTGTTTTTTGCAAGCAAGCTCACGGAAAAAGGAGAAAAAAATAGAAAAAACGCGAAATGACATTGGATTTTCGGAAATGTGTGGTATGTTATAAGAACATCTGTCTTTTCGTAAGCCAATCTGTTTCCCCGATCCAGGAGCCAGTCCGAATATGAGCACTTTCATTCGCAAGACCTGTGCCGTTGTCCTTTTTGTGGCCGTTTTGGCCGCCGCGGCCGCTGTCATCCCGCGCAAACCGGCGCAGTCTGTTCCGGTTGAGGGTTCGACTGCCGTTTCCATTAAAAAGCCCGACCGCAAAATGGGGCTTATCTCAAGCCTGGTCGTCCAGCTGCTCGCGAAAGAGCATTACACCAGGCGCAAAATGGATGCGGAGTATTCCGGCGAGGTGTTCGAGGAATACCTGCGCTTCCTGGACCCGACGCACATTTTCTTCCGGCAGGAGGACATCGACTCTTTTGCGAAATACAAGGACGATCTGGCCCGCAAAGCCTCTTCCGGCGACGTGCAGTTCGCTTTTGACGTCTTCAACACGCGCTCGCTCCGCATCGCGGAGTACCGCGATTTCGCCGCCGATTTTCTTTCCAAGCCTGTGGAGTACGACCCGGATGAGACGTACTGCGTCGATCGCGAGGACGCTCCGTGGCCGAAGGACATCGCGGAACAGCATGAGGTCTGGGCGAAACGCATCAAGAACGAGCTCATCGTGACCCGCATGAGCGACAAGGCTGCCGAAGAGGAAGCCGAAGAAGATGCGAAGAAATCCGGAGAGAAGGACGGGGAAGCCGAAGAATCCGCCGCCCCTGTGATCCCTCTGGCCACACCTGAAGAACGCGTCAGAAAGCGCATCAACCAGCTCTATACCACGGTCGCCGGAATGGATCCGATCGACGTGCTGGAGGGCTACCTGAGCTCGTTTGCGGCGGTCTACGATCCGCATTCCTCCTACATGTCGCCCGCCACCGGCGCGGATTTCGATATTCACATGTCCCTCAACCTCTCCGGCATCGGCGCCGTGCTGTCGTCCGAGGACGGCTACACGAAGGTCGTCGAAGTCGTCCAGAACGGGCCCGCCGACAAGGAAGGCACGCTCCGCGAAAACGACCGCATCATCGGTGTTGCGCAGGACGGAGGCGAAACGGTCGATGTGATGGACATGCCTCTGTCGAAGGTCGTCACGCTTCTGCGCGGTCCCGAAGGCACGCGCGTGACCATCACCATCCTCCCCGCTCGGAAAGGTTCCCAGGCAGCCCCGGAGAAAATCACTATCACGCGCGGCAAGGTGCCCATGAACGAGTCCCGGGCCCAGGGGCGCATCATCGAGGTGAAAACGCCCGACGGACAAACCAAAAAGATCGGTTTCATCGACCTGCCGTCGTTTTATATCGACTTCAGTGCCGTTCGCCGCGGCGACGAGGATTACAACAGTTCCGGGCACGATATGCTCAGGATCCTGAACGAGTTCTCCGACAAGGGTGTCGACGGCCTGATCGTCGACCTGCGTTCCAACGGCGGCGGCAGCCTGAGCGAGGCGGTCGATCTCTCCGGCTTCTTCATCTCCGAAGGCCCGGTCGTTCAGGTCAAAAGCAAATCGTCCACCTCCGTCCTCAAGGACAATGACAACGGCCAGGTGGCCTACGGCGGTCCGCTCCTGCTGCTGGTGAACCGTTACAGCGCTTCCGCCGCGGAGATTTTCGCGGGCGCCCTGAAGGATTATCACCGCGCCGTCGTGGTCGGCGATCCTCACACGCACGGAAAAGGATCCGTCCAGACCGTGACGGAACTTGACAACTACATGCTTTATATCGCCTCCGAGAAATTCAACGCCGGCCAGCTCAAGATCACCAATGCGAAGTTCTACCGCATCAACGGCGAATCCACACAGCTCAAAGGCGTTGACGCCGATATCCCGCTGCCCGGATTCTCCGAGACGGACGAGACAGGCGAACGCGCTCTGCGGCACGTCCTGCCGTACGACACGATCAAACCCGCCCGTTATTCCGTCTATGACGGCAAGTTCACCGTGACCCCGGAACTGATCGCCGAGCTCAAAAAGAAATCGGAGGAGCGAGTTGATGCCGATCCTCAGTTCAAACGCCTGATCTCCGACATCGCCCTCTACGAGGAGCTCCAGAAGGACAAGGAAGTCCCGCTCGATTTCGACAAGCGCTGGACGGAATACGAACGGGAAAAGGCCATCCAGAAGGAGCAGGACAAGATCTACAAGGAGCGCTCCAGTTCTTCCTCCAAAAAGAACAAGAACGACGACGATGCGGATCCGTACCTCAATGAAGCCGTCAACATCATGCTCGATATGATCCAGGCGACCGAAGAGTAAACCTGATTCTTTCCCCTTCATCCGGCCGGGGCGGTCCGAAAAGCTGTTCCGGCCTTCCTTGTTTTCACGGAAGCGTTCCGTGGACGGATCGGCTGATTTGAGAACGTCCGGCTTCATTCCGCGGCGCGGACCGTGTCCCGATGCGCGAGGCCCGGACGGGAGACCGTGTCCGGTTCCACATCCATTCGGACACGGTCGGTTACCCTCGGAAAAACCGGGCGCAAAGGCATGTCGGGCGGAAGACCGGGGGCAGGGTGGCCGCCAGCTGATTTTGAACTTGATTTGAGCATGTATGAACGGGCGGCCCATTCGCGAGTGGAGAAGGTTTGTTCGAGGATGAGAAGATCAGGTGCCGGACATGTTGAATTCGAGCTTGAATTGAGCTTGATTTGCCCTTGTGTCCGCTCAAATGCGAAAATACCCGGAACGCCCGCCGTTTTCCGTCCGTTTTTGTCGTCGGGATGGACGTTTTTTTCCCTTTTCGGCAGGAACCGGGGCGAAATGAGGTAGGAGAAAACGAAAAAACGCAAACTTTTTTTGGATTTTTTGTTGTTTATAATGAATGAGAAACAACTTTTTTTCAAAAAAAACACAAAAAAGGACTTGCATTTTTTTCGATTGTGGGGTATAATATAATCAGTTTTTGGAGCATATCGGGATTCATCCCGCCGGTTCGGCCTGTACGATCGGAACTGGATTTGGATGTCACGTTCTTGCTTTTCGTCCCCAACGACACAAAAACCAAACACAACAAAACCTACATAAGGAAACTTAAAAATGGCAGACAAAAAAGAAATCTTCGCAGACGGCATCGGTCAGATTCATTTCGCCGGCAACATGGTCCGTTTTGACTTCGTCACCCTTCAGCCCGCTGGCGAAGGCGAAGCCCCGACTCCGGTCGCGAACATCCGTGTTATCATGCCTCCGCAGGGCTTCCTCGGCGCCATGAACTCCATGCAGCAGCTCATCGACAAGATGGTCGAAGCTGGCGTTCTGCAGAAGAACGAGAATAAGTAATTCGATCCAAAGGCAAAGGACAATCCTGTGAGCCCGGAATTCAAATTCAGACTTTCTGACTGCGCACGCGAGTACGCGATTTCCTTCTGCGGTGTCATCCCGCAGCGGGAAGGCGGCTTCATGTGCAGACTTCCGGGCCTTCAGGACACCCTCGGAACCTGTTTCGGTTTCCCGGTCAGACTGGAGGCGGGGACGCTCGCCTTCTCTCTGCCGATGCCGGAATATTCCTTTGGTTTTATTCATTCGGTTGGCGCCAGCCTGCGTGCGGGCGCCTACCGGCTCATTGAAGCGGCAACCGATTTCTACTGCACGGTGTCGAACCTCGTCAAAACGGGGACGAAGCGGGTGAAACATCAGTGCATCCGGGTGATGAAAGACATCCCGAAAGCGTTCGCGCACGTGAGCCGAACAGTCTTAGGATGGCGGCTATGACTCAGAGATACTTTGACAACGGTCAAGACTCAGTTCTGTAACAGGATGGCTCCGATTCAGAACTGAGTTTTTTTATGTCCCGATTTCTGCCCGGACCGGTCCGGGGAGCCGGGATGTTTTTTTTCTGCCGTTTCGGATTTGCCCGGCGCCGGACCGATATTGGGCGCTGCATGTAATGGGGCGGGGGTACGGAATCGGAACAGGCGGCCTGCGGATATAGGGATGTCCGTGACGGATCCGGGCCGGGAGGGTGTCCGGAGTCTTTTGAGAAAGCGGAATGTCGGAGGTCACGGCGTGGTTTTCGAGGAAGGAGATCGAGGGAGCGGGCGTCCGTCAGTATGCGTTTTTCCGTTCGTTTTTGTGCCGGCGCATCGCTTTTGCGCATTTCAACGGACGGAAACGTGGAGAATGCCGGTTTTTGCGGTTTGGATCGCTGGATAAAAGTGTACTGGCCGGAGAAGGGGAAAAAGAAAGGGGCCGGATATCCTTTTCTTTGAAAATGAACAAGTTCCGAGGAATAAAATCGTTGACAGGTGATATCGTTTTGAAGCTGAATTATTTTATTTTTAACTTTTTTTTGAAACGAGGCTTTTTTTTTCGATTTTGCGGTGTATATTATAGTCACACATGCCCGAGAACCATCCACGAACTATCCGATAAGGACACCCCCCATGAAGCCCACTGCCCGCCGCACCCTTTTCCTGCTCTTTGCCCTGGCGTCGTTTTCCGGCGCCGCGCTCCATGCCGATGAGACGATCTCCGGAATCGACTCCACAGTGGTCGTCGAGAAGACGCCCGAATCCATTGAGGAAGGCAAACGCAACGTGGTGTCCGTGGCGCAGCAACTGCGGGAAATGTTTCAGCCGATCAGGAAGCGTTCCCGCCAGGTGGAGGAGGAGCCTCCGTACCTCAAGATCGTGCCCTCGACGGACGATACGAGCATCCTGATCTACCGTTGCCGCTATGTGACGGCGTCGAAGCTGCGGAACAGCGTGGACGCGATGATCTCGGACACTGGTTACGTGGAATACGCCGTGGAGGAAAACCTGCTGACGATCCGCGATGCGAATGAAAACATCGAGGCGATCGCGAAGACGCTCCCGATGATCGACGTGGCGACGCCGCAGGTGCTGATCGAAGCGAAAATCGTGGAAGTCCTGATCTCCGACAACAGCCAGCGCAATCTTTCGTTCATGTTCAACAGCCCGACCACGATTTCCATGATCGACGGCTACGACCAGCGTTACGACGGCGACGTGATGAGCTACGGCGGCATGAACACCGCGCCGCTGGGCGGCAATTCCATGGACGGCGCGACTGCCAACTGGACGTTCGCCGCCGGGCACAACAACTTCAACATCGCGCTCCAGTGGCTTCTGACGGCGCTGGACGCCAAGGTGCTTTCCTCGCCCGTGATCGTGGTCGGACGAAACGAGGAGGCCGAGATCTCGAACGGCCAGGACGTGCCGATCCAATCCCAGACCATCACGAACGGCAGCATCAGCACCAGCACCACGTTCAAGCGCGTCGGCGTGACTCTGACCGTGGAGCCGCTCATGGTCAACAACGATAACGTGACGCTCCGCGTGAAGCCGGAAGTCTCCAACATCCAGAGCTACCAGACCATTTCGAACGGCAGCGGATATTACCAGGTCCCGGTCATTTCCATCCGCAGCATCTCCTCCTATCTTCGCCTCGCCGACGGCCAGATCGTCATCATGGGCGGCCTCTACACCAACCGCAATTCACTCCAGCAGGAGCGCATCCCGTTCCTGAGCGATATCCCGTACCTCGGCGAGCTCTTCACCTCGAAATACACCGAGAAGGAGATCCTCCAGCTGCTTTTCTTCCTCCGCGTCCGCATCCTGACTCCGAACGACATGGCCGACGGCGTGCTCTTCGATCCGGAAGAGATGATCCGCACGACCAACGAATTCGGCGAAGTCATGCGCGGCTCCGAGGAGCTCCCGAACCTCGAACCGAGCGTGAAGAAGATGAGCGACGAGTTCATCAAGAACCCGCTCGTCTCCTGGAAGACTCTGTTCGGCTCCGGCGATGACGAGGAGAAGGCGGATTCGGACGGCAAGGCCGCCGAACCTGCCGACGTGGAAGCTCCCGCCGCGTCCGCCGCTGCTTCCGACGATTCCGCGCCTGCCGCGATCCCCGCACCCCAGCCCGGAGAATAAACCATGAAGAAGCCCGTGAAACTTTTCATTTTCGTGCTCCTGCCGGCGCTGCTGCTGGGGGGAGGCCTTTACTACGGCATCCGCGTGTACAAACAGAAGGATGTCTCTGCCGACAAGACCGGCGCAAACAAGGATCCCGACCGCACTTACCGCGTGATCCGCGGCGATATGACGCTCGGACTGCGTCTCAACGGCACCATCGTGGCGAACAAGAAGCACAAGCTTGGGCTTGAGGCGAACTTCGCAACGCAGATATTGAGCGTGGTGGATGAAAACTCGTCCGTGAAGGAGGGCGATGTGCTGATCATGTTCGAGGACAGCGACCTGATCGAACGCATCGAGGAAATGCGGACGACTCTCTCCAACACCGAGGAGGAACTCGTGATCGCCATCGAAAACGAGAAGATCCAGGAGCGCAAAAACGAGGTCACCCTCCGCGAGGCCGAGGACCGGGTGCGGCAGGCCGAGTCCGACCAGCGAAAATACCTCCGCCTCACCCGCTCGCAGAAGCGCGACAGCAACGACCTCTCGATCGCAAACGCGGAGTCCGCGCTTGCCACGGCAAAGAAAAACTATTCGGACAAGAAGTACGACATCGCGCATTCCGGCGTGACGGACGACGCCGCGCGGAAAGCGAACGAAAATGAACTGAAAAACCTTCAGAACAAGATCGAATCCAGCGAGAATTCTTTGAACCAGGCGGAAATCGAGGGAAAGAGCTTCAAGCATTACGACGACCCGATCAAGCTCATGTCCCTGAACAATTCCGTGGCGCAGGCCCGCCTCAATCTCGAACAGGCCCGCATTTCGACTTCATCCTCCCTTATCCAGGCAAAAAAGCGCGTCGACAACCTTCGCGCGAACTCGCGCCGCCAGGCCGCCACGCTCGAACGCTACGAGTCCTATCTGCCTATGATGAAGCTCACGGCGCCGACGGACGGCATCGTGATCTACGGCGACCCGGACCGTCGCTGGGGCGGCGAGGACATCAAGCCCGGCCTTGAGGTCCGCAAGGGCGAGATCCTGCTCACGATCCCCGAAATGACCAACCTCATGGTCAACTTCGACCTGCCGGAGGCGTTCCGCTCGAAAGTGTCGGTCGGCAACTCGGCGATCATTACGCCGGAAGCCATTACCTCGCTCAAGATCAAGGGGCAGATCACCGAGATCGCCACGCTGCCGGTCAACCAGATGTACTGGGACGAGACCTCGCCGAAGATCTATCCCTCCCGCATTGCGCTGGAGGTGCAGGACCCGCAGCTCGTGAACGGCATGTCCGTGATCGTGGAAATCGTGTCGAGCGTCCTTCACGACGTCATTTCCGTGCCGATGGAAGCCGTCTTCGAAAACGACAAGGGGTTCTTCGTGTTCGTGAACAGGAACGGCACGCCCGAGGAAATCCCCGTCACGGTCGGCGAATCCAACGACACGTCGGTCCGCATCATGGAGGGGCTGAAGGACGGCGACGTGGTGTATCTGTATCGTCCGTATCAGAAGAAACAGTCCGACCAGTGATCGCGGAGCCGGCGATGAACGACGATGTGGTGGTGCAGCTGCGGGATATCCGCAAGACGTACAATCCCGGCGGCCCGGCCGCTGTACATGTGCTGAAGGGGATCTCCTTTTCCGTGAAGCGGGGGCAGTTCGTCGGCATCGTGGGTACGTCCGGCAGCGGCAAGTCGACGATGCTGAACATCCTCGGGATGCTCGACGTGCCGACGTCAGGCGATTATTTCCTGGAGAAAGTGAATGTGGCGACGCTGTCGGACAGCGCCCAGGCCACCGTACGCAACATCCGCATCGGGTTCATCTTCCAGAGCTTCAACCTGTTTCCATATCTGACCATCGAGCAGAACATCGAGGTGCCGATGATCTATAAACGCGTATCTCCGCGCATCCGCCGCGCCCGCGCTCTGGAGCTCGCCAAAGTCGTCGGGCTCGGGCATCGCCTCGGGCACCGCCCCACGCAGCTTTCCGGCGGCGAATGCCAGCGCGTCGCCGTTGCCCGGTCGCTTTGCAACGATCCGGCGTTCCTGCTGGCCGACGAACCCACCGGCAACCTCGACGAGAAGACCGGCAACGAAATCATGGCGCTTTTCCACCGCATCAACAAGGAACAGAACGTCACGATCATCATGGTCACGCACAACCCGATGTTCGAGCCGCATTACGACAAGGTCGTCCGGCTCCGCGACGGCCGCATCGTGCAGACGAAGCCGACCGATTCCGTGGACGAGCTCACGGGCCCGCTTTCCGGGTTCGGCGAACTCCCGCAGGACCGCATGGCCGCGGACGCGAAGGCGTCGCTGACGACGACAGCCGGGGCGGAAAGCTCGGCCGCTTCGCACAGGACGGCCGCCGAAGGGGAGGGCGCTTCCTCATGATGCGTTTTACGGACATCGTGTCGCTGTCGTTCCTGAACTTGCGGCTGCACAAGACCCGTTCGCTGCTGACTTCGCTGGGCGTGATCTTCGGCGTGGGAAGCGTGATTTCCATGATGGCGATCTCGAAGGGCGCCGAACGCTCCGCGCTGTCGCAGATCGAGTCCATGGGCATCGACAAGATCATCATCTACACGAAGAAGCCGCATTTCGAGTCGTCGGCGAGCGCATCCTCCGGGCGCAACGCCTCCACCAGCTCCGTCGAGGATTACGGCCTCGACGTCCGCGACTACCAGTTCATACGGACGATGGAAAACGTCCACCACATCACCACGGTCCGGAATACGCGCCAGCCGATCACGAAGGGTCAGACCCGCCTCGACCTGAAACTGTGCGGTGTTTCCTCCGAATTCATGAAGGACTCGTCCAGTCATCTCTCCGCCGGACGCTGGTTCACCGACGTCGACTTCCGTTCGCCCGCGACCATCTGCGTGATCGGACAGAACGTGAAGCACAAGCTCTTCCCCCTGGGCGCCACGGACGTGGTCGGATCGAACATTCGCACGCCGTACGCGTCCTTCCGCATCATCGGCGTGATCGCCAACGACAACGGCACCAGCCTGCCGGAAGTCGGCAGCCCGAACGACCTGATCCTGATCCCGTCCAACACCGATATGGCCATATACGGCAACTACGCGAGCGAAAGCCAGGGGCGGAACCGCAGCAAGGCGATCCTGGTCGACTACGACGTGATGCTGGTGAACGTCTCCAACCTCGAATACATCGACAACACGTCCAAGCGCCTCCAGAACTATTTGGAGAAGTCGCATGCGAAGACCAAGGACTGGGACATGATCGTCCCGCTCGATCTGCTCAAGCAGCGCGAACGCACCCAGAAGATCTTCACCATCGTCATGGGCGCCATCGCCAGCATCTCCCTGCTCGTCGGCGGCATCGGCATCATGAACATCATGCTCGCGAGCGTTTCC
>Ga0310696_10001412_pt1 | contig 34788 bp, 28 predicted proteins | sample AusTroGonzalo_MG_4_FD_203885 | JGI IMG/M metagenome (GOLD analysis project Ga0310696, IMG submission 203885) | Bovine rumen microbial communities from tropical cattle in Woodstock, Queensland, Australia - Gonzalo_02 (v2) (version 2) | ecosystem: Host-associated > Mammals > Digestive system >... | reverse complement strand
CCCTCTTTACGAGCTTCTTCCGACCCTGCCGGGCGCGGTCGCCGTCCATATCGCCACCCGCGCCGACTGTCTTTCCCCCGGGATCGCGCGTCTGCTCCGTTCGCTTTCCGAAAAGATCGATCTGACGGTCGAACTCGGCTTGCAGACGACGAGTGACGATACGGCGAAAAGGATCAACCGCTGCCATACTTTCGCGGATTTTTGCGCGGGCTACGAACTGCTCCGAGGCGCCGTTCCGCGCGCCCGCGTCTGCGTCCATCTGATCGACGGATTGCCGGGGGAGGGACGGGACGATATGCTCGCGTCGGTCGAAACCGTCGGACGGATGGGCGTCGACGAGGTGAAGATCCATCTCCTTCACGTTCTTTCGGGAACGCCGCTTGCCGACCTCTATGCGCGCGGAGAATATACCCCGTTGACGATGGAAGATTATACCGAGACCGTCGCGGAACAGTTGACTTTGCTCCCCCCTTCCTGCGTTGTCGGTCGGCTGACCGGGGACGGGATGCCCGACCGGCTGATCGCGCCGGGATGGAGCCGGAAAAAACTCGCCGTCATCGACGCGATCGACCGCCTGCTCTACGAACGCGGTTGGACGCAGGGATCGAACCTTTGAAAACTCCTTTTCGGGGAAACCGACGGGAGTTTTCTTTTTTTGCTTTTTTGTGCAGAAACGCCAAAAAACTGTCGGATTATTCTACATCCTGACGGGCGAAACTTCCGAAAACGGGATTGATTTTCTTTATTTTTTCCTGTATAATATCCCTATGACGGCGATCGTGCCGTCGGTATCCCGAAAAAAAGAAGGAGCGCTCTCATTATGGAAAAAGTCAGCACAAAAAACCTTCGCAACGTCGTTTTGCTCGGACACGGAGGGAGCGGTAAGACCTCGCTTGCCGAGGCGATGCTCTATCTCACGAAGAATACCGACCGTCTCGGTTCCGTGACCGCCGGAAATACGGTCTGCGACTACGACCCCGAGGAGATCCGCCGCGGCTTTTCGCTTTCCGCGTCGCTTGCCCCGTTCAACTGGAACGGCGTCAAGATCAATCTGATGGACACTCCCGGATACTTTGATTTCGAGGGCGAGGTGCGTCAGTGCACCCGCGTTGCCGACGCCGCCGTCATCGTCGTCGACGGTAAGACCGGGATCCAGGTCGGCACCGAACTCGCGTGGGATCTCGCCACCGAGGCGAAGATCCCGAAGGCGTTCTTCATCAACCGCTTCGACGACAACGAGGCGCGGTTCAAGAAGGTCTACGACGCCCTGCGCGAGAAGTTCGGGGTCGCCGTCTGTCCGGTCCAGATCCCGGTCATCGACGGTTCCGAGGTCGTCGGGTTCGCCAACCTGATCGACCGCGTGATGTATATGTTCGACTCCAAGAGCGGGGGATACACCTGCCTCGATATTCCCGAAAAGCACAACGACTATATCGAGGAGTTCCGCGGAATGCTGCTCGAATCGATCGCGCAGACGAGCGACGAGCTGATGGAGAAGTTCTTCGGGGAAGAGGAGATCACCCGCGACGAGGCGGTCGAGGCGCTTCACGAGGGCATCATCCACGGTGAGATCGTCCCGGTCTTCTGCGGCGCCGCCGTCAAGATGTGGGGCATCAAGACCCTGCTCGACACCATCGCCGATTCCTTCCCGCGTCCCACCGCCCGCAAGTTCGAGCACGGATTCAAGGACGACGGAACGGCGATCGAGATCCCGATCGAGCCGGAGGGCGAGACCTCGATCTTCGTCTTCAAGACGGTCGCCGACCCCTTCGTCGGCAAGATGTCCTTCTTCAAGGTGATGAACGGCGAACTCGCGAAGGACGCGACGCTTCGCAACACGACGAACGGACAGATCGAGAAGTTCGGGCGCCTCTACCTGATGCGCGGCAAAAAGCAGACCGACGTCGACGTCCTCTGCTGCGGCGATATCGGCGTGACGGCGAAACTCGTCAACACCAACACCAACGACACCCTGACGGCGAAGGCGGAGGATTTCCGCTACGCGCCGATCGTCTTCCCGTCCGCCTATATGACGATGGCGATCGTCCCGAAGGCGAAGGGCGACGAGGATAAGATCTCGCAGGGGATCGGTCGGCTTCTCGAGGAGGATCCGACCCTCAAATACGAGAACAATCCCGAGACCAAGCAGCTTACCGTTTCGGGACTCGGCGATATGCACCTCGACGTCCTGACGGCGAAACTGAAGGCGCGTTTCGGCACATCGGTCGATCTGACCGAGCCGAAGATCGCCTACCGCGAGACGATCAAGGGCAAATCCGACGTCGAAGGAAAGCACAAGAAACAGTCGGGCGGTTCGGGGCAGTACGGTCACGTCAAGATCCGGTTCTCCCACGGCGAGGACGAGGGTCTGACCTTCACCGAATCGGTCTTCGGCGGCTCGGTGCCGAAGCAGTATTTCCCGGCGGTCGAAAAGGGACTGCAGGAGTGTATGGAGCACGGCGTTCTCGCCGGCTATCCGATGGTCAATCTCGCGGCGGAGCTCTACGACGGTTCCTATCACGAGGTCGATTCCAACGAGATCTCCTTCAAACTTGCCGCGCGTCTGGCGTATAACGCTGGTCTTCCGCTCGCGAAACCCGTCCTTCTCGAGCCGATCGGGTCGCTCCGCGTCGTGATCCCCTCGGATTACGTCGGCGACGTCTACGGCGATCTGCCGAAGCGCCGCGGTCGGATCATGGGGACCGAGACCGCGGAGAAGAACGGCTACACCGTCGTTCTGGCGGAGGTCCCGAAGGCGGAGATGGCCGACTACGTGATCTCGCTCCGCGCGATGACGCAGGGCAGGGGACGCTTCGACTACGAGGTCGTCCGTTACGAAGAGGTTCCGGGACCCATCGCCCAGAAGATCATCGACGAGGCGAAGAAGAACGCCGAATAATACCGATAAAGACAGGGGGACTGTCGCGCCGGGGGACGAACCGAACGACCGAAGAACGGTTGTTCTGTACGCCCGCGGCGCGTCGGTCCCCGCGCCTGTTCCAAACGACAGCGGGAAGGATAGTCCGATGAGCAAAAAGAAAAAGACGGCTCCGGCGTGCGCGCCGGACGAGGACAAGGTCGTCGCCTCTTCCGAAACGACGGAAAAGGAGAAGAAAAAGAAAAAGCGGCGTTGGCGTTTCGGCGACCGCTACGAGGGAAGGCGGCTGCGCACGCTCGCGCCGATGCAGTACGTCGTCCCCTACATAATGAAGGTGCGCGCGGATTCGCAGAATCTGTTTGAAGACCGGATCCGGATGGATATTCTCGACGAATACTGCGCGAAAAAAAGGGCGGAGGGGCTGACCGGTTTCGGCGTTCTGCACGCCATCCTCGCCGCCTACGTCCGGACGATCTCCGAACGTCCGGGGGTCAACCGGTTCGTCGCCGGACAGCACGTTTACGCGCGGAAAAACATCGTTGCGAATATGACGATCAAGAAGAAGATGGGGCTCGACTGTCCCGACACCGTGATCAAGGTGATCTTCGACCCGCACGATACCGCCGACGACGTCTACCGCAAGTTTACCGAGGTCGCGGAAAAGGCGACGTCGGACGATACCGATTTCGACAACACGGCGGGCTTTCTGCGTCACGTTCCCGGGCTGTTTTTGCGCGGGGTGATCGGATTTCTCCGTTTCCTCGACTATTTCGGGCTTCTTCCGCGCGGACTGATCAAGGTCAGCCCCTTCCACGGATCGCTCGTCATCACCAGTATGGGATCGCTCGGGATCAACGCCATCTATCACCATCTTTACGATTTCGGCAACGTGCCGCTCTTCTTCGCTTACGGCAAGAAATATACCGTAAACGAGCTGCAGGAGGACGGAACGGTCGTATCGCGCCGCTACGTCGATCTGCGCGCCGTGACCGACGAGCGGATCTGCGACGGATACTATTACGCTTCGGCGTTCAAGATCCTGCAGCGTTATCTTGCCAATCCCGACCTGCTCGATTCGCCCCCTGCGACGGTGAAAGAGGATATCGACTGACCTTTTCAAAAAACCGAAAAACACTTGACAAAGAATCGAGTCCGCATTATAATATTCTTGTATAACTTTATCACCCGGCGCGCGCCGGGAATCTCAGATGAAAGCGGTTCGTAAGATGAGAAAAGTTTTCACGATACTTCTCGTTCTGTTTCCTTTCCTCAATCAGTTCGGACTTCCGGTGAAGATACCGGTGCTGACGGCGCATTTCTCGATCGGGTATCTCGTTCTGCTTCCGTTCGCCGTCCTCTGGTGCCTGCTCAAAATACCGACCGAGGGGCTTTTCCGGGTCAAGATCTACCGTTTCTCGGGTTACTTCCTCTTCCTTATCGTCGCCGGCTTTTCCGCTTTTATGGCGAGAGGGAAGTCCTACTACTCGGGGAACCGGGCGCTTCTTGATTTCGGGATCATGCTCCTCTTCTGGCTGATCGTCCTGTACGCCTCCCGCGACGTTTTCAACGTCCGGTTCGGGATGGGGTGCTACGCGGTGTTCGCCGTGATCTTCTCCCTGTATTTCATCCTGCAGTTCGTCGTCTTCCGCGCAAAGGGCGTTTATCTTCCGACGATCTTCCGCGAATCTTACGTGTTCGGCGGTTCCTACGTCGACGCCTTCCGCGAGACCGGTAATCCGACCTCGCTCTTCGTGACCACCGAGGCGTTCGCGCTCTACTGCCTGCCCGCCGTCGCCTATCTGCTCCTCTGGGATCGGATCGGCTTCCGGGGACGCGAGTTCATCTCCGCCGTGATCATCTCGGCGGCGCTCGCCCTGACGCGCAGCGTGCCGATCCTCGTCGCGCTGATGATCGTTTGGGGGCTCTACGTTCTCTTCATCCTCGCCTACTTCGTCGTTCATCCCTACGACGGGATGTACCGCTTCACGCACCAGAATCCGGCACGCATCGTTCTGCAGGTCGTCTTTCCGCTTCTTGCGGTCGGCGCGGGCGCGGCGGTTCTGCTTCAGAAGGGTCGTCTCAAACATCTGCTCTCCCGGATCCTCGATATGATCCGCAATCCCGGGCTCACTTCCGGATTCGAGGCGGCGGGACAGGCGGGAAGCCACGGCGGCTTCCTCCGCCTCTTCGGATGCGGCGCCGGTAACGTCAAAAAGTATCTCTTGCAGAACGGCGTCGACCTTCCCGCGAAGATGAACGCGGTCGGTTACGTTTTCCTGTCGGTCGGGTTCGTCGGTCTGATCCTGTTTATCGGCTCGCTCTTCGCGCTTCTCGTGACCAGAAAGGGCAAGTTCGGCTTTGCGATGGCGGCTCTCTCGCTTTACGTCGCCGTCTTCGGGAATACCGTCTTTCTCGATATCTCGATCTTCTGGATCCTGCTCGCCCTCGTCGCGAACGACAACAGCGAGATGACCTTCCGCAAGTTCCTCAGAATGAGGTGAATCGAAAAGAAAGCCGGACGGCAAAACGCCGTCCGGCAGTTTTTTTGACGCGGTCGCTCACTTGAATCGGGGACGATAGACCGGTTTCTCCTCCTCTTTCGCCTTCTTCTGGGTCGGCAGAGCGCCGAGAAAACGGAGGAAGAAATACGCCGCGAGGAAAAAGACGGCGTAGAGAACGGTGAAGATCATAATGGCAAGGAAGAACGACGCCGCGCCGGAGATCTTCAGTTTTCCCGCCCAGATGAACACGATGAGGAAAGCGGCGAGCAGCGTCGCGTAATGGATCGCGACCCGGAGCGTGACGTGAAGTCCCTGAAACGAGAGCAGACGGTTCGCCAACGCGACGAGAAGCGAGAAAAGCAGGATCAGGAGGAACTGGCGGAAGGTGACCGCCGATTCGTCGAAGAGGGACTCGACCTCGTTCACGAACGCGGCGACGAAATAGAAGCAGACCGAGATCACCGTACAGACGACCGACGCCGAGACGAGGATCTTCCGGATAAAGTCTTTTGGCGACATAACGCACCTCTTCTTTTTTTGCGGTTCGGTTTTTTTCGCTATTATGATACCATATTGCGGACGGGAATGCAAGGCGCTTTCCGAAATCCGTCTTTTTTTCTTCTCTTCGGTCAGGAAAATGATGCGGAATTGATTGACAAACGCAATTATAAAATGTATAATAAGATGAATGGAATGAATAAGATCGGCGCGGCGCGCCGATCGTGCGGATAGAGAAAGGAACGCTGCTGCTATGGCACGGGAGAACGCAATGACGAGAAGAGAGGCGAGGGAGGCGATCCTGTCGGTTCTTTTCTCGCACGAATATACGCCCGAAAAGACGGCGTCGGAACTGCTTTCCGAGCGCCTTCGCGATTTCGACGGGCGGGAGGACGCCTATATTTCCGAGGCGACGGAGGGGATTCTGACCCATCTTTCAAAGATCGACGGTCTGATCGCGGAATCCGCCGTGGGATGGTCGATGGGACGGATCTCCCGCGTCTCGCGCGCGATCCTCCGGATCGCCTGTTACGAGATGCTTTTCCGCCCCGATATCCCGCCGCTCGTTTCGCTTGACGAGGCGGTCGAACTGGCGAAGAAGTACGACGACGAGAACGCCTATTCCTTCGTCAACGGCGTGCTGAACCGCGCGATGCAGTCGGAGGAGGTGCGCCGGGCGCGCGCCGGGGAAGCCGAATGACCGACGTTTGTTTCATCGGCTTCGATACCAGCAACTATACCACCTCCGCCGCCGTCGTCGACGGGGAGTTCCGCGTGATCGCCAACCTGAAGCAGCCGCTCTCGGTCGCCGAGGGCGAACACGGTCTTCGTCAATCCGACGCCGTGTTTCAGCACGTGAAGAATCTGCCCCTGCTCGCCGAGCGCCTTTCGCCGATCCTCGAGGGGAGAACGCCCCTCGCCGTCGGCGTTTCCGAGCGTCCGCGCGACCGGGACGGGTCGTATATGCCGTGTTTTCTTGCGGGGATCGCCGCCGCGTCGAACGCCGCGTCGGTTTCGGGGATCCCGCTCTATCGCTTTTCGCACCAGTCGGGACACCTGATGGCGGCGATCGTTTCGTCGCGCCGCTTCGATCTTGCCGATCGCCCGTTCTACGCCTACCACGTCTCGGGCGGAACGACCGAACTGCTTGCCGTGACCCCGGGTGGAAACGGCTTTGATTCCGGGATCGTCGGCGGCACCCGCGACCTCAACGCGGGGCAGGCGATCGACCGGATCGGGGTCGCGCTCGGCGTGCCGTTCCCGGCGGGACCGGGGCTTGAAAAACTCGCGCTCTCGTATACGGGAAAGATCCCGAGGAAAAAGCCCGCCGTCTCGGACGGTTTCGTCAATCTGTCGGGGCTTGAGAACCTCGCCCTCGATCTGTATCAAAAAACGAACGACCGCGCGCTGGTCGCCGCTTTCGTTTTCGATCACCTTTCCGACGCGATCGCAGAGATGACCGAACAGACTTTTGCCAAGTACGGCGCACGCGAATTGCTCTGCGCCGGCGGCGTGATGAGTTCGACCATCCTGCGGGACGCGATCGGGGCGCGGTTTGCGGCGTCGTTTGCCGAACCGGCGCTCTCGTCGGATAACGCCGTCGGGATCGCGGCGCTGTGTGCCCGCGCCTATCTTTCCGAAAGCGCGCAAGCGCGAAAGGAGCATCCGTGAATCAGGAGACCTTCGACCTCGCCGGACTCGCCCCGAAAAACGACGGCGTGCTCTCGGTCACGCAACTGAACGCCTACGTCAAGTCGCTCCTTGAGGGGGACGACGTTTTGTCGTCGGTTTCGGTGCGCGGCGAGATCTCCAACCTGGCGCAGCCGAGGTCGGGACATCTCTATTTTTCGCTCAAAGACGGGGAGGGACTGATCCGCTGCGTGATGTTCCGTTCGCGGGCGCAAACGGTCTCTTTTCCGCTCTCGGACGGGCTCTCGGTCGTCGCGAGGGGAAGCGTCACGCTCTATCCGAAGGACGGGGCGTATCAACTCTACGTCTCCTCGCTCTCGCGCGACGGGGTCGGCTCGCTCTGGCTCGCTTTTGAAAAACTCCGCGCCAAACTCGAAGCCGAGGGGTTGTTCGACCCGGAGAGGAAAAAACCTCTGCCGCTTTACCCGAAGAAGATCGGGATCGTGACCTCGCCGACCGGGGCGGCGATCCGCGATATGCTCCGCATTCTCGGACGGCGTTTCCCGCCTGCCGAGGCGCTGATCGTTCCCGCCGCGGTACAGGGCGCCTCGGCTCCCGCCGAACTCGCGGCAGGGATCGAACGGCTCAACCGGCGCGACGATATCGACCTCATCATCGTCGGACGGGGCGGGGGATCCTTCGAGGATCTGTTCTGTTTCAACGACGAGAATCTCGCGCGCACGATCGCGGCGTCCCGGATCCCCGTGATCTCGGCGGTCGGACACGAGACCGATTTCACGATCGCGGATTTCGTTTCCGATCTGCGCGCCGCGACTCCTTCCGCCGCCGCGGAACTCGCCGTTCCCGACAAAAGCGAACTGCTCGCCGCGCTCTCGGCGCTTCCCGCCCGGCTTGCGCGCACGCTTTCCCGGGAGATCGAAGCGAGGCGGGGACGGCTTTCGGCTCTTACGGACCGTCCGGTCTTTACGCGACCCGAGTCGCTTCTGCGCGATCGGATGCAGGAGGTCGCCTCGGCGACCGATCGCGCCGTCGCCGCCGTTCAAGCCGCGGCGGGGAAGCGCCGCGAGGCGTTTGCCGCCCTTGCCGCGACCCTGACCGCCCTCAACCCGCTCGCCACCCTCTCGCGCGGCTACGCCGTGGCGCAGAACGCCGACGGAAAAACCGTCGTCTCGGTCCACGACGCCGCCGTCGGCGACCGGATCGGGATCGTACTTTCCGACGGGACGCTTTCGACCGTCGTCGACAACGTACAGGAGATAAGAAAATGACCGAACCGAAAAACAAAAAAGAAACGCCCGCCACCTTCGAGGAGGCGCTTTCCGAACTGCAGAAACTCGTCGCCGAACTCGAGGGGGGCAAACTCTCGCTCTCCGAATCGCTTTCGGTCTATGAAAAGGCGATCGCGCTCTCGACCCTCTGTACCGGGATGCTGGAGGACGCGGAGCAGAAGATTTCGATCCTCACGGGCGGGGACGACGGCGAGGTTCCTTTCGACCTTGCCGGGGGAGAGGAAAAGTGACCGTGTATCCCGTCAGAGAGGAACTCGTCTCCTACGCCGGCGCGGTCGAGGCGCGGCTGTCGGTTTTGATCCCCGACACCGATCCCGAAACGAAAACCGTATCGGACGCGATGCGCTACGCGGTTCTCGGGGGAGGAAAGCGGATCCGTCCCTATCTCGTCCACGCTTTTTCCCGCCTTTCGGGGGGAGAGCCGGGGACGGCGCTCGACTTCGGCTGCGCGCTTGAAATGATCCACGCCTACTCGCTCGTCCACGACGATCTGCCCGCGATGGACGACGACGTGATGCGAAGAGGCAAGCCGACCTGCCACGTCGCTTTCGGCGAGGCGACGGCGATCCTCGCGGGCGACGCTCTGCTGACCCGCGCGTTCGGGGTGATCGCCGGATCCGCCGCCGATCCCGAAACCGTCCGCCGCGCCGTCGCGGAACTTTCGTTCGCGGCGGGCTATCCCGGGATGGTCGGGGGACAAACGCTCGATATTTCGACCGAGGGGAAACCCGTCGGGAAAGATACGCTCGTCAAACTGCAGATCCTCAAGACCGGCGCGCTGATCCGCGCCGCCTGCCGGCTGGGATGCTTTTCCGGCGGGGTCTTCGACGGCGAACTCTACGCCGCCGCCGACGTCTACGCGGAAAAGATCGGGCTCGCCTTTCAGGTCGTCGACGATATTCTCGACGGCGTGGGCGATCCCGCCTTGCTCGGCAAATCGGTCGGCAAGGACGAAAAGAGCGGCAAAACGACCTGGCTTTCGCTTCTCGGCGAAGAGGGCGCGAAGAGCTACGCCGCCCGCCTGAGCCGCGAGGCGACCGAAGCGGTCGTCGGTTTCGATCAAGAGGGGCGGCTTGCCGCGCTCGCCGACCTTTTGCTCCGCCGGAACAAATGACGCGCGTTGATCTTTACCTCGTCAAAGAGGGATTCGTCTCGGGCCGCGACGCCGCCAAACGCCTGATCGCGGAGGGGGAAGTCCTCCTCGACGGAAAGCCGGTGCGCCGCCCCTCCGAACAAATCGACGAAACGGTCTCTCACGAGGTCGTTCTTCCCGACGCGGGGCGGGGGTACGCCAGCCGCGGCGGGCTGAAACTCGAGGGGGCGCTCGACGCTTCGGGGCTTTCGCCCGCGGGACTCGTCGCACTCGATATCGGCGCGTCGGGCGGCGGCTTTACCGACTGCCTGCTCAGGCGGGGCGCCGCATCGGTCTACGCCCTCGACAACGGGCACGGACAACTCGCCGACTTTCTCCGGCGCGATCCGCGCGTCACGGTGATGGAGGGCTACAACGCCCGCAACCTTGACCGCGCCGACTTTCCGATCCCCCCGCGATTCGTAACGGTCGACGTATCGTTCATCTCGCAGACGCTGATCCTCCCGGCGCTCGCCGGGATCCTCGACCCCGGCGCGATCCTCGTCTCGCTCATCAAGCCGCAGTTCGAGGTCGGACGGGCGGGGGTCGGACGCGGCGGGATCGTGAAGGATCCCGCGCTGCGAAAAGCGGCGAAGGAAAAGGTAGTCTCGTTTGCCGCCTCGCTCGGTTTTTCCTTCCTCGGCTCGGTCGTTTCGCCGATCCTCGGCGGCGACGGAAACGAGGAATATCTCGCTTGGTTCTCCTACGACGGGAAAAGAAAGGACGATGGATAAGAATATGCAACCGATCAGAACGATTCTGCTCCGCCCGAACGCGAAAAAGGACGACGGGTTCGCCGTTTCGCGCGGGACGGCGACCTATCTTCTGTCGCGCGGGGCGGCGGTGCTCGTCCCCGACGCGCTCTTACCGGCGTTTGCCGGGATCGGCGTCCTCGGCGAAAGCGCGGGGATCGTCCCCGAACTGATTCTGTCGCTCGGCGGCGACGGAACGGTGCTCGCCGCGTCCGAGGAGGCGATCGCCCGCGACGTCCCGCTGCTCGGGATCAATATGGGGCGGCTCGGGTTCTTGGCGGAACTCGAAACCGATCAACTGAAAAAACTCGACGCTCTTTTCACGGGCGAGTATACCGTGACGCGCCGGATGACCCTTTCGGTTTCGGCGGATCTCGGGGAGGGGGAGACCGAACTGCCCGGCTATCCCCTGAACGACGTCGTTTTTTCGCACGACCGCGAGGACGGGCTCGCCCTGCTCTCGCTCTCGGATCAGGCGGGGAACGTGATCGACTACCACGCCGACGGACTGATCCTCGCGACGCCGTCGGGCTCGACCGCCTACACGCTGTCGGCGGGGGGACCCATCGTCGACGACGAAATGGACGCGATCTGCGTCACGCCGGTCTGCCCGCACTCCTTTTTCAACCGCTCGGTCATTTTCGGGCGCGACGCACGTCTGACGGTCGAGAACCGTTCGCCCCTCGGGCGCGACGTGACGGTCTCGCTCGACGGGCGCGAACGCCTACGGCTCCCCTTCGGCTCCGCCGTCACGGTCGGGCGTTCGGATCATCCCCTGAAAATGCTTTCCTTCGACCGCCACGCCGTTCTGTCCACCCTGAATCGCAAGATGCAGATGGCGGACATGAAATACAGGAACGAATAAACAACGTCGAAAGACGATAAAAAAACCGATCATCAAGGAAGAGAGGACCGTTCAATGAAAAGGAACAGACAAGCCGCGATTCTGGAACTCGTCGAGAAGTACGACATCGACACGCAGGAGGAGATGCTCGCCCATCTGAAAGAGGAGGGCTTCACCGTCACGCAGGCGACCGTTTCGCGCGACATCCGCGAACTGAAACTCGTGAAGGAGAGCGGAAAGGACGGGAAAGTGCGCTACGCCCTGACGGCGAAGCGCGACGCGCAGTCGCCGAAGTTCAACAGCGCTCTGACCGAATCGATCATCCGGGTCGACTACGCGGGGAACCTGATCGTCGTCAAGACCTATCCGGGTCTTGCCAACGCCGTCGCGACCTGCATCGACTCGGTGCGTCTGCCCGAGATCATCGGATGCGTGGCGGGCGACGACGCGATCCTCGTGGTCGTCCGGACCGAAGCCGACGCCGCCTCGATCTCGGAGAGTTTCCGCACGATGATCCGGACGATCTGACCGACCGGGCGGGAGGACCCGCCCTCCGATCCACATCGTCTGAAAGGAAACGAACGGATGCTTTCATCGCTTTACGTTGAGAATATCGCGGTCATCCGCCGCCTCTCGCTCGACCTCGGGTCGGGCTTTACCGCCGTGACCGGAGAGACCGGAGCGGGGAAATCCGTGATCCTCGAGTCGATCAAACTGCTGCTCGGGGGAAAGGCGGATCGCGAACTGATCCGCTACGGCGAAGAGACGGGGACCGTCTCCGCCGTGTTCGGCGCACTCGGCGCCGCCGCAGAGCGCGCGCTTCGCGACGCCGGGATCGACCCCGACGAGGAGGGGTGCGTGCAGATCCGTCGGACCGTCTCGACCGACGGAAAGAGCCGCGCGTGGATCAACGGACAGCCGGTCTCGCTGACCCTGCTCCGCGAGGTCGCGCGCTATCTCGTCGATATTCACGGACAGAACGAGAATCTGACGCTTCTCGACGAAAAAACCTACGTTTCGACCCTCGACAGTTACGCCGCGCTCCGCGACGCCGTCGCGGGTTATCACGAGGTCTATATCAAACTCGAGGAGGCGCGCCGGCGCCTGTCGGAACTCGACCGGGGAGAGGCGGAGCGCCTTCGCACCGTCGAGATGCTGAAATACCAGATCGCCGATATCGACGCGGTGAATCCGAAGCCCGGCGAAGATACGGCGCTTGAGGAAAAAGAGAAAAAGATCAAGAACCGCGAGAAGATCCAGCGGCAGACCTCCTTCGTTTACCGCGCCCTGAAGGGGGCGGAACGGGGAAGCGTGCTGTTCCTGCTCGATAAGAGCGCGCAGGCGCTCGAACCGCTTTCCGACCTCGTCCCGGAGGTCGCCGCGATCAAGGAGGAGTTGAACGACTGCCGTTACCGTCTCGAGGACGCGGCGGAACGCGTGTACGACCTGACCGATGCGGAGGAGGGGGATCCGACCGCCCTGATCGACAAGATCGAGGGGCGGCTCGACGCCTTCACGAAACTGAAAAAGAAATACGGCACCTCAATCGACGACGTGCTTCGCTTCCGCGACGAAGCGAAGGCGCGCCTCGCGGCGCTCGAGGTGTCCGACGACGCCGTGATCGAACTCCGCGAAACCGAAAAGAAACTGACCGCCGAGGCGCGCCGGCTGGCGCTTTCGCTCCACGCCGAGCGGAAAAAGGCGGCGAAGGAACTCGAAAAGAAGATCACGGAGATCCTGCTCTACCTCGATATGCCGAAGGTCGTCTTCCGCGTCGACGTGACCGACAGGGGAGAGGCGGGGCTGAGAGCCGACGGCTGCGACGACGTGCTTTTCGTGATGAGCGCGAACGCCGGGGACGAACCGCGTCCGCTTTCGCTCGTCGCTTCGGGCGGCGAACTGTCGCGCACCTTCCTCGCCCTGAAATGCGTTCTCTCGGAGAGGGCGCTCACCCCGACGATGATCTTCGACGAGATCGACGCCGGGGTCTCGGGCAAAACGGCGCGCAAGATCGGCTATAAGCTTGCGGAACTTTCGGCGGGGACGCAGGTCGTCGCCGTCACGCACTCGGCGCAGATCGCGTCGCTGTCCGACGCGCATCTTCTGATCTACAAGGAGGAACGGAACGGGAAGACCGAGACCCGGCTGAGGGCGCTCGACCGCGAGGGGCGGATCGGCGAACTGTCGCGCATTCTCGGCGGGCTGACCGTCACCGAATCTCAACGGAACGCCGCGCGCGATATGCTGGATCGGAAAGAAACCGACGAAACCGGGTCGTAACCGTTCTTTTGAATGCCTCCGCCGAATAGAATGAAGCGAAAACATTCGTTTCATTCCGACGGAGGTATTCCAATGGATCGGGAAATTATAGCGTCGTTTTCGTCCGTTCTGTCGGACGAACCCTGCGTTTCAATACGGCGGAACGTCCCCGTTTCGATGCTGACCAGCATCCGGATCGGGGGGAACGCCGCTCTGGTGCTCTCCTTCCGCGACGGCGGCTGTCTGATCCGGACGCTCGACCGCCTTACCCGCGGGGATCTCCCCTTCCGCGTGATCGGGAACGGGACCAATCTGATCGGACCCGACGCGGGGTACGACGGGATTCTCGTTCTGACGCGGGGGCTTGACCGGATCTCGGTTTCTGGAACGACGCTCGTCGTCGGAGCGGGGGTCCCGCTCGGACGGGCGATCCGGCGCGCGATGGAAGCGGGTCTTTCGGGGATCGAGGAACTCTACGGGATCCCCGGGACGGTCGGCGGCGCGCTCTATATGAACGCAGGAGCGTTCGGCAGCAGCGTTTCCGATCGGCTCAGGCACGCGACGGTTTATCATCCCGCGTCGGGGGAGATCACGGTCGTGACTCCGCCCGCGCTCGGATTCGGCTACCGCACCGGAAAAATCAAAACCGAGGGGCTGATCGTCCTGTCCGCCGCCTTTTCGCTGACCCCCGACGATCCGCAGCGGATCGCCTCGCGGATGAACGAACTGCTCGAGAGGCGGAAGGCGACCCAGCCGACCGATCAACCGAGCGCCGGATCGGTCTTTCGCCGTCCCGCCCCCGACGTTCCGGTCGGTCGTCTGATCGAAGAGGCGGGATGCGCAGAAATGACCGAGGGTGGCGCCGCCGTCTCGGCTCTGCACGCCGGCTTTATCGTGAATACCGGCGGTGCCACCGAAGCCGACGTCCGCCGTCTTACGGAACGGATCAGGGAGCGGGTCGCACAACGGTTCGGGATCGAACTCGGCTTGGAGATCGAATATCTTTCGGATCTCGGCGCATACCAAACAGAAAGACCGTAGGCGGGAAAAACGCCTTGAGGAATAAAAAAGGGAAGGAGGGGGAACCGTGTCGTTTTCGGGAGATTTCAGATCGACGCTTCTTGCCGGGCGCGCAAAAAACAAGTGCTGCCGGATCGCTTTCGTTTACGGGTATCTGACCGGAGCGGGCAGGATCGCGGAGGACGGAACGGTTCGTATGAACTACACCGATCCCCTCGTCCCGTCGATCCTCTCCGATTATCTGCCCTCCTTCGACCGTTCTGCGACCTTCGCGGAGGAAGGGACGCGGCGCGTGAAGACCGCCGTCGTGACGAGCCGCGCGGCGACCGATCTTCTCTTGCGCGAAGAGGTCGCCCTGCCCGAGTTTCGCTGCAGCGCCTGCAAAGGGCACTATCTTGCGGGACTCTTCACTTCGTGCGGGCGGGTGTCGGATCCCGCGCGGGAATGGCGTCTCGAGTTCTCCTGCGGCGATCGCCGCGAGCGGCTCGCGTCGGTTTTTTCGCGTCTCGGGATCGGGGTGAAGAGCGCCGAGCGGCGCGACGAGCGCCTCCTTTTCCTTCGCAGTTCGGGCGCCATACTCGATTTCTTTGCTCTGATGGGTGAAAACGATTTCTATTTCGGGCTGATGAACGGCTCGATCGAGCGGGAGATCCGCAACAGCGCCAATCGGCTCGCAAACTGCGAGGCGAACAATATCGCGAAGGCGATCTCGGCGTCGGACGAGCAGGTCCGCGCCATCCGTTATCTTGAGGAACACCGTCTGATGGGCGGGCTGGAACCCGCGCTCGCCGAGAGCGCGCGCCTGCGGCTCGCGCATCCCGACATGACGCTCTCGCAGCTCTGCGCCGTCTCGAACGCGCCGGTCTCGCGGGCGGGACTGAATCACCGCCTGCACCGCCTCTGCGAGATCGCCGAATCGCACCGTAAAAAAAGCGCCGGACAAGCGCGCAAGGGAAAGGGGGCGGAGAAGTGAGTCGGTTCGTCCATCTCCATCTGCACAGCGAATACAGTCTGCTCGACGGCGCCTGCCGCGTCCGCGAGATCCCCTTGGCGGCGAAGGCGGCGGGGCATACTGCCGTCGCTCTGACCGATCACGGCGTACTTTTCGGCGCCGTCGCCTTTTACCGCGCCTGCAAGGACGCGGGCATCAAGCCGATCATCGGCTGCGAGGTCTACGTCGCCGAGCGGAGCCGATTCTCGAAAGAGGGGCGGATCGACGCCTCGGGCAACCATCTGATCCTGCTCGTCGAAAACGAGACCGGATACCGCAACCTGATCCGCCTCGTATCGAAGAGTTTCACCGAGGGATTCTATTCCAAACCGCGGATCGACCTCGATCTGCTCCGGGATCGGCACGAGGGGCTGATCGCGCTTTCCGCCTGTATGGCGGGCGCGGTTCCGCGCGCGATCCTCGCGGGAGATATGGAGGGCGCGGTGAAGACCGCTCTCGAACTGAACGGGATCTTCGGGGCGGGGAACTTCTTCCTCGAACTGCAGGATCACCGTCTTTCCGACGATCCGATGATCTGCCGCGGACTGCGCACGGTGTCCGAACGGACGGGGATCCCGCTCGTCGCGACCAACGACGTGCATTATCTCTGGCGCGCCGACGCCGAGATCCAGGAGATCCTGCTCTGCGTCGGGACCGGACGTACCGTCGCGGAGGGACGCCCGTTCGGGTTTGAGACCGACGAGTTCTATTACAAATCGACCGAGGAGATGGAACGTCTCTTCCCGTGGGCGCCGGAGGCGATCGAAAACACCGCCCGCATCGCCGACCGCTGCAATTTCGATTTTACCTTCGGAAAATACACGCTCCCGAGTCTGCCGGAGATCAACGGGATCCCGCATCGGGACGAACTGCGCGATCTTGCCCTCGGGGGACTTGAAGAACGCGCTTCCCGCGGCGAGATCGACTTTTCGCTCCATTCGCGCGAGGAATATCTGTCGCGCATCGACTACGAACTGTCGGTCATCGACTCGATGGGGTTCAACGAATACTATCTGATCGTCCGCGACTTCGTCTGCTATGCGAAAACGCACGGGATCCCGGTCGGACCGGGACGGGGGTCGGGGGCGGGAAGTCTCGTCGCCTATTGCATCGGGATCACCGAGGTCGATTCGCTGCGCTTCAATCTGCTGTTCGAGCGGTTCCTCAACCCCGAACGCGTTTCCATGCCCGATTTCGATATTGATTTCAGCGACGAAAAACGCGATCGCGTAATCGCCTACGTCAAGGAAAAATACGGGGAAGATCACGTTTCGCAGATCGTGACCTTCGGGACGCTCGCCGCCCGCGCGGCGGTGCGCGACGTCGGACGGGCGCTCGGAATGTCCTACGCCGACGTCGATCGGGTCGCCGGACGGATCGGCGTCGACGACGAGACCATCGCCGACGCCCTGAAACGTCCCGACCTGAAGGAACTGTACGATTCGTCGGAGGACGCGCGTCGCCTGCTCGACGCCGCGATGAAGGTCGAGGGGATGCCCCGGCACGCTTCGACCCACGCGGCGGGACTCGTCATCACCGAAAAGCCGGTCGCGGAATACGTGCCGCTCGCCGTGAGCGGGGACGTCGTCGTGACCCAGTTCGATATGGACACCGTCGCGCAGCTCGGTCTGGTCAAGTTCGATTTTCTCGGCATCCGCTACCTGTCGGTGATCGAGGAAACCGAAAAGATGATCCGCCCGCGCCGCCCCGATTTCGACCTCGTGAAGATCGATTACGACGATCCGGCGGTCTACCGGATGATCTCGGCGGGACAGACGCTCGGCGTCTTTCAGCTCGAGAAGACCGGAATGCGTCAGGTGCTCCGCCGACTGAAACCGACCTGCTTTGAAGATCTGATTGCCGTGATCGCGCTCTACCGTCCGGGTCCGATGGATTCGATCGACGCGTTCATCCGGCGAAAACACGGGGAAGAACCGATCACCTACGAGATCCCCGAACTGAGGGAGATCCTCGACGTCACCTACGGCTGCATCGTCTATCAGGAACAGGTGATGCAGATCTTCCAGCTGCTTGCCGATTATTCGCTCGCGCGCGCCGATCTCGTGCGCCGCGCCATCTCGAAAAAGAAGGCGGACGTGTTGGAACGGGAGCGGAACGATTTTCTTGCCGGAACCTCCCGCCACGGGATCGATCCCGACAAGGCGAAGAAACTCTTCGACGAGATCGCCGCTTTCGCCGACTACGCTTTCAACCGGAACCACGCCGCCGCCTACGCGATGCTCGTCTACCGCACGGCGTACCTGAAGGAAAAGTATCCGCGCGAGTATATGGCGTCGCTGATGTCGTCGGTACTCGGTCGGGCGGACAAGCTTGCCGAGTACGCCGCCGAATGTTCCCGGCTGGGGATCCGCGTTCTTCCCCCCGACGTCGGAACCGGAGAGATCGGCTTTTCGGTCTTCTCCGACGGCATCCGCTTCGGACTTCTCGCCGTGAAGGGGGTCGGTCGGCAGTTCCTCGAAGCAATGATCTCGGAGCGCGCGCGCCGTCCTTTTTCCGATTTTCCCGATTTTATCCGTCGGATGAGCGGACGCGAACTCAACCGTCGGCAGGTCGAGGCGCTGATCCGGTGCGGTGCGTTCGATTATCTCGGCGAAACGCGGCGAACCCTCGCCGAAGCGTGCGAGGATCTCATCGCGGCGGAACAGATGAAGGCGCGTTCGACGGTCTCGGGACAGATCGACTTTTTCTCGCTCGGCGGGGAAGGGGTCGCGCCGAAATCCGATTACACCCGGCTGCCCGAATACGACAAACGCGATCTGATCGCTTTTGAACGCGACGCCATCGGAATGTCCTTCTCGGGCAATCCGCTCGACGATTATTCGGAGGATGAAAAGATCGTCCCTCATACCCCGCTCGCACAGATCCGGTGCGCCCCCGACGAGGAGGACGCCCCGGTCGGATGGAACGACGGGGAGAAGAGTACCGTGACCGTCCTCGGCGTCGTTTCGGGCGTCACCGAGAAAGAAACGAAGAACGGCGGCAGGATGGCGTTCGCGACGCTCGCCGACCGGACGGGAGAGATCGAACTGATCGTTTTTCCGAAACTGTACGGCAGATTCGCCGCCCACCTCCGCCCCGAATCGGGGATCGTCGTCACGGGCGAGGTCGATATGAAGGAAGGGGTCGGCGCCAAATTGCTCGTCCGTTCGATCCGTCCGCTCCGCAAAAACGGGGAGGGAGAGAAGCCGAAAACGCTCTATCTGCGCGTCCCGTCGCTCGATTCCCCCGAGGCGCGGCGCGCGATCGGACTGCTCGGGGAAGCGCGTGGGTCGACCCGCGTCGTCTTCTACGATCTCGGGAAAAAGACCTATTCCAACTTTACGCCGCACGGCGTCGCCGAGAGCGGGGATCTTCTCGCCCGTCTGACCGAAACGCTCGGAGAGGGATCGGTCGTACTGAAGTGAGCAGAGGCGGGACGGTCGTTTCTCCTTGACAGACCCGCCTTTCCGTGTTATACTGTATTCCGGTTTGAAACGGGGATGCGCAGCCCCCCGGCGTTTCGCTGCGCGAAGAAAGGATTTCGTATGGTTTTCTCTAACGTTCTGCCCGACGTCGTTCTGTTCCTCGGTCTGGCGCTCGGACTGATCCTCGGGTTCAGACTCGGGTTCGTCAACGTTCTTCTCTCGGGCTTCTTCAAACGCGTCGTCGCCCTGATCTGCGCCATTCTGCTTGCCAAACCGATCGGACGACTGATCGGTGAAAAGCTCTTCTTCGGCGCGATCGCCGACTGGATCGAGACGACGCTGGCGAAGGCGGTCGGGGAGAATACGGCGACCGCGTCCGGGGAAACCTTATACGACGAACTGCCGCTCGTGGTGCGTTGGGTCGCGGATCTTTTGCACGTCGACGTATCCGCCGGCGGGACCGTCCGCGAGGTCTCGGAGACCGTCGCTTCTCCCGTCGCCAACTTTTTCGGCGTCCTGCTCGCGGTGATCGTCCTGTATCTCTTCTTCCGGATCGCGTTCCGGCTGATCCGCGCCGTCCTTAACAAATTGATGAACCTCCCGGGTCTTATCGTCGTGAACAAGATCCTCGGCGTCGTCTTCGGATTCGCGTTCGCCGCGCTGTTTTTGTGGCTGATCCTCTCGATCTACGCCGCCGTCGGCGCGCACTACGCCGGGGAACCGGGCTTCTTCCTTGATTTCGACCTTGAAAAAACGGTCGCGGCAAAGTATTTGTCGGGCACCCGCCCGCTTGATTTCGTGTTCTCCCTCAAATAACGCGGAGATTGATGCAGAAAGTACGGTAAACAATGGAAATGCAAATGTGCGCGCGGTGCAAGAAGCGGCTTGCGGTCGTCTTCATCACCCGTATGGAAAACAATCAGACGGTCAACGAGGGGCTTTGTCTCCGGTGCGCCCGCGAACTCGGGATCAAGCCGGTCAGCGATATGCTGAACCGGATGGGTCTTGACGACGAGGCGATCGAAAAGATGAACTCCGAGATGACCGACGTGGCTGATTCGCTGATCCCGTCGCCGGGCGACGACGGGGAGGACGGCGGCGCGCCCGCCGTCGACCTGCCGAAGATCTTTCAGAATCTCGGCTTTCCCATGCCCGGCAGGAAAAAGCCGGAAGAGGGCAAGGGTGACGCGAAGGCAAAACGAGAGCCGAAGCGCAAGTTTCTCTCGACCTACTGTCAGAACCTGACCGAGCGTGCGGCAAAGGGAAAGATCGACCGCATCGTCGGACGCGACCGGGAACTTTCCCGCGTCGTCCAGATCCTCTGCCGCCGGCAGAAGAACAATCCCTGCCTGATCGGCGAGCCCGGGGTCGGAAAGACCGCGATCGCCGAGGCGCTTGCCGTGAAGATCGCCGACGGGGAAGTTCCGCTTCGCCTGCGGGGCGCTGAGGTCTGGCTCGTCGATCTGACCGCTCTCGTCGCCGGGACGCAGTTCCGGGGACAGTTCGAGTCGCGGATCCTCGGCTTGATCAACGAGGTCAAGGAAGCGGGGAACATCATCCTCGTCATCGACGAGGTGCATAATATCGCGGGCGCCGGCGACGCGGAGGGCAGTATGAACGCCGCGAACATCCTGAAACCCGCCCTCTCGCGCGGCGAGATCCAGGTGATCGGCGCCACGACGATGAAGGAATACCGCAAGTATATCGAAAAGGACAGCGCGCTCGAGCGCCGTTTCCAGCCGGTGCTCGTCGGCGAACCGTCGATCGACGATACCGTGAAGATGCTCGGCGCGATCCGCTCCTATTACGAGAATTACCATCATATCACCATTCCCGACGCGGTGCTCGAGGCGGCGGCGCGGCTCTCCGAACGCTATATCACCGACCGTTTCCTCCCCGATAAGGCGATCGACCTGATCGACGAGGCGGCGGCGCACGTCGCGCTCTCGTCCCCCGCGCTCTCCGAACGAGCCGAGACCGAAAAGGCGCTCGCGGCGCTTGCGGAGGAGAAGACGGCGCTCGAATCGAAGACCTCGTCCGAGACCGAAGAGGGGAAGAACGAGGAACTCTACAAACAGCTCGCCGATCTGCGCGTGAAGGAACTGCAGCTGAACGAAAAGAAGGCGGAACTCGACGCCGCCGTCGCCGCGCTGAAAGTCACCGAAAACGATCTTGCGGACGTCATCGAGATCTGGACGGGTATTCCCGCCACCGAGATCCGGGAGACCGAGTTCGAGCAGCTCGACAAACTCGACGAGCGGATCAAACGCCGCATCATCGGACAGGACGAGGCGGTCTCGACCGTCGTCCGCGCCATCCGGCGGAAACGGGCGGGCGTTTCGGTGCGCCGATCCCCCGTCTCGATGATCTTTGCGGGTCCGACCGGGGTCGGAAAGACCGAACTCGTCAAGGTGCTCGCCGCCGACCTCTTCAAACAGCCCGACACCCTCATCCGGCTCGATATGTCGGAGTATATGGAAAAACACTCGGTCTCGCGCCTGATCGGCGCGCCTCCCGGCTACGTCGGATACGACGAGGCGGGACAACTCACCGAGAAGATCCGCCGCCGCCCCTATTCGGTCGTCCTCTTCGACGAGATCGAGAAGGCGCATCCCGACGTCCTGAACGTCCTTCTCCAGATCCTCGACGACGGGCGCGTGACCGACGCGTCGGGGCGCACCGTCAACTTTGAGAACACCGTGATCATAATGACGACCAACGCCGGTTCGGACAAGAGCTCGTCGGTCGTCGGGTTCTCCGAGAGCGCGGAGCGGCAGGGAAAGATCAAGACCGAGAACGCCCTGTCGACCTTCCTCCGCCCCGAGTTTCTGAACCGGATCGACGCGATCGTCACCTTCCGTTCGCTCGACAAGAACGACTTTACCGCCATCGCCTCGATCATGCTGAACGACCTGAAGGACGTTCTCGACAAGAAAGGGATCCGCCTGACCTGGGACGATTCGGTCCCCGCGCTGATCGCCGAAAACTCTTTTTCGGAGAAGTTCGGCGCCCGGAATATGCGCCGCTATATCGAGACCGAGGTCGAAGATCCGATCGCCGGCGAGGTGATCGCGAACTACGCGAAGGGGATCGTCGGCGTCCATCTGTCCGGAAAAGACGGAAAGATCGCCGTCGACGCTCTCTGAGGCAAAAACGATACGGGAGAAAAAGAAATGGCTGAAGAATGTACCCACGACTGTTCGACCTGTTCCGCCGAGTGCGGATCCCGTCAGACGGCGATTGAAAAAGAAAAACAGAACGAGGGATCAAACGTCCGCCGCGTGATCGGCGTCGTCAGCGGAAAAGGCGGTGTGGGGAAGTCGCTCGTCACGAGCGCGCTCGCCACGGTTCTCCGCCGCCGTGAATACGTAACGGCGATCCTCGACGCCGACGTGACGGGACCCTCGATCCCGAAGGCGTTCGGACTGAAACCCGGCACCGTCAACGGCTGTGAGGGAGGGATGCTCCCGCCGCGAAGCAAAACCGGGATCGAAGTGATGAGTCTGAATCTCCTCGTCGGCGAGGAGACCGAGCCGGTCGTCTGGCGCGGTCCCGTCATCGCCGGAGCGGTCAAACAGTTCTGGACCGACGTGGTCTGGGGCGACGTCGACTATATGTTCGTCGATATGCCGCCGGGAACCGGCGACGTCCCGCTGACGGTGTTCCAGAGTCTTCCGGTCGACGGGATCATCGTCGTGTCGAGCCCGCAGGAACTCGTCTCGATGATCGTCGAGAAGGCGATCCGGATGGCGGATCTGATGAAGATCCCGGTGCTCGGACTCGTCGAGAACTACAGTTACGTGAGGTGCCCCGACTGCGGACGTGAGATCCGCGTCTTCGGGGAAAGCAGGATCGAGGAGACGGCGAAACGCCACGGCGTCCCGCTGCTCGCCCGCATCCCGCTCGATCCCGAACTCGCAAGACTCTCGGACAACGGGCAGATCGAACTGCTCCCCGACGGGATCTTCGACCTTGCGGCGGACGAGATCGAGAGGGCTTTGCCGATCAAAAAAGACTGAACGAAACGGACGGTTTTCCGGCGGGAGCGATCCCGCCGGAATCTTTGATAATTTTTTCTCAATTTCATCTAAATACTATTGACAAAAACCGACCTTTCAAATATAATAATAGTTAATGCAGAAAAGTAATTCTGGCATTGAAAAACAAACAGGAGGGGCAAAAATGGCTCGTTTAAGCGAAGCGGCGGTCAAACAGATCAAAGAGATCTGCGACAGATACAAAGATGAAAATACGCCGCTTATGATGATCCTCAGCGACGTTCAGAACGAATACGGCTACATTCCGCTGGAGGTGCAGGAGATCGTGTCCGAAAAGACCGGGATCCCCGTCGCCGAGATCTACGGCGTCGTGACCTTCTACGCTTTCTTCTCCCTGAAACCGAAGGGAAAGTACGTGATCGGATGCTGCCTCGGTACGGCTTGCTACGTCAAGGGCGCGCAGCTGATCATCGATAAGTTCTCCGATATCCTCGGCATCAAGCCGGGTGAGACGACCGAGGACGGGATGTTTACGCTCGACGCGCTTCGCTGCATCGGCGCGTGCAGCCTTGCGCCCGCCGTCTCGATCAACGGCAGAGTGTTTCCGAAGATGACGCCCGACAGCGTCGAGAAGATCGTGAAAGACTACAGAGCGGGGGTGTACGCCTGATGATTAAGAATCTCGAACAACTCGAACAGTATTCCAAGAAGTGTACCGACTGCCTGGAAGCGAAACTCAAGGGCGCGGACGGCAAACGGCACGTCGTCGTCTGCGGCGATACCGGGTGCCTTGCGTCGCACTCGGGCGAGATCATCGAAAAGTTTGAAAAGATGATCGAAGAGAAGAAACTCGGGGATAAAGTGACGGTCAACCGGGTCGCCTGCTTCGGCTATTGCTCGCAGGGACCGTTCGTCAAGATCTATCCCGAGGAGACGACCTACCGTGCCGTGCGCGTCGAGGACGTCGAAGAGATCGTCGAATCCGACCTGATCGGCGGCAAGATCGTCGACCGGCTGCTCTACGTCGACGAGAAAACGGGGAAGAAGGTCGTCAAGCAGGACGATATCCCCTACTATGAGAAACAGGTTCACATCGCCCTTCACGGATGCGGCAGCCTCAACCCCGAGAAGATCGAGGAGGCGTTCGGCGAGGGCGCGTTCAAGGGTCTTGCCCGTGCGCTTTCGATGGACCGTCAGGCGGTCATCGACGAGATCCTGAAGTCGGGTCTCCGCGGACGCGGCGGCGGCGGCTTCCCGACCGGGCGTAAATGGCAGTTCGCCTACTCGCAGCCCGACGGCGCCAAGTACGTCGTCTGCAACGGCGACGAGGGCGACCCCGGAGCGTTTATGGACCGCGCGATCCTCGAGGCGAACGCCCTGACGGTCATTGAAGGTATGATGATCGCCGGCTACGCCATCGGCGCGCAGAACGGTTATTTCTACATCCGCGCGGAGTACCCGATCGCCGTCGCGCGGCTGAAACTCGCGATCAAGCAGGCGGAGGAACTCGGGCTGATCGGGGATAACATCCTCGGTACCGGCTTCAGTTTCCGCGTGCACATCCGTCTCGGCGCCGGCGCCTTCGTCTGCGGCGAGGAAACGGCTCTCCTGAACTCGATCCAGGGACAGCGCGGTATGCCGCGTCCCCGTCCTCCGTTCCCGGCGGTCAAGGGTCTGTGGGACAGCCCCACGATCGTCAACAACGTCGAGACGCTCGCCTGCGTTCCGTACATCCTCCGCGAGGGTGCGGACAAGTTTGCCGAGAACGGCACCGAGAGAAGCAAGGGCACCAAGGTCTTTGCCCTCGGCGGTAAGGTCAACAACGTCGGTCTTGTCGAGATCCCGATGGGCACCACGCTCCGCGAGCTGATCTTCGACATCGGCGGCGGCGTTCCGAACGGCAAGAAGTTCAAGGCGATCCAGACCGGCGGTCCTTCGGGCGGATGCCTGACCGAAAACGACCTCGACGCCGAGATCGACTTTGACAACCTCGTCGCCCGCGGCTCGATGATGGGTTCCGGCGGCGCGATCGTCATGGACGAAGACAACTGTATGGTCGACGTCGCGAAGTTCTATATGGAGTTCATCTGCGACGAGTCCTGCGGCAAGTGCTCGCCCTGCCGGATCGGCACCAAGCGGATGCTTGAGACGCTGACCAAGATCACCGAAGGGAAGGCGACGATGGAGGACCTCGACAAACTCGAGGAACTCGCCGCTCACATCAAGGCGAACTCGCTCTGCGCCCTCGGTCAGACCGCGCCGAACCCGATCCTCTCGACGCTCAAAGCGTTCAAGAACGAATACATCGCCCATATCGTAGACAAGAAGTGCCCCGCGCACGTCTGCAAGGCGCTGATGCACTACGAGATCGACAAAGAGACCTGCGTCGGCTGCGGGCTCTGCGAACGTCAATGCCCCGTCTCCGCCATCTCGAAGACCGATTATACCGCGCCGGGTCACAAACTCCCGTCCCGCGTGATCGACTCCGACAAGTGCGTGAAGTGCGGACTCTGCATGGCGTCCTGCAAGTTCAAGGCGATTTCCAAGAAGTAAGGGAGGATGCGATCAATGGCTATGGTAAATATCAAAATCGAGGGTGTGCCGTATCAGGTTGAGGCGGGCATCACCATTCTCGAGGCGGCGAAACGCTGCGGTTACGAGATCCCGACGCTCTGCGCGTTCAACAACGGCGAATGTTCCCGCGCTTCCTGCCGCGTCTGCCTCGTCGAGGCGACCGGTGCGAGAGGGCTCGTCGCGTCCTGCGTGTATCCCGTCGCGGAGGGAATGGAGATCCGTATCTCCAGTCCGAAGGCGGTCGCCGCGCGCCGCGCGTCGGTCGAACTTATCCTGTCCAACCACAACCGGAACTGCCAGGAATGCGATAAGAACGAGAAGTGCGAACTTCTCCACGTCGCCCGTGTGACCGGGGCGCGCGAAGGGATCTACGAGGGCGAACAGACCCCCGTGACCCTCGACCGCCTGACTCCGACGATCACCCGCGACACCAGTAAGTGCGTCCTCTGCGGACGCTGCGTCGAGCGCTGCAAAGCGGCGCACGGGATCGGTATCCTCGGCTTTGAGAACCGCGGATTCAAGACCATCGTCGCGCCCGCCGAGAACCGCAGTTTCATCAACTCGCCCTGCATTATGTGCGGTCAGTGCATCAACGTCTGCCCGACCGGCGCTCTCATGGAGGCGTCCGAGATCGACCGCGTCGACGCCGCGATGGCTGCCGGCAAGTACGTGATCGTGCAGACCGCGCCCGCCGTCCGCGCCGCGCTCGGCGAGGAGTTCGGCATGAAGATCGGCACCCCCGTCACCGGGAAGATGGTCGCCGCTCTCCGCCGTCTCGGCTTCCAGAAGGTGTTCGACACCAACTTTGCGGCTGACCTGACCATCATGGAAGAGGCGAACGAGCTTCTTGCCCGCGTCAAGACCGGCGGCGTTCTTCCGATGATCACGTCCTGCTCGCCCGGCTGGATCAACTTTGCCGAGTATTTCTATCCCGATCAGCTCGCCCACCTCTCGACCTGCAAATCTCCCCACGAGATGTTCGGCGCGATCCTGAAGAGCTACTACGCCGAGAAGATCGGCGTCGATCCCAAGGATATGTTCGTCGTCTCGATCATGCCCTGCTCCTGCAAGAAGTACGAGAAGGGAAGACCCGAGATGGAGTCGGGCGGGCTGCGCGACGTCGACGCGGTTCTCACCACCAGAGAACTCGGTCGTATGATCAAGCGCGCGGGCATTCGCTTTGACCGTCTGCCCGACGAGGATTACGACGAGGATATCGTGCACGACTACACCGGCGCGGGCGTCATCTTCGGCGTCACCGGCGGCGTTATGGAGGCGGCTCTCCGTACCGCGTACTTCGTTCTGACCGGCAAAGAGCGCGAGGGCGTCGTCTTCAAGGAAGTCCGCGGCTTCGAGCAGATCCGCGAGGCGGAGTTCGATCTTGCCGGCGCGAAGATCAAAGTCGCCGTTACCAGCGGTATGAAGGGCGCGAAGATCCTGCTCGATCAGATCCGCGAGGGCAAGTCTCCCTACACCTTCATCGAGATCATGGGATGCCCCGGCGGCTGCATCAACGGCGGCGGTCAGCCCTACGTCCGCGAGGCGTTCCTCCCGAACGAGGATCCCGATATTATGGAGACCTACAAGCAGAAGAGAGCCAACGCCCTCTATTCCGAGGACGAGCGGCAGGTCCTGCGCCAGTCCCATAACAACCCGCAGATCAAGGCGCTCTACGACGAGTTCCTCGGCGAACCCAACTCGCACAAGGCGCACGAACTGCTCCACACGCACTACAATCCCAACCGTCAGCGTTTCGACGACTGATAACAAAAACCCCCGGTTCCGTATGGATCCGGGGGTTTTTGAATGATACCTCTTTCGCGTGGAACGGATGACAAACCCTTCGGGTATGATATCCGCTGCCGCAATTGATATACGCCAGCCGCGTATATCATTAAAAAAGTGCCTTGCAAGGGGCGCTTTTTCACGTCAGAGCGCTCTTTTCACGTTCCGACAGCTTCGGTTTCTCGTCTTCGACTCCGACGTAAACGGCGGCGGGCGGCTCTTTCTGCGAGAGGATCAGGTCGGCGAGCGGATCCTCGATCCATTTGGTGAGGTAGCGTCTCATCGGGCGGGCGCCCGAATCGGCGTCGGCGCCCTTTTCGGCGATCAGGGCGGGAAGAGATCCGTCCCACGTAAGGACGACGCCCGCCTCTTTCGCCCGGCTCGCCGCCTCGCCGAGCAGGTGTTCGGCGATCATGGTCAGATCGTCTTTTCCGAGCCGCCGGAAGACGACGGTCTCGTCGATCCGGTTCAGAAACTCCGGGGTGAAGAATTGCCGGATCTCCCGAAGCGACGACGCGGCAAGACAGCCGTCGCTCGGGCGGTTTCCCCCGTCTACGAAACCGATTTGCCGATCGTCGCGGAAGTAGGTCGCGCCGAGATTCGAGGTCAGGATCAGGATGCAGTTGCGGCAGTCGATCTTTCGTCCCCGTCCGTCGGTCAGCGTCCCGTCGTCCATCATCTGAAGCAGGATGCCGAGCACCTCGCGGTTCGCCTTTTCCACCTCGTCAAATAGGACGACCGAATAGGGTTGTCGGCGCAGTTTTTCGGACAGTTGTCCTCCTTCCTCGTGTCCGACGTACCCCGGGGGAGAGCCGATCAGACGCGAGATGCTGTGGCTTTCGCGGTATTCGGTCATATCAAAACGAAGCAGCGCCGAGGGACTCCCGAAAACGATCTCGGCGAGCGCGCGGGACAGTTCGGTTTTCCCGACGCCGGTCGGACCGAGAAAAAGGAAAGAGCCGATCGGACGCCGCGCGTCGGAAAGACCCAGCCGCCCTCGGCAGACGGCGTGGGCGACGGCGGAAACGGCGTCCTTCTGCCCGACGATCCGGCGGGAGAGACTCTCCGTGATCGAGGCGTAATCGAGGCGATCCTCGTCCTTCATCCGGCTGACCGGGATGCCCGTTCCGTCCGAGAGGACGGCGGCAAGATCGTCGGAGGTGAGCGTCGGCGGGCAGTTCCGCGCCCTTTCGCGCGCCCGGATCAGATCGTCGCGGCGGGCGAGAAGATCGCGTTCGCGATCGCGTAAAAGCGCCGCTTTCTCGAAATCGCGCAAGCGGATCGCGCACTCAAGTTCCTCTCTTGCTCTTTCCGATTCGCGCCGGAGTTCGCGGACGGCGGAGGGAGAGGGAAGCCCCGCGAGGCGGAGCCGCGCCGCCGCTTCGTCGATGAGGTCGATCGCCTTGTCGGGAAGGTATTTATCGGGGATATACCGCACCGAGAGCGCGACGGCGGACAGAAGCGTCGCGTCGGGAATCTTTACGCCGTGGTGGGTTTCGAGTTTTTCGCGGATCCCCCGCAGGATCGACAGCGTCGCATCCCGGTCGGGCTCGCGCAGCGTCACCTCCTGGAACCGTCTTTCAAGCGCGCTGTCGCGTTCGACGTGTTTTGCGTATTCGTCGGGGGTCGTCGCGCCGATCAGGCGGATCGCCCCGCGGGCGAGCGCGGGTTTCAAGATATTGGCTGCGTCGACCGCTCCTTCCGCCGCACCGGCGCCGATCAGGGTATGGACCTCGTCGATAAAGAGGATCACTTCGGGGTGTTTTCTCACTTCGTCGATCACGCCGCGCATCCGTTCCTCAAACTCGCCCCGGTATTTCGCTCCGGCGATCATCGACGGCAGATCGAGGGTTACGATCCGACGGTCGAGAAGCGGTTCCGGCACGTCTCCTTCGGCGATCCGCTGCGCCAATCCTTCCACGACGGCGGTCTTTCCGACCCCGGGCTCTCCGACAAGACAGGGATTGTTCTTCGTCCGACGGCAGAGGATCGCGATCAGGCGCGCCGTCTCCTTTTCGCGCCCGACGACGGGATCGGTTTTTCCCTCCCGCGCCGCTTCGGTCAGATCGTAACCGAAGCGGAACAGATTCGGCAGTTGCTCGCGAAGCGAATCGACCGGACGTTTTTCTTCTTTTTGCGGGGAAGTGCCCGAAAGCTGTCCGACCTCCCGTACGATCTGTCCGGGGTCGGCGGAGAGCGAGACGAGGATGCGGCAACCCGTGCAGTCCTTTTCCCGGCAGATCGCGGCAAGAAGATGTTCGGTTCCGACGAATCCGCCCGAAAGATCGTCGGAGAGCGCGCCCGCTTCCTCGATCACGACTTTCGTCCGGGGGGTCATATCGGCGGGGGAGAGGGTCGTTCTGCTCCCCGCTCCGCTGATCTCGGTCACGGCGGAGCGAAGCCGGAGCGGGGTGATCCCCTTGCCGTCGAGAATACGGGCGGCGGCGGAATCCTCCTCCTCCGCAAGACCGATCAGCAGGTGTTCGGTTCCCACGTAGGTATGTCCGAGGTCTTCCGCCGCCGAGAGGGCGTTGGTCAGCGCGTTCTGCGCTTTTTTGGTTAATCTGTTCTGCATAGCGCCGTCTTTCTACGGCAAAAACGGATCAGTCGGAGAGGGCGATCAGCATTCGTTTGAGCCGGCGCGCCCGCGCGGCGTCCCGGTCGGGCGATCCCTCGAACTCGGGCTCCGAAACGGCGACCGCCATCACCCGACCGGCGTCGGGCGAAACGATCTCGCCCTCGACCAGATTGCGGATCAGGATCCGCGCGTCCTCCGCTTTGATCGTCGCGCCGATCGAGGCGACGGCGTGCATCAGGGTGATCCGTCCTTCGGGAAAGCGTTTGCGCTCGATGCGGATAAACCCGCCGCCGCCCCGGCGGCTGACGGTCAGATAGCCGCGCTCCGGGGAGAAACGGGAGGCGATCACGTAATTGATCTGGCTCGGAGAGCATCCGAGCCGCTCCGCCATTTCGTTGCGCCGGATCTCGAGGATCCCGCCGCGTTCGGCGAGCATCGCCGTAAGCAGTTCCGCGATCTGGTCCGATATCAGCATGGTCCGTCACTCCCTTCTTTTCTTCATTATACAGGAAAAGAAAGAAAAAGTCAAACCACGCGGATTCGTTTTTGCCGATTTCGTTTGTTGAAGACAGTATTGCCGGTTTTTTCGGGTTTCAGGCGGTCAACCGTTCAGTTTTTCGGAAAGGATCAGACGCGCGGAATAATCCGAGAGGATCGCTCTCCAGGTCGCGGCGTCGAGATTCCCGGTCTCCGTCAGCCCGTAACGCCGCTGGAGAAGTCCGACGGCGTAGGCGGTCGGCCCCCCGTAGATCCCCGTGACGTTCGGCGCGGGGATCGAGCGGTAGGAGTCGCACAGATCGCCGATCATCGCCTGCAGAAGATAGACCGGGGTTCCCCGCGATCCGACCGACAGCGGCAGCGTCATCGGGAAGGGGAGCCCCTTTTCTTCGCATTCGCGAAGCGAAACGGCGTCGTCGTATTCCCGCTTGATCGCCGCCCAGGTCGCGGCGTCTGCGACCCCGGTTTCGGGCAACCCCGCGTGGTTTTGAAAGAGCAGGACGTCGTCCCGGGTCGTTTCCGAAAAAACGCCGTCGACGGCGTGCGCGGGGAGTTCGGGGATCACGTGCGAGAGTTCGAGCAGGCACTTCTGCAGCGCCTTCACCGCGTTCTTTCTGTCGGTTACGTCGTACATAGCCCCTCCTTACGCGTTTCCGTCGAGCGTGAGATCGTAGCCCGGGTACTGTCCCTCCGCCGCGATCCTGCCGAAATAGAGATCGTCGTAGACGTCTGTGATCGCCTTCCAGGTCAGACCCGTGACGATCCCGCGGTCGCCCGCGATCCCGAACAGGTTCTGGAACTGCGTGACGGCGTTTTCGGTCTGCGAGCCGAAGTAGCCGGTGACCGGCACCTCGGGAATATCCGAGAAACTTCCCGCGATATAGTTCAGGTAGTTCTGGAGCAGCCGGACGGCGTTTCCCTCGCTTCCGATCTCAAGCACGATGCCGGGAAAGGGGACCGTCACCCCTTCGGTATAGTTCTGCGGGATGTTTTCAACGATCCCGGAGTAGACGTTATAGATATAGTACCACGTTACCGCGTCGATCACACCGGTCACGGGAAGCCCGTAGGTCTCCTGAAACGCTTTGACGGCGTTCTCGGTCAGAATCCCGAAGTTCCCGTCGATTCGGATCCTCGGGATCGAGTCGATGAACTCGCCCACGTAACTCAGATAATACTGCGCGATGAAAACGATCTCGCCCGAGTCTCCGCGGGAAAGGGATTCGGGCAGGGTGGTCGTGATCTCCTCGACGGTCAAGCCCTCCGAATTGAGATCGGAGAGGCGCTTGACCCCGACGTAGACGTTCTGGATCCGATACCAGGTCGCCGGTCCGACGATCCCGTCTGGGGTGAGATCGAACGCCGACTGGAACGCCTTGACCGCGTTTTCGGTCGAGGGACCGAAGACGCCGCTCGCCGGGTAGATCTTCGGGATCAGGGGATAGTTCGTCGAGATGCGGTTCAACCGGGTCTGCAGGATCTCGACGAAGGGACCCGCCGACCCTTCGCGCAGAGGAACGGGCGGCGCGCTCCCGCCTCCGCCGACCGGGACGTCGGTCACCAGTTCTATATCGTCGCCGAAATAGGTTTTCAGGATCTCCATCGCGCTCATCCCGTTCTTGGCGAGCGGGACCGTCCCCCATTGGGAAAGACCGTCGCAGGAGACCTCGATCCCGTCGCAGTAGACGGCGAAGAGCGGTTCGACGTTTCCCCGCCGCCGGATATAACTGTTGAATATCTCGTCGACGATCCGCGAGATATTCCCGTAGATCTCGCGTCCGAAAACGAAGGACTGATCGGCGGCGGTCGAGGAGGTGATGTCGAAATCGTAGCCCTGGTTGCGGTAATACTCGGTGTAGATCCGGTTCAAGGCGAAGGAGATCTCGGAGAGGATATTCGCCCGGATCGCCTCCTCCGGCCAGGTGGGGTAGATCTCGCTCGACGCGACGTTCTTGATATAATCGGGGAAGGAGACCGTGACGTTTGGCGCCGCCTGATCGGGGCGCCCGAGATGTACCGTCACGCTTTCCGGAATGGTCGGGGTGTTCGGCATCGTCTCTTCCTTTCGTCAGGATTCGTTCGTTCGGTCGGCGTCGGGATTCCCGTCGCCCGGAAGGTCGGGGATCACCTCGTTCCCGTCGTAGAGGGGAAGGGGGATCAGCCCGATCGGCTGTACCGTCAGCGTGTCTCCGAAGACCGGGATCGAGAGCGATTGATAGGGATAATAACCGGGGAGATACGCCTCGATATTGTAGACGGCGTAGGGGCGCGTCTCGCCCGGCGCGTCTCCCGCCGCCGCGGTCGGCGTCGGCACCTCCGCCGTCGGCGTTTCGCCGTTTTCGTCGGTTTTCAGTTCGAGCGAGATCGAGTCGTTCCGATCCTCGCCCGACTCGATCAGAACCGTTGCGTCGGGAAGCGGGATCGCCCCGTTCGCCGTGAAGACCCGCGCCTTGATATACCCGACCCAGTTGTTCACCGACGGGTATTTGAAATCGTCCTTGTAGAGATCCATTCGGTACCGCCTTTCAGGACTGTCGTCCACGACATTGTATGCGGAACGCCCCGGTTTCGTTCGTCGTATTTTTTTCGGAACAGGCGCGTCGGCACTTGACAAGGGAAGGAGAAAAAGGTATAATAGAGACGAATAATTTAATATTTCACGGAGGGTGCGAACATGGGGGATTCGTTTGTCGGCGAACTCGGCGTGATCGGGATGCGCGGGTGCGAGGATTTTGTGAATGAGGTGGACTCCTATCTCAAGGATTGGAGGCGCCACGACAGCGACGCGACGTTCCTGATCGAATCGTCCTGCCCGCGTTTCGGCAGCGGCGAAGGCAAGGGGATGATCAAGGAGTCGGTCAGAGGCAAGGATCTGTTCATCATCTGCGATATGTTCAACCACGGCGTGACCTACAATATGTACGGTCAGACCGTGCCGATGAGTCCCGACGACCACTATCAGGATCTGAAACGGATCATCGGATCCGTCGAGGGAAAAGCCCACCGGATCTCGGTCATTATGCCGATGCTTTACGAGGGGCGCCAGCACAAGCGCTCGGGGCGTGAGTCGCTCGACTGCGCGCTCGCCCTGCAGGAACTCGTCAATATGGGCGTCTCGAACCTCATCACCTTCGACGCGCACGACGCGCGCGTTCAAAATGCCATTCCGCTCCACGGCTTCGACAACATCCGGACGAGCTACCAGATGATCAAATCGATGCTCCGCACCTTCCCGGATCTCGTCGTCGATCCCGAGCGAATGATCGTCATTTCCCCCGACGAGGGCGCGATGGCGCGCTGCATTTACTACTCCACGATGCTCGGCATCGACCTCGGTATGTTCTACAAGAGACGGAACTACTCGATCATCGTCAACGGCAAGAACCCGATCGAGGCGCACGAGTACCTCGGACGCGACGTCAAGGATATGGACGTCATCATCGTCGACGATATGATCTCCTCGGGCGAATCGGTGCTCGACGTGGCGCAGCAGCTGAAAGAGAAGGGCGCGCACCGCATCTTCATCTTCGCGACCTTCGGTCTTTTCACCGCGGGGCTCGACACGATTGACAAGGCGTATGCGGACGGGCTGTTCACGAAGATCTTCACGACCAACCTGATCTACCGCATCCCCGAGCTTTCGACCCGCGACTGGTACGTCGAGGTCAACCTCTGCAAGTACGTCGCGTATATCATCGACACCCTGAACCACGACCAGACGATCAGCGGCCTGCTCGACCAGTCGAAGCGGATCAAGAAACTGCTCGCCGAACACAAGCAGAAACAAGCGAGACAGAAGAAGTAAAAAACGAAGCCCGCGCGTTTGGCGCGGGCTTCGCTTTTCATGTAGACCGACGGGAAAACCGTCGGTCTTCGTATCATTCCAGCAGCTCGAACTTGTATCCGACGCCCCAGACGGTTTTCAGCGTCCATTTGTCGGACACGCCCTCGAGTTTCTCGCGCAGGCGCTTGACGTGTACGTCGACGGTGCGCGAGTCGCCGAGATAGTCGAAACCCCATACCTTGTCGAGCAGTTGATCGCGGGTGAAGACCCGGTTGCAGTTCGAGGCGAGGAAGTAGAGAAGCTGCAACTCCTTCGGCGGGATGTCGATCGTC
>Ga0310696_10001410_pt1 | contig 34841 bp, 30 predicted proteins | sample AusTroGonzalo_MG_4_FD_203885 | JGI IMG/M metagenome (GOLD analysis project Ga0310696, IMG submission 203885) | Bovine rumen microbial communities from tropical cattle in Woodstock, Queensland, Australia - Gonzalo_02 (v2) (version 2) | ecosystem: Host-associated > Mammals > Digestive system >... | reverse complement strand
GCTATTTCTACGATTGCGTACATTTTGATTTGAATTTTAGTTTGTAAATTTTTGGGCGGCAAAAATAGGATTTTTTTCAATACAAACATTTCTGTGCAATTTTTTTTAAACTTTCGCGTTATGGCACAGTTTTTGAAACGATTCAAATGTATAAAAATATAAGAGATATGAAAGCATTTAATCAAGTTAAAGTATTGTTATTCACAATATTAGTAGCCGTATCAACAATGAATGTCAGTTGCGCACAACCTGACAAACAATCCGCAAAACTGTCTGGTTGCCAGTCACCGAGATACGTCGATTTGACCGACGCGGCGGAGTCATCCGTGAACGCGGTCGTCTATATTAAGACAGAATTCACGCAAAAGAACTCAGTTTGGGACGACTTTTTCGGCGGCACCATCTGGGAGCATTTCTTCGGTTCCGCACCGAGTGCTTACCCGGTGCAAGCGGCAGGTTCGGGAGTCATCATCTCCTCCGACGGCTACATCGTGACAAACAACCACGTGGTGGAGGATGCTGCCAAAGTGACAATCACGCTGAACGACAAGCGCGAATACGAGGGTGAAATCATCGGCACTGACCCGGCCTCCGACCTGGCATTGCTCAAGATTCGGGAGACGAAATTGCCGTACCTGACGTTTGCCAACTCCGATTCCGTTCGTATCGGCGAATGGGTGCTGGCCATCGGTAACCCCATGGGGCTTAACTCTACAGTCACCGCCGGCATCATCAGTGCGAAAGCCCGTCAACTCAGCACCGGGCGCGGCACCACCTCCGACGAGGTCTACCTGCAGACCGACGCGGCTGTCAACTCCGGCAACTCCGGCGGCGCCCTCGTGAACGCCTCCGGCCAACTGGTCGGCATCAACACCGCCATCGCATCCGGCAACGGCTATTACACCGGCTACTCCTTCGCCATCCCCTCCAACATCGTGGAGAAAATCTGCTACGACCTCCAGCATTTCGGCGTCACCCAGCAGGCCTACCTCGGCGTCTCCATCATGGAACTCAACGCTACGAATGCCAAAGAGCTGAACCTCAACGACGTAAACGGTATCTACGTGGCTGAAGTCTCCGAAAACGGTGCCGCTTCCCAGAACGGTTTCCAGGAAGGCGACGTCATCACCCACATCGACAACACCCCCGTCAACAGCCTCGCCGAAGTACGCGGAGTACTTAAAACAAAGTCTCCCGGCGACAAAGTGAGCGTCGTGTTGGTCCGAAACAACGAAAAAATAACCAAAAATGTAACTTTATTAAATAGTAAGGGTACAACAGACAAGGTAGAAAAATAAAAACAAGGTGATAGAAAATGGGCAAATGACCCCTCTATGGGGGAATAGGCACTAACAATATAAAAAATGAGGCAATTAAAAATATCAAAATCCATCACCAACCGCGATTCCGCGTCGCTTGAACGATTCCTGTCCGACATCAGCAAAGTGCAGATGATCGGGGCCGACGAGGAGGTGGAGCTTGCACGCAAAATCAAGGCTGGTGATGAAGACGCTCTCAACAAGTTGGTAACCACCAACTTGCGTTTCGTTGTTTCTGTAGCGAAACAATACCAGAACCAGGGCATCGGGTTGCAGGACCTTATCAACGAAGGCAACTTAGGACTGATCAAGGCCGCGCAGCGCTTCGACGAGACCCGCGGATTCAAGTTCATCTCCTACGCCGTCTGGTGGATCCGCCAGGCCATCCTGCAAGCTATCGCCGACCAGTCGCGTATCGTACGCCTGCCGCTCAACCAAGTGGGCGTCATCAACAAAATCAAGAAGGAGACCGCCCGTCTGGAGCAGACCCTCAACCGTCTGCCCACCACCGAGGAGATCGCCACCGCCATGGACATGCCCGTTTACAAGGTGGCTGAGATCATGAAGATGAACAACCACCCGCAGTCCATCGACTCCCCCATCGCACCCAACGAGGAGACCCGCTTCGTGGATGTCTTCGTGCACGACACCGACGACAACACCGACACCTCCCTGATGCACGAATCGCTCGCTTCGGAAATCAACGACCTGTTGGAGACGCTGCCCGAGAACGAGGCCGACGTGCTGCGACTCTTCTTCGGCATCGGCACCACGCACGAGCACACGCTCGACGAAATCGGCGACAAGCTGGGCATCTCTCGCGAACGCGTGCGCCAAATCAAGGAACGCGCCCTGAAAAAACTGCGCCAAAGTAGCAAGAACAAAAATCTGAAAAGTTATCTGTAAAAATTATACATATTGTATTATAGTGGCGATTCTTTTGGCCTGCACGGCGATGGTGTCGTGCAAGCCGAAGGCGCTACCGGAGCCCAAACCCATGGGCTATTTCCGTATTGACCTGCCCGAGCATAAATACAAACCCTTGGACGCGGCCCAAACTTTACCTTCGGGACAGGCGGATGTGGTCGTTACCCCACCCTTCACATGCGAACAGTCGGTCCATGCCAATACCACCATGGAACTACATCAAGACAATTGTATATGGATGAATGTGTCCTATCCGAAACTGGGCGCTTCGTTCCGTTTCACCTGTTTTGAGGTTAAAAATGCAGACAGTCTGCGGAGACTGATGATTTCGGAGGACAAAATGGTGAAATTTCACTATCAAAAAGCCGACGATGTGCAGTTTTCTGTCGTCAACGACCCGGATGCGCGGCTTTGGGGACAGACCTACGAGATTTACGGTAAGGAGGTGGCCACACCGTTCCAGTTCTGGCTGACCGACAGCGTGAACCGCTTCGTCCGCGCCACACTCTACTTCGACGGCGTACCAAACAACGATTCATTACAACCTGTGATTCAATATCTTAAGGAGGATGCGATGCATCTCATCAATACCTTCGCATGGAAACCCTGACCCATCATATCTTCCATCTGACTTCGGAGGCTGATTTTGAGGCGACCGCTTTGCAGGTTTTCGAACTTCAATACGATGGCAATGCCGTCTATCGTACTTATTGCCAGCACATTGGCAAGTCTAAAAAGGACGTGCGCACCTTATCCGATATTCCTTTTCTACCTATTTCATTTTTCAAGACTTACGACGTGAAGACGGGCGATTTTGAGCCCGAACTCACTTTCCGCAGCAGCGGCACCACGGGAATGGAACGTTCCCGACACCTCGTCAAAGACGCCACCCTGTACCGCAAAAGCCTCATCGAAAGTTTCCGCCATTTTTATGGGAATCCGTCCGACTACGTCTTTCTAGCCCTACTGCCCAACTACATTGAGCAGCAGAACTCGTCGCTCACCTACATGATGGAGGAGCTGATGCACGAGTCGGGCGCGGAAGAAAACGGCTATTACCTTTATAATCACGAAGATATGTACCAGAAATTGATACAACTACGTGATAATCAACGTAAAACAATTCTTTGGGGTGTGACGTTCGCATTACTGGACTTTGCGGAACAGTATACGCTGGATTTTCCGCAATTGACTGTGTTTGAGACCGGTGGAATGAAAGGGCGTCGCAAGGAGATGGTGAAGGAGGAGCTGTACGACATCCTGCGAAAAGCCTTCGGGGTGGCGGACATCCACTCCGAATACGGCATGTGCGAGCTTCTGTCGCAGGCTTACAGCAAAGGCGGCAACATCTTCTCTACCCCACCCTGGATGCGGTTACGACTCCGCAGCGAAAAAGACCCGTTCGACGGCAGCGACAGTATGGATACCGGCGTCCTCAACATCATCGACCTGGCAAACCTTCACAGCTGCTCGTTCATCGCCACGGAGGATCTGGGACGCCGCCACCCCAACGGCATCGAGATTCTCGGCCGCATGGATCATTCCCAAACCCGAGGATGCAGCCTGATGGTGTTGTAAGGACAACCGCACATTCTTCCCTTCAGAAAAAAAATGTACCTTTGCCAACCATTTCCAGAAGCAGAAATGGCATTTTAACGTTTTGAAATTCAAATAATTAAAAAAGATAGAACATGAAAAAATGGTTATTAGCAAGTGTCTGTATTGTGGCACTTACGGCGGCGGTGGCCGTCATGCTGGGATGTACCGCCAGTGATGAAAACATGACGAAGAAAAACGGCGTTTACATCGTGAACACCACCAAACTGGCCGCCGACGTGCAAGGCTACAACGGCCCCACCCCGCTGAACGTCTATATCAAGGACGACAAGATTCAGAAAGTGGAGGCGCTGCCCAACGACGAGACTCCGAGCTTTTTCGAGCGGGTGCAGAAAGAACTTCTCGGCAAGTGGAACGGCATGGACGTGAAGAAGGCCGCCAGTGCTGATATTGACGCCGTCACAGGCGCAACGTACTCCTCAAACGCCGTCAAGGAGAATGTCAAGATTGGGGTGAAATACTACCAAAAACACAAAAAATAACGTTCTCGCCTCGTAGAACCACAAAATATTGTGATTCTACATGGGATGTTACCGTTTACATAAATGCCGACACGTATTCGTAGGTTTTGCACATTGGTGCTGTTGCTTCTGACAGCGCGAACGGTGTCTGCGCAGGACACCATCCGGCTGATGCAGTACAACTTGATGTACTACACCAACAGTTCGGGCGTGTCGGATTGCAACAGCGTGACCAACAACCTGAACAACAAAGACGCGCACATCAAGACCATTTTCCAGTACGTGCAGCCCACGGTGATGTGCGTATGCGAGATGGGGTCGCAAACACAATACGCCGACCGACTGCTCAGCAATGCCATCAACGTGGACGGTGTCGATTATTACCAGCGCGGACCGCTTACGAGCCAATCGGGTGGCGTCCTCGCCAACATGATTTTCTACGACTCCCGCAAGCTGACCCTCTACAAATCGACCAATATCACGACCGCCTATCGCGACATCAACGGTTACACCTTCTACTATAATGCTGATAATCTGACAACTGGCGACACGATTTTCACGACATTCTGGATTGCGCACTTGAAAGCCGGCACGGGTTCCACCAACGAGCAACACCGTCTCACTCAGACTCAGAAGCTGATGAACCGCATCGCCAACTCGGGATTGCCGGGCAACTACACCTTCTCCGGCGACTTCAACTTCTACTACAGTGATGAGCCTGCGTATCAAGAACTTACAGATTATTCGAACAGTCTTTATCGTTTCTATGACCCGGTGAATAGTCCGGGCAACTGGCACAACAACGCGCAATTCGCGTCGCTGCACACGCAGTCCACGCACTCACAGGATGCCGACTGTTTCTCCTCCGGCGGCCTCGACGACCGCTTCGATTTCATCCTCGTCTCGCCGTACATCTATTACGGCAGTGACCGAATTCACCTCGTTGAAGGTTCGTATCAGGCTCTGGGTCAGGATGGTATGCGATTCAACGGTTCCATCCTGTCGCCCACCAACAACACTATCCCGAGCAATGTCGCCACCGCGCTCTATCAGCAGTCCGATCACTTGCCGGTAATCGTGGATCTGGCTGTCGATGCGCACGTGGGGGTATGTGAACCACAAGCCGACCATTTCGTCCGCGTGACCAATCCGGTTCGGGAGAACTTGGAGATAGAATTACAAAGCATCGAGGCCGGTCGCTATACCATTTCCCTGTTCGCCACGGACGGCAGAATCCTTGCCACATACCAGGAAGATTTGGATGCGGGAGTTCATCAATTACGTTATCCCTTCCCCTACGGAAAAGGCGCGTATTTTACACACATTCAGCGTAAAAACGGCAAAAAAACCGTTAAAAAATTGATTTGTTTCTAAAGATTTTCCGCATTAAAGATACAATAAACTGTTTTGGAATAAAAAAAGTGTATTTTTGCACGTTCGTTTTTATCTACAAAAAAAGAATCAAAACCGTTATGAGCGAAGTCGTTGTAAACCGTTATTCTGACGAAGATCTGGAAGAATTCAGAGCTTTGATTGAGAAGAAAATTGAAGAGGCGAAAAAGAACCTCGAAGTATATCAGGAAGCCTACAGCGGTGTCGGTAATGACACAAAGGATACGGCCCCTACATTCAAGAACCTTGAAGAGGGCAACCAAGTGCTCTCTAAAGAGGAGAACGGCCGCTTGATGGCTCGTCTGGTCAAATATATCGCCAATTTGGAGGCTGCACTGGTCCGCATCGAGAACAAGAGCTACGGTGTGGATCGTATCACCGGTAAACTGATTCCCAAAGAACGGTTGAGAATTGTGCCGCACGCCACGTTGGACATCGACACAAAATTGCAAGAAAAGAAGAAATAAGGTGTTTTTCGCGTGACTTAACCGCGATGAATCCTTTGCTACAGATAGAAGACCTGTCGCTCGACCTGCGGCGCGACACCCAATGGAACCCTATTTTGCACCATATCCAGTTCTCCCTTGCTGAAGGGGAGACGGTGGGTATTGTCGGTGAGTCAGGCTCCGGAAAATCCGTCACGGCATTGTCCGTTATGCGGCTCCTGAATGAGCGGATGGCCCGCTACCCTTCCGGCCGCATCCTCTTTCACCGCGACGGTCCTGACAAACCGCCCGTAGACGTACTAAAAGCCCAAGAGTCTGATATGCAGACGATTCGGGGCAATCAAATCGGGATGATTTTCCAGGAGCCGATGACCTCGCTCAACCCGGTCATCCGTTGCGGCGAGCAGATTACCGAACAGATTCTGTTGCACAAAAAAGTGACGGAAGCGGAAGCCAAAGAGCAGGTTCTCCACTTGTTTGATGAAGTGATGCTGCCTCGTCCGAAGCAGCTTTTCGACGCTTATCCGCACGAGCTTTCCGGCGGGCAGAAGCAGCGCGTCATGATCGCCATGGCCATGAGCTGCCAACCGAAGTTGCTCATTGCCGATGAGCCGACAACCGCCCTTGATGTCACCATCCAAAAGAACATCCTCGCGCTCATCCGCAACCTGCAGCAAAAATACGGCATGGCCGTGCTTTTCATCACCCACGACTTAGGTGTGATGGCTGAGATTTCCGACCGAGCCATCGTGATGTACAAGGGCGAAATTGTGGAGGAAAACAGTGTGCACAATCTCTTTCAACATCCGCAAAACGCTTATACCAAGCAACTTATCGCTTGCCGTCCTTCCATGACAACCCGTCTGCGCAAACTTCCGCAAGTATCTGATTTTGACGGAAATACGGACACAGATATCAAACAAGTCGTTAATAATCTGACCGTTACGCCCGAAGAGCGCAAGGCTGCGCACCAACTGCTGTATGCCGGTGACAAAATCGTGACAATCCAGAACTTGAACAAAGTTTACAAGGTGCGGAAACGCAAATTGTTTGAGAAACAGCAGTTCTTCCACGCCTTGCACGACATCAACCTTGACATCTACGAGGGCGAAACGTTGGGACTTGTCGGCGAGTCAGGCTGCGGCAAGACCACCCTCGGCCGTTCCATGTTACGACTGATTGAGCCGACATCCGGTGTGGTCCGCTATCAAGGGAAAGACCTGACGCAGCTTCCCATGTCGGGAATGCGGAAGATGCGGAAAGACCTGCAAATCATCCTGCAAGATCCATACTCATCGCTTAATCAGCGACTTACCATCGGAGAGGCCTTGATGGAGCCGATGCGGGTACATGACATTCTGCATAATGACAAAGAGCGTAAACATCGCGTCATCAAGTTGCTGGAACGTGTAAGTCTCAATGAATCGCACTTTTACCGTTACCCGCACGAATTTTCCGGCGGACAACGGCAGCGTATCTCCATCGCGCGAGCCTTGGCGGTGAACCCGAAGTTCATCATCTGCGACGAATCGGTCTCCGCCCTCGACGTGTCGGTGCAGGCGCAAGTCCTCAACCTCCTCAACGAACTCAAGGCCGAATACCGATTCACCTACATCTTCATCTCGCACGACCTTTCGGTGGTGAAATTCATGGCCGACCGCATCGCCGTCATGCAACAGGGCGTCATCGTGGAAACCGGCGAGGCCGACACCCTCTGTGCCCACCCGCAGACAGACTACACTCGCAAGCTTATCGATTCTATCCCGAAAGGGGTTCAATAGGTTAAAGGGTTAAGGGTTAAAGTGAATAGTAAATAGTCAAAAGTATATAATCCATGGAGAATAGTCAGAGGATCATAAAAGCTGTAATTCGTATCGGGATTGGCCTGTTTTTTATCGTTTCGGCGGTGCTGAAGCTGCTGTCGTTAGACAGTTTCGAGCTGTACATCTACAGTTTCAACATTGTGAACTTCGTTTGGAGCGGATTGGCGGCACGGGTCATCATCGCCTGCGAGCTCTTGGTCGGCATCCTGCTGATTGCCAAGGTGCGGTACAAGGAGGCGTGGTGGATGGCCATGCTCATGCTGGCAGGTTTCTCGCTGCTGCTGGTCTACGTGATACTTTTCCGCGACGACAGCAACTGCCATTGCATGGGCGACCTGGTGGAGATGAAGCCGTCTCTCTCTTTAGTCAAGAACTTGGTAGCCATTGCGTTGCTGTTGCTTGTGCGCAAAGAGGAAGACTATAACTACCGTTCTTGGGGGCGCAAACTCGCACTCATCGGCGCCTTCGTGGCCGCCCTTGTGCCACCGTTCTTCCTGTTCCCGATGGACGGTCTTTACAACCTCTTTTCCAAATCCGACGGCTTAGAATACAGCGAGATGGACTTCCACGCGCTGATGGCGGATTCTACTATGCAAGATGTAAACCTAATACACGGCAATTATATCGTAGGCGTTATCTCCTCCGGCTGCGGTTTCTGCAAGACAAGCTGTTTGAAAATGTCGGAGATTGTATCCAACAACCAATTGGACACCAACAAGATACTCTTTTTCGTATGGGGTGACAGCGCATCGGTGCGGACGTTCCGGGAGGAGACCAAGACCGAATCGTTCCGTTTTGTGCCCGTAAGCGCAATTTCGGCCATACGGGTTGTCAACGGGCAGTTCCCGACCTACCTGTTCATCCGCAACGGCGAGGTCGAGGCCACAGCGGACTTGCGGCATCTCACCGAAAAATCCGTTTGTGAACATCTCCAATAAAGAGGCACCTCGGTGGTCTTTGTGCCGGTCTGCGTTTTCGGCATGCGGAAGATTCGCAATAAGCGGAAGATGTGAACCAGAAAAGGAGGCAAAAAACATTTTTTTCGTTGTTGTAAAAATTTCTATGCCATACTTAACAAAAAAAATGTATTTTTGCCGCGTTAATCATTTCAAAACACATAAGTACATACGATATGGCTCTATCCGACAACAAAAAAAGGGAACTCTTTGAATATTATTCTCAGAACGGCTTCCGTCAACCTATGGACAAAATCGCCGACAACTTGAGAATTTGCCACAAAACGTTCTTCAACCGCTATGGCAACAAGGCCAAATCAGTTGAAATCGCATGGCAGTATTGGCAAAAAATCTGCCATGAAAAGTGGGTTTCCCTCATGCAGCACTGCAACCACAGCGTGGAAGCTCTGACAGTAACGGTGTTCCACTTCCGTGCGATGAGCCGGGAAGAGCCTCATTATTACGAGCTCACGCGCGACAAAGGCCTATACCTCAATCCGGATTCTTTCTTCTATACCTCTCTGAAAGCCGTACTGGTACGTGGCAAGCAATGTTTCCATATCCATGAGAAGCTAAACGAGGAAACTTACATCCAGTTCCTGTTGAACAACCTCTTTCTGATTGATGTGGAGGAGGATCGGCGTCGGGATGTCCTGCGTTTCGTCCTTCTGCCGGCATTGACCGAACGCGGTATGGAGCTGTTCTTGGAAACACCGTTCGCATAAAGACGTAAACTTTACGTACTTCAGCACGTTCCAAACAGGCTCTACAAATTAAACGTGGCGCATCCCCATCTATCTAAAAAAGTGGTATTTTTGCCGCCAATTTTGAAATGATGAAAAGAATCGCCCTTACATTTTGCATATTGCTTTCCTTATTTGCTGGACGAGCCAGTTATCTGTTAATCCCCATGGACTTGGCACAAGCCAATCACCTGAAGGCTTACGGCATCGCTTATTTCGCTGTGGCACACCAAGTTGACATGAGCTGGTTGTTAAACTATCGGGGTGGTAGCTTTATGTGCCCTTACAGCAGTGTTTTGGAGGATGAGTGCGTTATACGCGGCGTCTCCTACGAGGTCATCGCCGACATGCAGGCCACGCAGATTCTCAACGAAATTGCCGTGGTCGAGAACAACATGAACGAGATTCGTCTCACCAAGGAGCCGAAAATCGCCGTTTACTCCCCGAAAAACAAGTTGCCGTGGGACGACGCGGTGACTCTCGTGCTCACCTACGCCGAAATCCCATACACGGTGATTTACGACGAGGAGGTCATCAAGGGTGAACTGCCGAAATACGACTGGCTGCACCTGCACCACGAGGATTTCACTGGCCAATACGGGAAGTTCTGGGCCAGCCAGCGCAATACCAAATGGTATCAAGAGGATGTGAAAGAGAACGAGGAACGGGCTGCGCAGCTGGGCTTCGCCAAAGTGTCGCAAATGAAACTGGCCGTGGCCAAGGGCATCCGTGACTTTGTGGCCGGCGGCGGATACCTCTTCGCCATGTGCTCCGGTCCCGACAGCTACGACATTGCCCTCGCCGCCGAGGGAGTCGATATTTGCGAGACCATGTTCGACGGCGACCCGATGGACCCGCAGGCGCAAAGCAAGCTCAACTACGACAACTGCTTCGCCTTCACCAACTTCCATATTGAAACGAACCCTTACGTCTATGAGGTTTCCGACATTGACGTGAGCCCCACACAGCATATTTCCAACAAGTCGCACGACTACTTCACGTTGTTCGAGTTCTCGGCAAAGTGGGATCCCGTGCCCACCATGCTGTGTCAGAACCACTTGCAGGTGATTCCCGGCTTCATGGGACAGACCACGGCGTTCCGCAAGGAGCTCATCAAACCGACGGTGACCATTATGGGCGAATGTGCCTACTTCAACGAAGCCCGCTACATCCATGGCGAGTTCGGCAAGGGCACCTGGACGTTCTATTCCGGCCACGACCCCGAGGATTACCAACACCTCGTCAACGACCCGCCGACAGACCTCAATCTGTTCCCGAATTCCGCAGGTTACCGACTGATTCTCAACAACGTACTCTTCCCCGCCGCGAAAAAGCAACAGCAGAAGACGTAGGTTGAGTTAAAGGTTAAAGGGTGTGGCCAATAGCTAACAGCTATATTTCCGGCATCATATTGTAAATAAGCTCTACCATTTGTGGGCCGGCGGCGGCAGCTGCGGCCAGAACCTCTTCGTGGCTGGCTTTTTCCACGCGACCGATGATTCCCAAGTCGGTGATGACGGAAAGGGCGAAGACCTCCAGGCCGCGATGTCGTGCCATAATCACTTCCGGAACGGTGGACATGCCTACAGCGTCTGCACCGAAAAGGTAGAACATCTTGTATTCCGAAGGCGTTTCGAAACAAGGTCCCGACACACCGATATAGACACCCTCTTGGAGGTGGATGTTCAGCTTTTTGCCGGTTTGCTGTGCCAATTTCACCAATCTATGGGAGTAAGCCTCGCTCATGTTCAAAAATCGAGGACCCAATGTATCGTCGTTCGGACCGATAAGCGGATTGGTAAAGAAGTGGTTGATATGGTCGCGAATCAGCATGATGTCGCCCACCTGGAACGTGGGGTTCATGCCGCCTGCCGCGTTCGACAGGATAATGGTTTTCACCCCGATGCCCGGCAGAATCTGCTGCGGATAGGTCACCACATCCATCGAATACCCTTCATAGTAGTGGAAACGGCCGCTGAAAACTACGACTTCCACCCCGTTCAACCGGCCGAAAATCATCGTTCCCTTGTGCCCTTCCACCGTGGAAATCGGAAAATTGGGAATCTCCGCATACGGAATCTCATCCACTACATCGACTTTTTCCGTCAATCCACCCAGACCGGAGCCCAACACGATGGCTATTTTGGGATTTATCGTTTTACGGTTGTTCAGATACTCAACCGTTTGTGCAATTTTTCGTCTCTTTTCCTCTAACATGGTCAATTACTATTTGATGAAACGTATCCCGCTGTGTGTCAGTGAGAAACTCTACCTCTACAGGCACTACGAAAACGGGTAGCAAAGATACAATATTTCCGATATGCTCTGACTGCAATCGCATCCAATCTTTCTCCGTGGTGACCAACGCGACACGTTCACCGACTTTGTTAAAGTGCTGATCGTAAATCGATTGGAGCTCCTTTTCTGTAAAATCATGATGGTCAGGAAAGGCATAATGTTTCACCACATTATATTTTTCCAGATGGTCAATCAACGGTTTGGGGTGCGCAATACCTGTCAAAACGACAATGTCCCGCACGGCTTCGCAATCCAGATTCCGGGCCGCCTGCGTGACAGGTGCCAGCGGTTCATAACGGAACCGCGTGAAAAAGAGGTATTGATACGGTTTCACACGAAGCTTGTAGCGCCAAACGGACTCGTTGATGGTGATATTTTCCGGAACTTTCGTCACGATGACGACATCCGCGAAACGAGCGGCGCAGGGAAACTCGCGCAACTTCCCAGCGGGCATCGGCATGTCTGGACGGAACGGACGATCGTATTCCGTCAACAGGATGTGGAAAGTGGGGTGGAAACGGAGATGCTGGTAAGCATCATCCAGCACAATCACATTTGTCTCGGGATGCTCATCCAGAAGGTTCCGCACTCCCTCGCAGCGGTCGCCATCCACAGCCAAAGGAACGTCTGGAAAGCGCAAATGCGTCATAAACGGCTCATCACCAAACATTTCCGCATTCCGATCTTGGGAATCCGTCTGTAATACAGAGTGATAGCCTTTTGACTTCCGGCCATAACCACGACTGAGCACCGCTACCTGGAAATCCTTTTTCAGAAGGTTTATAACATACTGGGTATGAGGGGTTTTCCCTGTCCCTCCCACAGCCAAGTTGCCAATGTCAATGGCGGGAACAGGCGAACCCTCGCTCCGTAATATTCCTTTCCGGTACAGGAAACGCCGTATTGCCGCCACGCACCCGAAAATCAGCGAGAACGGGACGAGAAGCACTCCTATGAAGAGCTTAAATGGCATTGTCGGAAGTTTCACTACGCTTGGCTGCCTCCCGCTCCGCACGACGTTTCTGCGCCGCCTCCTCCATTTCGTTCTCGTAAGTTTCGTAACGATTGATGATTTTGGTCACGAGATGGTGGCGCACCACGTCCTTGTTATCCATGTAGATAAAGTCAATGCCCTTCACGCCGCGCAGGATGCGGTCGGCGAGGATGAGCCCCGACTGCTGATGCTTGGGCAGGTCAATCTGGGTAATATCGCCAGTAATGAAGAACTTGGCATTCTTGCCCATGCGGGTAAGGAACATCTTGAGCTGGGCGGAGGTGGCGTTCTGTGCCTCGTCAAGGATGACGTAGGCGTTGTCAAGGGTGCGACCGCGCATGAAGGCTAACGGCGCAATCTCAATAACTTTGTCCTCCATCATCGTCACCAGCTTCTGCATGGGCATCATGTCCCACAGCGCGTCGTATAATGGCTGGAGGTATGGGTCGAGCTTGTCGCGCAGGTCACCAGGCAGAAAACCGAGATTTTCGCCAGCCTCCACCGCCGGACGGGTGAGAATAATACGTTTTATCTGCTTGTTTTTCAAAGCTTTGACAGCCAACGCTACAGCCGTGTAAGTCTTGCCCGTGCCAGCTGGACCCACCACAAAGACCATATCGTTCTTCTCCGCACTCTCCACCAGCCGTTTCTGGTTCGGGGTGATGGCCTTGATGATTTTGCCCTCGCGCCCATGCACGATGACATTGCCGTCGGTCTGGTTGAGGGCGTAGAAACTGTCGTCCTCCATTGCGGTGATGTTGATAATATCCGTTTCAGTGAGCTTCCCGAATTGTTCTATATGCCTTTGCAGCAAGGAGATTCGGCTCTCAAATTCCTGCACGTCGTCATCAGCACCGGAAACTTTGATTTCTGTACCACGGGCCACTATCTTCAACTTCGGGAAGATGTGCGTCAGCATGGTGATGTTGTTGTTCTGGAAGCCAAGCAGTTCAACTGCAGTATCGGGATTGAGATCTATAATGGTGTCCATGTACGATTTATTCGATGACAAGATAGTTCAATGGATTGATAGGAAAGCCGTTATACCATAGCTCGAAGTGCAGGTGGTTGGAATTGCTACCTTCAGAACTGGCATTTCCGGCTGTAGCGATGGGCATACCGGCAGTCACACGCGAGCCCAACGTCTTGAGCAGGGCGGCATTGCGCTTGTAGATGGAAATCATATTGCCGGGATGCTGCACGATGATAGTATAACCATCTGACGCCGTGTAGTTTGCGGCAATCACCACGCCGTCGGCCACACAGGTGACGGTCTTGTTTTCAGTAGGGGTGATGTCAATGCCGTAATGGTTTTGCGATGCGTCGAAAAGTCGAGTGACGGCACCCATGGCGGGTGGATAAATCGAGATGCTAGTGATTTTGGCCTGCTCGATGTTCGGAACACCCCCGCTGTTTGCCGAGCTGTTCTCCCCGACACGTCCAAGAATCATTTCCGCTTCCTCCAGCACTTCATGGAGTCCTTCGGCCCGTGAGGGATCGCGTTCCGCAGGATGCACGTCCGGGGTCGTCTGCGCCTCGTCATCCTCATAAACTGCCCCGTCATTGCCCTCCAACATGCCTGTAAAGTTCTCTATAAACTGTTGGTTAATCGCAAGTTGTTTCTCCAATGAATCCACTCTCGCCGCCGTTTGCTTATACATTTTGTAGTCCTTTTGGTCGGTATAACCAGGAATATAGACACGCAACGGGGTAAGGGCTATCAGCACGGTGGTCAGCACAATGATGACGAAAGCAGCGAGGATGGCCACGACGACCATCTTCTGGATGGTGATGCGGCGGATGACAAAGCTCTGCTCGTGGGTATCCTCATTGGAGAACACAAGCCGGTAGCGCGTCTTCCACTCGCTCACAATGATGTTCCATACATGCTTTATCTTCTCAAACTTGCTCATTTCTATCTATCCATCCATTTTGGAGGCGCAAAAGTACATTTTTTTTGACTATTGACTGTTGACCTTGGACGGTTAAAAGTTGACCTTTGATGGCAGACCTTTGACGGTTAAGGGTTGAAGTCTTTTCCACAAGTATTATAAACCTCTAACTTATAATCAATTAAGTTGACACCCGAAAATAATCTATCAACAGTGCCATTTTTATAGGCATATTGTAAAGAAATAATCGTATCTTTGCCCCCGAAAAAATAAACTAAAGCATTATGAACGAAAGAGAGATTAACGTAAGTTTTTTCAGATTTGAGGATTTGAGGATTTATGCCAAAGCTATGGATTACATCGTGTGGTTGTATCAACAGCTTCCTGCGAACGAAGTAGCTGACAATCAGAAATTTATGCAGAAATCGTTCTTGAGATCCGCTCAGGACATCGCCCTGAACACGGCCGAGGGCTCTTCCCGCAATAGAACCCAGTTCCTGTATTACCTGAAGATGGCTAAGAGTTCTGTCAGAGAGTGTGTTGTGCACACAGAAATCGCTTTCCGCTCCGGTGTCATCACCGAAGAGGCCAAAGAGCACTCCCGCAACGAGCTGATGGAGCTGACCAAGATGATTGGCTCGCTCATCGCCTCCCTGCAGCGCAGCACCATGGGCTATGGCCACACCGAGAGACCGTCCGACGATGTTGACGACATGAACATCCCCGAAACGGACGATTTCGACGAAATGAAATTCTGATTATCCTTAAAACCACGTAAATTCTAAACACATAATAACATAAAAAGGATGTCTTATTGGATGTCCTTTTTTATTTTTAACCATCACATATTCAACCCTTTATGAAATTCAAACACATCATACTGCTCCTGTTTTTGGTTCCCTTTTCGCTTTCGGCGAAAACATTGACTAAAAACGAGATGTCCACATTGGGAGTCCGCGCTTTCCATCAGAAGGCAGTCGGCGTCTATCCGGAGGCCGCTTCCTACTCGCTTCAGAAATGCGAATATTTACGCGACGAAGGCAGCATCTATGCCGCCGTGTTGCACTTCGACCACGGATTCCTGATTCTCTCGGCTGAAGACGCCGTCATGCCAGTGCTGGCCTACGGGTTCACGGACGAGATTGACGTGGACAACCTTGCGCCGGGCGCGTCATACCTGCTATCACAGTACAAAGAGGAGATTGCCTTCGCACGCCATACGCAACTACCTGTGGATGAGCGCATCCAGAACGCCTGGAAAGAGCTGCGGAATCCCTCCCGCGCCATCACGACGGAAACGGTCGTCGCCCCGTTAATCACAGCCAAATGGAACCAGGACAAGTACTACAACTACTACTCACCTCGTGATGCGGAGTCGCCGGGCGGCTACGACGGCAAGGTTCCGAACGGATGCGTGGCGGTGGCCATGTCCCAAATCATGTACTATTACCGTTATCCCGAAAGTGGTACTGGCAGCCACACAAACCACAACGACTATGGCAGCTTCCATGTCAACTTCGGGCAGCAACATTACTGCTACGAGGCTATGGCTGACAAACTTAACTTCTACAACAACGAAGTGTCGAAACTCATCTTCCATGCCGCCACATCGGTGGACATGATGTATGGTGCCGACGGCTCTGGCGCCTATTCGCATGAGGTTCCGAACGCAATGAGTTCTTATTTCAGATATAACACCGACAGTCACTACCGCCAGAAGCACGACTACAGCGACTCTTCATGGCGGCAGATGCTCAAAGCCGACCTGGATGCCGCCAGACCAATCTATTACTCCGGTTATTCGGAGAGCGGTGGCCATGCGTTCGTCTGCGACGGCTACAACAGCGACGAATACTTCCACTTCAATTTCGGCTGGGGCGGATCCAGTAACGGATACTACCTCACCCAGAGCGGTGCTGACGACGCGACAGGCGGCTTCAGCCATGGCCAAAGTGCCATTTTCAACCTGCACCCGATCTATAACGATTATCCCAACTACTGCGACGAACACGAAGTCATCGCCACGGAAGGCACGTTGGAAGACGGCAGCAGCAATCTTGACTACCAGAACAACACCTACTGCACGTACCTCATCGCACGTCCCATGCAATACACCGTGGACATCACGCTGACACAGCTGTCAACGCAGGAAAACCACGACTATTTGCGATTCTGGAATGGTCATCCTTCTCAAGACAGTCTTCTCGCCGAGTTTTCGGGTTCCGTCTCCAATGCCTCCTTTCTGCTTAGCACTGACAGTCTGTACATCACGTTTGAGACGGATGACTCTGTGACAGACAAAGGCTGGCACCTGCACTTCAACTCCCTGCGCGAGGGCATGAGTTGCGGCACCCACGTCACACACGAGCCGTCAGGCGAAATCGCTGACAACAGCGGCGACGACAACAACTACCGCGACAATATGAATTGCCGTTGGATGATTCGCATTTCGGACGCTTCTTACATCACCTTCACGTTTGAGGAGCTGGATATCAGCCCCGAAGACCATCTTGAATTTTACGACATAAGCACCTCTCCCTTCGAGTTGCTGGACACCTATACGGGCAACGACAATCCCGGAGTGGTCACCTATTACCGGAACAGGATTCAAGTTGCGTTCACGGCAGACAACTATCTGAACGCCTCAGGTTTCAAAATTCATTGGTCAACCGACGTGACTGGCGTTGAGGAATTCGGCGTCCCAGTGTCCGTTTATCCGAATCCGGCCTCCAGCATCCTCCACGTCACCTTGCCCGACGCGAATGACGACTGTGTCGCCACAATATATAATATGGTAGGACAGGTGGTCTTCACGCAGGCCTACGACGGGGAAAAACAGCTCGCCATCCCCGTGGAAAGCTTTGTCAACGGCATGTATTTACTGGAGTTAGAGAGCGACGGTCGCGTCCTGCATCAAAAAATTATGGTGGAGCATTAAACAAAACGGGTGAAAAGTTGTCTTACTGGTAACTTTTAACCCTTAAATACCAGCGTTATGAAAAAGTTAATGATGATGATGAGTATCTTCCTGATGACAAGTTTAGTGTCAATGGAAGTCATGGCCCAGAAGCCTGTCTCATCCAGCAGATCCGCCGCTGGCAGCAAGCCCGCCGCCACGGCGACTAAACAAAACAGCAGCTCTTCCGCCTCCAGTCAGGCTGCACGCCAAATGCAAAGAGGCGATACGCAACTGAACAAGGCCAACGACAGCTACCAAAAGGCACAACAGAGCGCGGCTCGCACCTCCACCACTCGTCCGGCTTCCAGCACTTCCACTTCCACCACTTCCAGAACCACGACAACAACCCGTCCGGCTTCCAGCTCAACTACTTCCAGAACCACCACGACTACCACAACAGCCCGTCCGGCTTCCAGCAATACGAGTGCCAACAAGCCTCAGACCACCACTACGACCACTCGTCCAGCTTCCAGTACCGCCGCCACACCTTCGGCAACGAGCAGCACGACAGCGAGACCTGCCAGCACGGCTACGCCCACGACCAGCAGAACTCCTGCAACGACGGCAACGACGACAAGGACCGTAACAGAGGCCGCGACGACGACAAGAACTACAACAACTGAGACGGCCGCCACCGAGAAGCGCGGATATACCGCCCAAGGAACGCCCAGCCCGCAGCCCGTCACCGCCCCCCGCACCGAAGGCCCTGCAACAGGGAGTGGCAATAACAACGCCCCCGACGACAAAAGGGGAGGTTCCGGACACCACGGAGATCCCGGACATCCTGGACACCCCGGAGGACCCGCCCCGCACAACCCCTACGTACACCCGAACCACCACAACTACTACGGCCACATGAACGTCCCCCCGCGTGTGAGACCGGTCTACTACAACGGCGTTCCCTACTACTTCTACAACGGTGTCTACTGCCGCCACATGAACGGATACTACGTAATCTGCCGCCCGCCCCTCGGAGCCGTCATCGCCTACGCCCTCTTCAACACCTGGAGACCCGTGATTGTGGTTCACAACAATGTCAGCTACTACTACGACGATGGCACTTTTTACCTCCCTTACAACAATAATTACCAAGTTGTAGCTCCTCCGATCGGTGCCCGAGTGGCCGAACTCCCCAGCAACTACGAAGTGCTCTACCTCGAAAACAACGTTTACTACAAAGTGGAAAACGTTTATTATAAGGCAGTTGTGGTGAATGGATATATCTGGTATGAGGTCATTTTCGTCAGCTGAAAAAAAAATTTCATAAATGTATGCGCGGTAAAGAAAAAAGTGTATCTTTGCCGCGCATTTCGCTATTGCCCTGTTGTGTAATGGTAGCACCGCAGATTCTGGTTCTGTTTGTATGGGTTCGAATCCTATCGGGGCAACAAAAAAAAACTGAATCCGACACCGGATTCAGTTTTTTTTTGCATCTTTGCACCGGTAATTTTTCTATGTCAATATGTTAGTATTAGGTGTCGCCGGCGGATCCGGCTCGGGAAAGACCTCCGTGGTTCAGAAAATCGTCAACCAATTCCCCAAACATCACGTCAGCGTGCTGTCGCAGGACGCGTACTATCGCGACAACGGCGACCTCACGCAGGAGGAAAAAGAGAAAATCAACTTCGACCATCCTTCCGCCATCGAGTTCCCGCTGATGGTCGATCACATCCAACGGCTCAAGGCCGGTGAAACCATTCCCATGCCCACTTACTCTTACGTGAGCTGCCGTCGCGGCGAGGAGACCATCCCCGTGCACCCCGCAGAGGTGCTCATCGTGGAGGGCATCCTCGTGTTCACCAATCCCGAACTATGCGACACAATGGACATCAAGGTGTTTGTCGACACCGACGCGGACGAGCGCCTCATCCGCATCATCAGCCGCGATGTCATCGAACGCGGACGCGGCCTCGACAAGTCCATCCGCCACTACCGCACCTTCGTCAAACCCATGCACGAACTCTTCATCGAACCGACCAAACGCCTCGCCGACATCATCATCCCCGTGGGCGGCAACAACAATATCGGCATCGACATCCTCACCGCGAAAATCCGGGAGACCTTGAAAGGAAACGTTTAGCCACTACCCCATAACTTTCTAACCTCGTAACCATCTAACCTTTTATCCGTAAACAAAAAAACAGTATTTTTGTCCCTTTGTTTGAAAATTATATCCATTATGAGAAATAGACTCTTGATTATCTTCTTACTATCTGTTTTTCAGGTAGTTGTATTCAACAACAACATCCTTTCAGCACAGAAGCTGAAGCCCACCGAGGTTCCTTCCAACGTAGTGGAGACCTTGGAAGAGCAATATTCATACGTAAAAGTGACCGGTTGGGTGAAGGAAGGCCAAACCTACGTGGCCAGCATCAAAGACGGTTCCACGAACGGAAAAGTATACCTGAGCGGTGCAGGCGAGTGGATTCGCACGCTGTTCAACGTTCCCGTCAACGAACTGCCCTCCACGATAACCGAGTACGTGAAGGAGAACTATCCTGAGTATATCATCAGTGTGAGCGCGCTGGAGGAGAAAGAAGACGTGAGCACACACTACTACCTCGAAGTGCGCGAGGATGCCGTGGGTTCCAAGCCCTCTGTACTGACCTTCTCGTCCACAGGCACGAACCAGCTGCTCTCCCGCAACGATCCCGAGGGTTTCCAAGATCCCCGAGTGAAGCAACCCGACAAGATTGAGCAGGCCAAGGCTGCCGCCGCCGAGAAACAGGCACAGAAGGCCGAAGCCGCCAAACGGGAGGCCGAGGAGAAAGCCGCCGCCGAGAAGGCCGCCAAGGAAGCGGCAAAGGCGGCCGCCAAGACCCCTGCCCAAAAACCGGCCACGCCCGCTGCGAAACCGGCTACTCCTGGCGCAAAGCCGACCAACACAACGGCTAACAAATCCGCCACCCCGCAAAAAGAGAGCAAACCCAAGAAAGAGAAACCCGAACCTGTGGTGAAGGACGAGCACGGCAATATCGCCATCAAGGCCAACACCGTACCTGAAGTCGTCTCCAAGGCTCTCGTAAAGAAAGTGCTGCACCCTGCCGAGCTTAACTGGTTCCTCGTGGACAGCATGTACATTGCCCGCTGCCTCAACCAAGGCAAGAAGACAGCCGTTTATATCAAACCGAACGGCGTTTGGGAGAAGACCCTCACCATCATGCCCGAAGAAAGCGTCACCGGCTTGATGTCCAAGCACTTGAACGACTTCTATCCCGGCTGGCGTTTCAAGAGCTGCGTCAAAGAGCAACGTGCCGACAAGGACGACAAAACCATGGTGGAGTTCTATGAGAAAGCCAACTACAAAGCCAAGCTGGTCACCACCGTCTTCTTTGACAAGGCCGGCAAGCTGATTCGCACCGTTGATCCCGACTACGAGCTGGGCGGCGGCGACAAAAAGGAGAGCGCGGAGGACGATGCCCTCAACAAATACTATGAAAAGATGAACATGAGCCTCGACAACGACGACGCCACCCGCGTGCCCGAGAACGTGAAGGCCGCCTTCAAACTCAAATACCCGAAGGTGAACAACGAGGTGTGGACCGAAGATGGCTACATGAACTACATCGCCGCTTTCTACACCACCCGCGGCAAGGAGTTCTGCGTCTATAACAGCTACGGCGAACTCACGGAAACGTGGGTGCTCGGCAAAAACGAGAGCCTCTCCGCCACTATCCAGGACTACCTCAAAAAAGAGCACAAAAACTGTAAGCTCAAGGAGTTCTATACGGTGAAGCGTCTCGCCGACAAGCTCACTGCATACAAAGTCATCATCGTTGACAAGAAGACCCAGGACGAGCAGGAACTTTGGTTCAACCTCTCCGGCAAACCGATTGAGTATTAAGGCAAGAGGCAATAGGCAACAGGCAAGAGGCAATAGGCAACAGGCAAGAGGCAAGAGGCAACAGGCAAGAGGCAATAGGTTGTAAGGTTAAAACGGATATTATGAAGTATTTGGAAATTAAACTGAATATTGCACCTGCGGAACCGTGGAAGGAGGTGTACACCTCGCTGATGGCGGACGCCGGTTGCGACAGCTTCATGGACGGCGACAACGAGAATGAGCTGTTGTGCTACATCCCCGAGAAGGACTACCAAGAGGACGTCTTCAAAGATTTGTTGGGGTCTCCGCAATATCCGGAAGTGACGCTTTCCTGGTCGGTGGCACCAATGGAGGACAAAGATTGGAACGCCGCATGGGAAGCCAACTACGAGCCGGTGCTGATTGACGGAAAGTGCTACATCCGTGCACCTTTCCACGCCGCAATGCCGGAAGCTGAATACGAGATTGTGATTGAGCCGAAAATGTCGTTCGGGACGGCGCACCACGCCACCACCGCGCAGATGGTCTCCTACCTGTTAGAGACGGACGTGCGCGGCAAAGCGGTGCTCGACATGGGTGCCGGCACGGGCGTGTTAGCCATCCTCGCCACGATGAAAGGAGCCACTCCCGTCACCGCCATCGACAATGATGAATGGGCCTACCGAAACGGCTTAGAAAACGCGCAACATAATCACTGTGAGTATCTTAAGGTGCTTTTGGGCGATGCTTCTCTGTTGGGAGAAGAACATTACGACATTATCCTGGCCAACATCAATCGCAATATTCTGTTGCAGGACATCCCGCAATATGTGCAGTGCATGAACGACGGCGCACTGCTGTTTCTGAGCGGTTTCTACGAAGAGGACCTGCCTGCGTTGCGCTATTGCTGCGCACAAAACGGGCTGCGCTATCTCGACCACAAAGTCAAAGACAAGTGGGTGGCAGCGCGGTTTGAACGAATCTAATCGAAACGAATTCATTAAGAATTTACGGTAAACCCCATCTTCTTGTCGGACAAGAACTGGCGGGAGGAAAGTCGTACTTTTATCTTGGCAGTTTTCCCATTCGGGCGAATAACCTTTAACCCATTGACTATCACATCGCTGATGTAACCCACAGGCTTTTTGAGCTCGCTGACTTTGCCAGTGGGCTCGTAAAGATTCAGGGTGCCGACTGTTGCCGGTGCCACCACTGTCATATTCTCGATTTTCAAGTTGGGCCAGCATTTGACCGCCAGCTCCGGACGGGAATTGGTAGCCGTGTCGAGCAGCATCACGTTGACCAACGAATGGTGGCGGGACGTAACCTCAAAGAGACAGTTGCGCATTTCGATGTCGAATGGGGTGTAGGCGTTATAGCTGGAGCGGATGCGCACAGGAATGCAGTCAATGAAATGGCACGAGTCGAAAGCGACGGTGCCGTACATCGATGAAAACTGGGTCTGCCGCTGGCGCAAGGTGCAGCGTTCCAACAGGACATCACGACCGTAGCAGTGGATATCAAAACGGTTGAGATCGCAGTCACGCAACGTGGTGTTAGACAGGTAGTTTGTGCCGAAAACGCCCCAGTTGCCGTCGGCGGTAACCCGCTCGAACGTGGTGTTCCAGAGGTTGCTGAGCGAAAAAGCGTAGCCATAGTCTCTCGAAGCCCCGAAACCCGAGTAGGTGCCGTCAACCGTCACATCACGGAAGGTCACGTTCACGGAATTGATGATTCCAAAGATACCGTCTCCAGTCATTCGACTTTTGGGCGTGGTTACGTGTACGTCCTCAATCAGCACATTGCACTGCCCAGTCACCGACAGACAATGGGTTCGGAACTGCGACTGCTCGGTGCGATACAAATTAAGTCCGCGGAACACTTTCTGTTTGAGACTGATGTCCACGACAGCGGCCTGTAACTTGGTGGAATCGGTATTCCAGGGTGCGATGGGAGCGTTGGCGGCAACACCGTCGTGCAGCAGCAGAATATCGCGGCGATGGATGCGGTAACCGTAGCCGATGCGTTCGGTCCAAGGATGTAAATCAGTGAGGACAAGCAGTTTATCACCGTTAGCCAATGCGGACACTTCGCGAAAATCACCACTATCCACCAGCATTTTGTCCAACACAACCGGTTCCGACGGGCTGTCCAAGGCGAACAGAGAGCCATGCCGCACATTATTGGTGACGTAAAGGGTAAGACCACTAAAATCGGTGTAGGGACCGAGCGGGATGGTCTGGAAATCAGATGGAAGCTCAATATCCAAAGTGTCGATACCCTCGTAAGTGACCTCCATACCCTGCGCGAGCGCCTCTGCATGGGCGTTATACATTGCCCAGTAGCGGTCGATGCCGTCGCGGGCCTCCCGCAAACCGAAATTATAAGGAGAAATCTGCGCCATAGCAGTGAAAATGAGGGAATTGAGCGCCACAAACAAGACGGTCGCAACAAGGTTTCGTATCCGATATTTCATAAATGACGGTAATCATAATGATGGATAAAGCATATCTGACGGCAAAGGTACACAAATTTCAGATACGTATTATCACTGTAAAAATGTTATTTTTGCACTTTGTACATTTAACGATAAACCTTTTCCTTATGAAAAAACTATACCTCCTGACTCTTTTGTGCGTGTCCTTGTTCGCGCTGTCATCCCACGCCCAAAACTACCCGAAAGCGTCCGCGATGCCTGCCGATGCTGTCACATTGCAAAGTCCTGACGGGCAGCTGCAGCTCAAGTTCGCTGTAGTGGATGGACATCCGCAATATACGCTCGACCACGCTGGAAAGCCCGTGGTACTACCCTCGCGAATGGGCTTCAAGCTGATCGGCCGCAAAAGCCTCGACCACGATTTCACCCTAACAGACTCGAAAACAAGCACTTTCGACGAAACATGGGAACCGGTATTGGGTGAGGAGGCCTCCATCCGCAACCATTACAACGAACTTCTTGTGACCTTGGAACAGCACGGGGCGCTTGACTGGCAAGGCAAGGTGATTCCCCGGGCCACCGTCATGCAAATTCGCTTCCGCCTTTACGATGACGGGCTGGCGTTTCGCTACGAGTTTCCTTACGAGAATGCGCTGACTTACTTCAAGATAGAAGAGGAGGTGACCGAGTTCGCCATGGCCGGTGACCATACCGCATGGTGGATCCCTGGCGACTATGACACCCAGGAGTACAACTACACAGAGTCGAAACTGTCGGAGATTCCCGGCCGGGCCGAGACGATGCGCCGCACGTACGATGGAATCTGGAGCGTTTTTTCGACCTCTTCGGTACAGACGGCCTTGCAGATGAAAACCGCTGACGGACTGTATCTTAACATCCATGAGGCAGCAACCCTCAACTTCCCGACCATGCATCTGCTGATAGACACGGACCGACTCGTATTCCATGCCGCGCTCACCCCGGATGCGGAAGGAGTGAAAGGTCGACTGCAAGCACCCTGCCATACACCTTGGCGCACGGTCATGGTCTGCGAAAAGGCCACCGATGTGCTCGCCTCGCGCCTGATTCTCAACCTCAACGAACCCTGTGCCCTTGAGGACGTCTCCTGGATTCATCCGGTGAAATACATGGGTGTCTGGTGGGAGATGATTACCGGGAAGAGTTCGTGGAACTACACCGACGACTTCCGTTCCGTGCGGTTGCCCGGCGATGAGGGCGAGGGAATCACGGACTACGCCCACGCCAAGCCCAACGGTCACCACGGTGCCAACAACGCCAATGTGCGCCGCTTCATCGACTTTGCGGCCGCCAACGGCTTCGACGCCATCCTCATCGAGGGATGGAACATCGGCTGGGAGGACTGGGTCGGCAATCAGAAATACTACGTGTTCGATTTCGTCACGCCCTACCCCGACTTCGACCTGCCCGCACTCAACAAGTATGCTCACGAGAAAGGTATCCGACTGATCATGCACCACGAAACCTCTTCTTCCACAGCGAATTACGAACGTTGGATGGAGAAAGCTTACTCGCTGATGAACCAGTACGGTTACGATGCGGTGAAGAGCGGCTATGTGGGCGACCTCCTGCCGTATGGCGAGAACCATTTCAGCCAGCCGACCAACAACCACTACCACTACGCGGTGACGGAGGCGGCACGGCACCATATTATGGTCGATGCCCACGAGGCGGTGCGCCCAACAGGTCTTTGTCGCACTTGGCCCAATATGATTGGCAATGAGAGCGCGATGGGTACCGAGTTCAAGGGCAAGATTCATCCCGGACACACCACCATTTTGCCGTTCACGCGGCTGCAGGGCGGTCCAATGGACTACACCCCCGGCATCTTCCAGACCGACATCGGCAAGTTCGTTAGCTGGCAGCAAGGCAACCGGATGTGCCACACAATATGCAATCAATTAGGACTTTACGTCACATTCTACTCACCCTTGCAGATGGCTGCCGACCTACCCGAACATTACGAACCCTTTATGGATGCCTTCCAGTTCATCAAGGATGTGGCGGTGGATTGGGACAAAAGTCTCTACTTGGAGGCCGAACCCGGCGCGTACATTGTGACCGCCCGCCATCCGAAGCTTTCTTCGCTGAACAAGGCTGCCGACGGGGTTGGAACACTGTCCGACGGAAAGAAAGGGATGATTTCCGGTGCCACACGGTTCGTGTATGCCATTCCCGATTCTGTAGAGACGCAATGCATTGCGTCTCTACGACCGCGAGACGTATGGTACGTCGGCGGCATCACTGACGAGAACGCCCGCGAAGTCTCTGTGAAGTTGGATTTCTTGAAACCCGGCGTGAAATACGAAGCCACCATCTATGCGGATGCCCCTGATGCTTGTGGATTACCTAACAATTCTGAATTGAAATATAACCCGCAGGCCTACACCATCACCAAGAAGAAAGTCACTTCGAAGAGTGTGCTGAAGCTGCGAATGGCACCGTGCGGAGGATTTGCCGTATCATTGCGGGAAATCTAATATTAAAAGTTGACAAATAAAATAATTGTATCTTTGCGGTCAGAAAATAATCGAATTATGAAAAAAACATACGCTTTCATCCTGTTTTTAGCGACATTTTTCGTCTTACCGGCCTTTGCCCAGAACTACCCGAAGGCTCCCGCCATGCCTGCGGATGCGCTGACGTTGCAAAGTCCTGACGGACAGCTACAACTCAAGTTCGCGGTGGTGAACGGGCAACCGCAGTACGCGCTCGACCGTGCTGGAAGCCCCGTGGTGCTGCCCTCGCGAATGGGGTTCACCCTCGAATGGCGCGACGATCTGGAACATGCCTTCGTGCTCAAAGACAAGGCTTACAGCACGTTCGACGAAACGTGGGAGCCCGTTTGGGGCGAGGAAGCACACATCCGCAACCACTACAACGAGATGCTGGTGACCCTCGAACAGCCCGTCGGTTCTGTGGAGAGTATGGACCATTCCACGGAAAAGAAGGCCACCGTGATGAAAATCCGCTTCCGGCTTTACAACGATGGTCTGGGTTTCCGCTACGAGTTCCCGAGGGAGAATGCGCTGTCCTACTTCTGGATCAAGGAGGAACTGACTGAATTCGCGATGACCGGCGACCACACCGCGTGGTGGATTCCCGGCGACTACGACACACAGGAATACAACTTCACAGAGTCGAAACTGTCGGAAATCCGTGGACTTTACGACGATGCACACAAGGGCTGCGGCTGGCCGTGGAAGAATTTCTCGCCCACGGGCGTGCAAACCGCCTTGCAAATGAAAACGGCCGACGGGCTGTATGTGAATATCCACGAGGCCGCCGTGCTGGATTATCCTACGATGCACCTCGACCTCGACGACAAAACTTTCGTGTTCCGCGCCTGGCTCTCTCCCGATGCCACGGGTTACAGGGGACGGATGCAGGCACCGTGTCACACGCCCTGGCGCACGGTGCAGGTATGCGAGAAGGCCACCGACGTGCTTGCCTCGCGCCTGATTCTCAACCTCAACGAACCATGCGCCATCCAAGATGTCTCCTGGATTCACCCGGTGAAGTACATGGGCGTTTGGTGGGAGATGATTTCCGACAAGAACTGCTGGAGCTATACGAATGACTTTCCGTCGGTGCGGCTCGGAATGCCCAGCAATGCGGGGGTCGAATATGAGGCGGAAGGCGTGACTGACTACACGAAGGCCACGCCGCACGGCCGTCATGCCGCCAACAACGAGAATGTGCGTCGCTACATCGATTTCGCCGCCGCCAACGGTTTCGACGCACTGCTCATCGAAGGATGGAACATCGGCTGGGAGGACTGGTACGGCAAGGAAAAGAACTACGTGTTCGACTTCCTCACCCCCTATCCCGATTTTGACTTGCCGGCATTGAACAAATATGCCCACGAGAAGGGAATCCGACTGATTATGCATCACGAAAGTTCTTCATCCACAATCAATTACGAACATTGGATGGAGCAGGCTTACAACTTGATGAACCAGTACGGCTACGATGCGGTGAAGAGCGGCTATGTGGGCAAGATTCTGCCGCACGGCGAGGGGCACTACAGCCAGCCCATCATCAACCACTACCATTACGCTATTGTGGAGGCCGCGAAACACCACATCATGGTCAATGCCCACGAGGCAGTGCGCCCGACGGGATTGTGCCGCACCTGGCCCAACATGATCGGCAACGAAAGCGCGATGGGCACCGAGTTCCGCGGCCGCATCAAGCCCGGACACACCACCATCCTACCCTTCACGCGCTTGCAGGGCGGCCCAATGGACTACACACCTGGCATCTTCGAGACCGACATGGAGAAGATTGTCAGCTGGGACAAAGGCGACAAGATGCAGCACACCATCTGCAACCAGCTGGGCCTTTACGTCACCTTCTATTCGCCGTTGCAGATGGCCGCCGACTTTCCCGAACATTACGAGCCCTTCATGGACGCCTTCCAGTTCATCAAGGATGTGGCGGTGGATTGGGACACCAGCATCTACGTCATGGCCGAGCCGGGTGCCTACATCGTGACGGCACGGCACCCGAAGATTTCGACATTGAACAAGGCCGCCGACGGGGTTGGAACGCTGTCCGATGGCAAGAAAGGAGTGATTTCCGGTGCCACACGGTTCGTGTACGCCATTCCCGACACCGTAGAGACGTTGCGCGAAACGTCTCTACAAAATCCGAAAGACGTGTGGTACATCGGCGGCATCACCGACGAGAGCGCCCGCGAGGTCGAGGTGAAACTGGATTTCCTGAAACCGGGTGTCACCTACGAGGCCACCATCTATGCTGATGCCAAGGATGCTTGCGGATTACCAAACAATTCCGAATTGAAATATAACCCGCAGGCGTACACCATCACGAAGAAAAACGTCACCGCCAAAAGCGTGCTGAAACTGCGCATGGCCCCGTGCGGGGGATTCGCAGTCTCTATCCGGCAAAAAAAACGCTAAATCCATACACTATGACAGCGAAAGAACATCTGGGAAAGGGTATTCACCTTTATCATGATGAGCACTAATATGCCACAGCGTTCATAAAATTTGCCGAGGTCACAGAGATGGCGATGCCAGCGCATACACCTATCTTGGCGAGCTTTTGTACTACGGTCACTTTAAAAGCGACGGTAATACTGATGTGAACGCGGAGGGACAGCCCCAAGGCAACGGCATCTATACTTTCGCTGACGAACTGAGATTTGAGGGCGAATGGAAAGACAACTTGCTTCCTGAGCGAAACCATCTATGACAAAGACTATGACTACACCGTCGGAGCTGACTCGAAATAGTCTGCAAGTGATATTCTAATTGGGAAACCCTCATTTTGGCGATTTCCGCAACTTTTCCCGCAGGATTACCAAGTCTTTGTTTCGGGAAACGGGCATTTTTTCGCCCTGCAAATCTTCAAAATATTCCTCCGGATTCTCACTAATCATGTATATGGCAAGCTTGTATAAGGCCTGCTCCAAATCTTCATGATTACGCTCAACATCCTTTTTGATATTCGCATACCTTTCCCGATCTGATTTTATCTTGTTGATGAGTTGGGCAGCCGCAGAGTCTATACTGGCTTTGTCATAGCAGAGGTGTAGCAATGCCCTGGACAGAAAACGGCTGCCGAATTCATAAAGCGACGCGGTACCGTAATTAAGCATGATATAGTCGGCACGCATCAGCTCTTGTTCGAGATCCAAATCCAACGTGGAGGTATTCGCGGAATCAAAATACACTTTGTAGTTGTAATACCAGTAGGGATAATATCGGAAAAGGTCCTGAAATGGAAGAGAACTGGTGAAATTCCAAAAATAAGAGTCACCAATGGTTAAAAAGAAGGGCTTGACCGCTGCGGAATCCTCGCTGACGTTCACATCGGCATACCAATACGGGGATGACTTCATGGGGAAAAGCAAATTGAGTAGCTCCTCCAAATCCCTGTCGGGCTTACGAGGCTTCGCCTGATACTTTTCGCCGATCTCCAAACGATGAAGTCGCTGATCACCCAAATCTTCCATGTATCGAAGAATGGAATCGAAAACATGAACGGCGGCTATATTGCTCCAATGCGTACCCTTTTGATAGAACAACGGATAGTCAACAGAATCCTTGATGGATTTGAAAATGGCCACATTATCAATATAATGTATGCCTAATTCATCAAACCGTTTTATGTAAAAATCGTATGCCCGAAAGCCTTCGGGATGGGAAAAAGTTCTGTTTTCAGGCAGAAATTCTGGATAAATCACGTCTTTCCCAGGATTTATGTTGACGAAGATGTGGACGCCGTGCTCCTCCAGCAATTGCTGCACCTTCCAAAGGCGCACGGCCTCAGTCTCACAGATAGTCCTCATTTCGGTCGTGTCATTCGTGTATTTGTACATCAGGCTCTCATAGTGGTCTCTGACATACACATCCTCAAACAGCCAGTTATCCTTCCCGCGCATAACAGTGGTATTGTCCGTCTCCCGGAAACAACTCCAACGATATTGGTTGTAAAACCGGATAAACCACTCCCGAAAACCACAGTGTTCCCGACAATAATTCTCCAAATCGCTTTGAAAAGAGCCGTCAAGATAGTTTTGGAGGGTCAGTTTCGGCTTTTCTGTTTCGACAGTCACACCAGCGAGCGATTTAACAGGAACTATGCCCGTAAAGGTCTGGCCGAAAAGAAGCGTCAAAACCACTATTGTGCTTACAAACAATATTTTATGCATGTTCTTTCTCATCGCCTGGCTTTAAAATCGGAAATAGATGAACGGACTGAATCCCACAGCGTTGAGGGCTCCGAGACAGAACAGGAAAAGGAAAATCGTGACACTCCAAGCTGCAAGATGCTGTTTCTTGGAATAATCCATGTAGAACACAACGGTTTGCAACTTTTGGCCGAAGGGGAACAAGACCACGAAGGAGAGAACCAACGCCAGGATAAGCATGGTGTAGAATTGCGGACTTTGTAGAGCCACAAATGAGGTGAAATCAAAGGCGAAAAGCCTCGAAATGAACGTGAAAGCGTCCGACAGGTTCTCAATACGGAAGATGGCCCACCCTACCGTCACGATAATGAACGTGATGATGACACTGGGCACTTTCCCCATCTTTTCATACACTTTCCCCAAGCCCATACGTTCAAGGACGAGCCAGACGCCGTGGTAAGCCCCCCAAACAACAAAGTTCCAGCTTGCGCCGTGCCATAGTCCCGAAAGAAGAAACACCACCCAGAGGTTGAAGTACATCCTCGGCTTGGAACAGCGGTTACCGCCGAGCGGAATGTAGAGATAATTGCGCATGAAGGTGCCCAGCGTGATATGCCAACGTCGCCAGAACTCACTGACACTCGCCGAGTTATACGGATTGTCGAAGTTCTCCGGAAAGTGGAATCCCATAATCTTGCCGAGTCCGATGGCCATATCGGAATAGCCCGAAAAATCAAAATAGAGCTGCATGGTATAGCCTAAAATGGCAATCCAAGCGGTGCCGGTACCCATGGTCGCCAAATCGCCCGCAAGGAGTATATCCACCTGACGTCCAATGACATCTGCAATCAGAACCTTTTTGGAAAGACCAATCACAAAACGGTAAAACCCCTGCAGGCTCTCCGCCCAATTCTGCTCCCGACAACGAATCTCGTCCGCAATGTCGCAGTAGCGCACAATGGGTCCCGCGATGAGCTGCGGGAACATGATGATGTAGAGCATATAATCCGTCAGCCGCTCCATCGGCTTATGGACGTTGCGGTAGGTATCGACCACATAGGTGATGGACTGGAAGGTGAAGAAAGAGATGCCGATGGGCAGCAATACGTTCGCCAATGTGAACGGCTGCAAACCGAACATTCCGAGCACTGCATTCAGGTTATCCACAAAGAAATTGGCATACTTGAAATAGCCCAGAAGTCCGAGGCTGAGTGCAATGGCCAATCCTGCAAAGAGTTTCTTATATACAAGATTATCAGTCTTATACAGCCATTTTACCAGATAGAAATTGATGATTGTTGAGCCGAGCAGCAGCAGAATGAAAGTTGGTGCACCGTAGGCATAGAAAACAATGGAAAACAGCAGCAACACGATGTTCCGCCCTTTTTTCGGACAAGCAAAATAGCCTATCAGAAAAATGGGCAGGAAGAGGATTAGGAAGACGTTACTGCTGAAAACCATCTATTTATGAGGGAATAGGGAATAGGCAATGGGCAATAGGCAACAGGCAACAGGCAATGGGCAACAGGCAATAGGCAACAGGCAATGGGCAACAGGCAATGGGCAATAGGCAATGGGCAATAGGTGGGTAGAGACGGGGCGCGCAACGTCACTACTCCTTGATTCCATAGGCGAGGTCGCCGGCGTCACCGAGACCCGGAACAATGAAGGATTGCGCGGTCAATTCCTCATCGACAGCACCAATCCAGAACGTACAGCTGTCTTCCGGGAGTTTGCTCATCACGTAGTCCAGACCTTGACGGCTGACAATCGCACTCACGATGTGCGTGTGCAGCGGGTCGCCCTTGCTCATCAGCTCTTCGTAAGCCAATACTAACGACTGTCCTGTGGCTAACATCGGGTCGCAGAGAATCAGCGTCTTCTCGTCCAAATCGGGCGCGGAAAGGTAGTCGATCTGGATTTCGAAGGTCCCGTCACGGTAATACTTACGAAAGGCGGAGATGAAAGCGTTGTCGGCGCGGTCGAAATAGTTGAGCATGCCCTGATGCATGGGAAGTCCGGCGCGCAGAATGGTGGCTAATACCGGTTTTTCCTGCAAACGGGGAACCGTGGCGATGCCCAGCGGCGTCACCACCTCCTGATCAGTGTATTGCATGTTTTTGCTGATTTCGTAGGCGAAAATCTCGCCGATGCGCTCGAGATTCCGACGGAAACGCATACTGTCGGTCTGCACCTCGGCGCTTCGTACTTCCGAGATGAACTCGTTGAAGAGGGAGTTCGAGTTTCCTAAAATGTGAAGATTATTCATAATGTGGTTTTTTAATGGTGGGTGTTTTTTAAGTTAGTAGTTAGCAGTTAGCAGTTAGTAGTTCATGGTAGAACGGAAACTGCTAACTACTAACTGCTAATTGCTAACTTCCGAAGACGCGTTCGAAGATTGCCGGCACTTGTTTGAGGTAATATTCCAGGGTGAAGCATTGGTCGAGTTCCTCGGGGGTGAACTGAGCCATCACTTCGGGGTTCTGGAGCAAGAGTTCTTTGTAGTCAAGAGCTTCGAACCAGGCTTTCATGGCGATGGGCTGCACAAGGTCGTAAGCCTTTTCGCGGGAGAAACCCTTGTTGATAAGGGCGGTCATGACGCGCTGCGCAAAGATGACTTTGTGGGTCAAGTATATGTTTTTCAGCATGTTCTCCGGGAAGACCACGAGGTTCTCGAGGATGTTGCCGAAACGGTTGAGCATGTAGTCGAGCAGGATGGTGGCATCGGGGAGCATGATGCGCTCGGCGGAGGAGTGGGAGATGTCGCGCTCGTGCCACAGTGGGATGTTCTCGTAGGAGCTGAGCATATAACCACGGATGATTCTGGCACAGCCGCACATGTTCTCGCTGCCGATGGGGTTGCGTTTGTGGGGCATCGCGGAGGAGCCTTTCTGTCCTTTGCCGAAAGCCTCTTCGGCCTCGCGGAGTTCCGTGCGCTGCCAGTGGCGGACCTCAATGGCCATCTGCTCCATCGTGGAGGCAATGAGCGCGAGGGTACCCATGTAGTGCGCATGGCGGTCGCGTTGCAGCACCTGCGTGGAGATGCGGGCCGAGTGGATGCCCAATTGCTCGCACACGTAGTCCTGCACGAACGGCGGGGTGTTGGCAAAGTTGCCCACGGCACCGCTGATCTTGCCGCACTCCACATCGGCGGCGGCCATCTCGAAACGTTCGATGTTGCGGCGCATCTCTTCGAACCATAACGCCCACTTCAACCCGAGGGCGGTGATGTCGGCATGCACACCGTGCGTACGGCCGATACAGGGCGTATCCTTGAACTCGTATGCGCGTTTCTTCAGGATGTCGGAGAAGCGCTGGAGGTCCTTGCGCAGGATGTTGTTAGCCTGCTTGATGAGGTAGCCATTGGCGGTATCCACCACATCGGTGGAGGTCAAGCCGTAGTGCACCCACTTCTTCTCGTCGCCGAGGCTTTCGCTGACGGCGCGGGTGAAGGCCACGATATCGTGGCGGGTCTCCTTCTCGATTTCGTATATGCGTTGCACGTCGAAAGTCGCCTTCGTGCGCAGCTTTTCAACGTCTTCAGCCGGAATCACGCCGAGCTTGCTCCACGCGGCGGCGGCTTCGATTTCCACTTTCAAATAGGCGCCAAATTTGTTTTCTTCAGTCCAGACGGCGCTCATCTCCGGACGCGAGTAACGTGGTATCATAATCGCAAATAATTTGAGCGGCAAAGATACGAAATTCAAGGCACAATTCACAAAGTATATTCATATTTAGGCGATAGGCAACAGGCAACAGGCAATAGGCAATAGGGAATAGGCAATAGGGAATAGGCAATAGGGAACAGGGAACAGGCAATAGGCAACAAAAAAAGGGTAAAAGCGAATGGAGAATAGACAATAGCTAAAAATATTATACTAAGGTATTGAGCCAACGAAATAATTTTGTACCTTTGCCCGTCTATTTAGGCAAAATCTAATTTGTTAATAATCAACCAATTAAGAATTTATCATTTAATTATGGCAGAAAAAAAATTTATGACTTGCGATGGTAACCAGGCTGCGGCCCATGTTGCCTACATGTTCAGCGAAGTCGCCGCTATCTATCCTATCAC